>Ga0183260_10002959_pt1 | contig 13842 bp, 12 predicted proteins | sample AntDrymUQ4972206_2_FD_129768 | JGI IMG/M metagenome (GOLD analysis project Ga0183260, IMG submission 129768) | Polar desert sand microbial communities from Dry Valleys, Antarctica - metaG UQ497 (22.06) (version 2) (version 2) | ecosystem: Environmental > Terrestrial > Soil > Desert | place... | reverse complement strand
CGTCGACTACCACAACGAGACGAAGGGGACGGACGTAAAGGTGCTCGGCTGGGACTTCGAGAGCCAGGACGGGACGTTCGTCGGGAACTTCGTCGACGCCGCGGCAGGCAAGCAGATCGCCGAGACGATGATGCAGCAGGGTGCCGACGTCATCTTCGGTCTCGGCGGCGGCCCGGACTTCGGGGCCGCGGAGGCGATCCAAAGCGAGGGTGGAGGCGACGTGATGATGATCTGGCCCAACCACGACGGATGCGTCGCGGCGCCGGATCTCTGTGACATCATCCTGACGACCGTGGAGAAGGACGTGGAGACCGTCGTCGATCAGGCCGTGAGGGACGTGGGCGAGGGGACCTTCGAGGGTGGCAGCTACCTCGGCACGCTGGGCAACGGCGGGGTCGGCATCTCCCCGTTCCACGAGTTCGAAGACGACGTCCCCCAAGAGCTGAAGGACGAGCTCGCGGCGCTCACGGAACAGATCATCGCCGGCGACATCGTCGTCGACTCCCCGTCGTTGCCGGAGTAGCGCTTGAGGGTCGAGCTGCGTGGGCTTACGAAGCGCTTCGGGCCGGTCGTGGCGAACGATGGCATCGACCTCGACTTCGATGCCGGCGAGGTGCACTGCCTGCTGGGCGAGAACGGGGCTGGCAAGTCCACCCTGATGAACCTGCTGTTCGGGGTCATCGCCCCGGATGCCGGTGAGATCCTGATCGACGGGCGGCACGTCAGGTTCGACGACCCCGGAGATGCCATCGCCGAAGGCATCGGCATGGTCCACCAGCACTACGCTCTGGTACCGACGCTCACCGTTGCCGAGAACGTGACGCTGGGATTCGAGCGGACAGGTCGCTTCGGGTGGCTCGACCGGCGGCGCGCCAGGGACGACGTGATCGAGATGTCGGAGCGCTATGGGATGGCCGCATCTCCTGATGCGCTCGTCGGCTCTCTCCCGGTCGGGGTGCAGCAGCGAGTCGAGATCATGAAGGTGCTGCGACGGGACGCCCAGCTGCTGATCCTGGACGAGCCGACAGCTGCGCTCACGCCACAGGAGAGCGACCAGCTCTTCCGGACTGTCCGCGCCCTGCGTGAGAGCGGGCGGTCCGTCGTGTTCATCTCACACAAGCTCCGCGAGGTGCGGGCCATCGCCGATCGGGTGACCGTGATGCGCCGTGGTCGAGTCGTGGGTCGGGCCAGCCCGCTCGCCACGGACAACGAGCTGGCGTCGCTGATGGTCGGTCGCTCCGTGGTGCTCGACCGCGACAAGACCCCTGCGGTCCCCGGGTCGTCGGTCGTCGAGGTCGACGGCCTCACCGTTGCCGACGAGGCGGGGCGCGACGTCCTCAGCGACGTCTCCCTCCAGGTACACGGAGGCGAGATCCTCGCCGTGGCCGGTGTCCAGGGGAATGGGCAGGCCGAGCTGGCAGAGACGCTGGTCGGGCTCCGCCGGGCGAGGCAGGGCCGGGTGGTGCTCGCAGGCGAAGACATCACTGGGCTCTCGACCAGGGACATCCTGCTGCGCGGTGTCGGATATGTGCCAGCTGATCGCCAGGGGAGCGGACTCGTCGCCGACCTCTCGATCTACGAGAACCTGATCCTCGACTCGTACCACCGGGAGCCCTTCGCCAAGCGGGGTGGGCGGCTGCAGCTCCCCGTCGCCAAGGAACACGCCTCCGGATTGATGGACGAGTTCGACATCCGTGCCCGCTCGATCACCGCTCCGGCGCGGACGCTCTCCGGAGGCAACCAGCAGAAGGTGCTCCTGGCCCGTGTGCTGTCGCGCCCACTGTCGCTGCTCATCGCCGCCGAGCCGACCAGAGGACTCGACGTGTCGGCGGCCGAGTTCGTCCAGCGGCGGATGGTGCAGGCGCGCGACGCTGGCACGGCGGTGATGGTGATCTCGAGCGATCTCGACGAAGCCGTTACCCTGGCCGATCGGATCGCCGTGATGTACCGGGGACGCGTCGTCGCCGTCGTCACACCAGACACCCCGAGAAGCGTGCTCGGCGAGCTCATGGCTGGTGTCGGAGACGGTGCCGCGGCATGAGCGAGTTGCGGGTCGAGGAGAGCGACGACGTTGGCGACCGCAGACGGTGGCCGCTCCTCGTGCAAAACTTCTTCACGGGCGGTTCGGTCACCGTCACGCTGCTCTCGCTCGTGCTCGCCTTCGCTGTCGGCGCCGTCGTCATCGCGGTGTCCGACCCCGAGGTGCGGACGGCGTGGGCCAATCTCATCGACTCACCCGGTGGGGCGACCGCCGCGACGTGGGACTCGGTCGCCAGTTCCTACGGCGCCCTGTTCCGGGGAGCCATCGTCGAACCCTCGGCGGTGTCGGAGGCGTTCCGCGGCGGATCGATCTCGGCCGTGCTCGCACCGCTGTCGGAGACGGTGGTAGCCACGACGCCACTGATCCTGGCCGGCCTCTCCGTCACGCTCGCCTTCCGCGCCGGGCTCTTCAACATCGGCGGCCAGGGTCAGGCGATGCTCGGCGCCACGGCTGCCGGCTTCGTCGGTTTCCACTTCGGTCTGCCGCCGGTTGTGCACGTCGTCGCCGCCCTCGTGGCCGGTCTGCTCGCCGGCCTGGCGTGGGGCTCCATCCCCGGAGCCCTCAAGGCGTGGACAGGCGCCCACGAGGTCATCACGACGATCATGCTCAACTACATCGCCGGCATCCTGCTGCTCTACCTGCTGTCGTTGAGCGTGTTCATCCGTCCTGGGCGGACGGACGCCATCAGCCCCCGCGTGGATGGGGACACCCGGCTGCCGCACCTATTGGGCGCCGATCTGCGGGTCCACGCCGGGATCCTCGTCGCCGTCGGCGTCGCCGGGATCGTGTGGTGGCTGCTCGCCAGGACGACGGTCGGTTTCGAGCTGCGCGCTGTCAGCCTCAACGAGCGAGCGGCGACGACGGCCGGGATCTCGAGCGGCAAGGCGTGGATCGTCGGGATGACCGTCGCCGGCGGGTTGAGCGGACTGGCCGGTGCCGTGCAACTCCTCGGCACCGACTACGCCCTGGTGCCGGGATCCGGCGCCAGCCTCGGGTTCCTCGGGATCAGCGTGGCATTGCTCGGGCGGGCGACGGTGACCGGCACGGTGCTGGCGAGCCTGCTGTACGGGGCGCTGCAAGCCGGCGGCATCCGCATGCAGGCGGCGACGGCGACGCCCGTCGACATCGTCGTCATCATCCAGGCGCTCGTCGTCCTGTTCGTCGCGACGCCGCAGCTCGTGCGGTCGTCGTTCCGCCTGCCGTCTGCTGGCCGCGGGCTCCAAGTAATGAGCCGCGGATGGTAGAGACCGCGCTCCCGTCCACGCGAGCCGGCTGGCGCGCCCAGGCACGCGGCGCCTCGATGGGCGCTCGCGCCTGGTTCTCGCTCATCACCGGGCTGGTGATCCTGCTGTGCTTCGGGCTCGGCGCCCGTCCGGACGCCCGCTTCCAGCTGAGCGGGTTCGGTGCCGCCCTGTCGCTGCCCGATCTGGTCGTTCCCGTGCGCCCCGTCGCCGTCGTCGGCAGCGTACTGGCGATCCTGGGCGCCGGCTACCTGGCGCTGCGAGACCCGAGCCGTCGCCGAGCCACGTGGGCGCTGGCGGTCGTCGTCTCCTGCTTCGTCGCCTCGTTCCTCTGCTGGGCGGTCGCCGGGCGGTCGATGAGCCTCGCCGGCCTGATGGGCGCCACGGCCGTCGGCTCCCTGCCACTGCTGCTCGGGGCGCTGGCCGGCGTGATGTGCGAGCGCGCCGGCGTCATCAACGTGGCCATCGAAGCCCAGTTCATCCTCGGTGCTTTCGCGGCCTCGGTGTTCGGGAGCCTCGGTGGGATCTGGATCGGGATGGCGTCCGGCTCCCTGGCGGGCGGCCTCGTCGGCGGCCTGCTCGGGGTCTGTGCGATCAGGTATCTCGCCGACCAGGTCGTCATCGGCATCGTGCTGACGTTGCTGGTGCAGGGCCTGACCGGCTTCCTGCTGATCCGGGTCGTGATCCCGAACGCCGAGACGTTGCACGACCCCGATGTCATGGGCGATGTCCGCATCCCGTGGCTCGCCGACATCCCGGTCGTCGGGGAAGCGCTGTTCGACCAGACCGTCATCTGGTACCTGGCGATCGCCATGCTCGTGGTGATCCAGGTCGCTCTGTTCCGCACGCGCTGGGGTCTGCGTGTGCAGGCGGTGGGCGAGAACCCCGACGCCGCGGAGAGCGCCGGCATCGACGTGCGACGCGTTCGCTACCACAACGTGCTGCTCGGCGGGCTGATCGCCGGCCTCGGCGGCACGTTCCTCACGATCGGCTCGGTCGGCCAGTTCGCTCCCGGCATCTCGGCCGGGAAGGGGTTCATCGCCCTCGCCGCGGTGATCTTCGGTGGCTGGCGACCCCTCGCCGCCTTCGGCGCAGCGCTACTCTTCGGCCTCGCCGACGCCACCCAGAGCATCCTGTCCGTCATCGGGAGCCCGATCCCCTCTGAGGTCCTGCAGATCTTTCCCTACGTGGTGACGATCTTGGCACTGGCGGGCCTCGTCGGCCGCGTTCGCCCCCCGGCAGCCGACGGCAAGCCGTTCGTGCGCGCCTGATCCGTTCCCGGGCGGGACGTCAGAACGTCGCCGGGATCGCCAGGCGCTCGAACACGGTTCCCGCGGTGCGACCGGGGACGACGCCGTCACGCTCGATCTCGTAGTCGGGCAACCGCCGCAGCATCTCCTCGAGGGTGATGCGCAGCTCGGCGCGGGCGAGTGCGGCGCCGAGGCAGTGATGGACGCCGGCACCGAACGTGAGATGCGGGTTCGGGTGGCGATCGATCCGCACCTCGTCGGGATCGGGGAACACCTCCTCGTCCCGGTTCGCCGAGCCCCACAGCAGGAACACCTTCTCGCCCCGGTCGATCTCGTGCCCACCGATCTCCGTCGGCGCCGTGAGGAACCGGCCGAAGCCCTGGATCGGCGGCTCGTACCGCAGCAGCTCCTCGACGAAGCGGGGGAGTAGCGCCGGGTCGTGGACGAGCCGGCGGCGCAGCTGGCGATCGGCGTCGAGGTGGACGAGCATGTTGCCGATGGCGGCGACGGTGGTGTCGACGCCTCCGAAGACGACCATCATCATCAGGGCGATCAACTCGTCGTCGGACAAGGGCCGTGCGTCGGCGGTGCTCGCCAGCAGGTGGGAGGCGAGGTCGTCGGTCGGGCGCTCACGCCTCACGGCGATGTTGGTCTCGATCCGCTCCCGGATCCCGGCGACGTCGATGGCAGCGCGCTCCCGATCTGGATCGCCGGGCACGCGCGTCGTGAAGTCCTTGATCGGCAGCACGACCTGCTCCCACTGCTCGACCGGCCAGCCCACGAGGTGCATCGTGACCTTTCCTGGGATCGCATGAGCGAGATCACGGACGAGGTCGCCGCGGCCACGCTCGGCAAGCGCGTCGATGGCCTCCGTCGCCCACTGTCGGATGAGGGGCTCCATCGCCTTCACCGCACGACCGTCGAACAGGTGGGCGAGGACGTGACGGTACCGCCCCGTCAGCGGGGGGTCGGCGCACACGGGCAACAGCCAGCCGCCGTAGCCAGCGGGAACGAGGAGATCCCCGCCGGCAGACGAGAACAGTCGCGGGTCGAGTGCCGCCCGCTTGACGTCGGCATGGCGGGCGAGCACCCAGAAGCCGCCGTGGTTGGGGGAGTGCGAGACCGGGCACGTCGCCCGCAGCTCCCGGTATACGCTCCACGGGTCGCGGCTGAACTCGGCGGAGTGGGGATCGAGCGGGTACTCGGGAGGCGGCATGACGTCGACGGCGTCAAGCCTCGCTCCGTGCCGGTGTGAACACGGCGGGGAGCGCGAGCCGTTCGAAGACCGTCCCGGCTGTGCGTGGCGGCACGATCTCGTCCCGTACGAGTGTGTAGTCGGGGATCCGGCGCAGCACCTCCTCGAGCACGACGCGCAGCTCCATGCGGGCGAGCGTGGCACCGAGGCACTTGTGGGCGCCGACCCCGAAGGCGAGGTGTGGGTTCGAGTCGCGGTCGAGTCGCACGGCGTCGGGATCGGGGAACACCTCGTCGTCCCGGTTGGCCGACGCCCAGACCAGGAACACCTTGGAGTCCTCCGAGATCTCGTGGCCGGCGATCTCGGCCGGTCCGGTCGGGAAGCGGGCGAAGCCCTGGATCGGCGGCTCGTAGCGCAGCACCTCCTCCACGAACACCGGGATCAGGCGGTCGTCGAGGAGGAGGCGTTGGCGGAGCTCGGGATGGGCGTCGAGCGTCGTCAGCATGTTCCCGATCGCGGCGACGGTGGTGTCGATGCCACCGAACACGACGAGCATCATCAGCGCCACCATCTCGTCGTCGCTCAGCGGCCGTGAGTCGATGCTGCCGGCCAGGAGCGCCGAGGCGAGGTCGTCGCCGGGCTCGGATCGTCGCTGAGCCAGGTTCTCGACCACTCGATGCCGGATGCGATCGACGTCGCCTGCAGCCCTGGCGCGGTCCGGGTCGCCTGGGGCACGAGTGGTGAACTCCTTGATGGCGACGACCACGTCCGCCCACTCGTCGACCGGCCAGCCCATCAGCTGCATGGTCGTCTTGCCCGGGATCGGGTGGGCGAGCTCGGGCACGAAGTCGCAGTGGCCGCGTTCGGCGAACGTCTCGACGGCAGCGATCGTCCACGTTCGCACGAGCGGTTCGATGGCGCCGACGGCACGAGCGTTGAACACGTGCCCAAGCAGGCGTCGGTAGGCGACGGTGGCGGGCGGGTCCGACTGGATCGGGAGCAGCCAACCGGCGTCGTGGTTGGCCGGGAGCAGCAGGTCGGCGGCCGAGGAGAAGTGCGCCGGGTCGAGCGCGACGGTCCGCACGTCGGCGTACTTCGACAGCACCCAGAAGCCGCCGTCGTAAGTGTCCGAGTAGGCCACCGGGCAGCGTTCGCGCAGCTCCCGGTAGACGCTCCACGGGTCGCGTGCGAACTGAGGATCGTGAGGGTCGAAGGCGTAATCGGGTGTCGGCGTGTGCATGACGGCGGCCTCGAACCGAATCTAGGCCGCCGTCACAGCGCAGGCGTCCTACAGGAGCCGGAATTCGGGCTCGACCTCTCCGACACCACACAGGGCGCGGTACGCTGCGGGCACTGGTGACGGCCCCGATGGGCGTCGGAGGGGGTCTGGTGCAGCAAGTCCTGCAAGCCACGAAGAACCGCGATCCCGAGGCTGCGGAGTGGCTGGAGGTCATCGACCACTTCGACGCGGCCACCTCCGCGGGGGCGTCGGTGAGTGACCTGGCGCAGATTGCCAGCGAGACGAGCGGCCGGCCCGTCGGTCTGCGAGACGAGTGGAACGGGACACGGCTCGCCGTGAGCGGCGGCGTCGTCGTGGAGGGAGACGAGCTGTTCGGTGCCGACGTGCTGAGGGAAGCGGTGGCCTGTCGCGTGAGGGGACGGAGCGCGAGGAAGCTCATGCTGGCGAACGGATCGGTGCTGGCGGCGTCGATCGAGACCGGAGCTGGTCGCTTCGGTCTCGCCTGGCTAGGGGCGTCGAAGCGCTACCAGTGGAAGCCGGTCCACTACCTGGTCGTCGAACGTTTCGCCGTGTCCGTGACGGCGCTCGCGCTGCAGCGCGCCAGCCAGGCTCGTGCCAGGTCGGCGGTCGACACGGCGTGTGTCGAACGACTGCTCGGCGGCAACCTCTCGGACCACGAGCTCGCCCGGGCGAGTCGGTCGGCGGGACTTCCCATCGAACGCTCCTACGTCGCCATCGCCCTGGAGCAGTCGCCGCCGAACTCGGTCAGCCAGCAGGCGCTGGGAGCGATCTTCGAGCGCGCCATCGCCGCAGCGGGAGGTGTGGCACGGACCGCTGTGATCGGTCGTACGTCGGCGGTCGTCGCGCTCGCCGGCAACTACCTCGAGTCGGCACTCGCACGTGCGGTGAACGATGGGTCAGCCGGCTTCATCGTGCGCGCCGGGGTCGGCGACCCGGTCGCTCTCTCCGACCTGGCCAGGTCATGGGACCATGCCCGCGAAGCGCTGGCCCTCTACGGGATCGTCGGGCACCAGACGAACCTTGCCCACTTCCGTGACCTCGGGATCCTTCATCTGCTGGCGCAGATCCCGAGGGAGGAGATCGTGGCCTTCGAGCTGTTCCAGCGCCTCAACGACACGCTCGCCAAGCGCGGCACTCCTTCGGACATCGAGGTGCTCGAGGCGTACCTCGACGAGGGGACGCTGCGCCGCACCGCGGCTCGGGTCTTCCTCCATCACACCACGGTCGAGCATCGGCTGAGGCGGATCGAAGAACAGCTGCAACTGGACCTCTCGCACGCTCCGAGCCGGTTTCAGGTCGGCCTGCTGCTCAAGCTGCACCGGATCGTCCGCGCTCACGATGCCGCGCAGCGGTAGCCGACGCCGACGGCAGTTCCGCGACGAGATGCGCATCGAGGTCGACGAGACGCGACGAGGACTGACGATCTTCGAGTGCCGACAACCGGGGAGCGAGCTCGTCGGACCCGAGTGGACGCGCATGCCGATCGCGCGCTTCGTCTACGTGAAAGCGCGCAACGAGTGGACGCTGTACTGCGCTGACCGCAACGGCCGTTTCCAGCGCTACTGGGGCGCGCCCCCAGCCCGCAGGTCAGTGCTGGGCGGTCTGGCGGCGTCGCCATCCCCACAGGACGAGGGCGATGCCGGCGGCCACTACCAGGCCGCTGCCGAGCGCGAGCCCCGCGGCGCCGATGGCGAAGCCGGCGCCGAGCAGCACCGGCAGGCCGCAGCACACGACCATGCCTACGCCGAGCAGGCCGAACAGTCCCCCCGTGGATTCCCGATCGTCAGACACGAGATGGCTCCTGGTGGCGTTGAGGGGTCGGGGTCAGGCGGCGCAGCAGGAGAGCTTGGCCACGTCGCGGTGGAACGTCTGAGCGGCGAGCTTGAGGCCCTCGGCCATCGTCAGGTACGGGTGGAACGCCCCGGCGATCTCGGTGATGGTGAGCCCCGCCATCAGCGCGTACACGCCGGCCTGGATCACTTCCCCCGCACCCTCGGCGAGCACGTGCACGCCGAGCAGTCGGTCCGTTGTCCGGTCGGCGACGAGCTTGATCAGCCCGCGGGTGTCGCGGTTCACGATCGCTCGGGGAACATGGGCGATTGGCAGGACGGAGGTCATGACGTCGAACCCGGCCTCGGCGGCCTGCGCTTCGGTCAACCCGACCGCGGCCAACTGGGGGGTCGTGAAGATGACCCGGGGCAGCGTCCGGTAGTCGGTGCTGCGCTTGGCGCCGGAGATGGCGTTGTCGGCCACGATGGCGCCTTCGGAGGCCGACACGTACACGAACTGCGGTGACGCGGTCACGTCACCGGCTGCCCAAACTCGGGTGTTGGTGGTTCGCAGGAACTCGTCGACCACCACGAAGCCTCGCCGGTCGACGTCCACGCCGGCCGAGCCGAGGTTGAGCTCCGCGGTGTTCGGGGCCCGGCCCGTGGCGACCAGCACCCGGTCGACGGTCAGCGTCGTGCCCAGGCCGGCCAGGTCGCCTTCGATCGTGACGGTGCCGTCGGCGGCCTGACTGACCCGCTTGATCTGCGCGCCGGTGACGGCGTGCGGCCCCGTCGCCGACGAGCACGTCGGTCAATGCGCCGGAGATCTCGGGCTCCTCGAAGGGTGCGACGCGCTCAGCGATGTCGAGAAAGGTGACGTCGGCGCCGAGGTGGGCGAACGCCTGGCCCAGCTCGAGGCCGATGGCGTTGGCGCCCACCACGGCGAGACGGGCCGGCGCCTCGGTGAGCTCCAACGCCGAGGTGGAGGTCAGGTAGTCGACGGCATCGAGCCCCTCGATGGGCGGTAGCGCTGGGCGGGCGCCGGTGGCGATCAGGTAGTTCGCCGCCCGCAGCGGCTCATCGTCGACCGAGATCGTGTCGGCGTCGATGAAGCGGGCGGTGCCGTGGCGCAGCGTGAACCCGTAGGCGTCGATCAGGTCGAGGTACTTGGCTTGGCGGAGCGCGCCGACCAGCTCGTCCTTCTGGGCGACGATCGCCGCCAGGTCGGGTTGGCCACCCGCGATGTGGGCGACGCCGGAGAAGTTGTGACTGCGACCCCGGTGGTGAGCCTCGGCCGCGACGAGCAGCGCCTTGGAGGGCACGCACCCGACGTTGACACAGGTCCCACCGGGAGTCCCCTTCTCGATCACGACCACCCGCGCCCCGGCCTCGGTGGCCTTGATCGCCGCCGCGAACGCGGCCGAACCCGACCCGATGATGGCCAGATCCCACTCGACGTCATCACCGTCGGCGACCGGCTGGAGGTCGCCGGTCCGGCGCACCTCGCCCAACTCGTAGCCGGCGTCGCGCACAGCCGCGCCGAGCGCGGCCTCGTCGATGCCGGCGGCGTTGAAGGTGGCGGTGCCCTCACTCCATGACGCCGACACGTCCCTCCCGCCGATCGCTTCGACGGCGTTGGTGACGTGGCGTTCGCACGCGTCACAGGTCATGCCGGAAACCGCTGCGGTCCAACGGGCGGTGGGGGTGGTCATGGGTGGCTCCAATGCGAAACGAAGACGGCTGCTCGTAATGCGATAACCATACGAGTAGGCGTATGTATTCCCCGGGTGTGACCACCCACCCGCTAGCCGACGATCGGCCTCGTCACGTCACGACTCGGGGATGCGGTGGCAGGTGGCGATGTGGGTGGCGTTGTCGGCGATCATCGCCATGGCGACGGGCAGGAACTCGCGGACCCGGGGGTCGGGGACCGAGTAGTAGACGTTGCGCCCCTCCTTGCGGTCGGCGACCAGCCCGCAGTGGCGCAGGCAGGCGAGGTGGCTGGAGACCCGTCCCTGGAGGCCGTCGACGGCGTCGACCAGCTCGCCCACCGACAGTTCGCCGTGGGTGAGGAGCAGCGTGAGGAGCCGCAGGCGGGTCGGATCGGATATCCCGCGGAAGAACTTGGCGGCGATCTGGATGCCGCGACCGGTGTCGAGGTCGAGGCCGTCGAGGTCGAGAGCGGTGGTGGCCATGGTGACTCCTCGTCAGCCCGCCGAGGCGGGCGCCAACTCGGCAGGGCCCGGGGGAGAAGGCTAACGGGCCCCGCTCCCAACGAGAAGTATACGGTAGAACGGATGGGTTCGTCGGGCCGGCCACGGCCGCTCGGCTCTATGGCGCGAAGGAGCCACGAGATGGTGGAGCGTTACGACACGGTGGTGATCGGCGGGGGGATGGCCGGCCTGCCCTTGGCTACGGGCGGCACGCCACGGACGCACCGCGCTGGTCGAGAGCGAGCTGCTGGGTGGAACGTGTCTGAACCGTGGCTGCATCCCCACCAAGACGATGATCGCCACCGCCGAGCTCGCCCACCGGGCCCGCCGGGCCCCGGAGTTCGGCATCACCCTCGGCCCCGACGTGTCGGTCGACGTGTCGGCGGTCGTCGAACGCAAGGACGGCATCGTCGACGCGATCCGCTCCGGGTCCTACCGGTCGGTGGACCGGGCCGACGACCTCGACCTCATCGAGGGCCACGGCGTCTTCGTCGGGCCCCGCCGTTTGCGCGTCGGCGACGCCGAGCTCGAGGCCGGTAGGATCTTCCTCAACACCGGCACCCGAGACGCCCAGCCAGCGATCGAGGGCCTCGACCGGGTCCCCTACCTGACGTCGCGGTCCATGCTCGAGCTGCGCGAGCTACCCGGGCACCTCGTCGTGGTCGGCGGCGGGTTCATCGGTTGCGAGTTCGCACAGATGTTCCGCCGGTTCGGGGCCCAGGTCACCGTCATCCAACGAGCCGACCGGCTCATCCGATCGACGGCGCCGACCACCTGCTGACGGACAGGGGCCGATGCCGAGTACGTCGCGCGGCTGCTGGCTGCCTAGTACAGTCGCTACCTGCCTGCTTACCTCGAAGGAGGATCGGCGGGCGGTGGCAGAGGTGTCGTTGCATAGTGCAAAAATAGGGGTACGGGACCTCGCAAACCCGAGGAGGCAACATGGGGCACGGAGATGAAGGCAAGGCTGGCGGAACCACGTACCGGCTGAGCGGCCGGCCGGGCCGAACGTTCGATCCCGCGCAGAGCGCGCTGCTGGTGATCGACCCGGTCAACGACTTCCTGTCGGAAGGCGGCGCCGGGTGGGAACTGACGAAGGGCACGGTAGAGAAGCACGACGTCGTCGGGCACCTCCGTCAGCTCATCGACGGCGTGCGGGCACGGGGGATCCCGGTGCTCTACGGGCCGATGGCCTACACGTCGGAGGACTACGCCGATCAGGAGCTTCATCGGCGCACGGGCATCAACCGGATCATGTTCGAGCTCGAGATGTTCCTCGCCGGGAGCTGGGGCGCAGACTTCCACCCGGAGCTCCAGCCCGGGCCCGATGAGGTGGTGCTGCACCCGCACAAGGGCACCGACGTCTTCGAGACCGACCTGCGTGAGCACCTGGAGCGCCTCGGCGTCACCCAGCTGATCATCGCCGGGATGACCGCCAACCTCTGCGTGGAGTCGACCGGCCGCCATGCCGCCGAGCACGGCTACGACGTCACATTCGTGCGCGACGCGATCGGCGCCGAGAACCTGCCGGCCTACGAAGCATCCATCCGGGTGAACTTCCCGCTGATCGGCAACGCCGTGCTCGACACCGAGGACGTGCTCACGGCGATCGGTCCGGAGCGACTTCCGGGGGTCGGCGACGACGTCTACGCCTCCGACCAGATGAAGATCGGGAGCATCGAGGAGGTCGCTGACGGCGCGGGAGGAGCCGGGTACATCCTCGTCGGGCGTGGCATCTTCAACCGCGCGACCTACATCCCGCTGGACGCGGTGGTGAAGGTGGCGGAGGGCAAGGCGTTCATCAACCTCCCGAAGCTCGTCATCGGCAAGATGCCGTGGGACGAGCCGCCGACGACGGAAGCGCAGCGTGCCAAGGAGGGTCCGGCGTCGGCGGCGGTGGAGCAGCTCTACGGCTCCTTCGGCCCCACCAGCGGCTGAGGCCCTGGAGGACGGGAAAGGCGACGGAGAGGGGTCATGGGGCTGACGGTAGGCGGTGACCCGTTCGGTCCGTCGCCGACGGGCCGCTTCGACTTCCCGGCTCCGGCGGAGGTCGTCTACACCCGGCCCCTCGGGCGCCGAGTTCGAGGCGTCGTCGCCGGGCGCGTGATGATCGACACCGAGGAAGCGCATCTCGTCTGGAGGACAGGATCCCTGCCGACCTACGCCTTCCCGGGGGCCGACGTCGCGCTCGACTCGGAGGACGAGCGTGCACTCGCTGGGTTCGTACGGGTCCCGTGGGACCGGGTGGATGCCTGGTACGAGGAGGAGGAGCGTGTCTTCGTCCACCCGCGTGACCCGTTCCACCGGGTCGACACCTTCCTCACGTCGCGGCGGGTCCGGGTGGAGGGGCTCGACGGCGCGATCGCCGAATCGACGAGGACGAAGGCGCTTCACGAGACGGGCCTGCCCCCGCGCTACTACTTCCCGCGCGCTGATGTGCGACTCGACCTCCTGGAGCAGCGCTCGACAGTCACCGAGTGCCCGGACAAGGGGACCGCCACCCACTACCGGCTGAACATCGCCGGTGAGCAGGTCGACGTGGCGTGGACCTGCCGACTCGGTGCCGCCTGGAGCTGGCGCTGGTGCTGCAGCGCCGCCACGACGAACGCGGCCGCGGGCTTCGTCCCGCGGCTGTCCGATCGGTGGTGGCGATGCTGGCCCGCTCCGGTGTCGACTCGCTGCTCGACCGCCCAGCCGACGTATGGATCGCGGCGCTGCTACCGGGCAGCACAACGAGGGTGGCGAGCGCGACCGGGTTCGTGCGTTACGCCTGGCGCCTCGTCGAGGCGGTGGTGCGCGGGGGCGGGGTCGAAGACGAGTACGCCCGGGACTGCTGGGACGCCCGGCGCCTCGGTGTCCCCGTCACCGTCGG
>Ga0183260_10002958_pt1 | contig 13842 bp, 8 predicted proteins | sample AntDrymUQ4972206_2_FD_129768 | JGI IMG/M metagenome (GOLD analysis project Ga0183260, IMG submission 129768) | Polar desert sand microbial communities from Dry Valleys, Antarctica - metaG UQ497 (22.06) (version 2) (version 2) | ecosystem: Environmental > Terrestrial > Soil > Desert | place... | reverse complement strand
GCCCCGCCGCCGTCCCCCCGCGTCGCCGGCACCGTCGCTACCGGCCTGACCAGCCCCTGGGACGTCGTGTTCCTGCCCGACGGTGACGCGCTGCTGTCCGAGAGGGACACCGGCCTGGTCAAGCGCATCACCGCGTCCGGGGACGTCGACACGGTCGGTGAGATCTCGGCGTCGGAGCCGTCGTCGGAGGGCGGCCTGCTCGGACTCGCCGTGCACCCGGACTACCCGGAGCAGCCGTACCTCTACGCCTACTACTCCACCGACACCGACAACCGCGTCGTACGGCTGCGCTACGCCCCGGGTGAGTCGTTCGGACCGGAGGAGCTGCTGATCGACGGCATCCCCTCGTCGGAGATCCACAACGGCGGACGGATCGCCTTCGGCCCGGACGGCATGCTGTACGTCGCGACCGGAGACGGTTCGACGGGCGAGGTCTCGCAGGACAGGTCTTCCCTGGGGGGCAAGATCCTGCGGCTCACCCCCGAGGGCGACCCGGCGCCGGACAACCCGTTCGGCGGCTCGCCGGTGTGGACGTACGGCCACCGCAACGTCCAGGGCATCGACTGGGACGACGCCGGCAACCTCTACGCCAGCGAGTTCGGCCAGGACACCTGGGACGAGCTCAACCTCATCGAGCAGGGCAGCAACTACGGCTGGCCCAAGGTCGAGGGGGCCAGCGACAGGGACAAGGTTTTCACAGACCCCCTGGTGCAGTGGCGCCCCGACGAGGCGTCGCCCTCCGCGGTTGCCTACGCCGACGGCGCCGTCTGGATGGTGGGCCTTGCCGGCGAACGGCTGTGGCGGATCACCGTGACGGACGGCCAGGTCATCGGCCAGCCGGAGGCGTTCTTCACCAGCGAGTACGGGCGGTTGCGCGAGGTGGAGGCGGCGCCGGACGGCTCGCTGTGGCTGGTCACGTCCAACACCGACGGCCGTGGCACGCCGGCGCCGGATGACGACCGCATTCTGCGGCTCGAGCTGCGCTGACCACCCGACTTGTCACTGCGACGCCAGGTCAGAGCCTGGTGTGACAGTGACAAGGCGGGAGTTGATGAGCTCGCGGACGCGGGCGGCGTCAGCCTGGCCACGCATCTCCTTCATCACCGCGCCGATCAGCGCGCCGGCGGCGGCGACCTTGCCGTCGCGCACCTTGGCCGCCACGTCAGGATGGGCCTCGATCGCCCGGTCGACCGCGGCGCCCAGCGCGGTCTCGTCGGACACCACCACGAGCCCTTGCGCGACGACGATCTCCTCCGGTGTGCCCTCACCCGCCAGCAGACCGTCGAAGACCGTGCGCGCCATCTTGTCGTTGATCCGGCCGGCGTCGATCAGCGCCTGCACCTGCGCCACCTGCTTGGGGCTGACGGGCAGCGCCGCCGGCTCGACGCCCTGCTCGTTAGCCCGGCGGGCCAGGTCCGACAGCCACCACTTCTTCGCCGCCGCCGGCGTCGCGCCCGCAGCGATCGTCTGCTCGACGAGCACCAGGGCACCAGCGCCGGCGACGTCGCGCATCTCGAGATCACTGAAGCCCCACCCGGCCTGCAACCGCGCCCAGCGCTCGCGCGGGCCCTCGGGCAGCGTCTCGCGCAGCTCCTCGACCCAGGCCGCATCCGGGGCGATCGGCGCCAGGTCCGGCTCCGGGAAGTAGCGGTAGTCCTCGGCCTGCTCCTTGCTCCGGCCTGGGGTGGTGATGCCGGTGTCCTCGTGCCAGTGCCGCGTCTCCTGGGTCACCGTTCCACCGTCGCCGAGCACGCTGGCCTGCCGGCAGATCTCGTACCGAACTGCCCGCTCCACCGACCGCAGCGAGTTGACGTTCTTGGTCTCGGTCCGGGTCCCGAGCGGCGCATCAGGACCAGGACGCAGCGACACGTTGGCGTCGCAGCGCAGCGAGCCCTGTTCCATGCGTACGTCGGACACCGCGAGGGCGACAAGCAGCTCACGCAGGTGAGCGACGTACGCGCGGGCCACCACAGGCGCGAGGGCGCCGGTCCCGACGATCGGCCTGGTGACGATCTCGATGAGTGGGATGCCGGCGCGGTTGTAGTCCACCAGCGAGTGGTGAGCGCCGTGGATGCGGCCGGTGGCACCTCCGACGTGCAGGGACTTACCGGTGTCCTCCTCCATGTGTGCCCGCTCGATCTCGATCCGGTACGAGCGGCCGTCCACCTCCACCTCGGTCCACCCGTCGAATGCGATCGGCTCGTCGTACTGCGAGGTCTGGAAGTTCTTCGGCATGTCGGGATAGAAGTAGTTCTTGCGGGCGAACCGGCACTCAACCGCAACCGTGCAGTTCAGTGCCAGCCCGATGCGGATCGCGGACTCGACCGCGCGCTCGTTGAGCACGGGCAGCGCGCCGGGCAGGCCCAGGCACACCGGACACACCTGCGCGTTGGGCGCCGCACCGAAACCCGTCGGGCAGCCGCAGAACATCTTCGACACCGTGTCGAGCTCGACGTGCACCTCAAGCCCCAGCACGGGGTCGTAACGTTCCAGCGCCTGCTCGTACGAGACCAGCGACGCGACTCTCATGCGCTCGGCTCCAGCTGGGGTGCGCGGTCGAGCAGCGGACCGCCCCAGCGCTCGACCAGCATCGCCTCGACAACGGCGCCGACGCGGTAGAGGCGGTCGTCGGCCTGCGCCGGCGCGAGCACCTGCACACCGGTGGGTAGGCCGTCCTCCTCGGCCAGGCCGCTCGGCACCGAGATGCCCGGAACGCCAGCGAGGTTGGCCGGGATCGTCGCCACGTCGCTGAGGTACATCGCGACCGGGTCGTCGAGCTTCTGGCCGAAGCGGAACGCTGTCGTCGGCGCGGTGGGCGAGACCAAGACGTCCACCTGCTCGAACGCAGCGGCGAAGTCGCGCTGGATGAGCGTGCGGACCTTCTGCGCGGAGCCGTAGTAGGCGTCGTAGTAGCCGCTGGACAACGCGTACGTGCCGAGGATGATGCGCCGCTTGACCTCGTCACCAAAGCCGGCCTCCCGGGTCGCTGCCATCACCTGCTCCGCGCTCGGGTCGGCGACTCCGTCAAGGCCGACACGCATGCCGTAGCGCATCGCGTCGAATCTGGCGAGGTTGCTGCTCGCCTCGCTCGGCAGGATCAGGTAGTAGGCAGCGAAGGCGTAGTCGAAGTGCGGACAGGACACCTCGACCACCGTGGCGCCGGCGTCGCTCAGCAGCGCGACCACCTCGTCGAAACGCGCCCGGACGCCGGCCTGGTACCCGTCGCCGCCAAGCTCGCGGACGACGCCCACGCGCAGCCCGGTGACGTCGGCGTCTCGCACCGCCTCGACCAGGGGCGGCAGCGGGGCGTCCAGGCTCGTCGAGTCCATCGGGTCGTAGCCGCCGATGACCTCGTGCAGCATCGCCGCGTCCAGGACGGTCCGCGTGACCGGCCCTGCCTGGTCAAGGCTGCTCGCCAGCGCGACGAGCCCGTAGCGCGACACGCCCCCGTACGTCGGCTTGACACCGACCGTGCCGGTGACGGCGCCCGGCTGACGGATCGAGCCGCCGGTGTCGGTGCCCACCGCCAGCGGCGCCTCGTACGCCGCGACCGCCGCCGCCGACCCACCGCCCGAGCCTCCGGGGATGCGGCCCAGGTCCCACGGATTATGCGTCGGGCCGTACGCCGAGTGCTCGGTCGAGGACCCCATCGCGAACTCGTCCATGTTGGTCTTGCCGAGGATCGGCAGGCCGGCCGCCCGCAGGCGGGCGACGACGGTGGCGTCGTACGGCGGCACCCAGCCGGCCAGGATCGCAGAGCCGCAGGTGGTGGGGATCCCGCGCGTCGCCATCACGTCCTTGACCGCGACGGGGACCCCCGCCAGCGGGGGTAACGTCTCGCCGGCCACCCGACGGTCGTCGACGCGACGCGCCGTCGCCATGGCCCCGTCGGCATCGACGTGCAGAAACGCGTGAACGGCCGGGTCGACGGCACCGATCCGCTCCAGGTGGGCCTCGGTGACCTCGGTCGACGACACCTCACCGGCGCCCAGCCGCTTCGACAACTCGGCGGCGGTCAGGCGGGTCAGGTTGGCCATCAGGCCTCCTCCCCCAGGATCCGCGGCACGCTGAAGCGCTGCTGCTCGACCGCTGGCGCACCGGCCAGCGCCTCGTCGGCCGGCAGGCACGGTCGGACCTCGTCGGCGCGAAACACGTTGCGCAGCGGCAGCGGGTGCGAGGTGAGCGGGACATCCTCGCCGGCGACTTCGCGAACCCGCGCCACGGCGTCGAGGATCACGGCGAGCTGCGGCGCCAGGTGGTCAAGCTCGGCCGGCGTCAGGTCGATGCGCGCCAGCCCGGCCAGGTACGCCACCTGGTCACGCGTCAGAGCAGGGGCGTCCCAGTGGTCGGCGGGCATAGCGCCGAGTCTAGGTGCGGCTTGGTTGGCCCGTCGTCGCCGTTCCTCGAGCCGCCTCCGGACCATCGGTGAGCAGCAGCGTGAAGCCGTCCTCGTCGAGGATCGGGACGCCGAGCTGCCTCGCCTTGTCGGCCTTCGAGCCAGGTGCGTCGCCCACCACGACGAAGTCGGTCGACTTCGACACCGAGCCGCTGGCCCGGCCACCCCGAGCCGTGATCGCCTCCTTCGACTCGTCCCGCGAGTAGCGGACCAATGATCCGGTCACTACCACCGACAGCCCCTCGAGGGTGCGCGGCACGGTGGCGTCGGGGACGTCTGCGAGGCGGACGCCCGCGGCGCGCCACTTCTCGACGACTCCGCGGTGCCAGTCGACCTCGAACCATTCGCGTACCGCCGCTGCGATGGTCGGGCCGACCCCTTCGGCGGCCGCGAGCTCGGTCTCCGACGCCGTGGCGATCGCGTGGATGTCGCCGAACTGCCGGGCCAGCGCGCGGGCCGCGGTCGGGCCCACGTGCCGGATCGACAGCGCCACCAGCGCCCGCCACAGCGGACGTGACCGGGCCTCGGCGAGGTGCCGCAGCAACCGGTCGCCGTTGGCCGACAGCGTGCCGTCCTTGCGGGTGAACAGCTCGACACGCAGCAACCGTTGCTCGTCCAACCCGAACAGGTCACCCTCGTCCTCGATCACGCCGGCCGCCAGCAGCGCGATCGCCGCTTCGTACCCGAGGACCTCGATGTCGAAGGCGCCACGACCCGCGACGTGGAAAACGCGCTCGCGCAGCTGAGCGGGGCACGACCGCGTGTTCGGGCAGCGGATGTCGGCGTCACCCTCACGCGCCGGGGCGAGCAGGGTCTCGCACTCGGGGCAGTGGGTCGGCATCACGAACGGCCGCTCGGTGCCGTCGCGCAGGTCGACGACCGGTCCGACGATCTCGGGGATTACGTCGCCGGCCTTGCGCACCACGACGGTGTCGCCGATCAGCACCCCCTTGCGCGCCACCTCCGAGGCGTTGTGCAACGTCGCCATCGACACCGTCGACCCCGACACCAGGACCGGCTGCATCTGCCCGAACGGCGTCACCCGCCCGGTCCGGCCGACGTTGACCAGGATGTCGAGCAGCTTGGTGTTGACCTCCTGCGGCGGGTACTTGAACGCGACCGCCCATCGCGGCGCCCGCGAGGTGGACCCGAGCCGCCGTTGCAGGCTGATCTGGTCGACCTTGACCACCACACCGTCGATCTCGTGCTCGACGTCGTGGCGGTGCTCACGGTAGTGCTCGATGTATTCCTCGACGCCGTCGAGACCAGCCACCACCTGCGCCCGTGGACTGACCGGCAGGCCCCAGGTCTGCAGCACGCCGTACGCCTGCGACTGCCGCTGCGGCGTGAACCCGTCCCGCGCCCCGATGCCGTGGCAGACCAGCCGCAACGGGCGCGACGCCGACACGGCCGGGTCCTTCTGCCGCAGTGATCCGGCGGCGGCGTTGCGCGGGTTGGCGAACGGTGCCTTGCCGGACGCCACCAGTCCGGCGTTGAGCTCGGCAAAGGCCGCGACCGGAAAGTAGACCTCGCCCCGCACCTCGATCAGGTCTGGGACAGGGCACCCGGCGGCGCCCGCCAGCCGCGACGGCACGCCCGCGATGGTGCGGACGTTGGGCGTGACGTCCTCACCCGTGCGCCCGTCGCCGCGGGTCGCCGCCCGGACCAGCCGACCGCCCTGGTACGTGAGGTTGATCGCGAGGCCGTCGACCTTGGGCTCGCACAAGAACTCGGCAGAGTCGCCGACCGCCTGCTCGATACGCGCCGCCCAGGCGGCCAGCTCGGCATCGGTGAACGCGTTGTCGAGGCTCAGCATGCGCTCGCGGTGCTCGACCGGCGTGAACAGCGTCGACACCGCGCCACCGACCTGCTGCGTGGGCGAGTTGGGGGTGCGCAGCTCGGGGTACGCCTCCTCGAGCCGCTCCAGCTCGCGCATCAGCGCGTCGTAGTCGGCGTCGGAGACCGTCGGGCTGTCGAGCGTGTGGTAGCGGTAGCGGTGTTCGCCGGCCTGCTCGGCCAGCTCTGTGTGCTGCTCACGCGCCCGCAGCGCGTCGTCCTCGGTCACGGGGTCATCCTGCCGCGCGGCGCCGCGCCCCGGTGCCCCCTTGCTACACCCCTTTGCCGGCGCGGGGCGGTTGGTTGCAGTCGGACAACGAATTGGTCGCCGACGGCTCGTTCGTCCCGCCATGCGGTTGGCTGACCGCAAGGACACCTAGGGCGTGCCGGGCGCGCCCATGGGCAGAGGGGGGCGGTGTGGGCGCGGTCATCGATGTGGGAACCGACCTCGGGCGCCCACCCGCCGGGCTGAGTGTCCATTGTCATGGGGTTGTTCACTTGTATCGCACGTTCGAGGGGCATGACGTGGTGGCCCTTCAGGGTGTGGATCTAGACATCGAGCCCGGTGAGCGGGTGGCGTTCCTGGGGCCGTCGGGGTCGGGCAAGTCCACCCTGCTCGCGTTGCTGGGCGGGGTTCAGAAGCCGTCTGCGGGCACGATCCTGCTCGGCGACGACGAAATCTCCAGACTGAGCGAGCGGGCCGTGGCACGGCTGCGCGCCCAGCGGGTCAGCACGATGCTGCAAGGTGCGACACGAAATCTCCTCCCGTACGCGACCGCCCGGCAAAATCTCGCCTTCGCCAAGCTGGCGATGCGACCGGCGGACCGCCGTTATGCCGAAGACGACATGGACCTGCTGGTACGCATGGGGCTCGAACAGCAGGCCAAGCAGGTCGTCTCGACGATGTCCGGAGGGCAGCGGCAGCGGCTGGCGCTCGTTTGTGCGGCGGTGTCCAACCCGCAGCTGTTGCTCGCCGACGAGCCAACGAGCCAGCTGAGCCATCGGGACCGCGACGAGGTGTTGCGCCTCATTCACCGGCTTGGCGACGACTTCGGCACCACCATTTTGGTGGTCACGCATCAGACCGAGGTTGCCCAAACGTTCCCGAGGACGATCCGGATGCTCGGCGGTCGGGTCGGTTCCGAGGGCCGCGACGGGGCCGAATATGTCGTCGTCGGCAAGGACGGCGTCCTGCACCTGCCGGCCGATGTGGCACGGGAGTGGCCGCCGGGAACGCTGGTACGAGTGGAGCCGGAACGTCGAGACCGAGTCCTGCTCACCAGGCCGTCCGATGTGGCGGAGTAAGGGAGGGCGGGGATGGGGTCACTCGATCTCACCGGCGTCGAGCTGGTGATCGGCGGGCAGCAGATTCTCGAGCAGATGACCGTCCAGTTCCGCGCGGGTGAGCTGACGGCAGTGGGAGGGCCTTCGGGGTCGGGCAAGACCTCGCTGCTGTCTGTGGCTGGTGGGCTGCTGCAGCCGACGCACGGTGAGACGGCTTACGCCGGTAAACCTTTGTGGCAGGGCGACGGGGACCCTCGACCCGAGGTCGCGTTCATTCTGCAGGTCTACGGCCTGGTGCCGATTCTGTCGGCCCGGGAGAACATCTCGATCGCGCTGCGTGCCCGAGGGCTTCCTCCTGCGGAGGCCGACGAGCGCGCCGACACCGAGCTGGCCCGGGTCCACATCGGTGACCTCGGGGACCGTCAGGTGGAGGAGCTGTCGGGTGGTCAGATGCAACGGGTCGCCTGCGCACGCGCCTTCGCGGTGGGTGCCGAGCTGGTGCTCGCTGACGAGCCGACCAGCGAGCTGGACGAGCTCAACCGTGACCACCTGATATCCCTGCTGCATTCCGAGGCCGCCCGCGGGGCGATCGTGGTGGTCGCCAGCCACGATCCGGCCGTTGTCGCCGCCGCTGACCGCCACATCGCCCTCGACGAGGGAGAGCTGATCGATGACGTCGAGCCGGTAGCTGCCGGACGACGGCACTCGGGTTGGTAGCGCGAGAGCCTCGATGGTGTCATTTCGTGCGGTCCGTGCTCGGTCTGGGCAGTCACTCGCCCTGTTTGCGATCGGTGTTCTCGCGGTGGCCGGGTGCGTGGTGGCCGTGGGCTTCAGCCGGGCGACGAACGTCTCCGTGGGTTCGGCCGCCGCACTGCTGTTGCTCGGCATCGTCGCTCTCGCGGCACAGGGAGCCGTCTCGGTACGCGCCCGTAGGTTCGAGATCGCCCTTGCGCAGCTGAGAGGAAGGCATGGGCTCGGACTGCTGCGCACCGCTGTCACGGAACCGTTGGTGATCCTGCTTGCCGCAGCCGCAACTGGCGTCGTCCTGGGAGGCGTCTTGGCCCGTGTTGTCGTGTCCCGGTGGGCGGGCGACGGCACCACGTTCCAGATGTCGAGGTACGAGTGGGTGACGGCAGCGGTGGTGTTGCTGGCCGGCGCCCTGGTGGTAGCTACGGTGAGTTGGCGGACGACCTGCCTCCCGCTGTCAGCCAAGCTGGACTCCCTGCACCGGCCACGCCATGCCTCAGCAGCGGCGCTGCTGTTCAGCCTGCTGGTGCTCATCGGTGCAGGCGTCTCGGTCTACCAGGCGCGCCAGCTGGGCGTCCGCCGGGCAGACTGGGTGAGCTTTCTGAGCCCAGCGCTTCTCGGTCTGGCCGCCGGGCAGATAGCGGTATGGACGGTGGCGCTCGTCTCGCGGCTCGCGATGGGGTCGACGAGGCTGAACCGGAGACTCGGCTGGTTCCTGACACTGCGCCGGCTGACCCGAAGGGCGGACAGCGTCGCAACGATCCGCCTCGCGGTGGCCGCCGTTGTGGTGGCCGGCATCGCGGTCAGCGCATGGGCGGGCTCGCAGACCTGGCGTGACCAAACGGCTCGGATGCAGACCGGTGGCCCAGTGGCGTTCGCTGTAGCCGCGGGCGGGCTCCGGGCCTACATCGCCTCGCACGAGGCCGATCCGTCTGGAGAGTGGCTGATGGCGATCTCCGCCTCACCCGACCCTTTCGGCGGCTCCCGCCGAGCCGTCTTCGTCGACACTCCGCGATGGGACCGCGTCGTCGGCTCGCACTTCGAGGGGACTCCCGTGGCGAGCGTCGGGAGTGAGATCGACGCCCTGTCCCCGGCGGAGACGGTGCAGACCGCCCAGGGAGACACGTTCTCCGTCACGCTGTCCGCTGAATCGGTGGACCGCGCCTGGCCGACCCGCAAGGTGCAGCGGATCGAGGGCAGGTTGACGTCGTACGGGTTCGCCCCGCTGCAGTTCACCGTTCGATACGTCACCGACGAGGGCGACAACTACACCCTGCAGGTCCCCGACGACCCGGGCACACGTCCTCCGCTGGTGGCGCCTGGTTACGTCGGGCACACGGCGGCGGCTCCCGGATGCGCCCGCGGCTGCGCCGTCCAGAGCGTGTCTGTGCAGGGCGTGAGCCGCAACGGACAGTCGTTCCGCGTCACCGAGATGACCTTTGCGGGGATGGCCTTACTTCCAGCTGGCACCAGTGGATTGTCGCTTTCCGAGACCAGCCGGGCCCTCCGAGCGGTGGCTTCCCGAGGCGGCCTCGACCTGTCGGTCACCGACGCATACAGCTCGCATCTCCTTCTCGAGTGGGAACGCGACGTGTTACCAGCCGCGCTGGTGGCTCCCGGGGTGCGCTTGGAGCGATCTCGGGGCGTCCCGCAGGTCTACGGGCCGGACGGGGATGCTCGACCGATCCAGGTCACCGGACAGGCCGCTGCCCTTCCCCTGCTCGGTCGGGTGGGGATCCTGTTGGACCTCGGCACGGCGCTGCGGGGGGCGGGTGGGCAGATCTCCGGCGCCCAGGCCCGCGTTGTCGCCCGGGCCGATACGCCCGCTCAGGTTCTGGATGACTTACGGGGGACGGGGGCGGTCGGGCGTCAGACCACCGTCGAGCAGGCCGTGGCCGACATTCAGCGTGGCCCTAGGGCCCGCGGAAGCACGTTGTACGCACTGATCGCGGTCTTCGGGCTGTTGATCGCCGCGGTGAGCCTTGTGTCGTCGACCGCCGAGCAACGACGGGAGCGCCGAAGCGAGGCTGCCTCTCTCCGCGTCGTCGGCGTCGGCGTCGGCGACGTCGCGGGCAGCCACCGTGCCGAGGCTGCGGTCCTCGGGACAGCGGTGATCGTCGTGGCCGGAGTGGCCGTCTGGATCGGGTGCCGGGCACTGCTCGACGTCCTCCCGCTGGTAGTCCCAGGCGAGTTCGGGCTGCTGCTCGACGCGACGCCGAGACTGGGGCTCGTGGCGGGCCTCGCGTTTGGGGCGGGGCTGTTCGTCGCGCTGGTGGTCTTCCTAAGCTTCCGGTTCGTCGCGCGGTCCTCGCCGCCCAGCATGCTGTCCGACGAGGCGCGATGAGGGGCTCGCGCTCGGCGCTGGCCTCGGTGATGGCGACCGCGTTCCGTGGGCTGCGGTCCCGGTTGCTCCTCACGTCGGGCTCGGTGTTCCTGGTCGCCATCGCGGTGGCAGCAGCCGTGGTTGGGCCGATGTACCAGAGCGCCTCTGCCGAGTCGTTCCTCGTCACCAAACTGCGCGCGGAGCCTAACTTCGTGACCGGTCTTACCTTTGACTACGCCCCCGAGATGCCGGTGACCGGCGAACGGTGGGACGAACAAGCGCTCGGTGCGGTGGACCCGTCTGCGGTCCGGCACTTTCTGGATCCTGAGCTGTCGGCGTGGGCTGAACGCCTACCCGTCAAGACGTGGGCAGGCCTGCCCGGAGGTCAACCCCAGGCAACATTGCTCGCCGACTCAGGGGACTGTCATCGGCTTGTCATGACCGATCGTTGCCCGCGCCGGCCCGACGAGATCCTGATGCTCGAGGCTGACGCGTCCTACACGGATACTCGCGTGGGTGACCGGCTCGAAGTCGGTGGGGTGCCGCGCCCGCTGACCGTGGTCGGCACGTACCGGCTGCCGTCGAATGGTGGTGGACTCTTCGACCGCAGCCGGTTCACGAGCGTCCTGCCACAACCATCGCGATCTGGCTACCTGCCGTACTCCCCCGCGCCGTTCGTCGCCACACCCCCAACGGTGACCAGCCTTGAGCTCGGGCTGTGGTTCGTCCGGATGGACTACCGCCTGCGCATCTCGGCGAGCACGACACTCGAGGATCTTCGGCAGGCCGCGTCCGAGGTGACTCAGATACCTGGCCTGCTGCGTTCCTCACGTACCGGCGGATCATTGAGCGTGGAGCCGGGGAACGCGCTGCGGCCTGTCCTGGCCGAGACGCAAGCACGCCGGGTCAGCGCCGAGCAGACCGTGGCGCCGGCAACGGTGTCGCTCATCCTGGTCGCTTTGGTGCTGCTCGTGCGGTTGTCGTGGGCGGCCATGGACGTGCGGCGGCCCGAGCTGGCGCTCGCCACCCTCCGGGGGATAGGCAGACGACAGCTGTGGGTCCTCGGCATGCTCGAGCCGCTGCTGGTGCTCGCGATCGCCACCCCCATCGGGGTGGCCTCGGGGTATCTGGCGGGTCGCGGACTCGCCGCGGCCTGGCTGGTACCTGGGCTCCCGGTCACCTTCGGGCTGGCAAGTGTCTGGTTCGCCATCGGCGTGGTCGTGGCGAGCCTGCTGGTGGCTGTCTTGGCCGTCCGGTCCGTGCTCTCAGAGCCGCTCAGCCTGCAGATCTCCGGTGTTCGGAGGCCCGGCCGGTCGGGGCGGTGGACGATCATCGTCAGGTGTGCCCTGATCGCTGCTGCGGTGGTCGTGCTGGCAGGGACCCTGTTTTCCGGCACGCCAGCCAAACCCGACGCAGCCGACCTGCTGCTGCCCATCCTGCTGGCGGTTGCCGCCGGGTTGGTCTCGACCCTTGCCGCTGCCGCTGCGGCCAACTGGTACGCGAAGCGGTCCACACGCAGGTCAGGCGTCGTCGGCTATGTCGCCTCTCGCGCCATCGCCCGCCGGCGCGAGGGCACCTGGGTCGTTCTGCCGCTGACCGCGGCACTCGCGATCGCGGTGTTCGCCGCTGGCATCTACTCGTCTGCGGCGAACTGGCGGGCGAGCGACGCGGCCACGATGGTCGGAGCCGACCTGGCGTTCCCCGTGCCGATCCCGCTGTTGCAAGCCTTTTCCCTGACACACCGACTCGACCCGAACGGACACTCGTTGATGGCGGTCGGAGCTGCCGCCGATCCTGATGGAGCGATGGTCATCGTGGATGCCCCCCGGCTGGCACGAGTCGCCGTCTGGCCCGGCTCCTGGACCTCGGACCTGGACGTCGCTCAGGTCTCGGAGGAGCTCTCACCTCTCCGCCCGCCGCTGAACCTCGCAGGACGACGACTGACGATGACCGTCGACAACAACGTCGACGGCGAGTCTGACGGGATCCTGCTCAGCATCGACATCGTGAAACCTTCCGGCGAGCTCGGCCACATCTACATCGGGCCGTACTCGAGCGGCCGTACCACCCGCAGCGCCCCCATGCCGTTCTGTGACACCGGTTGCCTCGTCACCGGACTGTCGATCACCGGTCCGGGGACACTTCCCCAAGTCATGCAGGGAAGCCTGGCAATTCGCGACGTCACGGTCGACGGTGCATCGATGCCCTACTTCACGCGCATCGGCTGGCGCGGTGACTTCGACGCCTCGTACGTCTACGGCGCACCCTCGGTCACCGGCACCCGTGTCGTCGGCTCCACACTAAGCGTCGAGCTCGAATCCCAAGGCGAGCAGGTCGAGGCGATGCTGATACCCGAGGACGTACCAGAAGTGCTGCCGATCCTCCCCGGCCGGTCCGCAACCCCGCAAACCGTGGTCGGAGACGACGCCCCCGTCCGCCCCGTCGGGACCACCGAGTCGATGCCCTTCTTCGGCCCCGCCGCCCTGCTGATCGACCACACCATGTTCACCCGCAGCAACCGGACGACCGACGCATGGACGGATGTCTACATCCTCGCTAGATCGGACACCCCGCAGGAGGTCCTGACTGAGCTGGCCGCGTACGGCATCACCCAACCCATCGACTTGCAACAAGTCCGCCACACCCTTGACCAGGACGCCTACGCGCTGGCCCTCAACCTCTATCTCGTCGTCACCGTTATCGTGCTCGTCCTTGCCCTCGCGGGGCTTGCGGTCACCATGGCCGTACAGATCCCCGCGCGCCGTCGTGATGCGGCCTCGCTACGGGTCGTCGGACTACCGCGGCGCTCGATAGTGACGGCCGTCGCAACAGAGTTCGCAGCACTGCTGGGGACCGCAGCCGTGTCGGGCATCCTCGCCGGAGCACTAGCCCAGTACGTCGTGGTCCGCACCCTCACCTTGGGGTACGCCGACGACATCCTGACGCCGCGGATACTGCCCTCGCTCGACATCACCGCGGTCTCAGCAGTTCTCGCGGTGGCCTTTGCCGTCTTGCTGTGCCTGGCGACCCTCCTCGGCAGCCTCACCATCCGAGGCGCCCGCACCTCCACCCTCAGAGAGACGTCATAAAACAGAGTTCTGTGCGACCTCGCGGGACAGGCGTAGCGCGTCGCGGGCCCACGTCGGAGATGCACCGGCCAGGCCGCAGGCAGGGGTGACGACCAGCCGGTCGGCCACCTGCTCCTCGGTGACTCCCAGCTCAGCGAAGAAGCGCAGCACCGCTGCGACCAGTGCGG
>Ga0183260_10002957_pt1 | contig 13842 bp, 14 predicted proteins | sample AntDrymUQ4972206_2_FD_129768 | JGI IMG/M metagenome (GOLD analysis project Ga0183260, IMG submission 129768) | Polar desert sand microbial communities from Dry Valleys, Antarctica - metaG UQ497 (22.06) (version 2) (version 2) | ecosystem: Environmental > Terrestrial > Soil > Desert | place... | reverse complement strand
CCCGAATCCCATGCTGCCCTTCGACCACCCCCTCAGCGGCGCCTTCGCTCCTGACGACGCTGAGGCCCACGACCGGCGGTTGGGGCGTCGGGGACCTGGTCAGAATGTCCAGTTGCGGCCGGGCTGTCAAGCGTGGCCCACTTCCTCTGACCAGCCACTTTGCGCGTCGGGGCTGGTCAGACCCACCGCAATGAAACTCTGTTTCATCGGTTGAGGGTTATGTCTTCGTACCCCGCCGCGGGGACGGCCGGGGAGGCCCCCCGGGCCTGGCGCCGGGCTTCGGATCGCCGCTCGCCCTCCAGGCGCTCGAGGCCGGTGGAGCCGTGGTCGACGAAGCTCATCATGGCCGCGACCAGGGGATGTCCGGCCTCGGTGGCGATGAGGCGGTGCATCTGCTGGGCGACGAAACGGTACGACGGATGGCCCGCCGACCCGCTGCGCAACTCGATGAGGTGGAGGGCCTCCCGGGCGTTCATCTCCATCGAGTAGCGCACGTTGTAGGCCAGGGCCACGGCGTAGGGCGCCTGGGCGGGGAACTGCGGAAGGAGCGAGTCGTGGAGGGCCGCCGAGCGCTCCATGGCGTCGCCGAAGGCGGAGGCGGCGCCGGCGTCGACCACCTCGGGGGGCAGGACGAACCCGTGGCGGGGGCTCAGGGCCTGCCACTGGATGGTGAGCATCCGATGGCGCTGCAGGTCGCGGAACGCCCCGTAGTCGGAGAGGACGTCGAAGCGGTAGGAGCCACCCTCGAGGGCACGACCCGGCTTGTGGCGGCGGTTGCGCCGCTCGCCCACGTAGGCGTCCACCACCCGTCGCCTCTGGTCGGCCGTGAGAGTGCGGACCCGGGCCCTGACCTGATCCTCGGGCAGGCTGACGTGGGGGTACAGCATGGACGCCAGCATCTTGTCTTCGGCGTCGGGATCGAAGTCGACGAGGGTGACGGCGGGTCGGGGCTCGGCCTCCACCCCGGCGAACAGCTCCCGGGCGGCGGCGGCGGTGGCCTGGGAGGTGGCGGCGAGGTAGTCCGACCACTCCCCTCCCCGTTCGGGCCGGTCGACCCTCGTGAGAAACGACGGGATCACCTTGCGCAGCTCACCGAGGATCAGGTCCGCGTAGGTGCGAGCCTCGGGCAAGGCTGAGGCCCGCATGCGCAGCAGGAGGGCCTCGTAGCCCTGTCCGGTGCCGTAGATGCCCACGTTGGACAGCGACGCCGCCGGCAGCAGGCCCCGCAGGCTGTCGAAGGCCTTGGCCCGGATCGACTGGCGGTGGACGAAGTCGGAGTCGCCCGGGTCCTTCGGGTACAGGCGGCGGAAGTGCTCGGACATCACCGGGAGGAGCTCGGCGTAGGTCTCGAAGGCCCGGTCGAGGTCGGCCACGTAGCGAACACCGAGCGGCGAGGCGAGCACGGCCGGGTCGCGGTGGTAGCGGTAGCGGCCCCCGAGGCGCCCGTCGTAGGCGACGTAGCGGGTGGACTGCTCCAGGTAGGCCATGAGCCGGCCCCACTCCAGCACCTTGGTGAGCACGTTGGAGGCCTGTTCACAGGCCAGGTGGACGCCTCCCAGCTGGGCCACCGAATCGTCGCCGTACTCGAAGAAGACCCGGTCATAGAGCTGCTCGGCCCGGCGCAGGCCGACGGTGGCGTCGATGGAGGCGTCGCCGGTGGTGTCGAGCTCACCTACGAACTCGTCGAGGAACAGCCGGCGGAGGCTCTTCGGCGAACGCGAGTAGCGGGCGAAGAGCGCCCCCTTGACCACCTCGGGCAGGTTTACGAGGGCGAACACCGGCCCGTCGAGATTGGTGAAGTAGCGACGGAGAACGTCGGCCTCCTCGGCCGACCACTGCTCACCGACGTAGGGATGCACGGCCGGAGACTAGGGGCCGGCGCCGAACGCGGCGCGGACCTCGCCCATCGCGCCCGGTCTGAGCCAGAGATCCACCACGGTCATGGCCATGGCCTTGGCCCCGTCCAGCACGGCCCGGTCGCCCTCGGGGGCCGCCGCCCAGTCGGCGAAGTCGGTCGAGTGCAACGACACCGAGGCAGGCGAGATGGCCATCATCGGGTGGATGGACGGCACCAGGTAGCTGACGTTGCCCATGTCGGTGCTGGCCGTCACCCGCCGGCCGGGGCCCGGTTCGGTGACCACCCGGCCCACACGGGCGCTGTTGTGCCGGTAGAGGTCGGCCAGCGGCCGGTTGGTACGCAGGTCGGAGTACTCGGGGGCCGTCGGTTCCCATTCCATGGTGCAGCCCGCAGCCGTCGCCCCCGCTTCCAGGCAGGCCCTGACCCGCTGCTTGAGTGGCTGAAGGCTCTCGAGGGTGGCCGAGCGCACGTACCACTCGGCGACGGCCCGGTCGGGCACGATGTTGGGCTTCTCGCCCGCTTCGGTGAACACCCCGTGCACCCGCTCGGAGGGGGCGATGTGCTGACGCAGGGCGGCGACCGCCGAGTAACCCAGGACGGCGGCGTCGAGGGCGTTGCGGCCGAGCTCCGGGTAGGCGGCGGCGTGGGCGGAGCGGCCGTGGTAGGTCACGCGGATGCTGGCCACGGCGATGACCTCGGGCTCGGTGAGGTCGAACCCCGAGGGGTGCACCATCATCGCCGCCCCGACCCCGTCGAAGGCCCCCCGCTCGCCCATGAGGATCTTGCCGCCGCCGCCCTCCTCGGCCGGGGTGCCCAGCACGAGGAGGCCGCCCCCGGCCTCGGCGGCAACGGAGGCCGCCGCCATACCCGCGCCCAGCCCGGCGGCGGCGATGACGTTGTGGCCACAAGCGTGGCCGATTCGCGGAAGGGCGTCGTACTCACAGAGCACGGCCACCGCGCCCGCCTCTGGTCGCTCGGTACCGGCCCGGGCAGCCACGGCTGTCTCCAGGCCGAAAGCGCCCCGCTGCACGTCGAGGCCGGCATCTTCGAGGGCGGTGGCCACCAGGGCGGCGGCACGGTGCTCGGCGAAGAGGAGCTCGGGGTCGGCATGCACCCGGTGGGAGATCTCCAGGAGTAGGTCAGCCCGGCGGTCGACCTCCTCGGTCACCCGGGCCTTGGCTGACTCCAGGTCGAGTTCGGCCACGGGCCGAGCCTAGAGGGGGCTCGACCCGTTCGCCGACCTGCTCGGTACTGCTACTCGTTCAGTTTCCCTTGATCTTGTCGGAGATCTTGTCGACCACGTTCTTGGCCTTGCCCGTGCCCTTGTCGATTTTGCCTTCGCGCTTCAGCTCGTCGTCGTCGGTGAGGTCTCCGGCGGCCTCTTTGATACGGCCCTTGGTCTCGTCCATTTCGCCAGCCATGGGGGTTCCTCTCGTCGGTGGGGGTGTGGACAGGAGTGTTCCCCGGCACCGGCGCGGTCAATCCCGCTCCGACCAGAGGCGTCGATCTCACACCACGACGGTGAGGGCATCGGGTTCGACCCGTACCACCAGGCGCTGTCCCCGGCCCACGCGTTCGCCGTCGAGATACACCGGAAGGGCGTTGTCGAGCTCGATCTGGATCGCCCCGACCCGTCGCTCACGGATGCCCGGGTGGGGCAGGTGGGCGCCGAGGTGCAGGCGGGAGCGTACCGGCAGCAACTCGGACACCTTCAAGTGCACGTCGTAGGTGTCGAGCAGGCCGTCGCCGGGATGGGCGCGGGGCCCCAGGTTCCACGCTCCGAGCCGCTGGGCGTTCATGGCCACGAACGATCTGGTCCACAACCGGGAGCGGGCCACCAGGTGGGCGACGAAGAGGTGGAGGCGACCGTCGAGGAGCAACTCGCCCTGGTCGACGGAGAACCCCACTCCCCCCGCGGTGCGCAGGCGGTCCTCGCCACCCGCCGCACCCCCGCCCAGGGTTCGGCACAGGTCACCCCCGAGGAGGCCCAGCGTGGGAGGCGGGCGGCGCTCCCGCCGGGCCCGCTCGATCACCTCGCGGGCGGCGGCGTCGGAGCCGACGACCACTCCGTCGACCGGGAACGCGGCGGGGCCGCCGTAGGGCGAACCCTTGGAGATGGGCATGCCGCGCCGCCTCTATGCGCCCACGACCGACGAGACCGCCACCACGCCCCGGAAGAGGCGGTCGGCGGCGTCGCGGGCGTTCTTGGCCGTGGCCGGCTCGGTCGCCACCTCGCCGATCTGGCGCAGGAGGTCGATGAGCTGCTTGACGTTGCGGACGAAGTCGCCGCCCGACATCTCCTCGGCGGCGATGACCTCCCCCAGGTCCTCGCCGGCTGCCCACCCGTAGGCGGCGGCGAAGAAGCCGGGATCGGGCATCCGGGTGAGGGGAAGCCCGGCCTCGTCCTCCGTCTGGTTGAGCTCGGTGGCCAGGCGGGACAGGTCGGTCCATCGCCGCCGCACCCGGGCCGACGGGAACCAGGGCTCGGGCCGGGGGCCCGACGATCGCATCTCGAAGGTGAACGACGACGCCAGGGCGGCCACCGAGGTGGGGTCGAGACCGTCGAACACCCCGGTGCGCAGCGCCTCGGCCACCAGCAGGTCGCACTCGTGCCAGATGCGGGAGAGGTTGTGTCCCGGGTCGGTGAGGGACCACCCGTCGACGTACCCCCACGCCTCGAGGATCCGCAGGACCCGGTCGAACTGGCGGGCGAGGGACTCGGTTCGCCCCTGGATGCGGCGCTCCAACCGGCGCCGGTCCTTTTCGAGCCGTTCGGCGCGGTCGGCGGCCCGGAGGTGCGACCGGGCATCGGGGCAGGACGCCACTGCGTGGGTCTCGACGGCGGCGACCGCCCCGGCCAGGGCGCGGGAACGACCACGGCGGGGGTCCCCCGGACCATCCTCGCCGGAAACGGCTGTTGGCGCTCCCTCGGAGGGCGGGGTCCGGGAGGGCGGGGTCCGGGCCAGTGATCGGGCCACCGTGCGCTGGAAGACGGGATTGCGGGGGGCGAACGGCGACGGAAGCTCGATGCGGGCCACGGCGCGTGGCGGGGCAGGGAAGTCCCGAAGTGACAGCGTGAGGTGACGGCGGTCGGCGGTGAGGGCACTCAACCGGACGTCGCCGCCGCGCCGCTGGCCGGTCGACAGCACCACGACGCTGCCTGCCGACTTGCCACCGGACAGCACGATCACGTCGCCGGGCCGGAGCCGACCGAGCGCGGCGGCGACCTCTGCGGGGTCGGCCGCCGGAGGGGGCCCCCGTCTCCGAGGGCCGCTCGGGCCCAGTCCCCCGCTCCGAGGGCCGCTCGGGCCCAGGTCATTGAGGTCGCGGACCAGGTGGCGGTACTCCTCGACGTCGCCCCGCTCGCAGACCGCCGCCGCCCGGGCCTGCTCCCGCTGCGCCAGGGTCTTGTCGACCTGGGCTTCGAGGCGTACCACGTCGCGGTCGGCGCCGTACTGGGCGAACGACAGGTTGAGCAGGTGGCGGGCCGTCTCGGGGGCGTAGCGGCGCACCAGGTTGGCGGCCATGTTGTAGGTGGGGCGGAACGACGACGACAGGGCGTAGGTGCGGGTGGAGGCCAGCCCCGCCACCTGGTCGAAGGGGACGAACGGCGACCACAGCACGGTGGCGTACCCGACCGGGTCGATCCCCCGCCTCCCCGCCCGTCCGGTGATCTGGGTGTACTCACCGGGTGTCAGGAACTCGTGGCGCTCGCCGGTGAACTTGGACAGCTTCTCGATCACCACCGAACGTGCCGGCATGTTGACGCCCAGGGCCAGCGTCTCGGTAGCGAACACCACCTTCACCAGCCCGGCGGTGAAGCACGCCTCCACCGCCTCCTTGAACGGGGGCACCATTCCTGCGTGGTGGGCGGCCAGCCCGGACTCGAGGCAGCTCAGCCATTGCCGGTAGGCGAGCACGTCGAGGTCGGGGCCGGAGAGGCGCTCGGCCTTGGCCTCGGCGATGGCCCGGATCGCCGTCCGCTCGTCGGGCGACGTGAGACGCAACCCGTAGTCGAGGCACTGGCGGACAGCGTCGTCGCAGGCCGCCCTGCTGAAGATGAAGAAGATGGCGGGCAGCATCGACTCGGCGTGCAGGCGCTCGACGGCCTCGGCCCGCCGGGGTGTGTACAGACGTCCCCGGGGCCGGCCCCTGTCGCGGCCGCGCTCGGGATGGTCGCGCCCGCCCGACACCGAGCGGGAGTCGAGACGCGCCGCCTCGGGGTTGGGCCTGCCGTTGACGAAGGTGGGCAGCAGGTGGAGGGCCTCGGCCTGGCGGTCACCGACGAGGTAGAGGTGATGCAGCTCCACCGGGCGGCGCTCCTCGATGATCGCCGCCGTTTCCCCCCGAACCGTGGCCACCCAGTCGGCGAACTCCTCGGCGTTGGAGACCGTGGCCGAGAGACAGACCAGGATGACCTCGGGCGGCAGGTGGATGATCACCTCCTCCCACACCGGACCCCGGTAGGCGTTCTGGAGGTAGTGCACCTCGTCGAGGACGACGTAGCGCAGACCGTCGAGTGACGACGATCCTGCGTAGATCATGTTGCGGAGCACCTCGGTGGTCATCACCACCGCCGGGGCCTCGCCGTTCACCGCGTTGTCGCCGGTGAGCAGGCCCACGTTGGCACTGCCGTGGCGACGTGCCAGGTCGGTGTATTTCTGGTTGGACAGGGCCTTCAGTGGCGTCGTGTAGAAGGCCTTGCTCCCCTCGGCCAGAGCCTTGGCCACGGCGTACTCGGCCACCACAGTCTTTCCCGAACCGGTGGGCGCGGCGACCAGCACCGACGTGTCGGCGTCGAGGGCGTCGAGGGCCTGGATCTGGAACGGGTCCAGGGCGAAGCCGTAGGTCGACGTGAAGTCGTCGCGCTTCACCGTCGGCCTACTTCTTCAGGAGGCGTCCAACCAGGATGGCCCCCTCGTAGAAGATGTACATCGGGCCGGCCATGGCGAACAGCGAGAAGGGGTCCTGGCTCGGGGTGATGACGGCGGCGAAGGTGACGATGATGACGGCGGCCGGTCGGCGCCATTTGCGGAGCCGCTGGCTGGGGACGACGCCGGCCAGCTCCAGGAACACGAGCAGGATCGGGAACTCGAAGGCGACGCCGAAGGCCAGGATCATCACCGTGATCAGGCTCAGGTACTTGGTGGGCGTGAACATCGGGTCGAGGTCGGGGCCCCCCACCCCGATCAAGAACCGCAGGGCGGGCTCGAAGGTGAGGATGGCCACTGTGGCACCGCCCAGGAACAGAAGGATCGACGCCACGATGAAGGGGATGGCGTAGCGCTTCTCCTTCTTGTGCAGCCCGGGCGTGATGAACCGCCAGAGCTGCCACAACACCACTGGCGAGGCCAGCGACAGTCCACCCCACCCGGCGATCTTGAGGCGGGTGGAGAACCCCTCGAGGGGGTCGGTGATCAGCAGCTTGTCCTTGCCGGTGATGTCCTTGTAGGGCCCGATCAGCGCGTCGAGGATGCGGTTGTAGAGCAGGAAGGCGATGGTGCCCCCCACGAGCAGTGCCAGGGCGCAGATGATGAGGCGCCGGCGCAGCTCGCCGAGATGGTCACCCAGCGACATGCGCCCGCTCTCGAGCTCATTGGTCTCGCGGTCGTCGGAAACGATGGCTATGGGATCGCCTAGCCGGCGGAGGGGGGCGCGCCGGGCGCAGTGCCGTCACCCGGGGGGTCGGCCGCAGGCGGAGGGGCGACGTCGTTCCCCGTCGGGGTGGCGGTCGGTTCGTCCGACGACGCCGCAAGGTCGTTCCCCGTGGCGGTGGCGGTCGGTTCGCTCAACGGCGAGGTGGTCGGCACGGGCGCGGGAGTCGGCGTCGGCACGGGTGCCGGCGTCGAATATGTCGGCCGGCTCATGTCGGAGTCGACGTCGATGACGTCTTTGATCTCGCTCTGGACGCTCTGGGACCACCGCCGGACCTCGGACATGGCCTTGCCGATCTGGCGGCCGGCCTCAGGTAGCCGCTTGGGACCGAGGACGATCAGGGCCACCACGAGGATCACCAGGATCTCGGGGGCACCTAGCGATGAGGGCACGGTCCAAGCCTACCGGCGGCGGGTCTTGTCGATGGACTCACCCAAGGCGGCGGCGTCACCGCCGAGCTTCTTCAACTCCTCACTCACCGACTGGCCCAGCACGTCGACGTTGCGCTGGAGCTGCCGGGCGGCGACGAAGACCCGGGTGAGGACGAAGAAGACGATCACGGCCCCGGTGACTCCCAGGATTGCCAGCACGATCCAGAGCACGTTCATCCCAGGATGTTATGCCCCCCGGCAGCCATACTTCCGTTTCGTGGAGCCGCTTCGCCGTCCGCCGATCGCCTTCGCTCATCGGGGAGCGAGTGCCCATGCGGCCGAAAACACCCTGGAGGCCTTCCGGCTCGCTCTGCGCCTCGGAGCGACAGGACTGGAGAGCGATGTCTGGCTCAGCGCCGACGGCGTCGCCGTCCTGCGCCACGACGGGCGGATCGGCGGCAGGTTCCGGCGGAGGACCATCGCCGAGGTCGATCGAGCCGACCTCGGTGCCGGTGTCCCAGCTCTGGCCGAGCTCTACGCCGCCTGCGGCACAGGCTTCGAGTTGTCCCTCGACGTGAAGACGCCCGAGGCGGCGGAGGCGGTGATGGAGGTGGCGGCGGCGGCTGACGGCGCCGTCGAGCGCCTGTGGCTGTGCCACCCCGACTGGGAGCGCTTGGTGACGTGGCGGTCGCAATGGCCCGACGTCCACCTCGTCGATAGCACCCGACTGCGTCTGATGCGCGACGGTCCCGAGCGCCGGGCCGCCCAGTTGGCCTCCGCCGGCATCGATGCCGTGAACCTGCACCACGCTGACTGGTCGGCGGGTCTCACCACGCTGTTCCACCGCTTCGGTCGTCTGGCGTTCGCATGGGACGCCCAGCACGAACGGATCCTGCGCGACCTGCTGCGGATGGGCATCGACGGGGTCTACAGCGACTACGTCGACCGCATGGTCGAGGCCCTGCAGGAGTCCCCCGGCTGAGCGACCGGTCTCGCCGGCCGACCTACAACAGGCGGATGGAACCGAGGGGCCAGACCAGGATGAAGGCTCGGCCCACCACCAGGTTGTCGTTGATCGGGCCGAACACCCGGCTGTCCTTGGAGTTCGACCGGTTGTCGCCCATCATCCACAGGTGTCCGGGAGGGATCTTCTGGGGGGGGAAGGACGACGTGGACACCCCCTCGGGAAGGTACGGCTCTTTCAGAGGATCGCCGTTGATGAAGACGCGGCCGTCGTGGCTTTCGACCGTCTCGTCGGGCAGGCCGATCACCCGCTTGATGAGATCTTTGATCTCGGGATCGCCCTCGCCGGGCGGGCTACGGAAGACGACGATGTCGCCTCGGTGGACGTCGTGGAAGTCGTAACTGAGTTTGTTGACCAGCACCCGGTCTTTGATGTTGAGGGTGGGCTCCATGGAGGCCGAGGGGATGTAGAAGGCCTGAAACAGGAACGTCTTGACCACGAGGGCGACCAGCAGGGCGCCGACGAGGATCACCACCCACTCGACGGTGCCCCGCAGCGCCGAGGCCTTGGGCTTTTCCGACTTGGGCGCGGGCCCGGAAACCGTGTCCGGGAGGCTCACCCGCTCGTCGACCATGGAGGCGAGGCTACCCCCGGGTAGCGCGCCAACAGACGGCGGGCAGCGCGGGCGGCAACGGTGGGGTCGCCCTCGACAACGGTGGCCGAAGGGCCGAGGCGCAGCAGAAGCCGCTCCAGCCACGCCTCCTCGCTGACGGCCAGGGTGACCCGCAAGCGCCCACCCGTGCCCTCGGCGACGCCGACGGCGCCAACCGGGCCGTCCGTCGGCGGCAGGGTCTGCACCGACTCCGTCGGGTACTGCTCGACCACCCACCGCGCCGACGGTTCCAGCTCCAGGGTGACCCGCGGGTCGTCGGGCCGGGCCCGGTACACCGTCAGCTCTCTCGGCCCGTCGGGTGCCTCGAACTCCGATTCGAGGGTGACGGCCCTGCGCACCCGGTCGACGCGGAAAAGGCGCTCGTCCTCCACCGAGTGGCAGTAGGCCGAGACGTACCACTGGCCCCCGGCCGAGAACACGGCATAGGGGTCGACGACGCGGCGGGTCCATTCGTCCCGCCCGAAGGCGTAGTACTCGAGCTCGACCTGTTGGTGGTGGGCGGCAGCCTCGGAAAGGGCTTGCAGCGTCTCGGGCGGTGCCGGGCCCAGCGACACGTCCACCGACTCCTCGGCGCTCACGCCGAGGGCTGCGGCCAGCTTGGCCAAACCCCGGGCGAGGGGTCCCGCGGGGTCGGCGCCGGGAGCGGCGAGAAGGCTCGTTCCCGCGGCGAGCAGGGCCAGTCCCTCCGCGGGGGTCAGGCGCAGCGGGCGGGAGAAGTAGTCGGCGTAGCGGATCCAGACTCGGCCGTCAGCGACATCGACGTCGATCAACGTGTCGGGCGTGTAGGGATGGAGCCCGCAGAGGAACAGGAGACGGAGGTCTTCGACCAACTCGGTCTCGGTGCATGCGAAGCGGGCGCACACCTCGGCGAGGCTGGGCCCGTCGTGGGCCGCCACCCACGGAACCAGGGCCAGCAGGCGCTGGAGCTTCTCGTCGGCGCCTACCCGGGGCACAGGGCCTCCAGCCACGCCACCATCTCGGCCCGCAGCTCCTCGGGGCCGAGAACCTCGGCATGGTCGAGGAAGCCGAGCACGAACGACCTGAACGCGTCGCGATTGGTGACGCGCAGGGCGAGCACCACCGATCCGTCCGGCCGCCACTCCTCCACGGCGTCGGCTCCCAGGTGGCCCGCCGCCCACCCGGCCTGGTCGGCGTCCACCAGCAGACGGGCCGCAACCGGGGCGTTGTCACCCGTCTCCCAGGGAGAGGGGAGGCCGGGGCCCGTCCCCGTGGGGGCGACGAAGGCCTCGGCCTCGCCGCTCACCACGACCTCGGACTCGATGCGATCGAGGCGGAACGAGCGGTTGTCGGCCGCATCCATGTCGCGCCCGGCCAGGTACCAGTGGCCGTTCCGGAACGACAGGCGATGGGGCTCGATGCGCCGGGGCCGGCCCCGGTAGTCGAACCCCACCCGGCGGCGCTGAGAGATGGCGGCGAACAGGCCGGCCAGGTGCACCTCGCCGGGCAACGCCGCGACCGGGGCGGTCGGGCCGTCCTCGGCCACCTCGCCACCCAGCTTCCACAGCGCGCCCACCCCGTCGGCGCCCTCGAGACGCACGGCCGACGCCGCCAGGTGCAGGGCGGCCAGTTCGTCGCCGGCCAGCCCGGGGTCGGCCAGGTAGTAGTCCTCCTTACGGATCCGGTAGCCGACGAGGCTCGGATCAGCCGGGTCGACAAGCTCGGTCACCACCGGGACGCCCATGTCGCGCAGGGTCTCCTTGTCGCGCTCGAACGCCCGCCGGAACGTGACCTTCTCCTCGGCGTAGCCGGGTACCCGCTGGCGCAGTTCCTCGGCAGTGAGCGGGCGCGTGGAGTCGAGCAGGGCCGCCACCAGGTTGATGAGGCGCTCGAGCCTGTGCACTGTCTCCTCTCCCGAGGCTGTCGCCGGTGCGGGCGCAGGGTCGCGGAGTGCCCGCTGAGGCCACGGTAGCGGGAGAGGGGTCGTCAGCGGTCAAGACGGCCGACAGGTTCCGGTAACCTCACTTTGTTGTGACGACTCGGCGCAACCTTCTCCTGCTGCTGCGGAAGAACCCGGGAATGACCGTCACCGAGTTGGCCGCCGAGCTCGCCCTCACGGGAATGGGCGTGCGCCGCCATCTCGACCTCCTCGAGAGCGAGGGCCTGGTCGAGGCCACCGATTCCGCGCATCACGGCCGGGGTCGTCCTGCCCACGGGTGGCGACTGTCGGCCGCCGGCCTCGAGGTGTTCCCCCGCCGCTACGACGCCATCGCCCTCGACCTGCTCGAGGACATCAGTGAGCACGCCGGACCCGATGCGGTGGCCGGCGTGTTCGCCCGACGTACCGACAAGCTGGTGGCCGACTACGAGGCCGCCCTCGAAGGCCGTGACGACCTCGACGACCGGGTGGCCGGGCTGGCCCAGATCCGCGACGACGCCGGCTACCTGGCGGAGTGGTCAAAGGGGCCCGATGGCGAGTTGGTGCTCACCGAGAACAACTGCGCCGTGCACCGGGTGGCCGAACGCCACCCCGCCGTGTGTTCCATGGAGTTGAACCTCATCCGTCGGGTCCTGGGGACCGATGTCGAGGTCACGCGCACCGCCCACACCATGGCCGGCGACGCTGTCTGCTCGTACTGCATCCGGCCCGCCGCCGACGGCTGAGCGCGCCCCACGGCTGTCCCGCCCACCGCTGGTCCCGAAGTCGACGACCCGGTGGTCGCCGCCCGTCTCCTGGCCGTCGACCTGCTGGCCCCGACGGCGGAGTCGACCGACCAGGCGCCACTCGTCCCGCGGTCCCACCTGGAGGCGCTGGCCGACGCCGGGCTCTGTGGCCTGGCCGGACCGCCCGATCACGGAGGGAAGGCGGCGTCGCCGGGCGTCACCCGGCCGGTGTACGAGGCCCTGGCCGGAGCCTGCGGCGTCACCTTCTTCGTGTGGGTCCAGCACCATGCGCCCGTGCGTCTCCTGGCGTCGTCGGCCAACACCGCCGTCCGCGAGCGTTGGCTGCCCGAGCTGTGCCGGGGCTCGGTCCTGGGCGGCGTGGCGTTCGCCTACCTCCGCCGGCCGGGACCCGCTGCGGTCGTGGCCCGCCGCGCCCCCGGCGGCTGGACGGTCGACGGCGAAGCCCCCTTCGTCACGTCGTGGGGACTGGCCCGGCTGTTCGCCGTGGCCGCGGTCGTCGAAGACGGGGGTGGCGAAGACGGGGGTGGCGAGGCGATGTTCTTCCTCCTCGACGCCGAAGCGCCAGGGCCGTCGGTGGAGGCCACTCCCCCACTGCGCCTGGCGGCCATGGGCGCATCGTCGACCGTACGACTCCGTTTCGACGGCCTGTTCGTGCCCGAGGCCGAGGTGCTGCGCACCATCGACCTCGGGCGGTGGAGGGCACGCGACCGGGCGGCCACCTCCCACCCCCACCCCGCCCCGTTCGGGCTGACGTCCACTGCTCTGGCGTTGCTCACGGCGCGTGCCGAGGCCACGGGGCAGACGGCGGCGGGCCGGTGCGCCCGCGACCTGGCCGCCGAGCTCGAGGAATGCCGCACCCGTTGCTACGCGTTGTCCGACGAGGGCCGGGACGACGACACCCACCTCGATGCTCTCGTGGAGGCCCGGGCGTGGGGCCTCGACCTGGCCATGCGCTCGGCCCAGGCGCTGGTGGCGGCCACGGGTGGCGGGGCGATGGCCCTCGACCACCCCGCCCAGCGGCTGCTCCGAGAAGCGGCGTTCTGGTCGATCCAGGCCCAGTCGACATCGCTGCGGGCGGCGACGCTGTCGAGGGCGTCGTCCGTGACTGCAGGGTCGTGGGTCAGGCGCAACCCTCGATCGCCGTGATGGACCGGGCGTCACCGGAGAAGATGTCCTCGACGACGAGCTCAGGCGTGGTCTCGAAGCGCACGCCGTAGTCGGCGTCGGCTCCGGTGCCGGTGAGGGTGAGGTACTGGCCGCCTTCCTGATAGGCGTGGGGCTCGGTCTCGATCCGCGGGCCGTAGGCCTCGGCCACCTCCGCCGCCGTCGAACCGACACGGATTCCCGACAGCGTCTGCCAGGGCCCGCCTCGGGCCTCGGCCCGGAGGATGATGCCGTCGAGGGGGTCCTCGGGGCGGACGCCGTCGGGCGCACCGACCATGAAGCCGAGGCCTTCGAAACCGGCAGGATTGGCGTAATAGCAGAGACCCTCGAAAGGCTCGAAGCTCTCGACCACGAGGGGTACCCCGGCAGCCTGCTCGGCCTGGCGGAGGGTCATGCCGGCGTTGACGGGGCCGACCCCGCGGACGTGGATGCGTGAGCCCGTGGCCAACGGCGATCCCGTCGGGCTGGCGGCGGCGGTGGTGGAGGTGGTCGACGCCGGAGTCTCGGTGGCGCT
>Ga0183260_10002956_pt1 | contig 13845 bp, 15 predicted proteins | sample AntDrymUQ4972206_2_FD_129768 | JGI IMG/M metagenome (GOLD analysis project Ga0183260, IMG submission 129768) | Polar desert sand microbial communities from Dry Valleys, Antarctica - metaG UQ497 (22.06) (version 2) (version 2) | ecosystem: Environmental > Terrestrial > Soil > Desert | place... | reverse complement strand
CAGTGAGGGCATGCCCCTGGACCTTTGATATCGTGGTGCGTCGCTCACCGAGTTCTCGTTGGGCACCCACGTCCGGGTGGCGGAATAGGCAGACGCGCTAGCTTGAGGTGCTAGTGCCCGTATTAGGGCATGGGGGTTCAAGTCCCCCCTCGGACACAACGAAACGCAGGTCAACCCGCCTGCGGTTCGTCGCTTCCAGGGCTGCTGCTAACGGGTTGATCACGGACGCGGGAGGCGTCGACGAGACGACCGCTGGTGTCCGCGCCACATGCAAGGTGCCCAGACGGGCCCTTCGAGGGTCAAACGGGAGAGTTGCCGGGCAGTGCATCGATCAGTGCTCGGAGTTTCTTGCTGCACTCGGGGCAGGCTGGCAGCTCCTCCGTGGTCTCGCGCACTGGCAACTCATAGCTGCACAGAGATACCGCATTCCCGTCCCGCCTCGTGAACGCGATCGCATGCACGTGCTGTCCGGTATTGCCGAGCGCGGACCAACCGCTTGAAGCCATGGTCGCTTCCTCCTAAGAGTCAGGTTCTCATAGTAGGGGCGATCGATTGCGCGCACCCGTTCCTATTCGCCTTCGACCCTCAGCGCCAAGCGGTGCTGTTGGCTGCCGGACGAAGGGTGCGGCGACTGGAAGGGCTGGTACGCCGTGAGCGGCCGCTCACGGACGTCGAGCGACCGGCGTCGTCCGTGCGCACCCATGGGAGAGGCCAGTCCTCGTTCAGGCGACGTTCAGCGGGTGCTCAGCCGGTGCGGAGCATCCTGAACGCAATGGCAGCGGGCATTCCAGGGCCCTGAGCCACAACGAAAGGGCCAGCCATGAAGCGCAATACCACGTGGGTCCTCGGGTCTGTCCTCGTCCTAGCCGTCGTCGCCAGCGCCTGCGACACCACCTCGCCTGCACAACAGTCAACTTCGCCGGCGCGTTCGGAGAGCACCCCTGCGGACAACGCCACCCCTGACCCCCCGGAGACCGATAAGCCCAAGACCACAGCGCGTGTCGACCTCGAGAAGCCGACTTTCTCCGATCCCACCGTCCTCACCAACCCACTCTTTGCGATGAACGACGTCAACCAGATGATCCAGCTCGGCGCAGAGGGACCCGACGGGCTGCGTTTCGAGGTGACGCTGTTGCCGAGGACCAAGACGATCGAGTGGGAGGGTCAGCAGGTGGAGACCCGTGTCCATCAGTTCGTGGCCTACAGCAACGGCCGCATCCTGGAGGTGGCCGTGGACTTCTACGCCCAGGCCGACGACGGGTCTGTCTGGTACTTCGGCGAGGACGTCGACAACTACAAGGCCGGGGTCGTCGCCGACCATGAGGGCACCTGGTTGGCCGGCAGGGATGGACCGCCAGGGATGATCATGCCTGCAGACCCCCGGATCGGTAACGTCTACAGGCCAGAGAACATCCCCGGTCTCGTGTTCGAGGAGGTCACCGTCAAGTCGATCGACGAGACGGTGGGCGGGCCCAAAGGACCCGTGTCTGGGCGGTGTTCATCCAGGAACGGCTTCAGGACGGCACCCTGGAGAACAAGATATTCGCTCCAGGCTATGGCGAGTTCCAGGCGGAGGTGAAGACCGAGGACGAGTTCTAAGGCGTCGCAGTCGCCGTGCCCACAGATGCCCTGCAGCGGGCACTCCCCCAGGAGCTCTCGACCTTGGCGACCGGCGCAGACCGCATCTTCGGCACTGCAGAGCGCGCCGCCGGCACGAGTGTCACCAAGACTTACGACGCGATGACCGCGGCCTGGGACAGCTACCGGACAACGGATGCGCCGTCACGGCTGGAGGCTCAGATGACCGATGCGCTCGACACACTGAGGGAAGCTGTCGACCGGGGCGCAAAGAGTGAAGTCGCCCAAGCCGCCCTAGACGCGCACCGGGCCACGCTCGACATCCAGCTGCGGTACCTCCCCCCAGCAGACATCGACGTGCCTCGCATGGACATCTGGGCCCAGCAGCTACGGTTGGATGCCGGTGCCCGCAGACCGAGCGCTGTGGTCGGTGACGTTGCCGTACTGGAGACCATCTGGTACCGGGTCCGTCACGCGGCCGACCCGAACACCGCGAGAGACATCTCACGGATACTCGCCGAGCTGCGCACCGCGGCGAACGCCGCAGACAGGTCGAAGGCGGCTCACGTCGCTACCGACCTCCAGCAGAACCTGACGAGACTCGGCTGTTGACGTACCGCCTCGCGGTCGGGAAGCGTGGCCACCGCCACCCTTCCGGGCCGCGCGGGAAGCAGACATACACGACCGCCCGGCGGGACGCGTCTAGTTCCGTCTAGTTCCGGCGGCCGATGGAGCGTCCGAGGAGGTAGGAGATCACGGCGACACCGCCGACCAATGCGACCATCTGCCGGTGCTCACGCACGAGTCCACTGAGCATGCTGCGGACGATGGCCAGGCCGTCCAGGCTGTCGCCGTCATCGCTGCCCGAGTGTCGGGCGGGGTCGCGGGTCGCCGCCGGGGGTCTCCGGTCTTCCGCGGAGACTCGGTCGGACTCGCGGGCGCCGGCCGTCGACTGCGCGGCACCGGACTCCCCGGTGCGTGTGGGCGTTGCAACCGGATCCCTTTGGGAGCCGTCGGCGTCGCCAGAGCCGCCCGAGCCGGTCACGTCCTGACCCTCGGTCATCTCCTCGTCTCCGCGCACCTGTTCGACCGGGGCACGGCGAGACTTGGCCTTGCTCGGCGACGTCTGGACGCCATCGTGCTGGGTACCGGACGCGAGGGTCTCCACCGCCTCCACGACGTTGTCACCGCTGCGCTCGTCGTCGGCTGGGACTTCGGCTGCCGGCTTGCTCGACTCTGAATCGTTCAACATGACCTCCAGGTTGTGCGCGAACTGTCCAAGCATCTGTTCGGCAACGCTGGCGATGACGCCCTGACCCATGGCGGCGGCTTTGCCCGACAGCCGCACGTCGGCTTCGACGGTGCCGTTCGTCTGCCGATCCTGTTGGGTCAGCGCCAGCTCGACGGTTGCCTCAGCGGTCCCCTGCCCGCGCGTCTCCTTCGCCTTGCCGCGCAGACTGGCGCGGCGGGCCACCTCGTCGCGCATCACCACGTCCATCTGACCGCGGTACTGCATGGTGATCGGCCCGAGCTTCACCTTCATGCCGACCACGTAGGAGTCATCGGTCAACACCTCGAGCACCTGCGCGCCCGGCACGCACCTGGCGACCTTGTCGACGTCCATCAAAGCGGCCCAGACCTCCTCGATGGGTGCCGTTACCGCGAATGTGTTGTGAAGCTTCATCGTCCCTGCCTCTCACGTAGCCGGTACCCAGAACGGCCGGTACCCAGAACGGCCGGTGCCAACCGCGGCCGCCACCTCCGCCAGGGCGGACAGGCTGTGCCCGCTCACGAAGGCGTCGCAATGCGGCAGCGCGGCCGCCATCCCGCCGACGAGCGGCGCGTACCCAGGTGCCGCCTTGCGCGGGTTGACCCAGACGATGCGGTACGCCCGCCGGCGCAGCCGGGCCATCTGCACGGCCAGCCGTTGCGGGTCACCGCACTCCCAGCCGTCCGAGAGGATCACGACCACGGCTCCTCGCACGATCCTGCGGTGGCCATAGCGATCCACGAACTGGCAAAGATTGGCGCCCAGCCGGGTGCCACCGGCCCAGTCGGGGGCGGACTCCGCCGCCCGGGCAAGTGCCACCTGCACATCCCGACCGGCCAGCGAGCTCGTCAGTCGGGTGAGCCGGGTGGCGAAGACGAACGCCTCGGCGTTCCCTTGCGTCACGGCACCCTGCATCAACGTCAGGAAGACGTGTGCGCAGGACTCCATCGAGCCGGACACATCGCAGAGAAGGACCAGCTGCCGCGGCCGATCCTTGCGGGTCCGGCGCACGAGGCGGGCCGGATCTCCGCCGCTGCGCTGCGCACGACGCAAGGTCCGGCGCAGATCGACTCGCTCACCGGCACGACTCGACCTTCGGGTACGCCGGGAGCGTCGGGTCGGGGTGGCCAGCACGATCCGGCGCACAAGCTGGCGGACCGCAATGATCTGCTCCGGATCCATGTCGGCGAAAGCGGTCTGCGCCAGCCGCTCGTCCGGAGAGGCGGCCGCCAGGATCGCCTCACGCTCGGTGGATCCCTGGTCGTCTGACTCACCGGGACGGCCGGCGCCGGACCGGTCGACCGCCGACCCCAGCGGTCCATCGACCGTCCGGGTGTCGGGCGTTGGGGTACGCGTTCGGGGCTTCTCGACGACCGACGTGGTAGTGCTGGTGTCCCCGCGACTGTCGGCGGGGTCGAGCATGCCGTCGAACACGGCCGCGAAGACGCGGTCGAACAGTGGGCGTTGGGATTGCTCGCTGACCAAAGTGACCCGGCCGGCCCAGTACAACCGCTCCCGACACGTGGGAGGCACCAGCCGCAGCGCCTGGGCGAACCGGCCCGCAGCCTCCGGCGTCACGAGCACCCCCGCACGGTGCAAGACACCGCAGAACCGCACCGCGAACGCCGCAGGCTCGAACGCCAACTCGCTCTGGCTGCCCGCGTCAGCCACCGCTACTCACCAACCATGGCATCCCGCGGGTGTGAACCAGCTCCTGATCCTCGCGGTACTTCAGCACCGACCCGAGGGTGGCCGCGGCCGCGGCCGGCTCAAGCCGATCCACCCCAAGCAACGTCAGGGCGGCCACCCAGTCGATCGCCTCGGCGATGCCGGGCCGCTTCTCGACCTCGAGCGAGCGCAGCCGGGCGACCGCATCAGCCGCCGCGACCACAAGCGGCTCCGCGCTGCCCGGCACCCTTCGGCGTACGATCTCGACTGCGCGTTCCGTGCCCGGGTAGTGGATCCAGTGATACAGGCAACGTCTCTTCAGCGCGTCGTGCAGGTCACGGGTGCGGTTGGAGGTGAGTATGACGACCGGTGGATGGGTGGCGCGCACGGTGCCGACCTCGGGAATCGTCACCGTCGCTTCCGCGAGCAGCTCGAAGGTGAACGCCTCGAACTCGTCGTCAGCGCGGTCCAGCTCGTCGATGAGCAGCACCGCGGGTCGCGGTCCGGGATGCTCGAGCGCAGTGAGCAGGGGACGGCGAAGAAGATAGTCCTTGCCGAACAGGTCGGCCTCCTCCACCCGGTCGCCGCGAGACTCGGAAACCCGGATGCCGAGCAGCTGCTTGGGGTAGTTCCACTCGTAGAGGGCCTCCGCAGCGTCGATGCCTTCGTAGCACTGAAGCCGGAAGAGCGGAGTGTCGAGGACCTTGGCGAGTGCCTTTGCCGCCTCGGTCTTGCCGACGCCCGCCTCACCCTCGAGCAGCAGCGGCTGCGGCAGCCGGACCGCCATGAACAAGGCGGTCGTCAGCCCGATGTCCGAGAGGTAGTCGGCCGCGTCCAGCTCCGCCGCAAGCGTGTCGACGTCGGGAACCCGCTCGCGCACCTGCGCCTCTGCGCCCGAGCGCGCCGCCTCACTCATCGCGACGTCTCCACGTCAGCGAGTCGTCGGCCGGGAGGCCGGCGGCGGAGCTCACATCGCCGTGGCATAACGGACCGGATCATCGACGAACGCGATACGGCAATGGGCGCAGCAGAAGTACACGTGCTCACCATCGTGCTCCACCCGGATCACGTCGCCGACGACGGCAACCGACATGCCGCAGACGGGGTCGACGGCGACTGCCGCCACCGGATAGGCACCGTCGGTCCGCGGGTCGACCTCGGAGGCGTGGGCCGAATGCCCTTCCTCGTCCGGGACCGCGTTGGTCGGCGCCACCGCGAATCGCCGGCGGGCCCGATGCTCGACCAGCTCCGCGGCGATCGACAGCGCGATCTCCTCGGGCCGCCGCGCGCCGATCGCGAGACCGGCCGGACTGTGCACCTGGGCGCGCAACCCCTCGTCGACGTCGAGACTTGCGAGCACCGCGCCCCCGCGGGCCCGACTGGCGACCAGCCCGACGTAGGGCACACCGGCCCGCAGGGCTGCTTCCAGGACCGCCTCTTCGGCCCGGCCGTGGGAGGCAACGATGAGCGCGGCGTCGGCAGGCCAGGGGACCGCCTCGTCACCCGCCGTGCGCTCAGCCACGAAGCCTAGCGAGGCGACGGCCGGCTCCAGTGCTCGTGCGATCGGCGTGTCGCCCACGATGAGCACTCGGGGAGCGGGACTTCGGGGCTCGAGGAATATCTCCAGCGTGCCACCGCTCAGGCACGGGTTCGCGACGGTGACGGCTCCCTCCTCGCGAGTCGTGGCGGCGGTGCCGGGCAGGATCCGCAACAGGACCGGCTCGGCCGTGCGAAGCACGTCCAACGCATGCACTCGCACCGAGGTTTCCGCACAGGTGCCGCCGACGAAGCCCTCGATGCGTCCGTCCTCGAGGATCAGCGCTGTGTCGCCGGCGTGTGCGCTCGTCGGGTGCTGGGCGCGCACGACCGTTGCCTGCACGAACGGCATTCGCGCCTCGACGAGCTCCGCTGCTCGCGCAGCCATCTCCTCACGCATACCGACTCACACCGGAGGCTCCGGCCGGCCTTCCATCGCCGCCCAGACACGGGCCGGCGTACAGGGCATGTCCATGTGCCGCAGGCCGTACGGCTCGAGTGCGTCAACGATCGCGTTGACGATCGCGGGCGGGGAACCGACGGTCGCCGACTCACCGATGCCTTTGGCACCGATCGGGTGATGCGGCGAGGGGGTCACGGTATGACCGGTCTCCCAGTCGGGCACCTCCATGGCCGTGGGGATCAGGTAGTCCATGAACGACCCGCCGAGACAGTTGCCCTCGGGGTCGAAGGCGATGATCTCCATGAGGGCCATGCCGACGCCGTCGGTGAGGCCACCGTGCACCTGCCCCTCGATGATCATGGGATTGATCCTCGTGCCGCAGTCGTCCACCGCGACGAACCGACACACCTTCACCACGCCGGTACCCGGGTCGATGTCGACGACGCAGATGTAGGCGCCGAAGGGGAACGTCAGGTTGGGAGGGTCGTAGGTGACCTCGGCGTCGAGGTTGCCGTCGACGCCCTCCGGCAGGTCGAGGGTGCCGTGCGCGGCGAGCGCGATCTCGGCGATCGTCTTGCTCTGCGCGGGGTCGCCCTTGACGAACCAGCGGCCCTTCTCCCACTCCAGGTCCTCGGGTCGTGCCTCGAGCATCACCGCGGCGATCAGCCGCGCCTTGTCGCGCACCTTACGGGTCACCAACGCGACCGCCGCGCCGCTGACCGGCGTCGAGCGGCTGCCATAGGTGCCGAGCCCGAACGGGGTCTGGTCGGTGTCGCCGTGCACGACGTCGATGTCCTCGGGCGGGATCCCGATCTCCTCGGCGACGATCTGGGCGAACGTGGTCTCGTGGCCTTGGCCCTGGCTCTGCACCGAGATCCGGACGACCGCCTTGCCGGTCGGGTGCACGCGCAGCTCGGCTCCGTCGGCCATGCCGAGCCCGACGATGTCCATGTGCTTGCGTGGCCCGGCGCCGACCGTCTCGGTGAAGAACGCGACCCCGATACCCATCAGCTCGCCGCGCTCTCGCTTCTCGGCCTGCTCGCGACGCAGCTCGTCGTACCCGGCCATGTCCATCGCCAGGCGCATGGCGGTCTCGTACTCACCGGAGTCGTACTCCCAGCCGGTCTTGTTCTGGTACGGGAACTGCTCGGGGCGGATGAAGTTGCGCAGCCGCAGCTCGACCGGGTCGATGCTGAGCTCGTCGGCCAGTACGTCGACCATCCGCTCGACCAGGTAGACCGCCTCGGTGACGCGGAACGAGCAGGCGTACGCGACGCCGCCCGGGGCCTTGTTGGTGTAGACGCCGGTGACCGAGCAGTGCGCGGCCTCGAGGTCGTAGCTGCCGGTGAAGATATGGAAGAAGCCAGCGGGGTACTTCGTCGGCTGGGCGGTGGCGTTGAAGGCGCCGTGGTCCGCGAGCACGTGGGTGCGGACGGCAAGGATCTTCCCGTCCCGGGTCGCCGCGACCTCACCGCGCATCAGGTAGTCGCGGGCGAAGGATGTGGACATCAGGTTCTCGGAGCGGTCCTCGACCCACTTCACCGGCCGTCCGGTGACGATGGAGCCGACAACGGCGCAGACATAGCCGGGATAGATCCCGACCTTGTTGCCGAAGCCGCCGCCGATGTCCGGAGAGATGACCCGGATCTTGTGCTCGGGGATGCCGGCGACGATGGCGTAGAGGGTCCGATGGGCGTGCGGCGCCTGCGTGGTCTCGTACAGGGTGAGCTTGCCGTCGATCGGCTCGTAGTCGGCGATGGCCCCGCACGTCTCCATCGGCGCCGGGTGCACCCGCGGATAGACGATGTCCTGGGAGACGACCACGATGTCGTCGCGGGCGAACACCGCGTCGGTGGCGGCCTTATCGCCCGCCTCCCAGTCGAAGATGTGGTTGTCGGTGCGGCCCTCCAGGTCGTCCCGGATGACGGGTGCGTCCGGCTCGAGCGCGCGCCGGGCGTCGACGACCGGGCGCAGGATGTCGTACTCCACGTCGATCAGCTCGAGGGCGTCCCGCGCGGCGTAGCGGTCATCGGCGACGACGAAGGCGACCTCCTGGCCCTGGAAGCGGACCTTGTCGGTGGCGAGCACTGCCTGCACATCGGCGGACAGGGTGGGGGCCCAGGCCAGGTTGAGTGGTTCGAGGTCCTTGCCGGTGATGACCGCCTGGACGCCGGGATGTGCCACCGCCGCGGTCGTGTCGATGGAGACGACGCGGGCGTGTGCGACCGGCGAGCGCAGGATCGCCCCGTGGAGCATCCCCGGCAGCGTGATGTCATCGAGGTAGCGGCCCTTGCCCCGGATGAAGCGGGGGTCCTCCTTGCGCTGCATGCGCCCGAAGCCGATCGGGCGCTCCTCCGTGGCGCGTTCCTCGGTGGTCGTCATGCGGACACCTCGCTGTCGGTGACGGGCTGGTCGGAGTCGGCGGAGTCTGGCTCCGCGGGGTGAGCCGCGGCCCACTGGACGGAGCGGACGATCGTGGCGTACCCGGTGCAGCGGCAGATCTGGCCGGATATCGCCTCGCGGATCTCCTGCTCGCTCGGGTTCGGGTTGCTGTCCAGCAGCGCCCGGCTGGTCATGAGCATCCCGGGGGTGCAGAAGCCGCACTGCAGTCCGTGCTCCTCCATGAAGCCCTGCTGCAGTGGGTCGAGCGTGCCGTCCCTGGCCAGACCCTCGACCGTGCGCACGTCATGGCCGTCGGCCATCATTGCCAGCATCGTGCACGACTTCACCGGCTCTCCGTCGAGCAACACGACGCACAACCCGCAGTTGCTCGTGTCACAGCCCCAGTGCGTGCCAGTGAGCGCGAGCACGTCGCGGATGAAATGGACGAGGAGCACTCGGGGCTCGATGTCATGGCTGACCTCCGCGCCATTGACGGTCATCGTCACCTGCATCCCGATCAACCTTCCTGTCCGGCGCCGGCGAGCTCGCAGGCTCGACGAACCGCCCGGCGGGTGAGCTCGGCTGCGAGATGGCGCTTGTAGTCGACTGGCCCGCGCTGGTCGCTGACAGGGTTGCAGTCCTCGGCGGCCAGCCGCCCTGCCTCGACGAAGAGGTCTTCAGACGGAAGCTGGCCGCGCAGTGCGTCCTCGGCACGGGTCGCGGTGCCGGAGTCGAGCCCCACGGCCGTCAGGCCGATGGTGACGTCCTCGATGGTGCCGTCGTCCGTCTGCCAGACCGCGGCACCGGCGGCAGCGACGGCCCAGTCGCCCACTCGCCGTTCGACCTTCTCGTACGCGCTACCCGCTCGCGGCCGGATGGGCCACCGGATCTCGGTGAGGATCTCGTCTTGCTCCACAGCCGTCTCGTACGGCCCGCGGTGCAGATCCTTCATCGGCAAGGTCCGCTCGCCGCCCGACCCACGGATGACCACCTCGGCGCGCAGCACGTGACAGACCGTGGACAGGTCCTCGGCCGGGTCCGCCTGGCACAAGGATCCGCCGATGGTGCCGCGGTTGCGAACCACCGGGTCGGCGATGACTCGCTCGGCGTCGTGGACGATGGGAAAGAGTCGGCCGACCAGTTCCGAGCGGAGCAAGGTGGCGTGCCGCGTCATCGCGCCGATCCGCAGTCGCCCGTCCGCCTCCGTGATGAAGTCAAGCTCGTCCAGGGCGTTGATGTCGATGACCCACTCCGGGCGCGCGAATCGCAGTTTCATCATCGGCAGCAGGCTGTGTCCGCCTGCGATGAGCCGGGACTCGGGACCGTGACGCTCCAGCAGATCGAGTGCCTGGTCGACGTTCTCGGCGCGGGCGTAGCCGAACGGGGCCGGAATCTGCATGGCACTCCTTCGTCTCCAAGTGCGTACGGCGATACCGCCGAGGCAAGCATCAACTCTGCGTCAGAAGGCGTCAAGGGCGCTGGCTGACAAGGTGCTAAGAATCGTTCGCGCTGCGTCGCACCGATGATTTCGGCCGGCCCCACCGGTCTCTCATCGTGACAACACATCGTCGACCCGCCCGACTGGGCGAACAGGAGGGACCATGACCACCACCAAGATCGGAAGCATCCTGCTTGCGAGCACCGACCACCGGCGCCTGCGCGACTGGTATGCCGAGGCGTTCGAACCCGACGAGACCGGCGAGGTCGGGGACTACCGTGTCCTCGGCTTCGGTGGCTTCTACGTCATGTTCGACGCTCGCGGCGACATCGCCGAGGCCAACCCCGACCCCGCCCGGGTCATCGTCACCGTCGAGGTCGACGACGCCCACGCCGTCGCAGCGCGTCTGGACAATCTCGGCGCGCGCTGGGTCGCGGAGCTCGAGGACCGCGACGGCAGCTTCTTCGCGACCGCGATCGACCCCGACGGCAACTACGTCCAGGTCGTCCAGCTCAGCGAGGAAGCTCGCCGGCAGATGGCGTCCCAGCAGTTCGACCCGGCTTGAGGAGGTCTCCACGGTGGGTGAGCCGCCGAGCGGATGGGCGGCCCGGCTCGGAAGCGTGGTCGTCGACGGTTTGGGTACCGTGACAACGGGTATTCGCCACTCGAACACCGCATGGTCCGGCATGGAGTCATGCCGGCTCCGCACCACCCAGCCGAGGAGGAGACATGACCACCACGCCGCAAGAACCCCTGAACGACGACGACATGCAGACCTCGAGTGACGACCCCGTGGGCACGCCGGCGCCAGGCACCGACGCCGACGGCGCCGACGGCGACAGCACTGACACGACTGACGGCGACTCCAGTGCCGGCGGTGACGCCGACGGTGGTGACGGCGGCGATGCCGACAGCACCGACGCCTGACCGTTGAAAGCGCTCGATCTGCTGAGTGGCGACGCCCAGGCCTTCCTCACCACGGCCTGGGCGTCGCACGCGCACATCCACAAGGCTGACCCCGACGACGTGGTCGGATTGCTGTCACTCGACGACGTCGACCGGTTGCTGACGAGCTCCGCGCTACGCACACCCGCGTTACGCATCGCCAGGAACGGAGCCGTCCTGGCGAGCTCGGCATACACCCGCTCGGCCACGATCGCCGGCGCGCCACTCACCGGCCTCGTCGACGCACGCAAGGTGGTCGACCTCTTCGACGGCGGCGCCACCATCGTGCTGCAGGGCCTGCACCGCTACTGGGAGCCACTCACCCAGCTGGTCCGCGACCTCGAGTCCACGCTGGGCCACCCGTGTCAGGCGAACGCCTACCTCACTCCCCCGGGGTCGCAAGGGTTCGCGCTGCACAACGACACCCATGACGTGTTCGTCTTCCAGACGTACGGCGCGAAGCACTGGGAGGTGCATGACAAGGGCGAGCAGCTCGACGTGCTCATGGAGCCCGGCACGAGCATGTATCTCCCCACCGGCACACCGCACGCTGCCCGCACCCAGCACACAGCCTCCCTCCACGTCACCGTGGGCATCAACCAGTCCACGTGGAGACAGCTCCTGCTGCGGGCAGTCACCGACGTCCTTGCCGACGAGGCGTATGACGACCGGCTCCCCGCGGGCTACCCCTCAGACCCCGCACACCTGGCCGGCGAGCTCGGTGACCGGGTCCGCACCCTGGCCGACTCCATCAGCAAGCTCGACGTGAGCGCGACCGCCACCCAGGAGGCGCACCGCTTCCTCACCACGCGCAACGCCGTGCTGCGCGGGTCGTTCGTCGACCGCCTGCACGTCAGCGGGCTCGATGACGACACCCCCCTCGTCCGGCGGCCCGGTTCCGTCTGCGTCGTCCGTGCGGCCGGCGACCACGTCTGTGTGCTACTCGGCGACCGTGAGCTGCTGACGCCGGCCCGGCTGGGCGACGTGCTGCGCCACATCAGCGGCCAGACCACGCTGCGTCCACGCGACCTCGCCGACTGGCTCGACCCGGAGAGCCGCCTCGTCCTCGCCCGCCGACTCGTCCGCGAAGGCCTGCTTCGGGTGGCCGGTTGAGCTCCGGGCGCTGCTCCGTTGCGAGCCGCTCGCGCGATGAGCCGCTCATCGGCACCGCCTCGACAGTCCGTGGATATCTGCTCGTCGAGTACGCAGGCGGCTGGGGCCGCGACGCGTTGCGCGACTCCCGGCTTCCCGCCGAGGTGCTGACGCGGCTACGCCAGGCGTCGGGTGACCTCGGCGTCAAGGCGCTGCTTATCCGTCGCCATGAGCGTCGACGCGTGGGTGCCGCCGGATGTCGCGTCTTCGCGGCGTACGCCGACCCGCACGACCCGTGGATGCAGACCACCGCGCTCAGCCGTCACGAGGAGCTGCTCGACCTCGACATCGCCGGACTCGCGCAGGGAAGACAGCCGGGCCTGGACGCCCATCACGACCCCGTGTTCCTCACCTGCACGCACGGCCGGCACGACACGTGCTGCGCCGAACGCGGCAGACCGGTCGCCAAGGCGCTCGCGGCGAACCACCCAGACCTCAGCTGGGAGGTCTCACACATCGGTGGCGACAGGTTCGCAGGCAACGTCCTCGTACTCCCCCACGGGCTCTACTACGGACGGGTCGAGGCAGCGGACGCCGCTGCGCTCGCGACCCGTCACCTCGAGGGCAGGCTCAGCCTCGACCTGCTGCGGGGGCTCTCCGGCCACCCCGTCGCGGTCCAGGCGGCCGAGTGGTTCCTGCGCAGGGAGCTCGGCGAGACGCGCCTCACGGCCCTACGGCTCCACGGAAGACGGCGGCACGGGGACGATTGGACCGTTGACTTCGAGGTCGCTGGACGCCGGTGGCGGGTCGTGCTGCGGACGGGCGGTCGCGAGCCCGCTCGGCTCACCTGCACAGCCCAGCGCCTCGACGCCGCCCCGGCATACGAGCTCCTCGACATCACTGCGCTGGATCAGTAGACCAGCGAAGGGCCGACGACCCCGGCTGGGCGCTCGTCGTCGCTCCTTCCCTGTCGGCCCACACACCTGGACCACTCTGCCATGCCGGGCGTCGGATGAGACGGCCGGCTGCTACCTTCCCGCCATGACGACAGCGGGGGCGCCTTGGACCCACGAACTCGCCCAGCGGCTGGTCTCGGTGGCAGCCCGTCGACCGGACAAGCACTTCGCCGCCTTCGAGCTGCCGGTGCTGGTGCACCCTGCCAGCGCCAACGCGGCGACCTACGCCGGCACCATCTCGCGGGGGCTGGTCTACCAGCAGTTCTTCGGCGAGCAGCAGCGCCTCATCATCGGCGACATGCACGGCGGCACCATGCCAGCCGCGGCCAGGTCCCGAAGCATCGGAGTCCTGCTGGCAATCGTCCTGCCGCCGATCCTGGCGTACCTTGTCGTCACGGCCGTCTGGCTGTCGACGTCGCGATGAATCTCCCGTCGCTGGGCCCCCTCGGCTCAGCCCTGATCCACCGGTGAGGTTGGTCGGGTGAGCGTGGCGTGGAACGAGAATGCCCTTGCTGGCGGGAGAATCGGAGTTACCACACCACGATTCGACTGCCGAGCAAGGGACACCTCGTAAGTG
>Ga0183260_10002955_pt1 | contig 13850 bp, 11 predicted proteins | sample AntDrymUQ4972206_2_FD_129768 | JGI IMG/M metagenome (GOLD analysis project Ga0183260, IMG submission 129768) | Polar desert sand microbial communities from Dry Valleys, Antarctica - metaG UQ497 (22.06) (version 2) (version 2) | ecosystem: Environmental > Terrestrial > Soil > Desert | place... | reverse complement strand
GCCGAGCAGCTGGCGGCGCGCCTCGCGGCCGACCGAGTCGGCGACTGCGCGGATTGCGTCCGCGGGGTCTATGAAGCAAAGTGACATCGAGATCTGATCTCCCTCGACAATGCGGGACGCGGTCAAAGATAGAGTCGCCGCCCGACGGAAGAATCACCACCGCCACATGCTGGTTGCGGCATGGCCGCACCTCCATATCTCACCAACATCACATGCGGGTCGCGGCAGGGCCGCGCCTCAAACTCTGAAGTCAGCAAGCTCGCCCGCGGGCCGACCTATGCTGGGAGGAGATGCGCGAATGAGCCTCAATCTCGTCGTCGGGCCCCCCAATGCGGGGCGTGCAGGGGCGATCCGGCGTCGCTTCACCGAGGCGCTGGATCGCGACCCAATGCTCGTCGTGCCGACGCGCGACGACGTCGACCGCTTTGAGCGCGAGCTTTCCGAGGACGGCGGGATCGTCGGTGGGTCGGTCGGCACGTTCCCGGCGCTGTTCGAGGACGTTGCGCGCGCGACTGGGGCCGACCCGCCAACGCGGCTCAGCGACGCGCAGCGCCTGTGGCTCGTTCGCGAAGCCACGCGGGAGGCGGAAATCGGCATCCTGCGCGCGTCAGCGGCCTCGCCCGGGTTCGCGCCGGCGATGGAACGTCTGCTCAGCGAGCTTCAGTCGTCGGGACTCGACCCGAGCACGCTCGAGCAACGCGCCGCCGAGGCCGCCGGTGACGGCGCCTATGAGGCCGAGCTTGCGGCGATCTTCCGCGCCTACGAGGAGCTGCGAGACCGCGCTGGACACTGCGACCGCCACTCCCTGGCCGCCGCGGCGACGGCAACCCTGCGCGCCGCGCCAGAGTCCTGGGGCAGGCGGCCGGTCCTGCTCTACGGGTTCGACGACCTCACGGTCTCACAGCTCGAGCTGATCGGGGCGCTCGCCGCCGGCTGTGACGTCACCGTCGCCGTCACCTACGAGGAGGACCGCGCCGCACTCGGCGCCCGCGCCGAGCTTTTCGCGAGGCTGCGAGACGAGTTCGGAGCGCGGGTCGCTGAGCGCCTCGAGCCCGACCGCGCCTACACCCGCAGCGCGACCCTCTTTCACCTCGAGCGCGGCCTCTTCGAGCCGCCCGATGAGCGCATTGCGGCGATCGACGACGGCCTCGTCGCGCTCGTCGCGGCGGGCGAGCGCGGCGAGGCGGAGCAGATCGGGGGCGAGATCGCCCGCCTGCTTGACTCCGGCGTCGCGCCCGACGAGATCGCGGTGGTGGTGCGCTCACCCGAGCGTCACGGACCACTCCTCGACGAGGTCCTGAGCGGGCTCGGTATCCCGGTTGCCGTCGACGCGAACGTCCGCTTCTCGGCGACGGCGACGGGGCGCGCATTGCTGGCACTGCTGCGAGCCGTCGGGGACGACGGGAGCGCCGATGACGTGCTCGCGTTCCTGCGCGCACCGGCGCGTGCACGCTCCGACCAGGTCGACTGGCTGGAGCGGCACGTGCGCCGCCGCAGCGTTCGCGGCGCCACGGAGGCGCTGGACCAGTGGAACCGACAGGTCGACTGGGAGCCGCACGAAGTCGAGCGCCTGCGCGCCGCGCGCGGCGACGAGCTCGCGACGGTGGTCGCCGCGATCGCACGCGAGCTGGCCGAGCGCCCGCACCGCAACCAGGCTTCGCGCGCCGGCCGTGCGACGACGCTCGAGCTGCGTGCCGCGGCGGCCGCGGCGGCCGCGCTGACCGAGGTCGTCGAGCTGGCGGGCGCCGCACCGCGTCACGACGATCTCGCCGAGCTGCTCGAGGAGCTCGACGTCCCGCTGTGGCGCGGGCCCGCCGAGGGACGCGTGCGGGTGCTGAGCCCCTACCGCGTCAGGGCGCGGCGCGTGCGCCACCTTTTCGTCGCCTCGCTGCAGGAGGGCGAGTTCCCGAGCCACGATCCCGGCGATCCCCTGCTCGGCGACGAGCGCCGCGCCGACCTCGGATTGCCGGCCCGGCGCGACCCCGAGCACGAGGAGCGCTACCTCTTCTATGCCTGCGTGTCGCGGCCGAGTGAGCGCCTCTACCTCTCGTGGCGCGACTCCGACGACGACGGGCAGGTACTGTCGGCGTCTCCGTATCTCGACGATGTCGCCGACCTGTTGCCGGCGGACGGCCTCGTCCCGCGGCGCAAGGGACTCGACTCGGTCACCTTCGAGCCCCGCGAGGCGCCGAGCGCCGACGAGCTGGCGCGCTCGCTGGCCGCGCTCGGGGTCGACCAGGACCCCGACGCGGCGCTCGCCGAGCTCGGCGTCCACGAGCCCGTCGCCTCGCCGCTCGCCGCTCGCCTCGGCTCGGCCGCGGCGACGGTCAACGGCCTTCCGGGGCCACTGAGCTCCCCTCACGTGCTGGCCGCGCTTACCGAGCGCGAGCACTACGGGGCTTCGACGCTCGAGGAGTACGCCGTCTGCTCCTACCGCTGGTTCGTCGGCCACGAGCTGAGGCCCCAGAACCTCGAGCCGCTTCCCGAGCCGCTGACCCAGGGGGGCATCATGCACGCGGTCCTCGAGCGCCTGTACCGCGATCCTCCAGGGAGCGAGGGAGTCCCACGCCCCGGCGACCTCGATGCCTGGCGCGAGCGAGCGGGCGAGCTGCTCGACGAAGCCTCGGACTCGCGTGGCACCCCCAACGACACCTTCGGGCGGGTCGGGCGCCGGCGCATGCGCGTCCTGATCGAGCGCTATCTCGAGCGCGAGGCCGAAAGCGAGAGCCCGCTGCGGCCCGACAGGGCGCTGATCGAGGCCAAGTTCGGCGACGAAGCAGACGATGACCGTCCCGCGCTGGCGCTGGAGGGCCTGCGTCTGCACGGCAAGATCGACCGCGTCGACGTCGCCCCACAAGGACACGCCGGCCTGGTGCGCGACTACAAGAGCGGCAAGGCGACGGCGGCGGCCAAGCTCGCCAAGGAGGGCAAGCTCCAGCCCCAGCTCTACATGCTGGCGCTGCGAGACCTGTGGCAGATCGAGCCCCTGGGCGGCGTCTACGTCCCGCTGAGCGCCAAGGACCCGCGCCCAAGGGGACTCCTGAGCAAGGACGAGCGCGACGGGCTGCTCGCCGGCGAGCCGTTCGTGCGCAACGACTTTCTCGAAGAGGACGTCCTGCATGATGCGCTGACCGATGCCCACCAGCGCGCCTCCGAGATCGCCGCGGCGATGAGCGCGGGGACCATCGACCGCGACCCGATCGACGACAAGTGCCCCAAGTACTGCCGTTTTCAGCCGATCTGCCGGCGCGAGCGGGCGCTGGTCTCAGAGCCGCCGCCCGAGGAGGCCGAGGAGGAGTGAGCGGCTATGAGCAGCTTCAGATCGGCGACTCGCCGCCCGGCGACCCGCCCCCGCGGGTAGACGAGCCGGCGAGCGTCGAGACGGTGCCGCTCGCCCCGCGCCCCGACGAGCACCCGCCGACGCCCGAGCAGGCGGCGGCGATCGCGACCCGCGACCGCGATGTCTTCCTTGTCGCAGGCGCCGGAACCGGCAAGACCCGGGTGCTCGTGCGCCGCTACTGCGATGCGGTCACCGAGGACGGGATCGGCGTCGAGCGCATCCTCGCATTCACATTCACCGAGAAGGCGGCCGGCGAGCTGCGCGCCCGGATCCGCCAGGAGCTCGCCGACCGTGCGGCGGCCGAGGCCGACACCGAGCGCTCGCGTGAGCTGTGGCGGCTCGCCCGCGACACCGAGCGAGCCTGGATCGGGACGATCCACGGCTTTTGCCGGCGCCTGCTTGCCGCTCATCCCGTGGCAGCTGGCCTCGATCCCCGCTTCCGCGTCCTCGCAGAGGGAGAGGCGGACCTCGTCGCCGAGCGCGCCTTTGACGCGGCGCTCGACGAGGTCGCGAGCGGTGACGGAGAGGCGGAGGCGGTCGCGGCGGGCTACAGCGTCTGGCGCCTGCGCAAGCTGATCGTGCTCGCCTACGAGCAGCTGCGCAGCCACGGCACCCAGACGCCGGCGCTGCCGCCGATGCCGCAGCCGCAGCTGTCGGCGAACGGCAAGCCGAAGGGCAAGCGCAAGGGCAAGGGGAAGGGCAAGGAGGACGGCAACCACGAAGCGCCCGAGCTGAGCCCCGCCGAGGCGGCCTACGCGACCGAGTCCTACCGCTCGCTGCGCGAGCTGATGTCAGCCTACGGCCGTCATTACGAGCGCCTCAAGGCCGAGCGCTCGGGGCTCGACTTCGAGGACCTCCAGATCCGCGCCGTGCGCCTGCTGCGCGAGCGGCCACAGATCGCGGATCGCTACCGCGACCAGTTCGAGCACCTGATGGTCGACGAGTTCCAGGACACCAACCGGCTGCAGCTCGAGCTGATCCGCGAGCTGCGCGGCCCCGAAACGCGCCTGTTCGTCGTCGGCGACGAGTTCCAGTCGATCTACGGATTTCGCAACGCCGACCTCGAGGTATTTCGCGCCGAGCGCCGGCGCGCGGCCGCAGCACCCGACGATCGGGTCGAGGTCCTGCCGCTGCGCGGCAACTTCCGCTCGCGACCGCAGATCATCGCCGCTGTCAACGCGCTCGGCAGCGTGCTGCTCGAGGACTTCGAGGCGCTCGAGCCCGCCAGGGACAGCGCTGGATCTGACACCGCCCCGGCGGTCGAGCTGCTGCTGACCGAATGCGACGGCTGGGACGCCGACGACGTGGACCTGCGCCCGCTGCCCGGCGAGGACACCCCGCTGCACAAGGTCGCCGAGGCGCGCGAACTGGCACGCCGCCTGCGCGAGCTAGCCGACGCGGGAGTCGAGAGGCGCGGGATGGTCGTCTTGCTGCGGGCCTTCACTCACGTTGGCACCTACGAGGAGGCGCTCGAGCGCGCCGGCCTGTCCCCGTACGTCGTCGGCGGGCGCGGCTACTGGTCCCATCAGCAGGTCGAGGACATGTTGCGCCTGCTGGGCTGCGTCGCCAACCCGCTCGACGACGAGGCGCTCTTCGGCGCCCTCGCCTCGCCGGCGGTCGGGGTCAGCCCCGACGCGCTGTGGCTGCTGCGCCGCGCGGCCAGCGAGGGACGCCGCGTGCGCCATGTGTGGCCCGTCGTCGAGCGCCACTTCGGACCCGAGCCGCCAGAAGAGTCCGGCGAGGCCGACGAGTGGGTCGAGCGGATCGACGCTCCCGACGGCGACCGGCTGCGGGCCTTCTGCGAACGGTTGAGCCGGCTGCGCGCCGCGGCGCCGCTGCTCTCGCTCGAGGCGCTCACGGACCGCACCGCACGCGTGCTCGGCTACGACCTTGCCGTGCTGATGCGCGACCGCGGGACGCGGCGCTTCGCAAACGTGCGCAAGCTGATGCGGCTCGCGCGCCAGTTCGAGACCGCCGAGGGCCGCGACCTCGGCGCGTTCTTGCGCTATGCCGAGGCGCGGACGGCGCGCGGCCACCGCGAGGGGTTGGCCGCGACCGAGGCGGAGGACCACGACGGGGTCCGGATCATGACCATCCACGCCGCCAAGGGGCTCGAGTTCGAGACAGTCGCGGTGGCCGACCTGGCGCGGCCGCTGCTGTCGGGGGGCGGCTGGGTGGACCTGCGCCTCGGAGCCCCGGTCGACGCCGAGCTCGACGTCGACCCCGAGGGGGAGCCCGCCGCCGAGGCGGTCGCGCCGAACCTCGGCCTGCAGCTGGCGCGCGCGGGCGACAAGCCGCTGGCGCTGTGGGAGTTCGGGCGTCTCAAGGAGGAGTCCGCGGCCGCCGACGCCGCCGAGGAGCTGCGGCTCACCTACGTGGCGATCACGCGCGCCCGCGAGCACCTGCTGCTCAGCGCGACATTCAACGACAAGGACCTCGAGGACGGCGAGCCGGCGCTCTCGCACTCGGCGCTTCGGCGGCTGCTTCCCGCCTTCGGCTTCAGCGGCGACGAGCCCGAGCTCGAGCTCGACGGCGTCACGCTGCCGGTCCGGATCAACCGCGCCGGCCCCAAGTCGGCCGCCGAGCTCGTGCGGCGAGAGTTCGCCGCTGCGCCCGCCGCGGCGATTGGGCCGGGCTCCCCCCCTCCCCTGCTGCCCCCGATCACCGACGTTCCGATCGCGGGCCATCTCTCCTACGCGGCGCTGGCCGACTACGAGCGCTGCGGCTACCGCTTTTACGTCGAGCGCGTGCTCGGCCTGTCGAGCCTCGAGCCCAACTCGCCGGAGCTGCTCCCCGACGAGGGGGACGAGCTGCCCGGCGAGGCCGACCTGGCGCAGGCGGGCTCGGACGGTGCCGACGTACAGACGGGGGTCCGCGAGCGCCGGCTCGGTTTCGGTAACGCGGTCCACGGCCTGCTCGAATGGAGCGCGCGAAACCGCTGGGCGCCCCCGGGTCGCGAGCGCTGCGAGGCGCTGCTGCGCAGCGAGGGGCTGGTCGCGGACGCGGCCGAGGTCGAGCGCGCGCTGGCCCTCGTATCGGGCTGGCTCGAGTCGGACCTGCGCGCCTCGCTCGACGGTGCCCGCGTCAGGCTGCGGCCCGAGGCACCCTTCTTTCTGCCCGTCGGCGGCAGCGTCGTGCGCGGCAAGATGGACCTCGTCGCCGAGCTCGAGGACGGCGAGGTGCTGGTGGTCGATTACAAGACCGACGCGCTCGGCGAGTCCGATCCCGAGTCGCATGCCAAGCGCTACACGGTCCAGCGCGGCCTCTATGCACTGGCGGCCACGGGCCTGGGCGGCGCGGGCCGAGACAACGCGCCCCGGGTGCGCACCGCGTACTGCTTTCTCGAGGCGCCCGGCCGGCCTGTCGAGCGCAGCTTCGGCGCCGGCGACCTCGCGACCGTCCGCGCCGAGGTCGAGCAGCTCGTCTCGGGGGTGCGCCGGGCCGAGTTCGAGGTCACCTCGACCCCTCATCGCGCGCTGTGTCACGACTGCCCGGCGCGCGAGCGCCTCTGCGTCTACTCCGAGGGGGAGACGATGCAGCAGCTCGGTCCCTGACGGTGACCGTGGCGCGGCTCGGGCTGTTCGCCTATGGCTCGCTGGTCAGCCCCGAGAGCGCCTCGGAGACGCTCGGGCGGCCCGTCGAGGCCTCGGCGGTCGCGCGCCTCGGCGGCTGGCGACGCCGCTGGTCGACGCTGCGCGACAACCGAGAGTGTGAGAAGACCTTCGCGCGCCGCGATAACGGCGGGTTGCCGGGTTACGTCCTCGGGCTCAACCTCGAGCCATCAGGCGACGAGGCCGAAGCGCCGAACGGCGTCATCCTCGAGCTCACCGAGGCGGAGCTCGAGCGCCTCGACGTGCGCGAGCTGCGCTATGCCCGCTTCGAGGTCACACGGCACCTGGGCCAGGCCTGTCAGCTCGAGGCGGTGTTCGCCTACCGGGCCAAGCCTGCTCATTTCGCCGCCCGGCCGCCGCATGACGCAATCGTGATCGCGTCCTATGCCGCGTTCGTCGAGTCGGCCTTCCAGGCCCTGGGTCCCGGTCAGGGCGAGCTCTACCTCGGGACGACGGGCCCACCACCGGTCGAGGTCGTCGAGGCGGTCCTCGTCGAGGATCGGATTCCGGCGGGTAATCCGCGCCGGTGGTAGCCGGCTGACGACCCGGCGTTCGTCGGTCAGCCGCTCTCAGCCCGAGAGCGTCCGCTCGCGGTCCCCTTCCACTCCCCCGCCCAGTCGTGCAGCTCGCGCAGCACCGGGTTCAGCCCACGGCCCTTTTCGGTGAGCGCGTACGCGACGCGTGCACGGGCGCCGTTTCCGTCCTCGACCGATCGCACCACGAGGCCCTCGGCCTCGAGCTCGCGCAGGCGCTGTGAGAGCACGCGGTCCGACATCTTTGGAACGGCCAGGGACAGCTCGGCGTAGTAGTGCGGGCGCTCCGAGAGCGCCCACAGGATCGCCCCGGCCCAGCGCTTGCCGATCAGCTCGACCGCGGCGTGAAAGTGCGGACAGACGCTCGCACACGCGGCTCTCTCCTCGGTTTGCGAGGTCGGCTCCACCCTGGAATCAGGTTACAGAAGCCCTCCCATGTCCTCGCGGAGCTGAAAGCTCACGGTCACGCAACGCAGGGGCCGGTATCGACGGCCCCGGCGGCGCGTTGCAGCGCCGCCTCGACCACCTGGTTGGGGACCCCGAGCCCACTGTCGGGCTTGCCGCCGACGGCCGCCGCGAACACGGTCGCGAGCACCTCACCGTCGCCGTCGACGACGGGGCCGCCGGAGTTGCCACTGCGCACGTCAGCCCGAAACGGCGTCATCAGACGGGTGACCGGACCGCGCCCATATGAGTCCTGGCTGATCACCTCTCCCGTCGCGCCGAGTCGAGCGGGCGCGATCGTGAAAGGACCGTTCTCGGGATAGCCGAGCACACCCCCCTCGGTGCCCTCCTCGGTCACCGCGGACAGGGCCAGCGGGGTTGCGCCGAGGCCGCCGACCTCGAGCACGGCGACGTCGTTTCGGGGCTCGTAGTGGACCGCGGTCGCATCGAGCTCGGTCCCGTCCCGGGTCGTGACCGTCGTGTCGTCCTGGCCCGCTACGACGTGGGCGTTCGTCACGACCAGGCCCGGGGCGGCAACCCAGCCCGAGCCGCCGACGCCGAGCCCGCAGGCCGTTCCGAGCACGCGGACGACGCTCTGGCCCGCCGCCTCGACCTGCGGGTCGCGGGCGATCGCGGCGTCTGGAGCCGCAACGCGCGCCTCCGGCCCGTCGACTTCGGGGGTGGGGTCGATCCTGTTGAGGACGTTGAGGACGGGCCCCGAGGGCGGCAGCAGCTCGTTGAGCTGCTTGAGGATCGTCGACTCCTGAACCGAGGTGCGCAGCTCGCGGGCGCCCGGGGTATGCAGCGCGACGGCGCCGAAGACCCACGCCAGCAACAGCGCCAGGGCCGCGAACAGCGCCGCTCCGCCGCTTCCGTCGAGCACGATCCCGCCCGGCCCGCGGACGACCCTCGCTCGCAGCCCCTGGGCAATGCCCTCGATGGCCACGGCGATCATCGCCCCGACCAGCAGGCCGCAGAGCAGCGTCGTCAGCGGCGCGTACGGCGACTCCGCGCCCCCGTTGAGCAGCGCGGGTCCCAACCGCGAGCCGAGCAGCGCGCCCGCCGCGAAGCCCGACAGTGTCAGCGCCCCGACGATCAGCCCGTGGCCGTAGCCCCAATAGCCGAACGCCAGCGCGACGACGATGATGATCCAATCGATGGCAGTCACCGGCGAGAAGATTGCAGACCGGGGCCCTTTGACTGGCTAATGTTCGTTGGTGAACCCGTATCGGACCCTCCTCGGTTGAGCAATGACATCGCGCAGGCGGCGCGGCAACACCGCCTACTCACCAGAGCGGTCCCCGTCGTCGTCGTCTGCGCCGTCTCGTTCATCGCCGGAGCCGCGGTCGGCAGCACCCCGGCCGGAAAGGAGACCGCACAGCGCTTCGTCGACGCCTGGGCCGGCCAGGACTTCGGCGCCATGCACGCCGAGCTGAGCGACGAGGCGGCCGCGAACTACCCGCTCGACGAGTTCAAAGCCGCCTACTCCGAGGCTCAACGGACGGCCACCGTCGACAGCGTCGGAGCTGGTAACGCGAACGACCCCGACTCCGACGTCGTCAGCGTGCCGATGACGATCGACACCTTCGCGTTCGGAAACGTCGACGCCGAGCTCGCATTGCCGATGGACGGCGACGCGATCGCCTGGGAGCCCCACCTCGCCTTTCCCGGCCTCGCCGCGGGCGAGCAGCTCGACCGCCGCGAGGCCGTACCGGAGCGCGCGCCGATCCTGACCCGAAATGACACGCCGCTGGCCGAGGGCCCGGCGGCGGCCCGCACCTCACCGCTCGGTGTCGCGGCCGCCAACGTCGCCGGGGTCATCGGCACCCCGAAGAGCCTGCAGAGCGAGCAGCTCGTCGCGCGCGGCTTTCCCGAAGACGCTCCGACGGGGACCAGCGGACTCGAGCGCGCCTTCAACCTGACGCTCGCCGGTCAGCCCGGCGGCAAGCTGCTCGCGGTCGCCGCCGGCAAGCACGCGAGCGGGGAGACGAGGGTGATCGCGAGCGGCGAGCCGACTCCGGGCGAGCCGGTGCACACCACGATCGACCCCGCGCTGCAGAAGGCCGCCGTGACGGCTCTCGGGGAGCGCTTCGGGGGCGTCGCCGTTCTCGACGCCGACGACGGCTCCGTCAGGGCGCTGGCCGGAATCGCGTTCTCGGCGCCCCAGCCGCCGGGTTCGACGTTCAAGATCATCACCACCACGGCGGCCCTCGAGGCCGACGCCGTCCGCCTCGACGACACGTTTCCGGTCGAGATCTCGAACTCGGCGATCGGCCGCGAGATCTCCAACGCCCACGACTCGCCCTGCGGCGGCACGTTCGTACAGAGCTTCGCGGAATCGTGCAACACCGTCTTCGCGCCGCTGGGCGTCGAGGTCGGGGCCGAGCGGCTGGTCAGGGCGGCGGAGTTATTTGGCTTCAACGCCCCTCCAACTCTTTACAACGACGAGGCGATCGCCGAGACCAATCCGGCGCTGAGCGTGATTCCGGATCCGCTGGAGTCCGACGTCGAGGTCGGCGAGTCGGCCATCGGGCAAGGGCAGGTGCTGGCGACGCCGCTGTCGATGGCCTCGGTGGCGCAGACGATCGCCAACGAAGGCGAGCGCAGCCCGACCACCCTCGTCACCGATCCGGGACTCGGCCCCGACGGCGGCCCCGTGACGGTGACGACGCCCGAGATCGCATCCACGGTTCGCGAGCTCATGGTCGAGGTCGTCAAGAGCGGTACCGGGGTCGCCGCCGCGGTCCCGGGTGTCGAGGTCGCGGGCAAGACGGGCACCGCGGAGCTCGGCCCCGACACGCCCGAGGAGGGCGAGGCACCCCCGGCCGAGGGAGAGGAGCCGGAGCAGATGCTCGATGCGTGGTTCACCGCGTTCGCCCCCGCGAAGTCGCCGGAGATCGCGGTCGCGGTGATGGTGGTCGACTCGGAGGGCGATGGCGGCGAGGTCGCGGCGCCGATCGCGCAGCAGGTCCTGGCATCGAAGCTCGGTGGCTAGGTCCTAGTCCTCGTCGCTGGCGGGAAACCCGATCGCCGCCCCGATTACGACGAGCACCCCGCCGATGACGGCAAGCAGCCCTCCGAGGGTGTTGAGGGCCTGGGCAAGCAGCGCCCCGCCGACCGACAGGCCGGTCCCGACCGCAAGGATGATCCACCAGCCTCCGCCGCGACCGCGCGCCGCAGGTGCGGTGACGACAGTGACGACGACCATCGCGATCAGTGCGATGACCGCTAGGAAGTCGGGAAACAGCCCGATGAGGACGATCAGCGCCGCGACCATCGCGATCACGAGCAAGATCTGAATCGCGCGAGTCGAGGTGGTGCTGGGGGCAGATTTGGCGCTCGTCTCCATCGCGGTCAGGTCGCCTCCATCTAGATGTCGAGCTCGATGACGCCGGTGCCCGCGGCCGAGGGTATCTCGAATTCGAGCGGCCGGTTCTCGGTCACCTCGTCGGGTAGCAGGAACAGCACCATCGCGCCGTCGATCGGGCCGTTGGCAGCGGGTGTGTCAGGCGCGGGGAGCTCCTGGTCGGGCAGAACCTCGGAGCCCGGCGCCAACGCATAGCCATTGTCGGCCGAGATTGAGCTGTAGGAGCCCTCACGGGTGTCGAGGATCTTGAATGCCGACGAAACGCGGGCCGCCTCGTCGCCCTCGTTTGCCACTCGCATGAAGACGCCGAAGTACTGCTCGCCGGGCGGTGGATCGGGCTCGCCCTCGAGATAGGCGGCGTCCTCGGAATCGGCGGGGTTGAGAAAGCGCGTGATCGCGACGTTATAGCTCAGGTCGCCGAGCTCGACCGGCTCCCCCTCCGCCACCTCGAGCGACTCCTCCTCACCGCACCCTCCGACGCCGAGCGCGGCGACGGCGGCGACCGAGATCGCGGCCAGCATCCGTCCGATGTTCCGTTTTGCCCGCATTGCCGCAGTCTATTTCTCAGCGAGGCGCGACGGGAACCCGATCCTCGCCGGCGATGCCCACGCGCTTGACTTCGGCATCGGTCTCGATCATCTCGCGCAGGCGCTGCAGCGCGCGGCTCCACTGGCGCCGGTACCAGCGCGTCGCCCCAAGCCGCTCGCGCACGCGGTCGAGCGGATGCGTCGGCTCGGTCCAGAAGCTGAGCCGAAGCTCGGTCGAGCCCGCGGGCCCGGCGACCATCTCCCACACGGTGTTGACCGCCATCCTGTCGAGCCTGCCGCCGTGCCCGCGCTCATAGATCTGATGCGGGCGCTCGGCGTCCTCGATCACGGTCTCGAACCACATCGTCGTCAGCGGAGGGCTGATCTTGAAGCGGGCTGCCGCTCCGACGCCAGCTGAGTCGACGCGCTCGAGCCGCAGTTCGGTAATGAAGTGGTCGCAAAAGGCCTCGCGGTTGGCGAGATCGCAGACGAAGTCGAAGACCCGCTCGCGCGGCTGGTCGACGACGGTGCTGACGGAGATCGGGCCCATGCGCAGCGGGCAGCGATTGTATTCGCGCCGCGCCCGCGGGCCGGGCCGTTTGATTGCCGGAGTTTGCGGGTAGATCGAATGTCCACTTCCCGCACCGTCCCAATCGAGCGGCGGGCTCGCGTTATCCTCGTAACAAGCGGCTCGCCGGGAGGAAAGAGCTTGGCAGTCCAGACCGAGTCCAGCGTCTACGAGACAGACAGGATCGCAGGCCACGGATCGTTCCTGTGCCTCGGATGCGGCTTTCAGGTCGCGCTTTCCGCTCTCGACAGAATTCCGCAGTGCCCGACCTGCGGGAGCTCGCAGTTCCGCCGCGCCTCGCTGTTCGAGCAGCCGACGATGACCGAGAGCCCCCAAGTGGAGAGCGACCCCGAGGAGCCGAATTGGCTGCAGGCCCTGCGCCTCGAGGGCGTAGATGACGAGCTTCTCGCCTTCAAGGGCGACGATGGCGAGGTCTCGACCATCCCCGTACCGACGGGATGGACGCGAATCGGCCGCAGCATCACCGCCGACATCAGGCTCGACGACCCGACGGTGTCGCGCCGCCATGCCCTGATCGTCAAGACCGACGAGGGCGACGTTCGCGTCCTCGACGACCGCAGCCTCAACGGCCTGTTCGTAAACGGCGAGCGCGTCGAGTGGAGTCCCCTGCGCGACGGCGACGAGCTCGAGATCGGCCGCTATCGGCTTCATCTCGTCGGAACCGGGATTCAGCGCCGGCCGATGAATCCCGCCGCGTTCGAAGCCTGAGCACCTGGCGCCGACGTCCACGGCGGCGGCGCGGATCGTTGCGGTCGCCCGCGGGCGGATCGGAGCCGCGGACGGTTGCGGCGGCTGGGTAGGGGCACATCCAGACGGTTACAGCGGCTGGGTGGGGCACGGCCGGTCGTTTGGCGCTTTAGGGGTCACATGCAACCCCAAAGCGCCATTGACGTCGAACGGGCTCTCGCCCGACTGGCAGCAAACCAGCACGGCGTGGTGTCGCTGGCGCAAATGCGGGCGGTTGGCCTCGGCAAGGAAGCCGTGAAGGCTCGCGCTCGCAGAGGCCGCCTTCACCGCGTCCACCGGGGTGTCTATGCCGTCGGCCACCCCCGCCTGACCAACGAGGGCCGCTGGATGGCCGCGGTCTTGGCTCCGTGGAGGCAGGTCATCGATCGTCCCGATGAGGTCGTCGCCGCGGTGCGCGCCCGCCTTGTCCCTTGCCTGCCCAGCTCCGCCGCGGTCCGCCGCTGATCAACCGCCTGTAGGGTCCAGCGCCGTGGCACGGGGCCGCGGAGAGACCTCGCCCAACCGTCTGGCGCGCCAGCGTGCCGCATCCCAGCTCCTGCACCGGCCGGGCGGCGCCGCGCATCCCGCCAACGTCGCGAGCGCGATCTGCGGCGCCCAGGCGCAGGAGCCGCGCGCGGGCAGGCTCTCGCTGCGCTGCCGCAACGCGCACCTGACCGGCGCCGATATAGACCGCGCCCGTACCGAGGAGCGCT
>Ga0183260_10002954_pt1 | contig 13851 bp, 9 predicted proteins | sample AntDrymUQ4972206_2_FD_129768 | JGI IMG/M metagenome (GOLD analysis project Ga0183260, IMG submission 129768) | Polar desert sand microbial communities from Dry Valleys, Antarctica - metaG UQ497 (22.06) (version 2) (version 2) | ecosystem: Environmental > Terrestrial > Soil > Desert | place... | reverse complement strand
GCCACTGTGGTAAACGTAGTGAAAGCTATTGGTACACACAAGTGACCAATTCCGGGCTTGGAGCCGGTGGCTGTGAGGTACCGGCACTTCGCTCCTTTGGGTCGAGATCTCTCCGTGCTCGTGCTCGGTACGGCGTGCTATCGCGCGGCGGACGACAACACCTCGACCGAGCTGCTCGACGCGTGGCTGGAGCTCGGAGGCAACATCGTCGACTGCGGTCGCGAGTACGGCGAGAGCGAGCGGTTGCTTGGCCGCTGGCTTCGCGACAGCGGTCGCCGCGAGCACGTCGTCGTGCTCACGAAGGGTGCGCACCAGGAGGCGCCTCGCCGCCGTGTGACGCCATCCGACATCTCCGCCGACCTGCTCGAGAGCATCGAGGTCCTCGACGCGGGCCCGATCGACCTCTACCTGCTGCACCGAGACGATCCCTCCCAGCCGGTCGGCCCGCTCGTCGAGGTTCTAAACGGGCACCGCAGTGCCGGCCGGATCGGTTCGTTCGGCGCGTCGAACTGGACCACGCAGCGCCTCGACGAGGCGGGCCGGTACGCCCGAGCCCACCGCCTCGAGCCCTTCTCCTGCAGCAGCCCCGGTCTCAGCCTTGCACGGCAGCTGGAGCAGCCCTGGCCCGACTGTGTCGCAGCCGACGACACGAATTCACGCACCTGGTACAAGCGGACGTGCATGCCCTTGTTCGCGTGGTCATCCCAGGCGCAGGGCTTCTTTGCCGGGGTCAGGGGACCCGACGTCCTGCGCGTGTACGGGAGTGAGGAAAACGTGGAGCGGTTGCGCCGCGCCACTGAACTGGGCGACCGGATCGGCCACTCCGCCAACGAGGTCGCCCTCGCCTGGGTGCTCGCGCAGCCGTTTCCGGCGTATGCGATCATCGGCCCGAGAACGGTCGACGAGCTGCTTCGGAGCGTGGCCGCGCTCGAGATCGAGCTGACGCCGGAGGACCGGCGCTGGCTGAACCTCGAGACCGACAGCGTTCGCGCCACTTGACGGTGGAGACCAGATGACGTTGTTCAAACCGGTTCGGACACGCCGTACCTTCGAGGAGGCCCTCGAGCAAATCGTGGAGGCCGTGCGGGCAGGCGATCTGCGCGTGGGCGACCGGCTCCCGTCGGAGCGCACGCTCGCGACGCAGATGGAGATCAGCCGCCCGACGCTGCGCGAGGCGATCAGGATCCTCGGGGACGCAGGCGTGGTCGAGCTGCGCTCGAGCCCGCGAGGCGGCATCTACGTGCGCTCGGAGGAGATCCCGCGCGAGTTGCTCATGCGGGAGTCCGAGCTGCGGCTGGGCGAGGTGGCAGGCGTTCTCGAAGCTCGCCGCATGTTCGAGCCGCGCGTCGCTCAGCTCGCCGGCCTGTACGGCACCGACGACGACTTCGACGCTCTCCGGCAGACGATCGAGCTCCAGCGCGAAAGCTCGCACGATCGGCCCCGCCTGCTCCAGCTCGACCACCGCTTCCACCTGATGATCGCGCGTGCGACGCGCAACACAACGATCGTGCAACTGATGCACGTGCTGCTGGAACGGCTCGAGATCGCCCGTGACATGACGCCCCGGGCCCCCCACGACGCCGAGCTCGAAGTGGCGATCCACGAACGGACGCTGCTGGCGATCATCAGCGGCGGCACGGAGCGGATCGAGGACGCGATGGACGAGCACCTCTCGTATCTGGAGCGGATCTGGGAGGAGGAGACGGGTCGCGTGCGGCTGCGCACGGTCCCCGACTTTCTTCTCTCCCGAACGTCAAACACCATGACGGCCGCGCGGTGACCGGCCCGCCGCGTTCTTGATTTCTACGGAGGGGCCGTATTATGCTCGTCGTTGGCAGTTTGTTGAGCCAAGAAAGGGAAGTCGAGAAGCCAGTCTTAGGGGTCTGGCTGGAACACACGCTTGGCGGCCGAGGACACCGAGGGAGGAGCCAGCAATGAGCGTTCACGATTCCATCGGTGCTCCATGTTGAGACATCCATCGGACTGTTCGACTGAGCAGCGAAGGGAGCAGCATGGATCGTGAAACACGGAGGTTCCTCGAGGAGTTTCGCTGTAACCAGGCGACTCCGATCGAGAACAACCTGATCGACGAGCTCGTGAACGGCGAGCTCGACCGCACGGAGTTTCTGCGGCGCGGTGCGATGTTCGGCCTGTCGGTCGGCGTGATGTCGAGCGCACTGGCGCTCGTCGGCGACGCGACGGCGGCCCCGCAGGGGTCGTTCGCGGGGGCAGCCGAGAGCGTCAAGGTCGGCGGCACCGTCCGTGTCGGCCTGGCGAAGTGGGGCGGGTCGCTCGAGCCCTACAAGCTCGCCGAGGCAGGCTCGCTCGGCATGTCGGGAATCCCCGGCGAGTATCTGACGTACTCGGACAACAACAACCAGATCCGGCCGTGGCTCGCCGCCAGCTGGAAGGCGAGCAAGGGCGCGACCGTCTGGACGTTCCAGCTCCGCAAAGGCGTCAAGTTCCACAATGGCCAGGAGATGACCGCCGACGACGTCGTCGCCAACTTCAAGCTCTACACCGGCAACAAGCAGTCGCAGGCACTCTCGATCTTCGAGGGCATCCTCGGGCCCGCCGGCGTGGTCAAGAAGGGGCGGTACACGGTCGAGTTCCGGCTCAAGCAGGCGACGGGCGCGTTCCCGTACCTCGTCTCGCAGACGGGCTACCAGCTGATCATCGTCCCGAAGTCGATCAAGCCGGACACGTGGGTGAAGAGCGGCATGATCGGAACGGGGCCGTTCAAGCTCAAGAACTTCACCGAGAAGCGGCAGTACAACCTCGTCCGCCATGAGCAGTACTGGGGCGGCAGGCCCCCGCTCGACGGTGTCAAGGTGACCGCCTACGAGACCTCGACCGCGATGGCCCTCGCGCTCCGCGCCGGGCAGCTCGACATCGTCTCGGCGGTCTCGAGGCTGGAGGCTCAGCCGTTCATCGGCAACAAGAAGTTCCGCGTCCTCACCCTGCCGACCGCGGCTCACCGGCAGTTCACGATGCGGGCCGACGACCCGGCGCTCAAGGACCCACGGGTCCGCCGAGCCGTCGCGCTCACGATCAACCGCCCGCAGCTGATCGAGGGTCTGCTCAGGGGCGCCGCCACACTCGGCAACGACACGCCGTTCTGGACGAAGTACCCGTCTGCCGCTTCGGTTGCCAAGCGGCAGCGCAACATCGCCACCGCCAAGCAACTGCTGTCGGCCGCCGGGGCGCAGGACCTCGGGTTCACGATCACGACTCATCGCCTGCAGGAGCTCCCGGACTACGCGGCCGCGATCCAACGGTACGGCCGGGAAGCGGGGATCGATATCAAGATCGAGGTGCAGTCGGACGCGGAGTACTACGGTGGCGGCGACGACTACTACGCCACCACCCCGTGGATCAACAAGCCGGCCACGATCACCGAGTGGGGTCACCGGGCGGTGCCGAACGTGTATCTCACCGCCGCGTACGCCTCGAACGGGATCTGGAACGCGCCGCACTACAAGAACGCAAAGCTCGACGCGGCGATCAAGTCGTACCTGTCCGCCGTGGATCTCCAGACGCAGCGGAAGTACTCGAAGGTGATTTCCGCGATCACACAGCGCGACGTTCCGATCGTGACCGCGTACCACTTCACCTCCGTGACCCCGGTCGCGGCCAAGGTGCGGAACTTCCAGCTCGAGAGCATCAACCACGTCAGGCTGGCGAAGACCTGGCTGGCCTAGAGGAAGCCGGCTACTAGGCAGAACGGGCCGGCGTCGAGAGGCGCCGGCCCGTTCGACCCCCGAGCTCCCGTGCTCCGCTACATCCTCAAGCGCCTGGGCCTCGCCGCGATCACGCTGTTCCTGCTCAGCGTGATCGTGTTCGGGTTGTCGCAACTGCTCCCCGGCAATGTCGCGAGGGCGGTGCTGGGACAGTTCGCGACCCAGGAGGCGATGGACAGCTTCAATCACCAGGTCGGTGCCGACCGGCCCGCGATCGTGCAGTACCTCGACTACATGCGGGGCTTCGTCCAGGGCGACCTCGGTCTCTCACTCGCGTCTGAGGCGCCCGTGTGGTCGATCCTCGAGCCGGCGATCATCAACTCTCTCAAGCTCGCCGCCCTCGCGTTCGTGATCGTCGTGCCGCTCAGCATCCTGGGCGGGATCGCGGCGGGTCTGCGCGCCGACACGGGCAGTGACCGTTCGATCACGATCTTCGGCCTCTCGATGTCCGCGATGCCCGAGTTCGTGACCGGGATCATCCTCATTCTCGTCTTCACGATCTGGCTGGGCTGGCTGCCGGTCACGGCCCAGTGGGACGAGGGTGCAGGCCCGGGGACGCAGATCAAGCACCTGCTGCTGCCGTCCGTCTGCCTCGCCCTGGTGCTGTTCGGCTACATCGCCCGCATCACCCGCGCCGGCGTGATCGAAGCTGTCGACGCCGACTACACGCGCACCGCCTATCTGAAGGGCTTGCCGACCCACACCGTGATCCGCCGCCATGTCCTGCGCAACGCCCTGCTCCCGACGCTCGCCGTCGTCGCCACGCAGACCAGCTACCTCGTCGGCGGCCTGCTGATCGTCGAGCAGCTCTTCAACTACCAGGGGATCGGACTTCAGATCTACCTGTCGGCCCAGCAGAAGGACTTCACCGTGCTCACCTCGGGCTTGCTGCTCCTCGGCGTCCTGGTGCTCATCGTGACGCTCGTCGCGGATATCGTCTACGGGCTGCTCAATCCGCGGATCCGCTTCGGGAGCGCAGAGTGAGTTCCACGGTCGGACCGGACGCCGGGCCCCCCCCGGCTGCAGCGGCAGTGCCGAGCGAGGCGCGGACCGCGCGGAACGAACGGCTGCGACTCCTGCTCCGGACGCCGACTGTCCTCGTCGGCGGGGTCGTGCTGCTCTTCTGGGTCACGTTCGCGATCCTCGGCGACCGGATCACTCCCTACGATCCGATCTTCGACCAGGGGCAGGACGTGCTCGTCGGGCCGTCGTGGGCGCACTGGTTCGGCACCGACAACCTGGGGCGGGATGTGTTCTCTCGAGTGCTGGCCGGCTCGCGCGACATCCTGCTCGTGGCGCCTGCCGCGACTCTGCTCGGGACCGTGCTCGGAACCGCATTCGGCCTCGTCATCGGCTACTTCCGCGGGGTGGTCGACGACGTCATCAGTCGTGTGATCGACGCCGTTCTCGTGCTGCCCGTGATCCTGACCGGCTTGGTCGTGATCACCGCGCTCGGCAGGCGTTCGCCGGTGATCGTGACGATCCTGATCGGCCTGGTGTTCGCGCCGCTCGTCGCACGCACGGTGCGCGCGGCGGTGCTGGCGGAGGGAGAGCTCGACTACGTCCAGGCCGCCCGCCTGCGCGGCGAGAAGGCGCCGTACGTGATGTTCAAGGAGATCCTGCCGAACGTGATGCCGCCGATCATCGTGGAGTTCACGGTGCGGCTCGGCTACGCGATCTTCGCCGTCGCCGGCCTCACCTTCATCGGCCTCGGCATCCAACCGCCCTCGCCCGATTGGGCGGTACAGGTCTTCGAGTACTACGCGTCCATCGATCCGTTCTGGTGGGCGACGCTGTTCCCGGCGCTCGCGATCGCCTCGCTGGTGATCGCAGTGAACCTCGTCGCCGACGGCGTGCGCGAGGTCTACGAGCGGTGAGCGCGACGGCAGACAGCGCGGCGCCGGCGCTCGAGTTCGAGTATCTCGACGTCGTCTTCCGGGTTCGCGGCAAGGACCGGCAGGTGCTCCGCGGCGTCAACCTCGCCGTCGGGCGGGGAGAATCCTACGGCCTCGTCGGCGAGTCCGGATGTGGCAAGTCGACGGCCGCGCTCGCAGCCGTGCGCTACCTGGCTCGGAATGGACGCGTGCGCTCCGGCGCGATCCGGGTCGCGGGCAAGGACGTCCTCGCCCTGAGCGCGTCCGAGCTCCGGCGCCTCCGCGCCAACGACGTCGCGATGGTCTACCAGAACCCCGGCGCCGCCCTCAACCCGTCGCTCAAGATCGGCGCGCAGGTCGCCGGGTCGTTCGTCGCGCGCGGGGTCGCGCGCCGCGAGGCGGGAGACCGGGCGCTCGAGGCACTCCGTCGGGTGCAGATCGCCGATCCGTCGTCGGTGCTCGGCCGCTACCCGCACCAGCTCTCGGGGGGCATGCAGCAGCGAGTGATCATCGCCATGGCGCTCGCCAAGGATCCCTCGCTGCTGATCCTCGACGAGCCGACAACCGGCCTCGACGCAACCGTCGAGGCGGAGGTGCTCGACCTCGTCTCGCAGCTGCAGGCCGAGCTCCACACCTCGGTCCTCTTTATTAGTCACAACCTCGGCGTAATCGCGAAGATGTGCGACCGCGTCGGGGTGCTCTACGCCGGGCGACTGGTCGAGGAAGGCCCGGTCGCAACGGTGCTGAACGACCCACGCCACCCGTACACGGTCGGCCTCCTGCGGTGCATCCCCCGCGGGGGTGCGCACAAGGATCACGGCCGGCTCGACACGATCCCAGGCTTCCTCCCCCAGCTCGGCGCCGAGATGCCGGGTTGCGTGTACGCGGATCGCTGCCCGCTCGCCGACGAGCGCTGCGTTGCCGAGGAGCCGCCGCTCGCCGAGGTCACCCCGGGCCACGCGACGAGGTGCTGGTACCACGAGCTCGCGCCGGACCTGCCGCGGGTAATGGCCGAGAACATCGCGCTGCCCCAGGTCTCGCGCGAAGGCGTGCCGGTCGTCCGCTTCGACAATCTCGGCAAGGTCTTCAAGCAGCGTGGCCATGAGGTGCACGCGCTCGAGGACATCTCGAGCGCGATCTGGCCCGGCGAAACCCTCGGTCTCGTCGGTGAGTCGGGCAGCGGCAAGACGACGCTCGCTCGAGCCCTGCTCGGGATCGTCGAACCGACGACCGGGACGATCGAGCTCGACGGGACGCCGCTCGCACCGAGCTTCACGAAGCGGTCGCAGGACGACCTGGCCGCGCTGCAAATCATCTTCCAGAACCCCGACTCGGCGCTCAACCGCCGCCACTCCGTGCGGCGCATCCTCCTCCGCTCGCTGGAGAAGCTGGCCGGAGTCAAGGGGGCAGAGGCGGAACGGCGCGCGCTGGAGCTGGCCGAGCGGGTACGGCTCTCGGAGCGCACGTTGACGCAGAAGCCCGTGCAGCTCTCCGGCGGCCTGAAGCAGCGCGTTGCGATCGCGCGCGCCTTCGTCGGCAATCCCTCGCTCGTCGTGTGCGACGAGCCGACATCGGCCCTCGACGTCTCCGTCCAGGCCGCCATCCTCAACCTGCTCGTCGAGTTGCAGGCCGAGCGCCGGGTGGCGTTCCTCTTCATCTCGCACGACCTCGGCGTGGTGCGCTACATCTCAGACCGGATCGCCGTGCTCTATCTCGGAAGGCTGATGGAGCTCGGTGCCGCGGAGGTCGTCTTCTCGGGCCCGCACCATCCATACACCGAGGCGCTCCTCTCCGCCGTGCCGAGCATCGATGGATCCGAGCGGGAGCGGATCCGCCTCGAAGGAGAGATCCCTAGCGCCGCCGACCCACCGACCGGGTGTGTCTTCAACACGCGCTGCCCCCGCAAGCTGGGCGCGGTCTGCGAGCAGGAGGAGCCACCCTTCGTTGAGGTGGAGCCGGGACACTGGATGCGCTGCCACATTCCGATCGAGGAGCTTCGACGCCTTCAGGCGGCGGGGGCGCCACCGGCCCGGGAGGCCGTTGCCGTCGTACCCGTTCCGTGAGGCTTGCGGCGCACAACTGGATCCACCCGGAGCCGATCACTGCGACGGTCGAGCGGCTCGCCCGTTGCGGCTACGACGGAATCGAGATCTCCGCCGACCCTGCTCTCTACGACACCGGCGAGCTCACGCGCCTGCTCGAGCTGCACGGCGTCGAGTGCTGGGGCGGCGTGACGAGAATGATGGGCGGGCGCGACCTCGTCCATCGGGACCCCGAAGTCCGGAGGGCCGGCGTCGAGTACGTCAAGGATTCGCTGCAGTTCGTGAGCGACCTCGGCGGCGAGATTCTCACCGCCACGCCCTCGGCGGTCGGCAAGACTGAGCCGATGGGCTCGCTCGAAACCGAGTGGCGCTGGTGCGTAGATGCGCTCCGCGAATGCCAGGAGCACGCGACGGCGCTCGGCGTCCGCCTCGCCATCGAGCCGCTCAACCGCTTCGAGACGCACCTCGTCAACCGCTGCGACCAGGCCCTCGCGCTCGCCGAGGAGGTGGGAGGCGACTGCGGTGTCTGTCTCGACCTCTTCCATATGAACATCGAAGAGGCCTCCTGGCGTGACGCCATCGCGCTCGCGGGCAGCCGGATCGCAGATGTCCACATCGCCGACTCGAACCGGCGGCCGCCCGGGGAGGGGGCGTTCGACTGGCTGGACGTGCTTCGGCAGCTCGCCGCTGCCGGCTACGACTCGTATCTCACGCTCGAGTTCGTCGCGCCGATCGACCGCACCCCGCCGTCGCCGGCGCGGCAGGAGCGCTCGTTCGAAGAGGCCGTGCGCGGCTCAGCAGAGTTCGTGCGCTCCCGCCTGGCCGAGCTCGCCGCCGAAACGCCTGCCCGTCTGAGCGCCTAGTGCGTTCGATCGCGCTCGTCGAGGTCGAGGGCCTCCAGCTCGAACCGCCCGTGGCCCAGCCGCAGATCTCGGCGGCCGAGTACGAGCAGCGGCGCACCTCGCTCTGTGACGCGGTCGGTGCGGACTGGATCGCCGTCTACGGCGATCGGGAGCACTTCGCGAACCTGGCCTTCCTCTGTGGCTTCGATCCCCGGTTCGAAGAGGCGCTGCTGCTGCTCGGCGACGGCCGAGCGATCCTCGCGGTCGGTAACGAGGGTGCGGTCTATGCGGAGCTCGCTGCGCACGGTGTCGAGCTCGCTCTCTGTCCCTCGCTCAGCCTGATGGGACAGGACCGGCAGCGGGGATCGACGCTACCCGAGCTGATGCGCACAGCGGGTATCGGCGAGGGTAACCGCGTCGGGGTGGTCGGCTGGAAGGCATTCGAGCCGGACGAGTGGGACTCTCCGACTCCCGCGATCGCCGCACCCGCTTTCGTCGTGGACGCGCTGCGGGATGCTGTCGGCAGCCCGGAGCTCGTCACCGACGCGACCCCGGTGCTGATGAGCTCCGTAAGCGGGCTGCGTTCCCTCAACAGCGTTGACCAGCTGGCCGTCTTCGAGTGGGCCGCAGGGCGTGCTTCCGCGTGCGTCGCGCGAATCACGACTTCGGTTCGTCCAGGTATGACCGAGTACGAGGCCGTGGCCGCGATGGGGTACGCCGGCGAGCCCCTGTCGGCACACGTCATGTTCGCTTCCGGGCCCGAGGTCGCGGTCGGACTCAGAAGCCCGACCTCACGCCCCGTCGAGCTCGGCGACGCAGTCACGACCGCGGTCGGTTTCTGGGGCGGGCTCTGCGCGCGCGCCGGCCTGCTCGCACACGGCCCGGAGGATCTGAGAGCAGAGAGCGAGCGGTACCTCGAGCGGATGGCGATCCCGTACTGGCGTGCGATCGCGATCTGGTACGAGACGGTGCGGATCGGAGTCAGCGGCAGCGAGATTCAGGCCGCCGTCGAGGAGGCGCTTGCCGGCACCTTCGGGCCTGCCCTGAATCCAGGCCACCTGATCCACCTCGACGAGTGGCTCGACAGTCCCATCTACGCCGGCTCCACGGAGACGATCGCCTCGGGGATGGCGCTGCAATGCGACATCATCCCGGACGCTACTCGCCCCGGCTGGGCGGCCAACTGCGAGGACACCGTCGCGATCGCAGACGAGGCCTTGCGCACGGAGCTCGCCGCCCGGCACCCGGAGCTGTGGTCGCGGGTGCTGGTACGACGCCGCTTCGTCCAGGAGCAACTCGGAATCGCGCTCGCTGAGGAGCTGCTGCCTTTCTCGTCCGCGCCCGCGCGCTTCTCGCCCTTCTGGCTTTCGCCCGGGCGCGCACTCGCCTACAGCTCGTGAGGCCGCGCACGGACCGGGCCTCGAGCCCCGTGGAGGCGGCCGTCGACGAGGAGTTCATGCGCTCGCTGGTGGAGCGGATGAGCGCGATCGGCTCGAGTTCGCTCGGCTTTCGCGTCGCAGGCACACCGGAGGAGGACGAGGTCTGCGCGCTGCTCGCCGACACGATGCGCTCGATCGGCCTCGCGGATGTCCACCTCGAGCCGGTGCCGGTTGACGGCTGGCGGTTTCGTGGCGCGACGCTCGCGGCGGCAGGAGAGTCGTTCCCGTGCGCCTCCTTCGGCGGCTCGCCGCCGACTCCGCCGGGTGGGATCGGGGCGGAGCTCGTCTTCGCCGGTCGCGGCTCGCGCGCGGAGCTCGCTCGCGCCGGCGTGCAGGACAAGATCGTGCTGATCGACTGGCCCGGCGACCATTTCCTCTGGCCCTCGGTGACCGCCGCCGAGGCGACACACGCGGGCGCGCTCGCTGTCGTCTGCGCTTGCCTGCCCGGCGGGCGTTACTACCAGGCCGACGGCGCGCTCGGTGCCTTCGACGGGATTTGGTTCGGCGGCTCGGTGCCACTCGCCACCATCGCCGGCGATTCCGCCCTCCGCCTGATCGACCTGCAGCGGTCGGGGCCGGTCCCGGCGCGCCTGACCCTGGACATCGAGCTGCTTCCGGGCGCCACCGGCCACAACACGGCCGGCACCCTCCCGGGCCGGCGCAGCGGGCCGCCGATCGTCGTCGCAGGTCATCACGACGGCTGGTTCTTCGGATCGTTCGACGACGCCACCGGCGTCGCCTCGACGCTCGGGATCGCGAAGGCGATGCTGGACGCTGGGCACGTCCCGCAGCGTCCGATCGTGTTCGGCTCGCATACGGCGGAGGAGTACGGGCTCGCGGACTCAGCGTTCGACTGGCTGATCGGCGCGTCGTGGCGCGTCAACGAGGAACATCGCGACTGGGGCCGCTCCGTCCCCTTCTACCTCAACGTCGAGGGCTCTGGGATGCCGCTGCCGATGTTCATCGACACGCCACCGGAGCTGCGCCGCTTCTGCCGCCGCGTCTGCATGGGAGCGCGCCGGGACGGATTGCTGCCCTACGGGGTTCTCTACGGGATTCCGCGCACCGGCACCGAGCAATGGCCGTACCTCGCCGCCGGCATTCCCTCGCTGAACGTGAACACGCTGCCGAAGAGCTACTGGCACACCGAGTATCACACGCAGTTCGACACCACCGAGATCATCAGCTTCCCCGACCTCGTGCGTGAGACTCGCCTCTACGCGCGCTTCGTCATGGCCGCCGATGCCGCTCCGGAGCGATTGCTCGATCTGCCGGCCCGCGCTTCAGACGTCCGTCGCCACGGCCGGATCGATGCAGCGCAGGCCGCCGGCTTCGAGACCAGACACGTCAATGCGGCGCTGGGGCGCTTCGAAACTGCAGCTCGCAACGGGGCGGGCTGGCGGGCGAGCCGGGCTGCGTTCGCGACAGTCGCGCGGACGCTCGAGTCGATCCACGCCCGCGACAAGCAGTCGCAACTGCACCTACAGGCGCTGATCGACGTCGAGTCGCTCGACGCCGCCCTCGAGGCGGTCGAGCGGCAGAACCTCGGCGCTGCCGCACGCGCCGCGACCCGCTCCGGACGCAACGGGCTCGCACGCTACGTCGGCCGCGAGGTATTCGCGCTCGACGCCGCGCGGCACCGGCCTGACCATCCCGGCTTCGGCTGGGCGGCGAACGCACGGACGACTCCCTCACCGGGGCTGTGGGATGAGCTCGCGTCGCTCCGCGGCGAGCCCGGCTCCCGCCCGCCCGGTCCCTGGCTCGCTCGCTCGTTGAGGCACAAGCGCTCCACCTCCGCGCGCGAGCTCCAGCGCCGGCTCGACCGAATCGCGGCTGCCTTCGATCAAGCCGCGGCCCGGTTGGAGCGAGACTAGCCTCTAGCTCGACTCCCCGGCGCGCAGCTGGGCGGCAACCTCTTCGACGACCTCGACGAATGCCGTCGCCGCAGGTGAGAGCCGGCGGTCCGAGTGCCAGGCGAGCCCGATCTCCCGGGGCGGAATGCCGCGGACGCCGAGCACGGCGACGTCGGGGTCGCTCCGGTCGACGGTGAGCCGGGGTACGAGCGCGTACCCGACGCCGGCGCCGACGAGACCCTGGACGATGCCACTGTCGTCGGACCGGAAAACGATGTCGGGCTCGAAGCCTTTGCCGCGCAAGTGCGCTTCGCCGCCGTGTGTCGGGACGCGATAGGCGATGAGCGGAAGCCGGGCGATCTCGCGAGCGCTGACCCTCCTCTCACTTTGCGCGAGCTCGGAGCGGACGGGCGCCAGGAGCACATAAGGGTCGATCAGCACGTCGATCTGCTCGATGGCGGTCTCGACCGGATCGGCGACGAACGCGAGGTCGATCTCCCCGCGGATGAGCTGCTCGGTCAGAAGCTCGTGGTCTGTCTCGACGAGCTTGACCTCGATCGCAGGCCGGCGCTCCACGTAGAGGCGCATCACCGGCGGGATCACGCGTACTCCGACGCTCTGGAACGTGGCGACGCGAAGGGTGCCGGCGTCGCCTTGGGCCAGCGCGTTCAGGTCGGCTTCGGCAGCACGCATCGCGGCGGTGGCCCGCACCGCGTGGCGGAGCAGTCGATCGCCGGCCTCGGTCGGCGTTACCGGCCGGCGGCCACCCGGTCGTTCGAGCAGCCGCATCTCCGTGGCGCGCTCGAGAACCGCGATCTGCTGGCTGATCGCGGACTGCGTGTAGCCGAGGCGGCGGCCCGCGGCCGCGAAGGAACCGGTCTCGACGATCGCCTCGAGCGCCGCCAAGTGGCGGAACTCGATCCCGAGCAATCGATCAGCGACGCTTCTCGCACTGTTCACTATCTCGTATTTTACTTATCGATCGGCTACGACGAGCCTGAGTGCATGTTCTCCTCCCTACGCCGCCGCGATCGCCCCCTGCTGGCAGTGGCCGCGCTCGCATTCGCGAGCGCCGTCGCCGATGCGGCGTTGCTGCCCGTGCTCCCCACGCTCCAGGAGGGGTTCGAGCTCTCCGGCGTGCAGGTGGGCGCGTTGCTCTCGGCGGCGACGATCGTGACGCTCCTGGCCTCGGTGCCGATCGGGCTCCTCGCAGGACGCCTCGGATCCCGCCGATTGCTGCTCGCAAGCGCAGCGCTCCTGCCGGCATCGCTCGTGGTGCAGGCCAGCGCAGGTGGCTTGGCGATGCTGATGGCGGGCCGGGCGCTGTTCGGGCTCAGCTTCGCCATCCTCTGGTCGATTGCTCCGGCGGTTGCCGCCGGCGCGGGTCGTGGCGCCGCCGGGGCCGGACGCCTGATCGCCGCTGCCGGCGCGGGCTGGCTCGTGGGACCTGTTCTCTCCGGTGCGGTGACTGAAGTTTGGGGGTATCCAACCGCTTTCGCGACGATCGCCGTCCTCACGCTGCCGCTCGTCGCCGTGCTCGCCCGCGACCGCTCCGCAGAGAGCCGCGTGCCCGCCGCGCGCCTGCGCGACGCGATCGCCGCCGCAGGGAGGGAGCGCGCGCTCGCCGGGGCGATGCTCGTCACGGCGTTGCTCGGGGTGGTGACGGGTGTCTCCGGCCTCCTGGCGCCGCTCGTCCTCGCTGACAACGGGCTCACGGCGGGAGGCATCGGCGCCGTGATCGCCCTCTCCGCCGTCATCTTCACGGCCAGCGGCGCGATGTCCACTCGGATCCCGTCCGCCCGCGTCAACGTTCGGGTCGTCGGTGGGGTCGCCGCCATTCTCGCCGCCACGTTCCTGATCCCGATGGTCAGCTTCTCGACGTTCGCCGTGATCGGCTTCCTCGTTCTGGGGGCGGGCGCCCGAGCGGTGCTCAACACGGTCGTCTATGCGCTCGCTCGCTCGCACGTCCCGACGGAGGCGCTCGCGACTCCGATCGTGGGAGTGATGAACGTCACCTGGGCCGCGACGGCTCTGGCGGCTCCGCTCGCCGCCGGGGTAGCG
>Ga0183260_10002953_pt1 | contig 13852 bp, 15 predicted proteins | sample AntDrymUQ4972206_2_FD_129768 | JGI IMG/M metagenome (GOLD analysis project Ga0183260, IMG submission 129768) | Polar desert sand microbial communities from Dry Valleys, Antarctica - metaG UQ497 (22.06) (version 2) (version 2) | ecosystem: Environmental > Terrestrial > Soil > Desert | place... | reverse complement strand
CGTGCCGACAAGGTGCTCGACCGGGTCCAACGCTCGGGACTCGACGTGGTCCCCGTCGTCGCGGGGGACGAGTCGTACGGCGCCCGGCTGCTCGCCCTGGTCGTCGAGGTACGTGGCGCCGGCGTCGACCCGGAGGCCGCGCTCCGGGCCGCGACTGCCGGCCTGGCGGACCGCGTCGCCGAGGCGGAGGCGGACAGACCGGCGCCCGGCTGACCCGACCGCGGCGCCGGCCACAACGCGCGACCAGCCGAGTGGTCACTTCTGCACCACCCGGGGGCGGCGCGGTGGTGCGGAAGTGACCACTCGACGTCGCGCGACGCCACGGGGCAGCGCACGCAGCACGTTGCGCGGGGATACCCGGGAAACTCGCTCGACCGCGCGGGCCGGCCGCGGGAGGGTCGGCTCATGACGACCGAGCAGACCGGGCAGACCGAGCCGAGCGCCATGACGGGAACCGCGCCGGGCATCCGCTGGCAGTGCGTGTGCGTGGACAGCACCGCCCCCCGGGCGGTCGCGGACTTCTGGGAGCAGGCGCTCGGCTGGCGTCGGACGTACGACACCGACGACGAGGTCGTGCTCGAGCCGCCCGCGGTCAGTCCCGAGGACGGGGTGAGCCCGGACCTGCTGTTCGGGCGCGTGCCGGAGACCAAGCCCGGCAAGAACCGGCTGCACCTCGACCTGCGGCCGGTGGACCAGGACGCCGAGGTGGCCCGGCTCGAGGCTCTCGGTGCCGCCCACACCGACGTGGGCCAGGACGACAATGCCACCTGGGTGGTCCTGGCCGACCCCGACGGCAACGAGTTCTGCGTCCTGCGCGCGCTCACCCCCGACGAGCTCGCGGAGTAGCCGGCACGGTCCGTCAGGCGTACGAGGCGCGCGGATCGTGCGGGTGGGGTCGCCCGCGAGGCGGTCCCGCGTCCGGCGCAGCGGACTGGCTAGCCTGGGCCGATCCCGTCCTCCCCCCGCAGAGGAGCCGCCCGCCGTGGCCACCATCGACGCTCTCGGAGCCCGCGAGATCCTGGACTCCCGCGGCAACCCGACCGTCGAGGTCGAGGTCGCCCTCGACGACGGGACGCTGGCCAGGGCCGCGGTGCCGAGCGGTGCCTCCACCGGGCGGTTCGAGGCGGTCGAGCTGCGCGACGGCGGCGACCGCTACCGAGGCAAGGGCGTCGGCCAGGCCGTACGCGGCGTCAACGACGTCATCGGCCCCGAGCTGGTGGGGGCCGACGCGGACGAGCAGCGGCTGGTCGACCAGGCCCTGCTCGACCTCGACGGCACCGACGACAAGTCGCGGCTCGGCGCCAACGCGCTGCTCGGCGTCTCGCTCGCGGTCGCCCGGGCGGCCGCCCAGTCGGCGGGGCTGCCGCTGTTCCGCTACCTCGGCGGCCCCCACGCACACCTGCTGCCGGTGCCGATGATGAACATCCTCAACGGCGGCGCCCACGCCGACACCGGGGTCGACGTCCAGGAGTTCATGATCGCGCCGGTCGGCGCCGCGACGTACGCCGAGGCGCTGCGCCACGGCGCCGAGGTCTACCACGCCCTGAAGGCGGTGCTGCGACAGCGCGGCCTGGCCACCGGCCTGGGCGACGAGGGAGGCTTCGCGCCCGACCTGCCGTCCAACCGCGAGGCACTCGACCTCATCGCCGCGGCGGTGGAGTCGGCCGGGCTGCACCTCGGCGACGACATCGCGCTCGCGCTCGACGTGGCCGCCACGGAGTTCCACGCCGACGACGCGTACGCCTTCGAGGGCGGGACCAGGAGCGCCGAGGAGATGACCGCCTACTACGCCGACCTCGTCCAGGCGTACCCGATCGTGTCGATCGAGGACCCGCTCGACGAGGAGGACTGGGCCGGGTGGCAGGCGATCACCGCGGCCCTCGGCGACCGGGTGCAGCTGGTCGGTGACGACCTGTTCGTCACCAACGTGACCCGGCTGCAGCGCGGGATCGACGAGAGGTCCGCCAACGCGCTGCTGGTCAAGGTCAACCAGATCGGCACGCTGACCGAGACCCTGGACGCCGTCGAGCTGGCGCACCGGGGCGGCCTGCGCTGCATGCTGAGCCACCGCTCCGGCGAGACCGAGGACACCACGATCGCCGACCTCGCCGTGGCCACCAACTGCGGTCAGCTCAAGGCCGGTGCCCCCGCCCGCTCCGAGCGGGTCGCGAAGTACAACCAGCTGCTGCGCATCGAGGAGAAGCTCGACGACGCCGCGCGCTACGCGGGCCGCGCCGCTTTCCCTCGACTCGCGACCCGCGAGGGCTGAGCCGTGGCCGCGACCGGCACGCGTACGCGCTCGGCACCCCGGCTGACCCACCGGGCGGCCGTGCTGGCGCTCGTGCTGCTGGTCCTCGTCGTGTCGTACGCGTCCAGCCTCCGCGCCTGGCTGGACCAGCGGCAGCAGATCGCGGAGACCCGGAGCCAGATCGCGACCACCAGGGACCAGGTGGCCGCCCTCGAGCAGGAGGTCCGCCGCTGGGGCGACGAGGCGTACGTCGAGCAGCAGGCGCGCGCCCGGCTGGCGTTCGTGCGGCCCGGCGAGACGGGCTACCGCGTCATCACCGAGGGCGGTGAGCCGCTGGGGGCGGAGCCCGAGCCGGGGGAGGAGCCGGACTCGGCGGCGGACACCGCGTGGTACTCCGGGTTGTGGGCGAGCAGCCGGCAGGCCGGCCGCGAGCCGTGACCCCGGACGGGACCGGGGGGCGCGAGCCGCCGAGCCCGCGCGACCTCGACGCCGTACGCGCCCAGCTCGGCCGCCCCCCGCGCGGGGTGCACGCCGTGGCGCACCGTTGCCCGTGCGGCCTCCCCGACGTGGTCGAGACCGAGCCGCGGCTGCCGGACGGCACCCCGTTCCCGACGCTGTTCTACGTCACCTGCCCGCGCCTGGCCGGGGCGGTCGGCACGCTGGAGGCGGCCGGGCTGATGCGGGACATGACCGACCGGCTCGGCGGCGACGAGCGGCTCGCGGCGGGCCACGCCGCGGCGCACCGGGCGTACCTGCGACGCCGGGACCGGCTCGGCGAAGTGCCCGAGATCCGGGACGTCTCGGCCGGTGGCATGCCGAGCCGGGTGAAGTGCCTGCACGTGCTGGCCGGGCACGCGCTGGCCGAGGGGCCCGGCGTCAGCCCGCTCGGCGACGAGACGCTGCGCCGGCTGCCGGACTGGTGGGGTCACGGCGCCTGCGTCACCGCGTCGTGAGCACGTCGCTGCCGCACCCGGCCACCGGCGTCGAGTTCCCCAGCCCGGTGCCGCCGGGCACGGGGTGGCCGGAGGACCCCGCCGACGGCAGCACACCCGTTGCCCGCGACGCCGCCGACGTTGTCCGGCTCGCCTCCGGCGCCGGCCCGCTCGCCGAGATGGACGCGCGGGTGTCGGTCTGCCGGGCCTGCCCCCGCCTGGTGGGCTGGCGGGAGGAGGTCGCGGTGACCCGGCGCCGGTCGTTCGCCGACCAGCCGTACTGGGGCCGCCCGGTCCCCGGCCTCGGCGACCCGCGGGCGCGGGTGCTCGTGCTGGGCCTCGCGCCCGCCGCGCACGGCGGCAACCGCACCGGCCGCGTCTTCACCGGCGACCGCTCGGCCGACTGGCTCTACCGCGCTCTGTACGCCGCCGGTCTGGCCACCCGGCCGACCAGCGAGCACGCCGGCGACGGGCTCGCACTGGTCGGCACCCGGGTCGCCGCCGCCGTGCGCTGTGCGCCTCCCGCCAACCGGCCGACCCCGGCCGAGCGGGACGCCTGCGCCCCGTGGCTGCGTGCCGAGGCCGCGGCGCTGTGGCCCACCCTGCGGGTGGTCGTCGCCCTCGGCGGCTTCGCCTGGGACGCCGCGCTGCGACTGGTCCGCGACGCGGGCGGCACGGTGCCGCGCCCGGCACCACGCTTCGGGCACGCCGTCGAGGTGCCGCTCGCGCTGCCGGGCCGCACGGAGCCGCTGGTCCTGCTCGGGTGCTTCCACCCGAGCCAGCAGAACACGTTCACCGGCCGGCTGACCGAGGCCATGCTCGCCGCGGTGCTGGCGCGCGCGGCGGCCGGTGCCGGGATCGGTGCGGCCGGCGCTGGTAGGAACGCCGGATGAGCGACTCCCCCTCCCGGCAGCCCAACCCCCGGCAGCCCGCCTCCCGGCAGTCGGTGCGGACCGGCGTCGCCCCGCGGCTGTACGACCTGCTCGTGCACCTGTTCGGCATCGACCCGCCGGTGCGCCTGGTGGCCTGGGACGGCTCGGTCGCCGGCAGCGTCGACGGCCCCGTGGTCCGCGTCCACAGCCGGCGCGCGGTGCGCCGGCTGCTCTGGGCGCCGGGCGAGCTCGGCCTCGCCAGGGCGTACGTCGCGGGCGAGCTGGAGATCGAGGGCGACCTGGTCACGGGTCTGCGGACGCTCGCCGACTACGGCGCGCTGGTCGGCAGCCGCCCGCAGCTCAGGCCGTCGGACCGGCGCGAGGTGCTGCGTACGGCGGTCCTGGTGGGTGCCGTCGGCCCGGCACCCAAGCCGCCCGAGGAGGAGCAGCCGCAGCGCGCGTCGTCGCCGCGGGGGGTCCGCGAGCGGGTCGCGTCGGACCTGCCCGCAGACGGCGGCCTGGAGCTGCTCGAGGACGTCCTCGGCCCGAGCCTGGCGTACTCCAGCGCCCACTGGGGCGCCGAGGACCGCGCCGGCGACCGGGCCGACGGGACGGGCAGCGGGACAAGCCCCGACCTCGGCGGCGCCCAGCGGCGCAAGCTCGACGTGATCTGCGACCGGCTCGGGCTGCGTCCCGGCGCGCGGCTGCTCGACCTCGGGTGCGGGTGGGGGCCGCTGCTGGTCCACGCCGTCGTCGAGCGCGGGGTGCAGGCGGTCGGGCTGGTGCGCTCCGCCGACCGGGTCGAGGTGGTGCGCCGCCGGCTGGAGGCGGCCGGTGTCGCCGGCCGCGCGGACGTCCGGCTCGGCGACGTCGAGGCGGTCGAGGACGGACCGTACGACGCGGTCGCCATCGTCGAGTCCGTCGAGCACGTCGACGAGCCGGACCTGCTCGCCCTCGTCGCCCGGGTGCAGCAGCTGCTGCGGCCGGGTGGGCGGCTGGTGCTGCAGGCGATCACCGCCCGACCGGGGGACGGCACCGGTGGGCCGACGTTCATGTCGTCGTACGTGATGCCGGGTGGGCCGCTGCCGCCGGTCGGCACCGTGGTGGGGACGCTGGAGGACGCCGGTCTGGAGGTGCGGCTGCTGGAGTCGTGGCGCGAGCACTACGTGGCGACGATGGGGGCGTGGCTCGACCGCCTCGACGCCGACCCGGACCGTGCCGAGCGCGTCCTCGGCGCCCGTCGGCTGCGCGTGTGGCGGCTGTCCCTGGCCCTCGGCGCGGTCGGGTTCGAGCGCGGGCGCATCGGGCTGCACCACCTGCTCGCCGTACGCCCGCACGCCGACGGGCACTCGGGCATGCTGGCCCGAGCCGGACACCCCGGCGCACCCCCGTAGCCCAACCGGCAGAGGCAGACGGCTTAAACCCGTCCCAGTGTGGGTTCGAGTCCCACCGGGGGTACGGCGCGGTCGGCGGCGCCCGTGCGGGAACGTCCGGGCCGGCTCGGGCGTTGCCCGGGTGACGCCTCCGGGGCCCCCTGGTCCCCGGTAGGATGGCGGTGTCGTTCCCGATAGTCGGGGCCATGTCCATGGAGGAATGATGCAGAGCAGCAACCCGGTGTTCGCCCGCAGCGCGACGTTCAACGGGCGCGGCACCACCCACGCCGGTGCCGGGCGGTCGCCCGGCTACAGCGACCCGTCCACCTGGTCCATCGGCTCGCCCGGCGCTCCCGCCGGCGGGCCGAGCGCGCCGACGCAGGTCGGTGGCGGCCGCATCACGATCGACAGCGTCGTGCAGAAGACCGCCGCGACGCTGGGCCTGCTCGTCGCATCGGCGGCGGTCACCTGGCTCCTCATCGGCGACATCACGGCGTCCGACGCAAACCTGCAGCGGGCGCAGATGTTCGCCCTCGTCGGCGTCTTCGGCGGCTTCGGGCTGGCGATGGTCAACTCGTTCAAGCGGGTGATCAGCCCGGCCCTGGTGCTGGCCTACTCGGTCGTGCAGGGCATGGCGATCGGCGCGGTCTCGCTGATCTTCGAGACCCTCTATCCCGGGGTGGTGATGGGCGCGGTGGTCGGCACGACGGCCGCGTTCGCCGGCACCCTCGCCGTGTACAAGATCTTCGACATCAAGGTGACGTCCAAGTTCCGACGCGGCGTCATGGCGGCCATGTTCGGTTTCGTCGGGCTCGCGATGCTCGACCTCGTGCTGAGCTTCTTCGGCGCCGACTTCGGCTTCAACGGCTTCGGCACGCTCGGCCTCATCACCAGCATCGCCGGTGTGATCCTCGGCGTGCTGATGCTGATCCTCGACTTCGACTTCGTGGAGCGCGCGATCGCCGCCGGCGCCCCCGAGCGCGAGTCGTGGCGGGCGGCGTTCGGCCTGACCGTCACCATCGTGTGGATCTACATCGAGATGCTGCGCATCCTCGCCATCCTGCGCGGCGACTGACCCGGGCACCCGGCGCGGGCTCGGGCCGTCGTCGTGCGCGGACCGGTCAGTCGAAGCTGCGGCGCGAGCGACGCAGGTCCTGCTCGTGCACGATCGCCGTGGCGTGGCCGTGGGCGAGTGAGTACTCGTCGCGCAGCCAGTTCACCCGGTCGTCGAAACGACTGAAGCTGGGGCCCTCGTCGAGGCACCGGAACCACTCGGGGAGCTCCTTGCCGGTCGCGCCGGGGACCCGGGCGACCAGCAGCTGATGGGTCTCTTCGGAGTGGTGCAGGGCCATCGTGCCTCCACGGGAGCGTCGAGCTCGGACCGGTCGTTCCTGTGAGGGTGCCCCAACCCCGAGGGGCGGCACAAGAGTCCGGGCGCCTCATCGTGCGGATCCGCGCCCAACCGTCGGGGGCACCGGCCGGCGGACCCGGTGCTGCAGCTGGGCCCACCGGCCGCGCGGACCCCGCTCCCGCCCACCGACCCGCGCGGCGGCCACCTCGGTGCCGTCGAGGACCGCGGCCTCGGCCGCTGCGAAGGACACGGGGAGAACGAGGCCGCCGGGCTCGGTCGGGTCCTCGGCGTCGTCCTCGTCCCAGACACCGGCCGCCGACGCCACCGAGGGCAGCAGGGCGGCGACCATGCTGGCGTAGCCGGCGACGGACGGGTGGAAGCGGTCGGGGCCGAACAGCTCGCCGGGCGCGAGCCGGAACTGCGGGCCCAGCAGTGCGCCGAGCGACACCGACCGACCCCCGGCCTCGACGGTGGCGATCGTCTGGGCGGCCGCGAGGCGGCGGCTCCACCGGCGGGCGAGCTCGCGCAGGGGCTGGGCCACCGGTTGGATCGAGCCCAGGTCGGGGCAGGTGCCCACCACCACCTGCGTACCCGCGTCGAGCACCCGCCGCACTGCGGCCTCGAGCAGCCGCACCGACTCCGACGGCCGCACGGTGTGGGTGACGTCGTTGACGCCGACCACGATGACCGCGACGTGCGGCCGACCAGCCAGACCGCGCTCGAGCTGGGCGTCCAGGTGCGACGACTGCGCGCCGACCCTGGCCGTGCTGGTCACCTCGACGGGGCGACCGGCGATGTGGGACAGGCCGCTGGCCAACAGTGCCGGCGGGGTGTCCCACGGGTCCGACAGGCCGTAGCCGGCGGCGGAGGAGTCCCCGGCGACTAGCAGCCGGAGCGGCTCGCCGGGCAGGTCGGCGCCGTAGACACCGTCTGCCACCGGCGGTGCGATGGTTGCGTTGCCGATGAGCCGGCGCGCCCAGGCCGCCTGCGCCTTCATCACGGCGTACAGCGAGCCACCGAGCAGGCCGAGCCCGCCCCCGCCGTACGCCGCGGCGGTGGCCAGCCTGCGTGCGGCGCGGGCCCGGCTCACACCGGCAGCCTAGGCGCCGGTCCGGTACGGCTCGGCCGCTCGACCGTCGGGGGCCCTGGGCGGACCAGCGCCTAGGGTTTGCGGCGTGCGGTACGTGGACTCGGTTATCGACCTCATCGGCAACACCCCGCTCGTCCGGCTGTCGCGCGTCGGCGCCGCGAGCGGCCCGACGGTGCTGGCCAAGATCGAGTACTTCAACCCCGGAGGGTCGGTCAAGGACCGCATCGCGGTGCGCATGGTCGACGCGGCGGAGGCGGACGGGTCGCTGCGCCCGGGCGGCACCATCGTCGAGCCGACGTCGGGCAACACCGGCGTGGGGCTCGCGCTGGTCGCCCAGCAGCGCGGCTACCGGTGCGTGTTCGTGTGCCCCGACAAGGTGAGCGAGGACAAGCGCCGCGTGCTCGAGGCGTACGGCGCCGGGGTGGTCGTGTGCCCGACCGCGGTCGAGCCGGAGCACCCGGACTCGTACTACTCGGTCTCCGACCGGCTGACCCGCGAGACCGAGGGTGCGTGGAAGCCCGACCAGTACGCCAACGTCAACAACCCGCGCAGCCACTACGAGACGACCGGGCCCGAGGTGTGGGAGCAGACCGACGGGCGGGTCACGCACTTCGTCGCCGGCATGGGCACCGGCGGCACCATCAGCGGCGCCGGGCGCTACCTCAAGGAGGTCAGCGACGGGCGGGTGCAGGTCGTGGGCGCCGACCCGGTCGGCTCGGTCTACTCCGGCGGCACCGGCCGGCCGTACCTCGTCGAGGGGGTGGGCGAGGACTTCTGGCCCGAGACGTACGACCCCGACATCGCCGACCGTGTCATCGCGGTCTCCGACGGGGACGCGTTCACGATGACGCGGCGGCTGGCCCGGGAGGAGGGGCTGCTGGTCGGCGGGTCGTGCGGGATGGCGGCGGTCGCCGCGCTGCAGCTGGCCGGCGAGCTCGGCGGCACACCCGACAGCGACGGTGCGGTGGTCGTGGTGCTGCTCCCCGACGGGGGCCGCGGCTACCTCGCCAAGGTCTTCGACGACGCCTGGCTCGCGCGGTACGGCTTCGCGCCGGAGCAGGAGGGGCTCAGCGTGGGTGAGGTGTTGCGCAGCAAGACCGTGGGCATCCCGGCGCTGGTGCACACCCACCCCAACGAGACCATCGCCGAGGCCGTCCAGATCCTCCGCGAGTACGGCGTGTCGCAGATGCCGGTCGTGCGCGCCGAGCCGCCGGTGATGGCTGCCGAGGTGGCCGGAGCGGTGAGCGAGCGGGTGCTGCTGGAAGCGCTGTTCGCCGGCAGCGCGTCGCTCGCCGACCGGGTCGAGGAGCACATGGGCCCGCCGTTGCCCAACGTCGGGGCCGGCCAGCCGGTCGCGGAGGCGGTGGCCGCGCTCGAGGGCGCCGACGCGCTGCTGGTCCAGGAGGACGGACGCCCGATCGGCGTCCTCACCCGGCACGACCTGCTCGGCCACCTCACCGCCTGAGCCACTCCTCGCACCGGCGACCTGTCACCGTCTCGTTGGCCTCTGGCTCGACGAGACGGTGACAACTCGGGGCGGCGACGAGTAGGGCCGGTCCGGGAGGTAGCGCGCCCACTCCGCCTTGGTGAGGTCCCGCCCGGCGACGGCCCACGCCTGGGCGCGCTAGGCATCCGGGTCCACGTACGCGACACGCCGAGCACGCGAACACGCTCGCGCCACTCCACCGCACCTCGGGCCGTGCAGCCGGGGTCCTGCCGCACGCGGACGGGGCCCGTCAGCCGGGGAGCCCGATGCTGTCGAGGAGCTCCGGGTCACGGGCTCCCAGCAGCCGGCCGATCCCGGTGTCGAACGTCACCAACCGTCCGCCGTGCCGCTCGGCGAGGGCCAGCAGGTGGGCGTCGGTGACATCGCGGTGCGACCGGATCAGGCCCTGGGACCCCCGCCCGCCGTCGACCAGCGCGATGTCGTCGACCCAGAACTCGTGCCCCTCGAGGGCGGTCAGCTGCTCGAGCAGCTGGATCGCGAGCCCGGGGGTGGTCGCGGTCGCGACCGCGGCGCGGTTGCTGGACACGCGGACGAAGCCCGACTCGGTGAGCGGCGTCGTGGCCCACCCGCCGCGTTCGGGGCTCTCGAACCACGCCCGGGCCCGGGCGTGGTGGACGTGGTTCGGCCAGGCGAGGGCGATCAGCACGTTGACGTCCAGCAGGGCGCAGCGGTCGTGCTCGGCCGGCGTACGCCTCACGCGTCGTCGCGAGCGCGGGCGACGTCGTCGGCAGTGATCGTCGGGGCATCCGGGGGGACGTCGAAGACCGGCAGTCCGGCAGACAGCCGCAGCGGGGTCGGGTGCAGCGACCGCCGGGCCAGGTCGGAGATGACCGCACCCAGCGCCCGCCCGTCCGCTGCGGCCAGCTCCCGCACGGACTCCAGCACGTCGTCGTCGATCTGCAGCGTGGTGCGCACTACATCAATGTATCAGCGCATCAGACCGACCTCGCGCGAGACCCGTGAGCACCCGAGCCGGGGTCGCAGTCAGTCGGCCTCGACGCCGGTGCCGATCGGGCAGGCCACCCCGGTCGCGTGCACCGGGCAGTAGCCGAAGGGGTTCTTCGCGAGGTACTGCTGGTGGTAGTCCTCGGCGTACCAGTAGCGCTCGAGCGGCTGGATGACCGTGGTGATCTCGCCGTACCCGCGGGCGGACAGCGCCTCCTGGTACGTCGCGCGCGAGGCCTCGGCCTGCTCCTGCTGCTCGGCGGAGACGGTGAGGACGACCGAGCGGTACTGCGTGCCCCGGTCGTTGCCCTGGCGCATCCCCTGCGTCGGGTCGTGGTTCTCCCAGAACACCTTGAGCAGCTGCGCGTACGACACCTGCGCGGGGTCGTAGACCACGCGCACGACCTCGGCATGCCCGGTGCGACCCGAGCAGACCTCCTCGTACGTGGGGTTCGGGGTGGTTCCGCCGGCGTAGCCGACCGAGGTGGACCACACCCCGGGCACGGCCCAGAAGGTCTTCTCCTCGCCCCAGAAGCAGCCGAGTCCGAAGACCGCCTCGGCGTAACCCGCCGGTACCTCGGTCTCGATCGGGGTGCCCAGCACAGCGTGCGCGCCGCCCACGCTGAACGGTCGGTCCTGGCGGCCGGGCAGAGCCTGGTCGGCGGTGGGGAGCTCGGACTTGCTGCGGCTGAAGAGCACGGGTCCTCCGGAGGTCGGCGTCACTCGTCCCCAACGCCACCCCCCGCCCGCCCCTTCCCGCGATCCGCGGCTTCTGGTCGGGCGATCCGCGGATTGTGGTCGGATGACGCGGTGACGGACCCGGACGTCTTCGACGCGCGCGCCGAGCAGTGGCGGCAGTAGTGCCGTGGCGGTCGGTCGCCACACAGCTGGCGAGCGGGGGTACGAGGTCACCCGGCGCGCGTCGGGCTGCGGATGGCCGCGTACGGGGACCGTACGCGGGGTTGCCGGTGTGCCTGCCGCGCGGACGTCGGCGCTGGCCGTCGCGACGGCATGGCGCTTCACTGAGGGAGTGCTGTTCACGGCCGAGGACCGGCGGCGGGTGGCCGGCGGAGAGATCACCCTGGCGTTCCGTCGCTGGGCGCGGGCGCGCGTCGTGGCCGGGCGGGTCTATCGCACGAACGCAGGTCGGCTGCTGGTCGACAGCGTGCAGGAGGTGCAGATAGACGACATCCGGGACGCGGATGCACGCGATGCCGGCCGTGCGGACGCCGACGAGGTACGCCGGTCGCTTCGGGGTGAGATGGGCGACCCGGACTTCCGGATCGCGTTCCACCACGAGACCAGGCCCGACCCGCGGGCGGAGCTCGCCGCCGACGACCGTCTCGGCTTCGCGCAGATGCAGGGCGTGCTCGGACGGTTGGCCCGGCTCGACCGCGCGAGCAGCCACGGCGACTGGACGACTCGAACCCTGGCAGTCATCGCGGAGCAGCCGGGCGTACGCGCCGCCGACGCCGCCCGTGGCTCGGGCAGGGAGACCGCTCCGTTCAAGATCGACGTGCGCAAGCTGAAGAACCTCGGCCTGACCTACAGCCTGCCCGTCGGCTACGAGCTTTCGCCTCGGGGTCGGGTCGTGCTGGCGGCGTTGCGAACCGCCGTGCCCAGGCAGTGGCCGTGACCGGATGCGACGGATCACGTGACCAGTTGCGACGGATCATGTGACCAGAAGCGACGGATCACGTGAGCGGATGCGACGGATGGGCGGGGGATAGGGTCGGCGGCGTGGCGGAGCAGGGGTTCGAGACGCTGGCGATCCACGCCGGGCAGGAGCCGGACCCGAGCACCGGCGCGGTGGTGCCGCCGATCTACGCGACCAGCACCTACCAGCAGGACGGCGTCGGCGGGCTGCGCGCGGGTTACGAGTACTCCCGCTCGGCCAACCCGACCCGCACGGCACTCGAGCGGTGCCTAGCCGCGCTCGAGGCTGGCAGCCACGGGCTCGCCTTCGCCAGCGGGCTCGCCGCCCAGGACACCGTCGTCCGCGCCCTGTGCCGGCCGGGCGCGCACGTGGTGATCCCCGACGACGCGTACGGCGGTACGTACCGACAGTTCGCGCGCGTGCACGAGCCATGGGGCCTGGCGTACGACGTGGCGCCGGTCGCCGACGTCGACGCGGTGCGCGCCGCGGTGCGGCCCGGCAGCACCGCGGTGGTCTGGGTCGAGACGCCGACCAACCCGCTGCTGCGCATCGCCGACATCGGCGCACTGGCCGAGGTCGCGCACGAGGCGGGGGCGCTGCTCGTGGTGGACAACACCTTCGCCTCGCCCTACCTGCAGCAGCCGCTGGCGCTCGGCGCCGACGTCGTCGTGCACTCGACCACCAAGTACGCCGGCGGCCACTCCGACGTCGTCGGCGGCGCGCTGGCCGTCCGGGACGCCGAGCTGGCCGAGCGGCTGGCCTTCCACCAGAACGCGATCGGCGGGGTCGCGGGCCCCTTCGACGCGTGGCTGGTGCTGCGCGGGCTGCGCACGCTGGCGATACGGATGGAGCGGCACTGCGACAACGCCGAGCGGCTCGCGGACTTCCTCACCACCCGGCCGGAGGTGCGCACGGTGCTGTTCCCGGGGCTGCCCGAGCACCCGGGCCACGACGTGGCGGCCAAGCAGATGCGGCGCTTCGGCGGCATGGTGGCCGTGCGCCTCGCCGGCGGGGAGCAGCAGGCCGTCGCCGTCGCCGAGCGCTGCCGGGTCTTCACCCTGGCCGAGTCCCTCGGCGGCGTGGAGTCCCTCGTCGAGCACCCCGGCCGCATGACCCACGCGTCGGCGGCCGGCTCGCCCCTGGAGGTCCCCGCCGACCTGGTCCGGCTCAGCGTCGGCATCGAGTCCGCCGACGACCTGGTCGCCGACCTCGCGCAGGCGCTCGACGGCGCGACCGGCTGACCCACCTGTGGACGCGGTCGTCTGCGCCGACTTCGGCTCGACCTGCACCAAGACGCTGCTGGTCAGCCTGGATGACGGCGCGGTCGTCGCCGCGGCCGAGCACCGTACGACCGTCGGCACCGACGTCCTGGACGGGTTCGCCGCCTGCCGCGACGCGCTGCGGCGTACGGCGCCCGCCGCGGCCGCCGGCGCCCCTGTGCTGGCGTGCTCGTCGGCAGGTGGGGGGCTGCGGATCGCCGTGGTGGGCAACGAGGAGCGGGTGACGGCCGAGGCGGGCCGAGGGGTGGCGCTGTCGTCGGGGGGACGCGTGGTGCATGTCGGCTCCGGTGGGCTCGACGCGGACCGGCTCGCCGCGCTGCGCGCCGCGGCACCCGACGTCGTCCTGCTCGTCGGCGGCACCGACGGCGGCAACGCCGACGTGCTCCTCGGCGCCGCCGTGGTGCTCGCCGCGGCCCGGTGGCCGGGACCGGTGGTGGTCGCCGGCAACGCCGACGCCGCTGCCGAGGCCGCGGCCGCGCTCGCCGAGGCGGGCGTCCCGCGGCAGGTCGCCGGCAACGTCGTGCCGCGGATCGGGGTGCTCGCACCGGACTCCGCGCGGGCGGCGATCCGTACCGTCTTCCTGCGGCACGTCATCGG
>Ga0183260_10002951_pt1 | contig 13862 bp, 12 predicted proteins | sample AntDrymUQ4972206_2_FD_129768 | JGI IMG/M metagenome (GOLD analysis project Ga0183260, IMG submission 129768) | Polar desert sand microbial communities from Dry Valleys, Antarctica - metaG UQ497 (22.06) (version 2) (version 2) | ecosystem: Environmental > Terrestrial > Soil > Desert | place... | reverse complement strand
CTGCGCGGCCGTCGGCCGTGAAGGTCAGCGTCAGCGGGCGGGACGGCGCCGGGTACGACGCCGACGGCTCGAGCCGCCCGTCGCGCCGCTGCACCTCCACCGGCACGCGGGTCGCGCCGGCCTCGACCCCCTTGAGGAACTGCAGCCACCATCGGTGGTTGGCCTCGATGAAGCGGTCGGCGACGGCGTACGGCACGAGGTGGCCGCTCGCGTTGCACGTCTCCTCCGACGGGCACCGCGGGTCGAAGTGGTCGCCGTTGAGCAGCCACAGCTTCTTCGGCACGTCCGCCGGCAACGCGTGCCAGAGGTAGCCGGCGTTGTGCGGCTTGACGTTGAAGTCGAACAGCCCGTGGATGACGAACGTCGCCGCCTTCACCATGCCGGCGTCCTTGACGAAGTCGCGCTCGGCCCAGAACTCGCTGTCCGCGTCCTGGTACGGCGACGCGTACCCGGCCGCGGCGATCGCGCCGAACGTGCCGACGCAGGCGACCCGCTCTGCCACGTGCAGCGGGTAGAGCACGTCGTCGGTGCCGGAGTTCGGGGTGTCCGCGGGCGGGCGCAGGATCGTGAAGTTGCCGGGCGTCAGCAGGTGCGAGCCGGACTGCACGCCGTTGAAGAAGTGGTAGTCGTACCAGGCGCCGATCGCCCGGATCGGGATGATCGCGGCCAGCGCGTCGGGGTGGCGGCCGGTGAGCGGCGCCTCGACCGCCGCGCCGGTGGCGATGGTGCCGTCGTAGGACCCGCCGGTCATCCCGATCTTGCCGTTGGACCAGGGCTGCTCGGCGAGGAAGTCGACGACGTCGACCGCGTCGGTGACCTCGTCGCGGTCGCCGTAGGTCTGGCAGCCGCTGGAGTTGCGCGTCCCGCGCAGGTCCATCGCGGCGTAGGCGTAGCCGCGGGGCACGAAGTACTCGTCGTACCAGTCGGGGAAGCCGGTGGTCGGCTCGGCCGGTGGGTTCGGCGTGATGGAGTGCGGCGTCTTGCGCTCGCCCTTGAACCCGCGGCCGCTGTTGTTGAAGTACGGCGACGCCATCATGATCGTGGGCACCTTGGTCTCGGTGGCCGGCCGGATGACGTCCACCCAGACGAGGTCCGGGCACGTCGCCAGGCTGACCGCCGGCATGCAGGTCGGCGGGTTCTTCCGCGTCGGGACCTGGTAGTGCTCGACGACGGCGTCGTCGTAGCCGAACCGCACGGGGTCGATCCGGTCGAGGTCCGGCAGGCCCGGTGACTGGGCCGGCGTCCTCGCGTCGAAGTCGGTGCCGACCTCGGCCGAGCCCGGCAGGGCGACGCCGAGCACGCCGAGCAGCGCCACGGTCGCGGCGACGGGCAGGAAGCGGCGGGACAGGCGCATGAGACCTCGGCTTCTCCGGCGGAGCGGGCGGCGCAGTAGTCCGTTTTCGCGCTCCGGCGTCCAGGTCCTCCCGGACGACCGCGCGCGCGTCCCGGTCAGGTGGCGGGGGCGGGGGCGGCGCGCTCCAGCGTGGCGGACAGGTGCGGCTGCAGCGGGTGGCCCACCGCCGCCATGTCGAGGGCGTACATGAGCTTGCCCTCGACCAGGCCGTAGAGCCGCGTGAGCGCGGTGACCTCGATCGCGGTCGCGGTCCGAACCACGGCGTCGGTGCGCAGCTCGATGCGCGTCCCCGTGACGGTCCCGATGTAGATCTCGGCCACCCCGATCGGGTGGGCCAGGACGACCTCCAGCGAGCCGTCCGGCTGCGGCCGCCAGTAGCCGGCCTCGGCGTGTGCGGGTTCGCCCGTGTCGAGCAGCCAGGTGCGCTGCGTGTAGTGGAGAACCGGTTTGCCGGTGTGCGTGAAGGTGACCTCCTCGCCGTACCGGAAGCCGCCGATGGTCGGGAAACCACCGACGCCCTCCCCCCGCCAGGTCCCCAGGAGGAACGCCAGCGGCAGGAGGGCGGGATGGAGGTCCGGGGCGGTCATGCCCCAGATCGTAGGGTCAGGCGGTCTGCTCACCCGCGGGGGCGGGCCGCTGGCGGATCGCGGGAAGGCGCGGGCCCGCCGTACGGTTGCACCGGCCGCGGCGCGAGCGCGCGGCACCGGGGCCGAGGAGGATCGATGGCGGCAGCGCGACCGCGCGTGCGCACGCTCGGCGGCCTGCGCCGCGTCGCCACCCTGTCCGTCCACACGTCTCCGCTGGACCAGCCGGGCACCGGCGACGCGGGCGGGATGAACGTCTACGTCGTCGAGGTGTCCCGCAGGTTGGCTGCGCTGGGCATCGAGGTGGACATCTTCACGCGGACGACCAGCTCGGCGCTCGATCCGGTGGTCGAGCTCGAGCCGGGTGTCACCGTGCGGCACGTGACCGCCGGGCCGTTCGAGGGGCTCGGGAAGAACGACCTGCCGGCTCAGCTCTGCGCCTTCACCTCCGGCGTGCTGCGGGCCGAGGCGGTCCGCGAGCCGGGCCACTACGACCTCGTGCACTCCCACTACTGGCTCTCCGGCCAGGTCGGCTGGCTCGCGTCGGAGCGGTGGGGGGTGCCGCTCGTGCACACGTTCCACACGCTCGCGCGGGTGAAGAACGCGGCGCTCGCCGACGGCGACGACCCGGAGCCGGCAGCGCGGATCATCGGTGAGGAACAGGTCGTGGCGGCGGCAACGCGCCTGATCGCCTCGACCGATGACGAGGCGGCCGAGCTGGTCTCGCTCTACGACGCACGACCGGAGCAGGTCGTCACCATCGCGCCCGGCGTGGACCTCGACCGGTTCCGGCCGGGATCGGGTGACCGCGCCGCCGAGCGCGCCGCCGTCGGGCTGGCACCGGAGGCCGTCCTGCTGCTCTTCGTCGGCCGGATCCAGCCGCTCAAGGCACCCGATGTCGTGCTGCGCGCGGCGGCCCGCCTGGTCGCCGACGACCCGGCGCTGCGGTCCCGGCTCGTGGTCGGCGTCATCGGCGGTCCGTCGGGCGCCGGCACCCGCGACCCGGAGAACCTCGCCGAGCTCGCCCGCGAGCTGGGCATCGCCGACCTCGTCCGGTTCGAGGAGCCGGCCGGCCAGGACCGGCTGGCCGACTTCTACCGGGCCGCCGACCTCGTCGTCGTACCGAGCTACAACGAGTCGTTCGGCCTGGTCGCGCTCGAGGCGCAGGCCTGCGGGACACCCGTGGTGGCCGCGCGCGTCGGCGGGCTGCGCACCGCGGTCGCCGACGGGGTGTCCGGCCTGCTGCTCGACGGCCACGACCCGGTCGACTACGCCGCGGCGATCGCCGGCCTCCTCTCGGCGCCCGGCCGGATGGCCGAGATGGGCGCGGCCGGCGCGTCGTACGCGCGGCGGTTCGGCTGGGACGCCACGGTCGACGGCATCCTCGCGGCGTACGGCGAGGCGCTGGCCGACCACCGCGAGCGCGCGGCGCCGACCGCCACGGGGGTCGGCCTGTGACGTCGGGTGCGGGTGCGGTCGACCGCCTCGACGTCGTGATCGCGGCTGCGCTCGACGACATGGGCCTGACCTACGAGCGCACCATGCCGGGGTCGTTCCTGGTCACCCTCGTCGGGGAGCACCGGCTCAAGACCATGACCTGGCTCGTCGTTGGCGACCACGCGCTGCGCATCGAGGCCTTCTTCATGCGCCGTCCGGACGAGAACGAGGGCGAGACCTACCGGTTCCTCATGCAGCGCAACGCCCGGATGTACGCCGTCGCGTTCACCTGCGACGTCCTCGGCGACGTCTTCCTCACCGGCCGCGTGCCGCTCGGCGGCATCACCGCCGATGAGGTGGACCGGCTGCTCGGCTGCGTCCTGGAGTACTCCGACGGCGCCTTCGATGCCGCGGTGCAGATCGGCTTCTCGACCTCGATCGAGAAGGAGCGTGCGTGGCGAGCGAAGCGCGCCGCCGAGGGCGAGCAGCTCGCGCCCAACCCCCTCCTCGACCGCTGACCTACCCACCCCCCGCACCCCGCACCCCCTCGACTTCACCCACCCAGTCCACCGAAAATCGCCGATTTCGAGCCGAAAACGGTGGACTGGGTGGGTGAAGTCGAGGGGGGGGGTGGTGGGGGGCTTGGGCGACCGTTAGGCGTCGGCGCTGTCGTCGGGCTCGGAGTCCACACCCATCGGCGGTACGCCGGAGGGCGACGCAGACTCCTCCTCGGGCGGCCGGCCCTGCGACGCCACGGCGGCTGCGGCGGCAGCAGCGGCAGCTGCGTCGCCGAGGTAGCCGGAGGACACCGGCACCATCCGCTCGTCGAGCGTGTAGACCAGCGGGATCCCGGTCGGGATGTTGAGCGAGGCGATGTCGGCGTCGGCGATCGAGTCGAGGTGCTTCACCAGCGCGCGCAGCGAGTTGCCGTGCGCCGCGACCAGCACGGTGTGGCCGTACGACAGGTCCGGCACGATCGCGTCGTACCAGTAGGGCAGCAGCCGTACGACGACGTCGGCGAGGCACTCCGACGCCGGCAGCACGTCCGGCGGCAGCGCCTGGTAGCGCGGGTCGAGCCGCGGGTGCCGCTCGTCGTCGAGGTCGAGCGCCGGCGGCGGCACGTCGTAGGACCGGCGCCAGGCGTGGAACTGCTCCTCGCCGTACTTCGCCAGCGTCTCCGCCTTGTCCAGCCCCTGCAGCGCGCCGTAGTGCCGCTCGTTCAGCCGCCACGAGCGGCGGACCGGCACCCAGAGGTGATCGGACTCCTCGAGCGCGATGTTGGCGGTGCGGATCGCGCGCTTCTGCAGCGACGTGTGGACGACCCCGACCTCGATCGCGGACTCGGCGAGCAGGCGACCGGCGGCTCGGGCCTGGGTCTCGCCGTCCTCGGTGAGGTCCACGTCGTGCCAGCCGGTGAACCGGTTCTCGCGGTTCCAGACGCTCTCGCCGTGGCGAAGCAGCACGAGGGTGGCGGTCGCGGGCACCCGCGCAGCCTAGCCGCCGCCGGTCGGGACACCACGCCGGCGTACACCAGCGGTGAATCCTCGGTGAACACCCGATGTCGGCAGGGTCCGGACGGTCCAGACCACCCGCGGGCACGCCTACCATCGCAGCGTGACGACGGCGCTGACGCTGATCGCCGTGCTGCTCGTCGGCACGGCGATCGGCTGGTACGCCGGCCGCCGTGGTCGCAACGCCGCGCCGGGACCCGAGGCGGCGACCGCCTCTGCCCTGGCGTTGTCGCCGCTCGTGCTCGAGGAGGCGCTGGCCAACCTGGCGGCCGGCGCGATCGTCCTCGACGGCCGCGACCGCGTCGTGCTGGCCAACCGCGCCGCCCGCGACCTGGGGCTGGTCCGGGCCGCCGCGGTGACGGTCCCGGCGCTCGGCGGCCTCGTCGCCGACCTGCGGCGTCGCGGGTCGCCGGTCGAGGTCGAGATCGACCTGCCCGCGGCCGGCGAGCTCGGCGCCGTCCGGGTGCGTGCGGCGCTGGCCGGCACGACCGGGCACGCGGTGCTGCTCGTCGACGACATCACCGAGGTGCGTCGGGTCGAGGCGGTACGACGGGACTTCGTCGCCAACGTCTCGCACGAGCTGAAGACGCCGGTCGGCGCGCTGGCGCTGCTGGCCGAGGCGATCCACGACGGCGAGGGCGACGTCGAAACGGTGCGCCGGTTCGCCGCGCGGATGCTGCACGAGTCCGGCCGGCTGGGCCGCCTCGTCCAGGAGCTGATCGACCTGTCCCGGCTGCAGGGCGCGGAGGCGGCCCCGCCCCAGACGTCCGTGCGCCTCGACGTCGTCGTGCGGGAGGCGGTCGACCGCAGCCGGCTGCGCGCCGACGCCAAGGGGATCACCGTCGGGTCCTCGGGCGAGACGATGCTCGAGGTGCGCGGCGACGGCGGCCAGCTGTCCACGGTGCTGTGCAACCTGCTGGACAACGCGATCGCGTACTCGTCCGCGGGCACCCGCGTGACGCTCGCTGTACGCCGTCGCGACGACCGCGAGGTGGAGATCTCGGTCACCGACGAGGGCATCGGGATCGCCCCGGAGGACCTCGAGCGGATCTTCGAGCGGTTCTACCGCGCCGACCCGGCTCGGTCGAGGGAGACCGGCGGCACCGGGCTCGGGCTGGCCATCGTCAAGCACATTGCGACCAACCACGGGGGCCGCGTCTCGGTGTGGAGCGTCGAGGGCGCCGGCTCGACGTTCACCCTGCACCTGCCCCTCGTCACCGAACGAGAGGTCGTCCGCACATGACCCGGGTGCTCGTCGTGGAGGACGAGGAGTCGTTCTCCGACGCGCTGTCGTTCATGCTGCGTCGTGAGGGCTTCGAGGTGGTCGTCGCGGCGACCGGCCCCGACGCGCTGACCGAGTTCGAGCGCTCCGGCGCCGACCTCGTGCTGCTCGACCTCATGCTCCCCGGGCTGTCCGGCACGGAGGTGTGCCGGGCGCTGCGCGCGCGCTCCGGCGTACCGATCATCATGCTCACCGCGCGCGACTCCGAGGTCGACAAGGTCGTGGGGCTGGAGATCGGCGCCGACGACTACGTCACCAAGCCGTTCTCCTCGCGCGAGCTGGTCGCGCGGATGCGGGCGGTGCTTCGCCGTCGGGGCGAGGAGGAGGAGCTGCTTCCCGCCGTGCTCGAGGCCGGCCCGGTGCGGATGGACGTCGAGCGGCACATCGTGACGGTGGACGGGGACACGGTCACGTTGCCGCTGAAGGAGTTCGAGCTGCTCGAGCTGCTGCTGCGCAACGCCGGGCGGGTGCTCACCCGCGGCCAGCTGATCGACCGGGTGTGGGGCTCGGACTACGTGGGCGACACCAAGACCCTCGACGTCCACGTGAAGAGGCTGCGCGGCAAGATCGAGCCCGACCCCGCCGTGCCGAAGCACCTCGTGACGGTCCGCGGCCTCGGCTACAAGCTCGAGGCCTGACCCCCCTCACGCTCGAGGGTGGGGCGGGGCTAGACCTAGGCCTAGGCGGTGACCTGGACGATCGGCAGGAGGGCGCGGCCGGGGAGCTCGGCCGGGTGGGGGGCGAGGGTGCCCTGGCGCTCGCGCAGCGCGCACAGCCGGGCCAGCTCGGCGTACGCCGGCTCGCCCATCATCGCGGTCAGCTCCGGACCGTAGGTCTCCCACAGCGCGGGCCCCTGCTGGTGTGCGGCCGAGGACTCGGTGCACCACCAGTGCAGGTCGTGCCCGCCCTCGCCCCAGCCGCGCCGGTCGAACTCGGTGATGGTCGTCACCAGGACCTGCGTCTCGTCCAGGCGCTCGACCCACTCCGACGTGCGCTGGACCGGCAGCTGCCAGCACACGTCCGGCTTCGTCTCGAGCGGGTGCCGACCGGTGCGCAGTGCCATCGCGTGCAGTGCGCAGCCCTGCCCGCCCTCGAAGCCGGGGCGGTTGAGGAACACGCAGGCGCCGTCGTGCCGCGCCGTACGACGCCGGCCGTCCTCGACCTCGACCAGGCCCTTCTTGCGGCCGACCTTGCGCAGCTGCCAGTCCTCGTCGGTCAGCTCAGCGGCGAACCGACGTACCCGCTTCTCGTCGTCCTTGTCGGAGAAGTGCGCGCCGTGGCTGCAGCAGCCGTCGTCCGGGCGACCCTCGACGACCCCGTGGCAGCCGCGGCCGTAGATGCAGCCCCAGGTGGACAGCAGCCAGGTGAGGTCGCAGCGGTACTCCTGCTCCGGGTCGGCCGGGTCGGTGAAGGTCAGCCACTCGCGGGCGAAGTCGAGGTCGACGGGGGCGGGCGACACGCGGGTCTCACTTCCGGTCGGGGCAGGGCGTCGGGAGCCTGCCAGCCTAGTTGCCCGGCCCCGATACCCTGGTCGCATGTCCGACCGGGTGGTCCGCGTGGCGCGCGCCAAGGTCGCGCTGTCCACCGCCTCGACCTATCCGGAGAGCACGGCAGCGGCGTTCGAGATGGCGTCCAGGCTCGGGTACGACGGCGTCGAGGTCATGGTGTGGACCGACCCCGTCAGTCAGGACGTGGACGCGCTGCGCGGGCTGCGCGACTACCACCAGATACCGATCCTCGCGATCCACGCGCCGTGCCTGCTGATCACCCAGCGGGTGTGGGGCACCGACCCCTGGGCGAAGCTGGTCCGCGCCCGCGCGGCGGCCGAGGCGCTCGGTGCCGGGACTGTCGTCGTGCATCCGCCGTTCCGGTGGCAGCGCGACTACGCGCGCGACTTCGTCGAGGGCATCGAGCGGATGGCCGGCGAGACGGACGTCCGGTTCGCGGTCGAGAACATGTTCCCGTTGCGCGCGAGGGGCCGCGCGGTCGTCGCGTACTCGCCGGACTGGAACCCGCTCGAGGGCGACTACCGCGACATCACGCTGGACCTCTCCCACGTCTCGGTGTCCCAGGGGGACGCGATGGGCATGGCCATCGAGGCCGGCGACCGACTGGCGCACATCCACCTCGCCGACGGTGTCGGCACCGCACGGGACGAGCACCTCGTGCCCGGCCGAGGAACCCAGCCGTGCGGCGAGCTCCTCGAGCACCTGGCCACGATCGACTACGGCGGGGTCGTCGTCGTCGAGATCAACACCCGTCGGGCGGAGAGCCGCGCCGACCGCGAGGCGGACCTCGCCGAGGCGCTCGCCTTCACGCGTCTGCATCTCGTCGCGGCGCCGCTGGCCACCGCCGGCCGCTGACACAGCCGACCGCTGAGGCAGCCGACCGCTGAGGCAGCCGACCGCTGAGGCAGCCGACCGCTGAGGCAGCCGAGTCAGGCTGGGCCGCGACCCCCGCAGTGGACGTCCTTGTTGAGGCACTCGCGGACCAGCCGCTCGAGCTCCTGCTGGTCCCACGCGTTGAAGAAGTCCGCGTGCGCGGTGTACGCCGACCCGGAGGCCAGCCGCACCGTGCTGCCCCCGCGCGTCGGGTAACTCAGGTTGAGCGAGATCACCGGCAGCTTCTTCGGGTGCGAGCTCGGGCAGGTGCCGCGGGCGGCGTACGCGAGGTGGCTCTTGTGGTCCGCGCTGTCGAGCGCGGTGCCGTTCCAGCAGTCCGGGAAGCGCACGTTCAGCACCAGCTGGCTGCCTTCCGGGCAGGTCGGCGGCGCGCTGCTCGGTGCCATGCCGGTGTCGCCCGAGCACTTCCACCGGGTGACCTGCATCGACTGGGGTGCGGTCGCCTTCGAGTTGCCGGCCACCACCTTCAGGCCGGCCGGTGGCGCCTGGATCGAGCGCACGTCCCTGGTGCCCGGCAGGTAGTAGATGTTGGCCCTGGCCGGCGCGAGCGCCGTGCCGCCGACGTAGAGCGTCGGCGCCCAGTACGCCGCCGTGTCCTGCTTGCGCATGCACGTCGTGCCCGCCGCCCGCAGGCTGCGGTGCGTCGACCCGGCCGCGGTCGAGGTGTTGCCGACGAAGTCGTGGCTGTGTGACCCGCCGGACTTGCCCGGCGCGACGATCGGGTCGTCCGGCGCCCGGTGGCTGAACCGGCACATGCTCTTGAAGTTGGTCGGCTCCTCGGAGCGCTCCCGCGATGGTTCGCCAGAGCCGCCGGCAGACCCGCCAGCAGACGCGCCGGCCGTCGTGACCAGCGCCGCGCCGACGGTGACGGCCGCGATGACTGCTGAGATACGCCTGAGATGCTGCATGGCTCTCCGCTCCAGGGTCGGTCGTACCAGGATGAACCGCTCCACCGCGGCCGGACAAGGGTTGGGCGATTGGTCACACCGGGCTCTTACCGAGCGTCCGGCCGCAGGCCCGGCCGCAGGCGACCCGCTAACCTGGCGACCGGCCCGAGACGAAGGGATCGACCGTGCTGCGCCGCGTGCTGCTGTCGGCCTCGCGCAACCAGTCCGTCGCGCGCATCGTCCGGACCGCTCCGGTGTCGCGGGACGTCGTCCGCCGGTTCGTGGCCGGCGAGACGACCGAGTCGGCGGTCGCCGCGACCGAGGACCTGGTCGCCGCGGGACTGACCGTGAGCCTCGACCACCTCGGGGAGGACACCCGCGACGTCGCTGCGGCGACCGGCGTCGTGAAGGCGTACGTCGAGCTGCTCTCGGCGCTGGACGCGCACGGCCTCACCGGCGGCGCCGAGGTGTCCGTGAAGCTCAGCGCTATCGGGCAGGCGCTCGATGACGCGATGTGCCTCGACCACGCGATGCAGATCATCGACGCGGCGACGCGCGCCGGCACCACCGTGACCTTCGACATGGAGGACCACACCACGACGGACGCGACGCTGGACACTCTCGGCACGGTCCGCAAGGAGCACCCGCAGACCGGCGCGGTCATCCAGGCGTACCTCCGTCGCAGCGCCGCCGACGTCGAGGACCTGATCCGCTCGAAGGCCCGCGTCCGGCTGTGCAAGGGCGCCTACAAGGAGCCCGAGTCGGTCGCCTACACGAGCCGCAAGGAAGTCGACCTCGCCTATGTGCGGCTGATGGTCCGCCTGCTCGAGGACGGGGCGTACCCGATGCTCGCGACCCACGACCCACGGCTGGTCGCCATCGGCGAGAGCCTCGCCACCCGCCTGCAGCGCGTCCCGGCCTCGTACGAGTTCCAGATGCTCTACGGCATCCGCCCGGTCGAGCAGCGTCGGCTCGCCGCCGCCGGCCACCGGGTGCGGGTCTACGTGCCGTACGGCGAGGAGTGGTACGGCTACCTCATGCGGCGGCTGGCCGAACGGCCGGCCAACCTCGCGTTCTTCCTCCGCGCGCTGGCGACGACCACATGAGCAGAGCCGCCACCCGGCTCGCCGTCCTGGGCGCGGGGAAGATGGGCGAGGCGCTGCTGTCCGGCCTGCTGCGCGCCGGTACGTCGCCGGACCTCGTGGTCGCCACCGCGCGGCGCCCGGACCGGGCGGCGCTGCTCGCCGATCGGTACGGCATCGGCGTGCTCGGCAACGCCCAGGCCGTCGAGCAGGCCGACGTGCTGCTGCTCGCGGTCAAGCCGCAGGACATGGCGGCGCTGCTGGCGGAGATCGCCGTCGTGGTGCGCCCGACCCACCTCGTCGTGTCGATGGCGGCGGGCATCCCGACGTCGTTCATCGAGCGGCGGCTGGCCGCCGATGTCCCCGTGGTGCGCGTCATGAGCAACACGCCCGTGCTCGTGGACGAGGCGATGAGCGCGATCTCCCCCGGCTCCCTCGCGACGGAGGAGCACCTCGCCGCCGTCGAGGAGCTGCTCGGCCACGTCGGTCGGACGATCCGCGTGCCCGAGCACCAGCAGGACGCGGTGACTGCGCTGTCCGGCAGCGGCCCGGCGTACTTCTTCTTCCTCGTCGAGGCCATGACCGACGCCGGCATCCTGCTGGGGCTGCCGCGCGCGGTCGCGGCCGAGCTGCTGGTCCAGACCGCCCTCGGCGCCGCCGTGATGCTGCGCGACTCGGGGGAGCACCCGGTGCAGCTGCGGGAGGCGGTGACGTCGCCGGCCGGCACGACGATCAACGCGATCCGCGAGCTGGAGCGGCACGGCGTTCGGGCCGCCCTGATCGCGGCGATCGAGGCGGCGTACGACCGCAGCCGTGAGCTCGCGTCCGGCAACGAGCAGTCGCCGCCGGAGAAGTAGGCAGGGACCGTCACCTGGCGGGGCGAATGGCGTTGTCATGTCCATGAAGCCAAGAGCTCTTGTCGCCATGCTCGCGATGGGCGTCGCCGGGGCCGCCATGCCCGCCGTCGCCACCTCCGGGCCGAGCGCCGCCCGCGTCGAGTACGCCGCCAACGGCGTCGTCCGGGGTGACCTCGGCCCCGCGGCCGGCGCCCCCCGCGCGGTCGCCACCCGGGCGCTCGCCGCGCAGGCCGGCCGGCTCGGCATCCGCCCCGCGGACTTCCGCTTCGAGACGGTCCGGACGTCGATGATCGGGACTCACGTGCGCGGCCGGGAGCACCGCGGCGGCGTACCGGTCGTCGGCACGGCTGTCGCAGTGCACCTGGTCAAGGGCCGGGTCGTGCAGGTCGAGGCGCACGGTCTGGCCCGTCTTGCCGGTCAGCCCGCTGCGGCGCCAGTCACCCGCTCCGCTGCGCTGGCGTCGGCACTGCGTGCGGCCGGTGTCACGTCGCCGCTGCGCACCCACGCCGAGCGTGTCCTGGCCGAGAGTGGCGGCCGACTGGTCGACATGTGGCAGGTGCACGTGCTGTCGCTGGCGCCGGCCTACGCCCGTCGCGTCGACATCTCGGCCGCGACCGGGCGGGTCCTCGGGTCCACCGACGACCTGCGCTACGTCGATGGCACGGCCAAGGTCTTCGACCCCAACCCGATCGTGGCCTCGCGCAACTCCGGCCTGCGCCAGCCGGCCGAGACCATGCAGCCGGTGGACGCCGACCTCGACGACCCGAAGCTCACCTCATCGCGCGTCACGCTGCCGCTGAAGGAGCTCGACTCGACCGCGCTGCAGACCGGACGACTGTCCGGCCCGTGGGTCAACGTCATTGCCGGCGGCTACTTCTCGCCGACCGGTCCGCCGGCCTTCGACATCACCCGCGGCGACCCGCGGTTCGAGGGGCTGATGGCCTACGCCCACCTCGACCGGCTCCAGCGCTACTTCCAGTCCCTCGGCTTCACAGGGAGCCGAGGGGTCAACGCCGAGTCGCAGGAGGTCGTGGCGATCCGGGTCGAAGGCTTCGACAACAGCTTCTACCAGGCGGGCAACGACTTCATCCTGCTCGGCACCGGCGGGGTCGACGACGGCGAGGACGCCGAGGTGATCGTCCACGAGTACGGCCACGCGATCCATTTCGCCCAGGTGCCGGGGTGGGGCGCTACGAAGGAGGGCGGCGCGATGGGTGAGGGGTTCGGCGACTTCCTCGCCGCCTCCTACTACGCGCGGTCGGCCAGCCGGGGCTTCCAGGACGAGTGCCTGATGGACTGGGACGCCACGTCGTACTCCGATGCCGACCCGGCCTGCATCCGGCGTACCGACTCCAAGAAGCGCTACCCGGACGACATCGTGAACCAGGTGCACTCCGACGGTGAGCTCTGGTCAACCTTCCTGTGGCGCCTGCGGGCCAGGCTGGGCAGCAGCCCGGCCACGCGCTCCGACAACTCGATCCGTCTGGTGCTCGCGTCGCATGAACTGCTCACTCCGCAGGCGCAGTTCGCCGACGCGGTTGCCGCGCTGCGCGGCGCGGCGAAGGCGCTCGGGCGCCCGCAGTGGTCGGCGGTCATCGACGCCGAGGCCCGCCGGACGGGTTTCCCCCTCAACCCCTGAGCAGGACCGGTCGCGGCCGGCGTACCTAGACTGACCCGGTGCGCCGCCCACTGCTGATCGCCGCCATTGGCCTTGCCCTGCTGGCCGGTGGGTGCACGGGCGGCGACGGACCCGAGATCGGCGTCGGCACGGTCGTGCGGGCCGACGTCGTCGAGCTGGTCAACGCGCCCGCGACGGTCCTCGCCCGGGCACAGGCGACGCTCACCGCGCCGGCCGACGGGACGGTCGCCGAGGTGCTCGTCGACGACGGCGAGGCGGTACTCGCCGGCGTGCCGATCCTCCGGATCGACTCCCCTACGACCCAGGCTCGGCTGCTGCAGTCCCGGGCGGCGCAGCAGGCGGTCGCCGGCGGCGACGCAGACACGCGGCTGCAGGCCGTGGCGGCAGTGGCCATCGCGCAACGTGCGGTCGACGCGCTGACGGTCAAGGCCCCCATCGCTGGGACGGTCCAGCTCGGCGGTGCCGGCTCGGCGGCGTCCGGTGGCGGGCTCGACGACCTGATCGGCCAGCTGCCGCCCGCGGTGCAGGGCGAGGCGGCCGCGTCCCTCGGCGGCGGTGCCGGCGGCTCGGCGACGGTCACCTCGGTCGCGGAGATCGTGCGCGGCGTGCCGGTGCAGCAGGGGACCGTGCTGGCGATGGTGTTCGACCTGTCCGTGCTGTCGCTGGTCGCCGAGGTCGACGAGACCGACGTCCTGCTCGTGCGCCGCGGGATCGCCGCCCGGGCCGAACTCGACGCGGTCCCGGGCGCGACGTACGACGCGACGGTCCGGTCGGTGGAGCTCGCGCCGACCACGTCGACCCGCGGCGGCGTCACCTACCGCGTGCTG
>Ga0183260_10002950_pt1 | contig 13868 bp, 11 predicted proteins | sample AntDrymUQ4972206_2_FD_129768 | JGI IMG/M metagenome (GOLD analysis project Ga0183260, IMG submission 129768) | Polar desert sand microbial communities from Dry Valleys, Antarctica - metaG UQ497 (22.06) (version 2) (version 2) | ecosystem: Environmental > Terrestrial > Soil > Desert | place... | reverse complement strand
TCGGGCCGCTCGGCGAGCACCCCGACGACCAGCTGGCTGCTGTCGTGCACAGTGAACGCGACCTCGGTGGTGGCGACCGTGCGGGACCCGTCGACGAGCGTCACGTCGAGGCTGCCGCCGAATGCCGGCGGCTGGGCGTACAGGAGATAGGTCTTGTCCGACTGGGTCGGCAGGTCGACCGGCGTCCCGAACCGCGTCCGCCCCTGCGCACCGCCTGCGAGACGGAGCTCGCCGGTCATCGACGGCCCGTCGTTGCGAAGTCGGACCTGGATCGCCATCCACGATCCAACCCGCCCGTGACCCTCCAGCATCACCGCGGCGTTCATCACCGGGACGTCGGCGCCCGCCGCCGAGACCGAGGCGCCGAGCGGCGCGATCACGGCCAGCGCCACCGAGGCGGTCGAGAGGATGAGTGCAATCCGGGCGCGCGCGCGGCCGCGTCCGGCGAACGGCCGGCGAAGAGGCGAGCGGGACACGGATCGGGGCACGAGCCCTCCTGGGGAAAGACCGACGGTCAGCGGTCGCAGCATCGACGCCTTGACCCGCGGAAAAGTTGCGCGGCTTGACGCGGGGCCAGGCGGGACGGTCGCCCGAGTCCCCGCTATCGTACGATCGCGGCATCTCTGCAGCCGTCGACGGACGCCCCGCGGCGCCGACTCCCAGCCGAGGTGCCCGTGCCCCTGATCCGAGCCTTCCGCGCTCTGCGCTACCGACCCGAGGTCGCGCCTGATCTGTCGGTGGTGCTGAGCCCCCCGTACGACGTGATCTCGGCCGAGCAGCAGCAGGTCCTCCTGGCCCGGCACCCGAAGAACGTCGTCCGGCTCGACCTTCCCGAGGCGCAGGAGGGCGAGGACGGGGAGGAGCGCTACCGGCGCGCCGCGCGGACGCTCGCCGCGTGGCGGTCCGACGGGACGTTGTTCAAGGACGGTCGACCAGCCGTCTACGCCTGCGAGCAGCGGTATCTCGTCCCGGGCTCCGGTGAGCCGCGCACCCAGCGAGGCTTCTTCGGCCGGCTGCGCCTCGAGCCGCTGGAGACCGGCTCGGGGATCCGGCCACACGAGCGGACGCTGGCCGGACCGCGGGAGGATCGCTACCGGCTGCTCCGCGCCACCGGCGTCAGCACCTCGCCGGTCGTGGGGTTGTACGAAGGCCGCTCAGGCGAATCCGGCCGGCTGCTGGAGGCAGTCGCCGCAACGCCTCCGGATCTCGAGGCGGTCGACGACGACGGCGTCCGGACCCGCCTGTGGGTCCTTCCCGATGACGGCGACCCCGGGTCTGCGGCCGCTCGGCTGTGCGCGATCGCCGGCGAGGGCCCGATCACGATCGCCGACGGCCACCATCGCTACGAGACGGCCCTTCGCTACCGTGACGAGCGCCGGATGAGCCGCTCGTGCGAGGAGGATCCACCGTTCGATTACCTGCTGGCCCTGTTGCTCGACACCACCCAGCCGCTCACGGTGCTCCCGACGCACCGGGTGGTGCGCGGACTCGGGCAGGCGCTGGATGGGATCGTCGACAGCACCCGATCGCTGTTCGAGGTGTGGCCCGCTGGTCGCGCCGAGCTCGCCAGGTGGGGGACTCGCGGCGGGGGCGGCAACGGTCGGTTCGGGCTCTGGGCGCGCTCGGGCGGTTTCGAGCTCACGGCGCGTCGCCCGGAGTTCGAGCCGTGGTTGCCCGACGTCGGCGCCGCGGCGCGCCGTCTCGACGTGATGCTCCTGGGGGTTGCCCTCGAACGGCTGTGCGGGATCGACACCGACGCGGTCGCGGCAGGCGAGCGGATCGGGTACTCGAAATCGGCGGAGGAGGCGATTGCCCTGGTCGACGCGGCGACGGGCGGCGCGGACGCCGCGTTCCTCCTGGAGCCGACACCAGTCGAGTCGATCGTCGAGGTCGCGGCAGATGGCGATGTGATGCCCCAGAAGTCGACCTATTTCTACCCGAAGCCCCTGACCGGGCTCGTGGTCAATCCCCACGAGTGGTGAGCAGCATGCCCGACACGCCCGACGATATCCTGGCCCGCGCCCAGCTCCCGGCCGTCCACGGCCGGCCGATCCGGAAGGACGAGATCGAGCTGCTCGACCGCGGGCTGTACATCGAGTCGTGGCTGCCCGAACGTCGATCGCGGCGGAGGCCGCTCCTCTATGTCCATGGGGAGCTCGCGGGATCGTGGATCTGGGATCGCTTCCTGGGCTTCTTCGCGGGACGTGGCTGGGAGGGCCACGCGCTCAACCTGCGCAACCACCACTGGTCGCTCACGGCCGACCCCGCCGACCTCTCGTTCGACACATACACGGACGACGTCGTGGCCGCGCTGGAGAGGATCGGCCCGGGTACCGTCGCGGTGGGGCATGGCATGGGCGGGCTGCTTGCGCTCAAGGCAGCGGAGCGGGTGCCCGTCTCGGCGCTGATCCTGCTCTCGTCCGAGCTGCCGCGCGATCTGCGCACTCCGGCCCGGCTCTTCGAGCTGCGCGACGTCCCGGAGGTCTACGGCAAGTCCCTGATCGGTTGGGAGACGCTGCCCGAGAAGCTCGTCCGCGATCATCGTGACCTCACGATCGCGGACGTGCTCCGGATCCAGCACCTGCTGGGCCAGAAGCCGCACGAAGCCGGAGCAGCTCGGCGCCAAATGCTCCAAGGCGTGCCCATCGACCGGTCGGCGCTGCCGGACGTGCCCCGGCTGGTCGTCGGCGCGGGTCTCGATCGCTATGTCCCGGAGCCGGACTCGGAGCGGCTGGCCCTGTGGCTCGGCGCGCAGTACGAGCCGTTCGGGGCCCACTCGCACTACGGGCTGATCGCGGCGGAGGACGGATACCAACAGGTCGCCGAGGCGGTCCGCGGCTTTCTCGAGACGAACCGGCTCTAGGCGTGGCGGTTTCCCGTCGAGATTGTCGCGCAGCCATGCCGGTCCGGTCGGACCTGAGAGGTGATCCTCAACCACAATGAGCGGTTAGGGAATGAATGAGCGCGGCCGCACACCCAGACTGCAGACTGGGCATCGGTTCGCGCTCAGCTGTGGCGAATCCGCTCACTGACAATGAAAGTGCGGGCTCGAAGGGTGTGGGCTCGGCGCCGGTCGCGCGGTTGCTACCGCGGGCGAGGGCTTGGTATCATCCCGGCCGGTCGCGCTGCCGTCTCGACGGCATGTGCCACCGTCCTGCCGCATTCGTCTAGAGGCCCAGGACACCGCCCTCTCAAGGCGGAGATCACCGGTTCGAATCCGGTATGCGGTACCACCTCATCACCACGCCTCGTGGCCTCGTGCCGCGCGGGGCCGGCGATCGCCGCTCAGCGCAGCTCGTGGCGGAGCGCCGAGCGAGCGGCGAGCATCCCGCTCATGCCGTGGACGCCCCCGCCCGGCGGCGTCGACGACGAGCACAGGTAGACCCCCTGGCCGACCCGATACGGATCGAGCGTCGGCCATGGCCGGAAGATGAGCTGGCGGATGTCCTGGATGCCGCCGTTGATGTCGCCGCCGACGTAGTTGGCGTCGTATGCCTCCATCTGGGCCGGCCCGTGCGTCGCCCGCGCGAGGATCCGGTCGCGGAAGCCGGGGGCGAAGCGCTCGACCTGCACCTCGATCCGGTGGGTCATGTCCACGGTGGAGCCCGCCGGCATGTGGCAGTACGCCCACGCGGTCCCCTTGCCCGCTGGCGCCCGCGTCGGGTCCCACGGCAGGTACTGGACGAACAGGACGTACGGCCAGTCTGGATGGCGGCCGGCGGCGACGTCGGCCTCCGCCGCGGCGATCTCGTCGAGAGTGCCGCCGAGATGGATCGTCGCCGCGCGGCGCGGCCCCTCGGCGGCCCACGGCACCGGACCGTCCAGCGCCCAGTCCACCTTGAACACGCCCGAGCCGTAGCGGAACCGTTCGGCGCGACGGCGGGTCCTGCGCGGGAGCCGGTCGCCGGCGATCGCGACGAGCTGGCGGGGCGTCACATCGAGCATGAACGCCCGCGCCGCTGGGAGCTCAGCGAGCGACGCGACCCGGTGGCCGGTGACGATCTCGCCGCCGGTCGCCAAGAGCTCCGCGACAAGCGCGTCGGCCACGGCGCTTGCCCTGCCCCGGACCATCGGCCAGCCGACCGCGTGCGCAAACATCGCGAGGACCAGCGCGAACGACGCACTCAGGGGGCGATCGAGCCGGAGCATGGAGTGAGCCGCGATCCCCGCGAAGAGCGCCCGGGCCGCCTCGCCCTCGAACCGACCGCGCGCCAGGCCCTCCGCCGACCGCAGTGCCGGCAACCCGAACCGGGCGAGCGCGAGTGGATGCCGTGGGACGTGCACGACCGGCCGCAGGATCTCCGGGCCGAGCTTCTCCGCGTCGCGCACGAGCGGCTCGAACAGCCGTGCCCACGCCCGCCCGTCCGGGCCGCCGAGGCCGGCCCCGGTGTCGTGGATGGACCGCTCCAGGACGGCTGCCCGCCCGCCGTCCAGGGGATGCGCGACCGGCGCGTCCGAGTGGACCAGCTCCACGCCGCGGGCTGCGAGATCGATCGACGCGAAGAACGGCGAGACCGACGTCAGGGACATGATCGTGGAGCACACGTCGTGGCGGAACCCGGGGAGCGTCAGCTCCGCGGTACGCGTGCCGCCGCCCGGCTCGGACGCAGCCTCGTACACGCGGACCGAGCGCCCGGCACGGGCCAGCGTGATGGCGGCGGCCAGCCCGTTCGGCCCGGCACCGACGACGATGGCGTCGACCCGGCCGTCGCCGCCGGCGCCGCTCACGAACCGGTACGGACTTCGGGCCTCCGCGGCCCGATGTCGTCTCTACCGCGGCTGGGTTGGCCGAGCTTCGGCAAACCGCCAGCTTCGACCTTCGATGTCGAGGGCCACGTACGACGTGAAGCCATGACTCGTGATGCCCTCCGCGATCGTGGCGCCACCCGCCTCGGCGCGGGCGAGATGCGCGCCGAGGTCGTCGACGAACACCCACGGCACGTGGGTGACCTGCGAATGATCCACAGGCTGGTCAATCAGCCCTTCGATCATGAGTGAGGAGTTGCCGACGTGGAACTCGATCCAGGACTCGTCATCAGCCTCAGGGTTCGCGTCCTTCGCGTCGGGGAGGGCATTCGGTGACTCGAAGCCGAAGGCTGTGGCCAGCCAGCGGGCGGCCGCCTCCGGATGGGCGTAATGCAGGGTGAGGGCGAAGCGGCCAAGGTCGTGCAGCTCGCGGGGGCTTGTGTCCCGCCTCTCTACCCACGCGCCGAACCATCGAGGGGTCACGCGGATGAATGACGTGCCGCCCCTGTCCGAACCACCCTGGGGGATGGTCGCCTCGAGCCGCACGAGGGTGCCGGCCTCGGTGGATTCGAACCGCACGTCGATCCTTACGTCGTCGAGCGAGCTCTGCCAGGCGAGATGCGTGCCCGGCTCCCAGGCCGTGATCCGGGCCAGCTCGAGGCCCTCGCCGGTGGCCCTGTCGTAGACCTCCATGAGCCGGCCGCCGATGCCCGGCTCGCAGCGCATCGCCACCAGCTTGCCGGCGCCGTAGCTGTTGATCGGGCCGCGGACCCACCACAGGTCGATTTCGTCGGTGAACGCGGTAAACGCCGTCAGAGCGTCGACGCGTACCTCCACCTCGGACGTCCGGGAGTCGGTGGCGCTCATTGATCGTCCTCCTTCTCGACGTGCCGCTTGAAGGCCGCCAGCTGCTCGTCCCCGTGGGCCTGCAGCTGGTCGAGCCACGCCTGCACCGCCCCGATCGACTCCGGTCGGAGCCGGAACACGCGGGCGCGGGCGTCCTGCGGTGGACGCTCGTCGGCCACGATCCCTGCCTCGAGCAGGACGCGCAGGTGCCGGCTCATCGTGGGCGCCGAGGTGCGCGATGCCGACGCCAGCTCGCCGGCGCGACGTGGGCCCGCGCTGAGGAGCTGGACGACCTGCTGCCGGGTGGGGTCGGCGAGCGCTCCGAGGAGCGCAGACACGTCACCAGTCGTCATGCGCCGATAATTCTACGAATGGAAAACTATTGTCAAGATGCGATACCGTCACGAACCAGTTGTGCGATCTCGTCGAGGGTGCCGACCGACACCGTTGCCCCCGCCCCGGCCAGGGCCGTGTGATCGACCGCCGAGCCCGCGGTCACCGCAACGCCGACCATGCCTGCGGCAACGGCGGCGCGCATGTCCCATGTCGAATCGCCGACGTACCAGCAGACTTCGGGCCGAACGCCAAGGTCGCGGGCACCGAGCAGCAGCAGCTCGGGGTCTGGTTTGGCCATGGTCACGTGGGTGCCGTCCACGATCCTCGGCGGCGTTGCGAAGCCCAGCGCCGCCACCGAGGCCGCGACCTGCTCGCGTCGGCTGGACGTCGCGATGGCCCACGGGATCCGCTGCCGCTCGAGCGCTCGGAGGAGCGGCTTGAGCCCCGGCAGCGGCGTCGGGTCGCTGTTGAGGCGGCCGTAGATCTCGCCCGCCTCGCGATCGAGCGCCTCGGCTTCGGCGTCGCTCAGATCGCGTCCGGCAGCCGCGGCCACCTCCCGCGCGAGCTGACGTCCATCGAGCCCGATGAGGTCGGCGATCTGGTCGCGCGCGGTGGGCAGCGCCACCTGTCCAAGGGCCTCCATCCACGCTCGGATTCGCGTGCCGACCGTATCGACGAGCGTGCCGTCCAGGTCGAACAGCAGCGCCCCAGGCCCGGGGAGTACCGGCACGAGCTACATCTTCACGTTGCCGGCGATCCACGCGCCGAATCAACCTCGGCCAGGAAACCCATCACGACCCGGATGAAGCGCTCAGGCTCCTCGAGCTGGATCATGTGGGCGGCAGTCGGGAACTCCACGAGACGGGCGCCCTCGATCCGGGCGGCGATCGTGCGCCCGTTGATCACGCCCGCCGGCTCATCCACGCCTCCAACCATCACCAGCGTGGGCGCGCGGACCTCGCCCAGCCGTCCGGCCGCGGGCGGGTCCAGCGGCTGCGGCTCGCCCTCCTCGTTCTCGGCCTGATATGTCGTGAGGATCCAGTCGTGGACGCGGCTGCGCACCGCGGGATCGACGCGGCTGGGCGGCTGACCCCAGCCGTCGACCCAGACCTGCGTCTCGAGGTCAGCCAGCCGATCCCATGCCTTGGTCTCCCAGAGGCGCTGCATCTCCTCGAAGGGCGCCGGCGTGACCCCGTCGGGCAGCTCCGCCTCCAGTCCGCTCGCGCCGGCGGCCACGAGCGTCAACGAGCTCACGGCATCCGGCCGATCGAGCGTCAGGTCCAGCGCCAGCGTGCCTCCCATCGATTGACCTATGACGTGGCAGGAGCGTGCGCCCGGTTGCGCGTGCTCGAGAACGGCCAACGCATCGGCCCGGTCGGAGAAGGCCACATGCTCGGTCCCGCTTCTGCCGAAGCCTCGCCGGTCGTAGCGGATTACCCGGTATCGCTCCGCGAGGGGAGCTGCCTGCACGTCCCACATGCGCAGGTTCCCGAGGCCGCCGTGGAGCAGCAGGAGGGGAGGGCCCGCGCCCTGCGCCTCGTAGTAGAGCCGCCCGCCCGGGACCTCCGCGAACCCTGACTCGCTCACGTTTCCTCCATCGAGGGGCGCTTCACGGCCGCGATCAGCTCGTCCAGGCGGGCCGTTGCGAGGCAGACGCTCGAGTCGGCTGCGCCGTAGTACATCCACACCACGCCATCGCGCAGCAGCGCGCCACACGGGAACACGACATTCGGCACATCACCGGACCGTTCGTAGGGCGTTTCCGGTGCAAAGACCCAGTAGTCGGTCCGGGCCACCGGTCGCGTGGGATCGTCGAGGTCCAGGAGCGCAAGCCCCACCCGGTACACCGGCCCGCTGACCATCTGCTTGACGCCGTGGTAGAGCAGGAGCCAGCCCTCCGGCGTCTCGAGCGGCTGAGCGCCACCGCCGATGCGGGCGCCGTCCCACCAGACCGCGCCCCGTGCCCGCAGCACCATCGCCGAGCGACCCCAATGGATGAGATCCGGCGAGGATGCGAGCCACATGTGACCCGTCCCGCCAGCCACGGGCCGGTGCAGGATGACCCATTGGCCGTCGATCCGACGCGGAAAGAGCGCCGCATCCTTGTTCTCCGGCGAGAGAACGACGCCGAGCCGCTCGACGGACCGGAAATCGCGTGTCCGGGCCAAGGCGACGGCAGGGCCGAGGGAGGAATAGGCGGTGTAGGCGATCACCCACGCGCCAAGCTCTGGCACGAAGGTGATCCGGGCGTCCTCGCAGCCCCACTCCTCGTACGTCTCGACCGGGGAGAGCAGCGGGCTGGCCTCCACCCGCCAGTCCGACACGCCGTCGCGACTCCGTGCGACCCACAGGGCAGAGATCCCGCGGCCGTCCTCGACCCGCACCAGCAGCAGGACCTCACCGTCGATCTCGGTCGCGGCCGGGTTCAACGCGGACGCCACGTGGGCGGGGATGTCCGCGGCGGTCAGGAGCGGGTTCGCCGGATGGCGTTGGAACAGCTCGGTCACGGGCAGCAAGGGTAGTGGACCCGCCAACTGCCGCGGCGTTGAGTCTTGCGTTCGCGCGCCGAAGCGCGCACGATCACCCCACGGGATGCGCGCGCCGGTGGCGCATTCGCTGCGACCTGCGCTGGATCTCGCACCCCCAGGAGGAGTTGTGGTCGCGATGGAACGCAGACTATGGGCGCTGCCCACCTATGTGCTATCGGTCGTTCTCATCGCCGCCGCGTGCGGCACCGGCGGCGGAACCACGGCGCCGTCGGGAGGATCCCCGGGCGGTTCGGCGGCAACAGGATCGCCCCCCGCGAGCGGAGGCCCGAAGGTCACGTTCCGGTTGACCACGTGGGCGGGCGAGGACGAGGCCAAGGAGCTCCAGGAGCTCGTGCTCGACAAGATCAATGCCGAGGCCACGGACTTCGAGATCGTCCATGAGCCCGCGCCGGCCGACTACTACACGAAGCTGCAGACGACGCTCGCCGGCGGTACGGGAGCCGACTTCATGTGGCTCTCGCAGGAGTACGTGGCGGGCTATGCCTCGCGCGGGGCGCTTCTCGACCTCACCGAGCACCTGGCTGGCGTGGACAACCCGGCGGCAAAGCTCGACGACTATTTCCCCGGCGTGATCAAGCCGGCGAAGTACCAGGACAAGGTCTACGGGCTGCCGTGGATCTCGCAGCCGCTCGTCCTTTACTACAACCCCACGATCTTCAAGGCGGCGAACGTCGATCCGCCGGATGACAGCTGGGACTGGACCAAGTTCCGCGAGACTGCCGTGGAGTTGACGAAGGATGGGAAGTACGGCTTCACGGCCAACGGTTGGCCACCCATCCAGCAGTTCATCTGGCAGGCCGGCGGCGAGGTGATCACCGACGACCTAGCGTCGTCCCCGATCGACTCGTCCGAGGCGATGGAGGCGGTGGAGTTCTACAAGAGCCTCGTATGGAACGAGGAGTGCTGCCCAACTGAAGAGACCATCACCGAGCAGGGCTTCGGGGAGATGTTCAAGGGCGGCAACGTGGCCATGTTCATGGGCGGTGCGGCCGACACGTTCGACGGTCTCGATGTCGTCGGCGCCTCCGTCGTCCCCAAGGGTCCGAAGAATCGCGCAAACCTGTCGTACGTGGCTGTGACGGCCGTAAACAGCGCCACCGAGAACCCGGCCCTTGCGGCCAAGGCGCTCGCGGCTCTCACCGACGGGATCCACCACTGGAAGATCGTCGCGCCGCGACCGGAGCTGGCCACGGCCGAGACGATCCTGGCCAGCATCCCCGCGAAGTGGAAGGCCCAGAAGGAAGGCCAGGTCGACGCCATCGTCGCGGCGACCGAGGAGATGCGTGCCTTCAACATCATCCCGCGCCACCAGGAGTGGGACGGCCTCTTCTGGAGCGAATTCCAGGATCTCGTCTGGCATGGCAAGAGCACGCCGTCGGAGGCCGCGCCGGGGGCGCGCGAGAAGCTGGAGGCACTGCTGCCCTAGGCTCCGCAGGTCGCTCGGGCGGCTGCTCCGGCGCCGCCCGAGCGGATACCCTCTCGGGAGACGCCCATGCCCCTGCAGCTCCAGTGGTACCTCTCGACACTGAGCCATTACGTTGGCGCGGCGATCGCGATCGTGGCGCTCATGTGGCTCACCAACAAGGGGCTGCGCCGGCTGGGCCTCCGGGGCGATGCCGCGATGGGCCTGGCACTCGTGGTGCCCTGGCTGCTGGGGCTGCTCATCTGGAACGCGGGTCCGATCGTGGCCTCGCTCTACTTCAGCTTCACCGACTACAACATCCTGCAGGCCCCGAAATTCGTCGGCCTCGACAACTACGAGAAGCTGATCAGCGGCGATCCCAACTTCTGGCCCTCGGTCCGCCTGACCATGGTCTATGCGGCGTTGACGGTGCCCCTGGGCCTGGTGGGCTCGGTGGTGGCTGCCATCATGCTCAACCAGGGCGTGAAGGGCATCGGCCTGTGGCGAACGCTCTACTACCTGCCGGCCATCCTGCCCGCGTTCGTGACGGCGCTCCTGTGGCGCCTGATGTTCCTGCCCACGCGCAGCGGACTGGTCAACTCGGCCACCGAGCCGATCTGGTCGCTCTTCGGTGACAAGCCGCCGGGCTGGTTCCTGGACCGCGACATGCTGCTGTGGGGCTTCGTGATCATGAGCTTCTGGGGCGTTTTCGGGGCGAACACGGTCATCGTCCTCGCGGGTCTCAAGAACATTCCCAGGGACCTGTACGAGGCGGCGAACGTGGACGGAGCGGGCGTGTGGGCCCGCGTGCGCCACATCACCCTGCCGCAGCTGAGCCCGACCCTCTTCTACCTGATCGTGATGGGCATCATCGCGGCGGTGCAGGTCTTCGATCAGCCACTCTTCATCCAGCTGCCAGCGGGCTCGCCCACCTTCCTCAACGTATACCTCTATGGGCAGGGGTTCCAGTTCTTCCAGATGGGCTACGCCTCGGCCATCGCCTGGTTCATGTTCGTGGTCATCCTGCTGCTCACCCTTGCGGTGTTCCGGTCCAGTGCGGCATGGGTCTATTACGAGTCGGAGGCGAGAAAATGAGCCTTCGGGGAGTGACCGCGGAGCAGGTTGGCGGTGCGGCCGTCCTGGGCGGCAGCGCCCGCGAGGGGCGTCGTGGGCTGCGCAAGCAACTTCGGTTGCTGCCCGTCTACATCCTCCTGGGCCTGGGCGGGATCTTCGCGCTGGTGCCGTTCATCTGGATGCTGTCGACCTCGCTCAAGTCACAGGCGCAGCTCTTCGTCTTCCCGCCCGAATGGATCCCCGACCCGGCGCTCTGGTCCAACTATGCCGAGGCCTGGACCGCGCTGCCCTTCAGCGCGATGCTCATGAACACCATCTTCGTGACTGCCCTTGCGATGTTCGGCGAGCTCGCCAGCGCCTCGCTGGTAGCCTACGGGTTCGCTCGATTCAACTTCCCGTTCCGGAACATCCTGTTCGTGCTGATGCTCAGCACCATGATGCTGCCCTGGGTCGTGACGCTCATCCCGAGCTTCATCATCTGGCGCGTCCTGGGCCAGATCAACACCTACGACCCGCTGACGGTGGGCGCCCTCTTCGCGTGGGGCCCCTTCTACATCTTCCTGCTGCGCCAGTTCTTCCTGACGGTGAGCCGGGAGATCGAGGAGGCTGCCATCGTCGACGGAGCCAACTCGATGCAGGTCTTCTGGCACGTGATGCTGCCGCTGGTGAAACCGGTCCTGCTTGCCGTGGCGGTGCTGAGCTTCCAGGGCAACTGGAACAACTTCCGGGGTGCCCTCATCTACCTCCAGCAACCCATCGAACGCTTCACGATGCCGCTCGGGCTGCAGTTCTTCCAAGCCAGCCTCTCGAACGAAGCGCCCCGCTGGCATTACATGATGGCGATGTCCGGGCTCATGGCACTGCCGGTCATAGTGCTGTTCTTCCTGGCTCAGCGCCAGTTCATCGAGGGGATCCAGCTCGGCGGGGTGAAGGGCTGACCCTTCGACGCGTCGCCGGTGTCGCTGCCGCCGTCGTCCTGGCGACCGCCTGCGGCAGCCCGGACGTCAGTCCATCGCCGGCGCCGCCGGCCAGCGCGTCCCTCGCGCCCGAGCTGCCGCCGACTGCGCGAGTCGGCCTGATCAACCCTGCCCACCTCGACTTCCTCACGGAGCCGGTCGTGGTCCAGGGCGAGCCCATGGCGCTCGTTCACATCTATTCCGAGCACCCGCACTACCGCTGGGTGGACGCCTCGGGCGAGGGCATCGCCGCGGTTGACGACGTGGCGCGTGCGGCCATCGTCTACCTGGATCTCCACGAGCGCACCACCGACGCGGCCGCTCTCGAACGAGCCCGCCTGTTGCTGAACTTCGTGATGTACCTCCAGGCCGAGGATGGTGACTACTTCAACTTCGTGCGCGACCGGGCTGGGACGATCAACCGGGAGGGGATCACGAGCTACGAGGACTGGGGGTGGTGGGCTGCGCGCGGGCAATGGGCGCTCGCCCGCGGCATCGCCGCCTTTGGCTCGATGGATCCGCCCTATGCCGAGCGTCTGCGGCGGCACTACCTCCGCGGTGAGGCGGCCCTCGAGCGGGCGCTCGTGAGCGTGGGCACCTACGGGGACCTGCATGGCGAGCGGGTGCCAGGCTGGCTGCTCAAGGGCGGCACGGATGTCTCGAGCCTGGCGCTCCTGGGCCTGGCCGAGTACGCCGCGGTCGAGCCGAATCCCACCACCAGCCGCCTCGCGTTTGCCCTCGGCCAGGCGGTCGCGCAGTACCGCGTGGGCGACAGCGACGACTACCCGTGCGGGCTCCGGCCGAGCACCGCCACGTCCCTGAGCTACTGGCACGGCTGGGGCGCTCATAGCGTCCAGGCGCTGGCGCGAGCCGGCGCAGTCTTCGAACGGGATGACTGGATCGAGGGCGCGAGGCGGGAGGCGGAGGAGTGGTTCGGGCGGTTGATGACGACTGGCATGATCCGGGAGACAGGTGTGATCCCGCGCCGGTACGACCAGATCGCCTACGCCCAGGCGATGATGGTGCTGGGCTACAGCGAGCTCGCGGACGCGACCGGCGACGACCTGTACCGTCGCCTCTCGGGCCTGGCCGCAGCGTGGTTCTTCGGTGACAACCCGGCCGGCGTACCCATGTACGACCTGGAAACCGGCCGCGGCTACGACGGGTTGGCTGGCGCCAATCGCTTCCGCGTCAACCTCAACTCGGGAGCGGAGAGCACCATCGAGGCGCTCATGGCTCTGCTCGCGGTCCACGATGATCCGGTCGCAGCGCCCTACGCTGGTGCCGAGGCTGATTCGACCCGGGCCCCGATCGTCGTCGAGGCAGAGCGCGGCAGCCCAATCGATGGCGAGCCACGCTACGGACGGCAGGACTGGGACGGCGAGGCCTACGTGAGCGGCGGGCGGTACTACGGGCTCAAGCCGGGCGACGAGGTGGAAGTCCCGTTCGAGGTGGAGGAGGCCGGCCGTTTCGACCTGTTCATTGCCCACGAGCGCCAGGCGCCCGGCGAGCGCAACCTGGCGGTGGAAGCGCTGAAGGCGTCGAGCGCGCCGGTGATCGACGGTGACCTCGAAGAATGGCTGACCGCCCAGCCGATCCCGGTCGACAGTGCCGTCAACGTCCTGCGAGGGGGCGCGGGCTGGCCTGGACTGGACGCGGCGAGCTTCATCGGTCGGTTCATGTGGGACGCGGAGAACCTGTATGTCTCCGGCGACGCCCGAGATCTCGAACACGTCCAGCGGGAGGTCGGACCGGGGGTCTGGCAGGGGGACGCGCTGTGGGTCTACCTGGACACCGCGGGCGACGGCCGCCGGATCGATGCCAAGCTGACGATGGCCCAGACACCGGACGGACCACAGGTCTGGAACTGGACGGGCGGTGCGTTCCTGCCCGGCGCAAAGCTCGCCTGGCAGGGCACCGAGGGGGGTTATGCCTACGAGGCGGCGATCCCCTGGAGGA
>Ga0183260_10002949_pt1 | contig 13868 bp, 11 predicted proteins | sample AntDrymUQ4972206_2_FD_129768 | JGI IMG/M metagenome (GOLD analysis project Ga0183260, IMG submission 129768) | Polar desert sand microbial communities from Dry Valleys, Antarctica - metaG UQ497 (22.06) (version 2) (version 2) | ecosystem: Environmental > Terrestrial > Soil > Desert | place... | reverse complement strand
GCAATCCCGCGCGCCGAGCAATCGGGAGGAAGAGACGCTCGAGCTCCGTGTGGGTGAGCGCGAACGTGCGGCGATCGAGTACGTGCCGCACCCGGGATACCCCCGGGAGCGACCCGAAGGTCGTGATCGCTTGGCGCAAGGTGTCCGGATTGATCAGGTCGAGTCGATCGAAGTTGTTGATGGTGCGTTCGACCTGTGCGTCATTGGATCGCGAGGCCAGATCGACGATCGTTTGAGCGGGATCAGTGACGGGGATGCCGCGGACGATCGTGACCCGCTCGAGAACCTCCGCAACCCGTCGATGCGCGAGAATCGAGGGGCGTCTGGCACTTCGCCCCCGAGCGAACGAGACCTCGATCCCGCGACTCTCGGAATCCCATCCGCCCCAAATAACGCCCGCGCTTTCGTGACTAAGCCGCGCGTCAGAAGTGCTGGCGAGGATCGCCGCCATCCAGTCTCCGTCCTGTGTCAGCATTGGCCTACCAACCGCATAGACACCGCGGTGCTTCGCGAACAGGCGGCCGGTAACCAGCCGGTGCCGTATCGATGCGGAGCTGAGTCCCAGCGCAAGGAGCTGGGCGTGCGAGATGACGTCGTGCTGGCGACAGGCCAGCCGCCAGATGTCCTCGCTCCTCGGGTGCGCGCTTGAGTAGCCCATCGGGTTCTCAAGCGCGCACGGGCCTAGGTTCGCCCCCCTACGAATCCATCGCCACGGGATCGTGCGCGTTCCAGAGGGTCCTGGGGTCCCGAAACGCGCATTTCTGGCGGGCTGGGTGGAGGTCGTGCGCCCGACTCAGCGCAGCTCGGCCAGCGCGGCGTCGGCGAGCGCGCGATCCGGATAGAGGTTGAAACGCGCGATCTGGCCGTCGCGGACCTCGATCAGCTGGACGATGTCCATCTCGACCGGCACCCCACTGCCGCTGCCCACGGCACTTTGGTGCGCCTCCACAACCAGAAAGCGGCCCTCGACCTCCTCGACCTTCTTGACATCGATTGTGATCTCGCGCCACGCCTCGTTCCAGTCCTGCATCCATTTCGCGAACCCGTCGTGACCGTGGTAGCTCCCCGAGTTCATGAGGCTGCGGTCGGCGTATACCTCGATGTCGTCGGCGGCCCGGCTAAGGACAAAGGTCATGTCGCCCCGGTTATAGGCGTCGGTACCTTCACGGAGCAGCTTGATGTTCTCGCTCTGGTCGGTCATCGGTCCAGTTCCAGCACTGTCAGGAAGGCTTCTTGCGGCACCTCCACCCGGCCGACCTGCTTCATCCGCTTCTTGCCCTTCTTCTGCTTTTCGAGCAGCTTGCGCTTGCGGCTCACGTCACCACCGTAAAGCTTTGCGGTCACGTCCTTACGCAACGCCTTCACCGTCTCCCGAGCGAGGACCCGGGAACCTACTGCGGCCTGGACGGGTACGTCGAAGAGCTGGCGCGGGATCGTCTTGCGCAGGCGCTCGACCAGCATCTTGCCCGCGGGGTAGGCCTTGTCGCGGTGGACGATGATCGAGAGCGCGTCGACGGGCTCGCCCGCCAACAGCACGTCGAGCTTGACCATGTCGCCCGGCCGCATCTCGGTCGGCTCGTAGTCGAGCGACGCGTAGCCGGCCGTGCGCGACTTGAGCTGGTCGAAGAAGTCGAAGACGATCTCGCCCATCGGCAGGTCGTAGGTGAGTTGGACGCGCTCCGGCGACAGATAGTGCATGCCGGCGTGAGAACCGCGGCGCTCCTGGCAAAGATCCATTACCGCTCCGACCCGGTCGGCGGGGCAGATCACGCTGGCGCGAATGTATGGCTCCTGAATCTCTTCGATCACGCCCGGGTCGGGCAGATCGACGGGCGAATGGACCTCCACGCGCTCCCCGTTGGTCATCGCGACCTCGTAGCTGACGTTGGGCGTCGTCGCGAGCAGATCCAAGTCGTACTCGCGCTCCAGCCGCTCGCGCACGATGTCCATGTGAAGCAGACCGAGGAAGCCGCAGCGAAAGCCGAAGCCCAGCGCCTGTGAGGTCTCGGGCTCCCAGGAGAGGGCGGCATCGTTCAGCGAGAGGCGATCGAGGGCCTCGCGCAGGTCCTCGTAGCGATCTGTCTCGATCGGGAAGAGCCCGCAGAAGACCATCGGCTTGACCTCGCGATAGCCGGGCAAGGCTTCCGCACCGGGATTGGCGATCGTCGTCAGGGTGTCACCGACCCGCAGCTTGGTCACATCCTTGATGCCGGTGATCACGTAGCCGACCTCGCCTGCGTCCATTCGCGGGGACGGCACCATCGCCGGCTTGAAGAAGCCGATCTCGTCGATCTCGGCCTCGGTGCCGTTCTGCATCGCACGGATCGGCTGGTCCTTGGCGAAGGCCCCGTCCACCGCCCGCACGTACGCCACGACGCCGCGGTACTGGTCGAACTCGGAATCGAAGATCAGCGCCCGGGGCGCGGCTTGCGGATCCCCCTTCGGCGCGGGGATGCGAGCGACGATCGCCTCAAGGACCTCGGACACCCCTTGGCCGGTCTTGGCGGAAATGTGGAGAATGTCGTCCGGGCTGCCTCCGATCAGGTCGATGATCTCGCCCATAACGCGCTCCGGCTCCGCGCCGGGCAGATCGATCTTGTTCAGGATCGGGATCAGCTCCAGCCCGGCCTCGATCGCGGCGTAGGTGTTGGCCACGGTCTGGGCCTCGACGCCCTGCGCCGCATCGACGACCAGCAGCGCGCCTTCGCAGGCGGCCAAGGATCGTGAGACCTCGTAGGAGAAGTCGACGTGGCCGGGAGTGTCGATCAGGTGCAGGTGGTAGGTCTCGCCGTCCTGCGCCGAATAATCCACCCGCACCGCCTGAGCCTTGATCGTGATCCCGCGCTCGCGCTCGAGGTCCATCGAGTCGAGCAGCTGCGGCATGTGGCTGCGCGCGTCAACCGCCCCCGTGATCTCGAGGATGCGATCGGCCAAGGTCGACTTGCCGTGGTCGATGTGGGCGATGATCGAGAAATTGCGGATCCGGTACATGGGCCGCGACGAGTATGGCGAGGAGGAGTCTCGAGTCCGGGGGAGCCGGAAGGCGCGTCTCCCGGAAGCATCCGCATGTTGATGGCGATGACCTGGTTGCCGCGAAACGAGAAGGTGAGCTCATAGGGCTCTTGCTCGACCCAGAGGCCACTGCCGCGACCGAGATTGCGCTGATTGGTGATGAGTGCCACGGCATCGTCGCCGCGGGAGAACACCTCGTACTCCCACTGGATGTCCTCCCAGGCCTCAAGCCAACTACGCCAGAAGGTCCGGATGCCGTCATGACCTTCGTAGGTCCCCGCGACGCCCACTGAGGAGTAAGCCTCAACGGTCCAGACAATGTCCTTGGCATAGAACGCGAACGGAGTCTCATGCTCCCTGCGCTTGAACATCTCAAGCAGGGCACGCACGATCTCCACCCGCTCCTCCATTCCGGCGCACCCTACCGTCGAGTTAGACGGGCTTGTCGATCGATTCCCAGCGCTGAAGCTCAGGCAGCGGATCGTGCGCTTCGCCGGCGATGCCCTTGCCGTCGCGGATCTCGAAGTGCAGGTGGTCGCCCGAGCAGGAGCCGGTACAGCCAACGCCCCCGAGCAGCTCGCCGGCCTGGACCTCGTCGCCCGCCTTCGGCGTGGCAGGCTCGACCATGTGCATGTAGATGTACGTCCGGTCGTTCTTTGGGTCGTACAGGTAGACGTAGTTGCCCTGGCCACCGTCCGATCCGACCTCGGCGATCACACCATCGGTGACCGCGACAAGCGGGGTGCCGCCGGGAGCGAACATGTCGTGACCGGCGTGGATGTGGCCCGAGCGGGCGGCGCCGAACACAGCTTCCGTGCTGCCGTAGTCGACCTTGCCGACGACCGGTACGAACGGACCGGGGTTCAAGCGAGCTTCCCGGGCGGCGATCCGGCGCTTGCGCTCGCGGGCGATCCGGGCGTCGCGAGCCTCAATCGCCGCGGGCGAAGCCGGGGCGAGCACGCGTAGAGGGTTCTCGCGCAGCGTGTCCTTGGTCGTTTCGGCAGCGAGGGCCGGGGTCGCGGCGGCAATAACGGTTGCAGCCGTTGCAAGGGCACGGGTTGTCGAACGGGGATAGGCCATGACTGACTGGTCACCTCTCTCGGGTTGGGCGCGCTACGCGCCTGGCGCCGTTTGGCGCCTTAGCGCCCGCGGACTCGCGGTGTGCGAGCCAACTTCAAGCGGGCGTTGGCGGGAAATACACCCTGAACGCGAGGAGTTAGCGGCTGTGTGACCGGAGTCACACACACTTTCCTTGCAATCGATCGCCCAGGCCGCTGCCGACGGTGGTCGCGCCCGCGGGTCCTTTAGCAGGGATGGCCCCAAAACATCTGCCGTCGAGCGGTGCGGACAGATTTCGGGGCCACCACCTGCGCCACCCGCGGGCCCGGCCCTCCCGGCGGGGGGTCTAGCGGCGGCGCAGAGCGCCAAGTGCCTGCGTCGCCTCGGGCACACGCAGGGCCACGACGGCGCCGAGATAGGCGAGCCCCCCGGCGCCCAGGGCGACGCCCAGCGAAACGATCTGCGCCCCGGTCCCGCGACCCAACTCGCTGTCGAGCAGATCCCAGGCAATGTAGGCGACTCCAGCCAGGACCGCCGCGGCCGCGACGACGCGGGTCCCGCTCCAGATCAGGCTCCCAAGCTCGAGCCGCCCGAGATGCGCGCGCAGGACCCAGGCCTGTGCGATGACGCTCGCGCTGGTGGCGATACCCGTCGCCGCGACGATCCCGCCCACGCCGAACGGCTCATAGAGGAGCAGCGCGAAACCCGCCGTGAGGACCAGGTTGCCAAGCGAGATCAGGGTCGGCAGCCAGGGCCGTTGCAGGCTGAAAAAGGTCCGCGTCAGGAGCAGGAACAGGCCGTTGAACGGCAACGAGAAGGCGAACCAGAACAACGCTTCGGACACCAGGTCGGTCGAGGCCGCGTCGAAGACGCCGCGCTCGTACACCAAGCGGGTCATCGGCTCCGAGAGGACCAGGATCGCTGCCATTGCCGGGATCAGCATCAGCAGGATCTGGCGCATGCCGTTGGCCATCGTCGAGCGCAGGCCATCGTGGTCATCCCGGGCTGCAAAGCGCGCCAGGGTCGGGAACATCACGGTCGCGATCGCCACCGAGAAGATCCCCTGCGGCAGCATGTAGATGCGGAAGGCCTTGTCGATCGCGGCCGGCGCCTCTTCGGAAACGAGGAAGCCAACCGTGCTGTTGATCAGCAAGTTGATGTTGATCAGCCCGAGGCTGATCGTCACCGGCAACATCAGGAGCAGTACCCGGCGCACCTTTGGATTGCCCCAGTCGGCTCGGTTGATGCGGAACGGCGCCAGGAGCGCCCGGCGTACTCCGAACGGAGTGTGGCGCATGTCCCAGACCGGGATCATCAGCTGCACCACGGTGCCAACCAGCACCCCGATCGCATATGCGTAGATCTCGTCCTCGTCGCTGAAAGCGGGCGCCAGGACGACGAGCACGGCGATGATCGCGACGTTCCAGAAGAAGGGCGAGATCGCGAATGCGCCGAACCGGTCGTAGCTGTTCAGGATCCCGACGACCATCCCCGTCACCCCCAGGAGGAGCACGATCGGGAACAGCAGCCGCGACAGGCCCACCGTGAGGTCGGACACCGCGTCGAACTCGTCCGGCACAAACAACGGCATCACCACCGGCGCCAGGAGGATCAGGACCGCCGTGAGCGCGCCCAGGATCAGCGTGACGAGAAAGATCATCGTCGAGGCCATGCGGAACGCCTCGCGACGCTGGCCCTTCTCGAGCAGCTCGGTGAAGACTGGAACGAAGGCAGCCTGGATCGCGGCGTCCGCGAACAGGCTGCGAACCAGGTTCGGGAACTGGAATGCCAAGGTGAACGCGGACATCGCGCCGGTCACGCCGAAATACGACGCTGCGACGATCTCCCGAACCAGGCCCGCGATCCGCGAAGCGGCGGTAGCAAGCGAGAAAAGCGCGGTCGAGCGTGCCAACCGCCCCGAGCGCTTTGGCCCGTCGGATTCGGGGTCTTCTTCGGGCTCGAGTTCGGCGCTCATCCGGCTATCATCCGCCGTCGCCCAATGGCAAACATTGCTTCACAACGCAAGCGGAATGTCCGCACCGAGCGTGAACGGGTCGAGAACCGCCGCTTCACGAGCGCGGTCAAGACCCACTTCAAGCGTCTTGAGAGCGCGGTCGCCGACGGTGACTCCGAGGCGGCGGACGCGGAGCATCGGGCGTTAGTTTCGAAGGTCGACAAGGCTGTCCAGAAAGGCGCCCTGCACCGCCGAAGCGGCGCCCGAAAGAAGTCCCGCGCCGCCCACCTTCGCGCCGGCTCCTCCTCGTAAGCGGGCATTTCAGCGCGTGCCGCTGGCCCGCGCCACCGCCAGCGCCAGCGCCACATGTTCGGGGTAGTCCGAGCCTCCTCGGGTCCACCATTCCAGGTCGGCGATCGCGCACGTAGCCGCTCGAAGATCACGCTGATCCAGGCCACGGACCTTGCGCACCAAGAGTTTGGCCGCGTAGGGATGCATCGGCAGCGAAGCCTCGAGCTCCCGTGAGCTTTGTCCCGATTCCAGGCCGGCTAACGCCGTCCGAGCCGCTCGTAGGCGCTTGGCCGATTCATAAACGAGCGGAGTTACCGACTCCCCCTGCGCTGCAAGCCTGGCCGCGGCCGCTGCGGCTGCGGCCGGGTTTCGGTCCACGATCGCATCGGAGAGGGCCCAGAAAACCTCCTCTGAAGTGTCGGCAACCATCGCCTCCAGGTCAGCTTCGGTGACGCTGCCCCCCGGCTCCGCCCACAGGGCCAACCTGCCGAGCTCAGACGCAAGGCGGGTTGTCGAAGCGCCCAAGCGATCGACGAGCAGTCGGGCTGCGCCCGGCTCGAGCTCAAAGCCGCGAACCCGCGCATCCTTGACGAGGGCCGCGGGCAAGTCGCGTGCCTTGGGCGCGTCGTAGGGGCGCACCTCGCCGCCGCCGGCCTTGACGGCTTCGGCCAAGCCCTTCGGTGCCTTGCGCTTCGGCTCCTCGCGAGCGACGAGCACTACCGTCAGATCCGGCGGCAGATCCGCGAGGGCTGCGATCACCGGTTTCGCCTGGGCCGCGCTCCACTGTTGCACGCCGTCCGCAAGCAGGTAGCGTCGCGTTGCCATCAGCGACATCGCGGGAATCGCGGCAACCAGGGCCTCCGGATCAGGCGGGCCGTCGGCGCCGAAGGATTCAAGCGCCCCCGCTCCACCCTCGCGCTCCGCGCGGGACCGAAGCCGTGTCAGGGCCTCGTCGAGTCTCGCTTGGTCGTCGCCGGCCAGAAGGTACGCGGGAGCCAGTTCCGCATCGCCGCCCATCGGACCTAGAGCCGGTTGATGATTACCGTCAGCACGCCGGGCACCCTACCCGACGATCCAGCCGTCCCCGCGTACCTCGATCACGATTTCGCCGTCCTCGTCAGTGCGCCGCGCGGGTACTGCTGCGCCCTCGAGCGCCGCCAGGGTTTCGGGCGCCGGGTGACCATAGGGATTGGCGCCTCCTACCGAGATCAAGGCCACGTCGGGCGACGTTTCGGCAAGAAGCCCGGGCAGTCCCGCGTCGGCACTTCCGTGATGGGCGATCTTCAGGACCTCCACCGGAGGGGCCGGGTACGCCGCGGACTCGGATTCCGCATCCCCGGTCAGCAGGGCATCGAACTCACGAAGGGACGCGTGAATCACCAGCGAGCGCCCGTTGGGTTCCTCCCCGGGCTCAGGCTCGTCCTCCCCGGCGGGCCAGAGCACCGCCATCCGCAAGCGGCCACTGGTTACCGATTGGCCCTGGCTGAGCGCCGTGGTGCGCGGACAGCGGATGGATTCGCACGCGGACGGCGGCGACCCGTGCGCGATCAAGAGCCTGCCGACGTGTACGGATGCGAGGACCTCGCCCAGGGCGCCCGAGTGGTCCAGGTCGTCATGGGTGAGGGCCAAAGCGCCGAGGCTCTCGATGTCCAGCTCCCCGAGGCGATCCGCGACCCCGCTGCCGGGCGGACCGGTGTCGACCAGGATCGGTTGCGCGTTACGGGGTTCCAGCAGGATCGCGTCACCCTGGCCGACATCGAACACTCGCAGCGTCAACTGGGGCACTGCGCGCGGAGCTGATCCGGTACCGATGTCTCCGCGCGCCCATGCGCCGGCCAGTCCCACCGCTAAAAGAAGCGCTGCCAGCGCCGCAATCCGCCACCGCTTCGGGCGCGTCGTCAGACCCCGGCGGCGTTCCCATGCCAGACACGCGAGACGTGCGCCGCAGAGTAAGGCCAGGGTAAGCAGCAATGTGACCACGGGCCCGGGTGCGGCGAGCTCTACCTGCGCCCACCTATCCCCGAGCGTGTGTGCAACCCAGCCGATGTAGCCCGCACAGAGCCCGCCGACGGCGCTTAAGGGCTCCACTGGCGCACCGGCGATTTGCCCGAGCGCGCCGGAGAGCATGCCGAGCCACATGGCCGGCGCGATCGCCGGGAGGGCCAGGATGTTGGCCGGGATCGCGGTCAGGGACACGACCTCGAAATGATGCGCGGCCAGCGGGGCCGTGGCAAGGGTCGCCGCCAAGGTCATCGCCAGGCCCTCGCTGATCAGGCGCCGCGCGGGTGACGCCGGGCTTGGCCCCCTGAATATCCGGGTCAGCGGAGCCGCCAGCACCAGAAGTCCCGCGACCGCGGCAAAGCTCAGCTGCCAACCGACGTCGCCGGTGGCCCGCGGGTCGATCGCGAGCGTCACGACGGCGGCCAGGCAGAGCGCGTACCAGCGCGCCCGTGGACGCGATGCGAGCGCGGCGACGAGACCCGCGGCGCCCATCACCCCGGCTCGCTGGATCGATGCGCCGGCACCTGCCACCGGGACGTAGATCGCGATCACGATCACGATCGCCACGATTCGGGAGCGAAGAGAGACCCCGATCAAGGCAAAAATCGGAGCGGCGAGGAGTGCCAAGAGCATCACGTTCTGGCCGCTGACGGCAAGGACGTGCGCAAGGCCCGAACGCCGGAACTCCTCCCGGACGGGCTCGGAGATCAGGTCATCCTGCCCGAGGACGAAGCCGCGCAGCAGGGCCGCAGCAGGCTTGGAATTGCCCCGTTCGAGCACGGACTCGGCTCGCTGCCGAATGCCGTCGAGGGCGCCGGCCAGCCCTTCTCGCCGCAGGTGAGTCGCCCGGACCTCATCCGTCACGACAACGCGTGCGACACCGCTGCGAAGCAGCGCTGCGCGCTCCCAAGCCGCGGTCTCGCGAACGGTCCCCTCCAGCGCCACGATGCGGCCCTGCTCGGGCACGTCCGCCAACCCGGTGGCAGCGACGCCGATCCGTCCCTCGCCCACCGAGATAACGAAGCTGGTGGTGCCCTCCGAGGTGCGCGGTGCCGACACGATCGGGCCTCGCACAGCAACCGGCGTCCCTGGGTCCGGCTCGAGGGCGTTCGCGTCGATCGCGGCCAAACGCGCTGAGCCGATCGAGAGGCCGGCGAGAAGGGCGCATCCCGCAACGGACGCGAGCCATGGCAAGCGGGGCGCCCGCAGTTGCCTGGCGAGCGTGAGCAAGACCGCGAAGAGGATCAACACGCGAAGCGGCGGGCCGGCAAGGCGAGTGGGCGCCAGCGCCAGCCCGCCCGCCAAGCCGAGCATCAGGGCGTATCGCCAGGCAATTGCCTGCCTGGACGTCACGGCTGCAGGCGAGCCCGCAGAGCCTCCATCGTCGCCGGACCGATGCCAGAAACCTGGTCAAGTTCGTCGATCGACGCAACGCCCCCGCGCTCATCGCGGAAGGCAAGGATCGCGGCAGCCGTCACGGGCCCGATGCCCTCGATCGTGTCCAGGTCTTCGAGCGTCGCGGAGCCGAGACTGACGGGGCCATCCGCGCTCGCGCCCACCGCTGCCGGTGCCCCGCCGCCCGGAGCCTGGGCCGGAACTTGCACCTGCTGGCCGTCGGCAAGGGGGGCGGCAAGGTTGATCGCGTCGGCCGCCGCGTCCCGGGTCGGGCCGCCGGCCCGCTCGATGGCGTCGGCGACGCGGGAGCCAAAAGGCAGGGAATAGACGCCAGGCTTCAAGACGGCTCCCGCCACGTGGACTACCACGTCCTCTCCACCGGACTCGACCTTGACGGCGTCGCTTGCGCTTTGCCCGGGATCGCCGTAGGCGATCGACTCGCCGGGGCCCGAGTCGGGCTCAGCCTTGATCCAGCGAGCCCCCAGCATCAGGCCGACAACGGCGAGGGCGGCGTAGACGAAGAGCTGAACGCGACTAAGTTCCGGCACCCGGCCAGCGTGACCGGATCGAGCGCACATGTGTCAGCTCGACTGCACCAATTCTGCTTTCAGTTTCACTCGATCTTGAAAGCAACCAGCCCTTCCGGCTCCTCGGCCCGAATCTCGACCCGCTCGACGTCAGCTCCCGACGGCCCCTGACGGCAAAAGCCGATCAACGCCTCGATATCCGACTCGCGCCCCTCGAAGGCCGCCTCGACAGTTCCGTTGGCCCGGTTCGCGACCCACCCCGCAACGTTGCGTGACTCGGCGCGGCGGCGCATCGTGTCGCGGAAGAAGACGCCCTGGACCCGTCCGTGGATGATCACGCGCCTTCGCCTCAGCGGCCCGAGGGAGGGCACTGACTCAGGCTTCGTCGTAGCCGTCGTAGCTGGCGGCCTGGCTGGCAAGCCGGAGGCTGAACAACTCGTCGGCGGACACGCCGGGCGATGTCACAAGAAGAAGCGCGAGCGGCTCCGACCCATGATTTGCGACCGAGTGATCGGTGGCGGGCGGGATCAGGACGAGGTCGCCCGGCGCAAGCTCCTGGCTGTCCCCGGTGGCGGAGATCGTGCCAGTCCCGCCAACCACTACATAAGCCTGCTCCGCGTCTTCGTGCGAGCGCAACTCTTCGGACGCGCCAAGGGGAACCTCGATCCAGTTCACGGACAGGTTGCGGGAGCCAAGCTCGCCTGCGTCCATCAGCACGTGGCTCCGCAGGCGGTGGACGTCGAGGGTCGTTGCTTCAGCGAAGCGTCTGACGAGCACGCAGCCGTTTTAGCAGACCTGGGTGGCGGAGGCCGGTTTGGCGACCTAGAGGCTTGATGCGGGTTAGCGGCGTGCGCAGGGGCGCACGGGACCGAGTCGGGCGTGATCCGGGGGACGAAACCTGTACCGGTTGGTACAGGTGAGGAGCCCGGGCGCGATCCGGCGAGGGTATCCGGGCGTCATCTGCGGGCGTCGGGAACCCATATCAGGCCTCTAGCGCACGACGAGGTTGACGAGCCGTCCCGGCACGACCACTTCCTTGACGACTTCCTTGCCGTCGAGGTGAGATTCGACCAGTTTGCTGGCGTGAGCGAGGCGAAGCAACTCGTCGTTCGGCGTATCGGCCGCGACCTCGATCTGATCGCGGCGCTTGCCGTTTACCTGAACCACAACGGTAATCGTCTCCGCGGTCAGCAGGGCCGGATCAGGGACGGGCCACGGCACCTCCCACAGGCGCTCACTCATGATCCGCTCGTACACCTCGCTCGCCAGGTGAGGAGCGAACGGGTAGAGGAGCGATGCGGCTGTTGCCGTCGCGAACCGCAGCGCGGCCTCGCCGGCGGGGTCGCCGAAGAGGCCTCCCTTGAGCCGGTAGGACTCGTTGACGAGCTCCATGACCGCCGAGATCGCAGTGTGGAGCTGAAAGCCGTTGTTGATGTCATGGGTGGACTTGTCGATCGCCCAGTGCGCTTTGCGCAGGAGGGTGAGGGCGTCGCCGGCGGCGGCGTCGGCAGCCGTTACCGGTTCGGTGCGCTCCGCTACCTCGGCGCAGAGACGCCAGAGGCGTGAGAGGAAGCGATGGATTCCCTCCACCCCTTCGTCGGTCCAATCGCCGCCGCGTTCGGGCGGGCCCATGAAGCAGATAAACGTTCGGATGGCATCCGCGCCGAAACGGTCGACATAGGCCTGCGGGCTCACCGTGTTGCCCTTCGACTTGGACATCTTCGCCCCGTCGCGGGTGATCATCCCTTGGGTGAAGAGGTTGGCGAACGGCTCCTGCACGCCCAGCAGGCCAAGGTCCGCCAAGGCCTTCGTGAAGAAGCGCGCGTACATCAGGTGCAAGATCGCGTGCTCGACTCCGCCGATGTACTGATCGACCGGCATCCAGTGATCGGCCACAGCGCGATCCCAGGGCAGTTTTTCGTTCTGGGCGTCGAGGTAGCGCAGGAAGTACCAGGAAGAGTCGACGAAGGTGTCCATCGTGTCGGTTTCCCGCCGGGCGGGCGACCCGCACGCTGGGCAGTCGACCTCGACCCAGTCGGTGACGGCCTCCAGGGGGCTCTGGCCCTTGGGCGCGTAGTCTGAGACCGCGGGGAGCTCGACCGGGAGCTGGTCGTCGGGAATCGCGACGATGCCGCAATCGGGACAGTGGGCGATCGGAATCGGACAGCCCCAGTAGCGCTGCCTCGAAAGCAGCCAGTCGCGCAGGCGGAAGTTGACGGAGCGACCGCCGCGCCCCTCGGCCTCAAGCCAATCGCAGATTTCGGAGTAGGCCTCGCGGTTGTTCGAGCCGTCAAAGGATCCGGACGCGGTGATCAATCCATCGCCCATGTATGGAAGCTCCTCCCCGCCTTCGATCACGCGCCGCACGGGCAGGTCAAAGGCTTGGGCGAAATCGAAATCGCGCTGGTCGTGCGCCGGGACCGCCATGAGCGCACCGGTCCCGTAATCGGTCAGGACATAGTCGGCGATGAACATCGGGATCTGCTCGCCGTTGACGGGGTTGGTGACAGTGCGCCCCAGGGGAATGCCGGTTTTCTCTCCGGCCTGATCGCCGCGCTCTGAGGCCGATTGGCGGGCAGCCTGAGCGACGTACTCCGCGACGGCCGCTTCCGCCCCGGTGTTCGCTGCCAGCCGGGCAACGTCGGGGTGCTCGGGCGCCAGGACGAAGAACGTCGCGCCGAACAGGGTGTCGGGCCGGGTGGTGAAGACGGGGAAGTCCAAGCCCAGCTCCTCGCAGCGAAACACCACCTCAGCACCCTCCGAGCGCCCGATCCAGTTCCGCTGCATCGTGACGACGTGGTCGGGCCACGACTCGAGCAACTCGAAGTCACTCAGCAGGCGGTCGGCATACTTCGTGATCCGGAAGAACCACTGCTCGAGGTCGCGCTGCTCCACCGAGGCGCCACAGCGCTCGCAGCGGCCTTCGATCACCTGCTCGTTGGCCAGGACGGTGGCGTCGACAGGGCACCACTGCACGGGAGCCCGCGCCCGGTAGGCGAGGTCTTCCTCGAACAGGCGCAAGAAGATCCACTGTGTCCACCGATAGTAGGCGGGCTCGCAGGTCGCGAATTCGCGAGTCCAGTCGATCGAGATGCCCCAGCGCTTGAACTGGAGCCGGAACTCTTCGATGGACGCCCAGGTGGCCTCACGCGGAGGGACTCCGGTCTTGATCGCGTTGTTCTCCGCGGGGAGGCCGAACGCGTCGTAGCCCATCGGGTGAATGACCTGAAAGCCGTGACGGCGCCGGAAGTGGGCGATCGCGTCACCGATCGCGTAGTTCTTCAGATGGCCGACGTGCGGCTCACCGGAAGGGTACGGCAGCATTTCGAGCACGTAGGCCTTCGGTAGCTCGGGGTCGAAGGCTGGATCGCCTGGGTTCGGCACCTCCCAGGTTCGCTCCTTCGCCCATCTGGCCTGCCAGCGTGCCTCGATCCGGGCGGGGTCGTATCGGGCGGGCTCCTGACTCATCGGGAGCGTGAGTTTAGGCCGCGATGCTCCCCTCGCGGTCGCGCTCGACCTCCGCGGCCGCGGGCGCTCCACCTGACGCTCACCGCTGAGGGCGCAGAGATGCTGGCTCGGATGTGGCCGGTGTACGCGCGGGGAATCGCCGACGATTTCCTGCCCGCGCT
>Ga0183260_10002948_pt1 | contig 13870 bp, 14 predicted proteins | sample AntDrymUQ4972206_2_FD_129768 | JGI IMG/M metagenome (GOLD analysis project Ga0183260, IMG submission 129768) | Polar desert sand microbial communities from Dry Valleys, Antarctica - metaG UQ497 (22.06) (version 2) (version 2) | ecosystem: Environmental > Terrestrial > Soil > Desert | place... | reverse complement strand
TTTTTTCCGGCAGGATGTCCCGCCGGCCGCACGGGCGTCCCCGCAGGCGCCAGGGAGGGTCCCATCATGTCGCACCTGCACGTCGCCCGCTTCGGCGCCATGCTCGCTCTCGTGGCGATGCTTTCCGGGTGTGCCCTGGCCGTGAGGCGCCCAAGCGTGGCCGAGCTCAAATACAACCCCGGCCGATATCACGACCGCACCGTGGCTATCGAAGGGGTGGTCACCAGTTCGTGGGGGGTGCCGCTCGTGCCGTTCCGGATGTACAAGGTGAACGACGGAACCGGAGAGGTCACCGTACTCGCAAACGACGGCCGCGTACCCACCACCGGTGCCCGGGTGCGCGTCAGGGGAAAGGTGAGCGAGGTGGCCACGCTCGGCGGGCGCGCGGTCGGCCTTCACATCCAGCAGCGGGACGTGAACTTCAGGCGGTGATCACGCGGATCACGCGGGTTACAGCGTGATCTTCACGGCGACGGCGGTCATGTCGTCGTTCGATGGCGTCTCGCCGCGCCAGTCCGCCGCCGCGGTGAACACGGCGTCCACGATCCCGCGGGCGGGCAGGTCACGCGAGGCGCGGACGACCTCCACCACACGGTCCGACGTGAACTCCTGGCCTTCCGCATTCATGGCTTCGTACACACCGTCCGTGCAGAACAGCAGCACGTCGCCGGCGTGCAGCGCGAACGTGACCTCGTCGTAGGTCGAGCCCTGGAACGAGCCGAGCGGTACGCCCGGGAGCTCTATCTGCGCGCAGGCATCTGCCGTACACCGGATTGGGTACGGCAGCCCTGAATTCGCAATCGTGATCGTCCGGCGCTTCAGATCGAGGATCGAGTAGCAGAGGGTGCAGTAGTACTCCTCCAGCTGACGCTGATGGAGGATCGTGTTGACCGACGAGAGGACGGCCGCCGGGCTCGAGCGTTCCGGCAGATAGCGCCCCCTGAACGTACGGCCTCTGACGAGCTCCGCCGCAAATGCGCTGTAAAGGGCTGCGGGAACGCCCTTACCCGAGACGTCTCCCACCGTCACGACAAGGGTGTTCGACTCTGGGGCCAGATACTCGTGAAAGTCGCCGCCGAGCTCCAGCGCCGACGCGAATGCTGCCGCGAGATCCACTCCCTTCAGCCGCTTCGGCGGCCCCGGCAGCAGCGCCGCCTGCACGCGCTGTGCGAACCGGACTTCCTTTTCCAGCCGCTGCCGCGTGGACACGACTTCTTCGTACAGGCGGGCGTTCTCGATGGCCACCGCCGCATGGCTGGCGAGCAGGGTGAGGATCTCCACTTCCCGCTTGGAGAACGCGTCGAGCTCCGGGCTCTCGAGGTCCACGACGCCGATGCAGCGATCCTTGATCAGCATGGGGATCGCGAGCTCCGACCGGACATCCGGCACCAGGGCGATGTACCGCGGATCCTGTGACACGTCGGCCACGAGCACCGCTTCCCGGTGCAGCGCCGCGTAGCCGACAAGACCCTCGCCGAGCCGGACACGGGGGACCTGCACCATCTCGCCGTAGTGCACCGCGTGCTTCATCTCGAGCTCACCCTGCTCGTTCAGCAGCAGGATGCCCAGGGTGCGGTAGTCGATCACCCGCTTCGCGAGCTGCGCGATTCGTGTAAACAGCTCGTCGAGATCCAGAACGGCGGCCACCTCGCGCCCGATTTCGGCCAGCGTTTCGAAGGCGTCCGCATCCAGCCGGCTGCGCTCGTACAGGCGCGCGTTCACGAGCGCGACGGCTACATGCGCGGCAAACTGCGTGGCTATGGCGACGTCGCGGATCGTGAACTGGTCCCGCTTGCTGCTCAGGATGTTCAACGCCCCGATGGGACGGGACTTGTGCAGCAGCGGGACGACCAGCTCCGACTGCATCCCGGGAACGAACTCCACGTATCGCGGATCCCCGGCTACGTCGTTCACCAGCAGCGGCTGCTCGCTGAGCACCGCGGCCCCGACCAGGCCGACACCCGGCTTCAGCCGCACGGGCGCGCCAGTTTCAGGATAACCAACCGTGTACGCGCTCCGCAGCTCGCCGCGCCGCTCGTCGAGCAGGTACACCGCGAATGCCTCGACCGGAATGAGCCGCCCGATCAGCCGGGGAATCTGCCTGAGCAGCTCCTCGAAATCGAGGACCGCCGTGACCTGGCGGCCGAGATCGAAGAGCGCCGTGAGGAGCTCGTGTTCGTGGGGGTCCGAACGACTTGGCGCCGGAGGCGGAGCATCCGGAGTGTATCCGTGGGTCACTGGAGGGGAGAATGGTCCTTCCGGGCGCGGGAAAGCCTCCCGCGCGTCCCCGGATTATACTTGCAAAATCACATGGACCTGACGCTTCCGCTCGATTACTCCGCCATCGAACGCATCCTGCCTCACCGGTATCCGTTCCTCCTCGTCGATCGGATTACCGAGCTCGAGCCGGACACGCGGATCGTCGGAATCAAGAACGTCACGCTGAACGAACGCTACCTGGCGCACTCAGGAGACGGCCCCCCCGTCATGCCCCCGACGATCCTCACCGAAGCGATCGCTCAGGTGGGCGCCATTCTCATCCTGGCCAAGCCGGAGAACCGTGACAAGCTCCCGTACTTCCGGAGCATCGAACGCGTCCGCTACAGGCGGCCCGTGCACCCGGGGGATGTCGTCGAGATCGAGGCAACCGTGATGCGGCTCCGGAGCCGCGTGGGGGAGCTTCGCGGCATCGCGCGGGTCGACGGGAAAGTCGTCGTGCAGGGACGCATGACGTTCGCGCTCGGGCTGCGCAGTGAATCCGGGGTTCCCCCCGCCTGATCATCTCCCCCGCGGGACGGGAACGATCCGCCGAGCCGTGCCGCTTGCGCCCGTGCGGACTACGGCCACGCCAAGAAGCACCAGGGCGGCTGCCAGCGCAATCCGGAGATCGAATGGCTCGGCGAGCAGCAGAACGCCGAGCGCAACTGCAATCACCGGGTTGATGTAGGCGTACAGCGAGACGAACGACACGGGCAGATGGCGGAGGGCGTAGGTGTACGCGACGAAGCCGCCGAGCGCGCCGACGGTAGACAAGTAGATGAACGCGGCTGACGTGCGCCCGTTGATCCCGAACTGCGGCCACTCCCCGCGCAGCGCACCGACAGCCGTCAGCATGAGCCCACCCGCGAGCATCTGCAGCGCCGTTGTACCGAGCAGATGGTCCTGCCGGGAGAACCGCCGCGAGTAGGACGAACCGAGGGACCAGCCGAGCGCGGCCACCTGCAGAGCGACGATCCCGATCAGAAACCGTCTGCTGTCGTCGGTCTGGATCGTCAGCTCCGGCCACACGAGCACGAGGATTCCGGAGAAGCCGACGGCCAGCCCCAGCAGTGTCCGCCCTGTAAACCGTTCCCCGCCCACGCTCCTTTCGACGCCAGCCATCCAGAAGGGGGCGGTTGCCACCATGACGGCCGCGATCCCGCTGGGCGCCCACTGCTCCGCGTACGCCACGCCGCCGTTGCCAACGAACAGCAGCAGGAAGCCCATCAGCGCAATCCCGCCCCACCGCGAGGCAGGGGGCAGCGGCTCTCCCTTGAACCGCATGTAGACCACCAGCAGCGTCCCGGCCACAAGCCACCGGAAGCCAGACATCAACGCCGGCGACATCGTCTCGAGGGTGATGCGGATGCCCAGATAGGTCGTGCCCCAGATCAGGCACACGGCGCCCCAGGCGATGTAGGCGAGGCGCTTCTCGCGTGTCGTGGCGACCGCCGGCGCAGATGTGATCACAGGAACTCGAACGTGCCGCGGCCGAGCCAGGCTCCGCCATCTACGGTCAGCACGTCTCCCGTGACGAAGCCGGAGTGGTCCGAGACCAGGAAGGCCACGGCATCCGCCACTTCCTCCGGCTCTCCCCATCGCTTCAGGGGAACCCTCTCGATGATGCGCTGTCTTGCTTCCGGAGTCCCCCACAACTGCTTCGCCGCGCCATCGGACCGGATCGGCCCTGGCGCCACGGCATTGACGCGGATCTTGTGGCGCGCCCATTCGACCGCCAGCGTCCGGGTGATCGACATGACGCCCGCTTTGGCGGCCGCGGAATGGACAGTGCCCGCACTGCCGGTCCACACATAGTTCGCCAGGATCGACACGATGCAACCGCCGGCACCGCGGGCGATCATGTGGCGGCCCACGGCGCGCGAGCAGTAGAAAGTGCCGTTCAGCACGATCCCCACCACGGCGTTCCATCCGTTCGGGGAAAGCTCCTCCGCGCGGCAGATGAAGTTTCCGGCGGCGTTGTTCACCAGGATATCGATCCGTCCGAAGTGCCGCAGCGTGCGCTCGACGAGCTCGTCCACCTGTTCGGGGTTCCGGACGTCGACCTGAACGGTGAGCGGATCGAACCCGGCCTGGAGCAGTTCGGCGCAACCGGCCTCCAGGTTGGCGGAGTTGCGGCTGCCGATCACGAGGCGTGCGCCAAGCTCTCCCAGCCGTTTGGCAACGGCGAGACCGATGCCCGTGCCGCCGCCGGTGACGATGGCCACGCGGTCCTTCAGCGTTCCTGGTGAGAACATCGATTCAGATTACCGGCGGCTCCGCCGGCTTGTCCATCGCGGTGTTACCATACGGCGCAGATGCGGACGGAGCGGCGTGGCCACGCAGGCTCTCCATCCTGATGATCCATGCTTCCTGACACGACGTCCCCCGGACCCCCTGTCGAGGCGTTCACCCGGCTCTTCGAGGCAGTTCACGAGGGTGTCTACATCGGCGTGCTCGACACGGCCGCGACGACGACGGTCTCTGCCAACCCGTATCTCAAGCTGATGTTCGGCTACGCCGCCGACACGCCGCCTTCAGATGTACGGCCCTTCGAAGTCGAGCGGTTCGTGGATCCTCAAGCTCGGGACCAGTTCCTCGAGCGGCTGCGGCGGGACGCAACCGTCACCGACTACCTGCTCCGGCTCCGCCGCGCCGATCGTTCCCTCGTCTGGATCGAGGTCACGGGGCACGCGGAAGGGGGGGCGGACGGCTCGATGCTGATCGAAGCGCTGATGCGTGACGTGAGCGAGCGCAAGCGTCTCGAGGATCAGGCGCGGGATCTTTACCATCAGCTGCTCCAGGCAGAAAAGCTGGCGGCGCTCGGCCAGACCATCTCAGGCGTGGCCCACGAGCTGAACAACCCGCTCGCCACCATTCTGACCTGGGCCGAACGGCTCTCCCAGCGCCAGGTCGACGACCAGACGCGCCGGGGCCTCGACATCATCCTCGGCGAGTCGGAGCGGGCGGCGAAGATCGTCCGCAACCTCCTGACGTTCGCCCGCAAGCGCCACACCACGCGCGCCATGGTCGATCTCAATCAGGTCGTACGCGAAACGCTCGCACTGCGACGCTACGAACAGCGGCTCACCAACATCAGCATCATCGAAGCGCTGGCGGCCGGGCTTCCGCAGGTCTTCTCCGACCCGCATCAGATTCAGCAGGTCCTCCTCAACCTGATCATCAATGCGGAGCAGGCGATGATCGGCGCGCACGGCCGCGGCACGCTCATCATCCGCACCTGGCACGACCTCCACAAGGACGCCGTCGTCCTCGAGGTGCACGACGATGGGCCCGGGGTGCCTGAGGAGGTGCAGCCGCGGATCTTCGATCCGTTCTTCACGACGAAAGAACTGGGAAAGGGGACCGGGCTCGGACTGACGGTCGCCTATGCGATCGTGCAGGAGCACGGGGGACGCATCAGTGTGAAATCGGAGCCGTCGGGCGGCGCCACGTTCAACGTCGCGCTGCCGGTCGGGGCGGCGTCGCTGAAGCCGGTCACGTCGGTGGCGATCGAGCGCCCCGCGAATATCGGCGCTGGCGCGTCGGTGCTCGTCGTGGAAGACGAGGCCGCGTTAGGGGCTGCCGTGGCCGAAGCGCTGGCCGACGCGGGGTTCACGGTGCACATGGCAAACGACGGGCTCGAAGCGCTGGCCCGTGTCAGAGCGCAGGCCTACGATCTCATCATCTGCGACCTGAGGATGCCGCGGCTCGACGGCACCGCGTTCTACAGGAGGCTTGAAGCGGAGCACGCGCCGATGGCGCGCCGCGTCCTGTTCGTCACGGGAGACGTTGCGGGCACCGAAGCGGGCCGGTTCCTCGAAGAGACCGGCTGCCGCTGGCTCCCGAAGCCGTTCCGGCTGAAGGATCTGCTCAGGGTCGCGGGGGAGATGCTCGGGTGAATGTCGTCGCCTATGCGCCCGCAGCCAGCCGCGACTCCTCCGGTCTGGGCCGAGGTCTCATGACCTGTGCGGCCGGCCGTTTGTACGGCAGCACCACAGCAGCCTGGCGATTGCCGTGCGATCGGGCCAGGCGCATCCGGCGGACTGTCTGCTCGAATGCGAGAATCGCGGGCCTGAGCGCCTGCGCCACTTCCTGTGCCGACGCGTCGGGACTGAACGCCCGGCGCAGCCGCTGGATGGCCCGCGCATGAAGCTGTGAAACCCTCGACTCGTTCACTCCGATCTCTGCGCCGATCTGCTTCATCGTGGCTTCGCCGTAGTAGTAGAGTGCCACCACTCGACGTTCCCGGGCCGGCAGCGACGCGATTGCCGCACGGACGCGGTTTCGCACCTCTTTCTCCTCGAACGCCTTGTCCGGCGCCTGCGGTTCAGAAGGGACCAGAGCGGCCGGCAGCATGGCGCCGTCAACGTTCTCGCCAGCCGACAGCGGGGACGTGGACTCGATCGTGTGAATACGGACAATCGTTCGGCCGAGGCGCGCCTCGTCGCATCCGACGCGCGCGGCGAGGTCCGCCAGTGAAGGTTCGGCGCCAAGCTCGCGCCGCAACTCTTCACGTGCCGTCTCGAGCTGGCGCCGCTGACGCCTGACGCCGCGCGGCCAGGCATCGCGCCTGAGCGCGTCGATCATCGCCCCGCGGACACGCCGCTCCGCAAACGTCTCGAACTTGATCCCCCGCGACTCGTCGAACCGGCAGGCGGCATCAATCAGCCCCAGCATGCCGTCCTGCACCAGGTCCCCTATGTCGATGGAATGCGGCATGGAGGACGCGACCCGGCGGGCAAGCGACTCGACAAACGGCAGGCCGGCGGCAATCCGCTCCCGCTGGCTGGATTCAAGGGGCTGACGCATGGGAACCTCATCGTGCGCCTCTGCCCCTGCGTGCGGCAGGGGCTTCCGTGACGGCCTGGGCCGCGCGGGGACGCGCGGGGAGCATGCGCAACGGAGATACCATCAGGAAAGCGGAACAAAAGCGAATGAGGAGGACCCGCCACTTCAGACGGTAAGCTGCCCTATCACAGTGGCTTAGGGAGATCCAGGCAGTGTCAGCATCGGCACTTTCGTGCAGAAGCTCACCTGGACGGTCAATAGTTTGACAGCGCGCAAAGCCTCCGGTGTCAAATTTATGGCGTGCCCCGCTTGCTATGCAGCCGGATCTCCCGGGCTGTCGACAGAGCGTCGAGCACACCCGAGACTATCTGCCCTGCGCGAGCACGGCTGACATCGTCCTCGAGCTTGGCCTCCAGCAACTCGGCGTTTGCGAGCACAATCCCGAGCTGGTTGTTCAAGCGATGGAAGAGCAACCCGAGATCCGGCGACTCGTTCGGGAGAGACCCCGGGGTCACGTCCGCAGACGGCATCATGAAGCTTCTTTGCTGGCGAGATCCGACGGGCCGGGTTCCCGCCACAGCGTATCCACGAAGATCCTGACCGAGCCCCCCGCCGTTCGGACGTACTCGACCTTTCCGCTGGCAATCCAGTTGTAGATGGTGCGGCGGCTGACACCGACCAGCTCGCACGCCTTCATGATGGAGATAGTTTTGCGATCGTTCATGATCTGCGGCCTTCCAAGGTTCGGTGAGCTTATCGGAGCGGTACGAGTGCTGCTGTAGTGCTTCTGCGGGTGCCGATCAGGACCTGCGATGATTCGTCCCGCGCCCGTCGGGCGAGGCCCCGTTTCGGACTCGATTGACCCTCCTGCGCCGCGGTGTCACAATACCGCCCGCGCCGGTAAATGGCTGATATCAGGAAACATCTGCTCATCGTCGATGACGAGGCGGCGCTGCGGTCGGCTATCGCTGAACGCCTGTCGGATCACGGGTATGCGGTAGAGCAGGCAGGCTCCGGCGAAGAGGCGCTCGAACGGCTCGCCGACTTCGCCTTCGACATTCTCCTCACCGACCTGCGCCTGCCAGGCATCAACGGCCGCGACGTGCTCGATTCGGCCCTTGAGCGGTACCCCGACATAATCGCGATCGTGATCACCGGCTACGGCACGGTGAAGGACGCCGTGGACGCGATCAAGCACGGCGCCGCCGATTTCATCACAAAGCCCTTCCAGTTCGATGCCCTGCTCCACGTGGTCCGGTCCGCCGTCGAACAGCGCCGGCTGAAGTCCGAGAACGCCTATCTGCGCTCACAACTCGAGGATCGCTATCGCATCGACGGCCTGGTGGGCCGCTGCCGTGTCATGCGGGACCTGTTCGGGCTCCTCGAGATGGTCGCCGCCACCTCGAGCACCGTCATGATCACGGGAGAGACCGGGACCGGAAAGGAGCTGGCCGCACGCGCCATCCACCACAACAGCCCGCGCCGTGCGAACCGGTTCGTCGCGCTGAACTGCAGCGCCATCCCGGAGACCCTGCTCGAAGCGGAGCTGTTCGGCCACGTCCGGGGCGCATTCACCGGTGCGATTGGCGCCCGCCAAGGGAGAGTGGAACAGGCGCACAAGGGCACGCTCTTTCTCGACGAGGTCGGCACGATGAGCCCCTCGCTTCAGGCAAAGCTCCTGCGCGTCCTTCAGGAGCGGGAGTTCGAGCGCGTTGGCGATTCGCACACGGTCAAGATCGACGTCCGGGTCATCGCCGCGACGCATTCGGATCTCGGCAGGATGGTCGCGGAGGGATCCTTCCGGGAAGACTTGTTCTACCGGCTGAACGTGCTGCCCGTGCAGCTGCCTCCGCTGCGCGCGCGGCGCGAAGACATCCCGCTCCTCGTGGGACACTTCCTGCAGCGCCTGGCGTCGGAGGGAGGACGGTCTGGTGTGACGGTGTCGCAGGAGGCGATGCGCCTGTTGATGGGTTACAGGTGGCCGGGCAACGTTCGCCAACTCGAGAATACGGTCGAACGGGCTCTGGCTTTCAGTCAGGGACGTTCGATACTGGACGTGGGCGATCTCCCCGCAGAAATCCAGAATCAAGCGGGCCCGGCTGAAGGCGCGGACACCGCGCTGCCGGAGGACGGCATCGACTTCGAGCGCTACATCGAAGGGATCGAGCTGTCGCTGATCAAGCGCTCGCTCGAGCGGACACATGGCAACAAGCGCCAGGCGGCGCGGCTCCTCAACCTCAAGCGGACGACGCTGATCGAAAAGCTCAAGCGTCTCGAGCCACACCAGGCAGCCGACTGAACCCCGGGGCCGGAACATCTCTTGTAGTACGCGTATGCCCCCACGATTTGCTTACTGGACGATCATCGTCGGTGGAAAACCCACGTCTTTCCGCGCCGAGCTGCAGGAAGACCTGCTGCCGACCTTCAAGCAGCTGCAGTCCAGGCACCCTGACGCCACGATGATGTGGTTCACGCGGGGAAAGCTCTGGAGCTCTCAGGAGGAAGCGCAGGCGGCCTACCGCGCGGGACGCGAGCGGCGGACGGCGGAGTGGCGCCCGGGCGGCGAACACCGCGATCCCCGCGCGCGCTTCGACATACCACGCGACGAGCGACGCCGGCGCTTTGCCGAGAGGGCGCGGCGCGACGCCCGCGATGGCGGTCCGCCGGGAGCCCGTCGGCGGGAGCCGTCTGGCCCTGCGCTGCCGGAGGGGCCTGAGGGTCCGGATAATCAGCATCGCGAAAGCGAGGGGCATCCTCCAGAACGGGAGGGTCGCTCACCGGAAGGGGAGCGGTCCGGGGGCGACCAGGGGAGCCGTCCTGCGGATCGTGAGCGCCGCCCGCGTCCGGAGGGGAGATCCGACTGGAGGCCCTCCGGCCGGCCGCGCGGCGAAGGGGATCGGGGGTTTCCGCCACGCGACCGGCAGGACCGCCCTCCCGGGCGCGAGGGACGCGAGAGCGGACCGCGCGACCGCCGGAGCCGGCCGCACGGCGGCGGAGGGCGACCACGCGCCGAGGGCAGATCAGACTGGCGCCCCTCCGGGCCCGGGCCACGCGATCGTGACGCGCGGCAGGGCCCGTGGCGGCCACGCGGGGAGGGGAACCGGGGTTTTGGGCCACTCGATCGACAGGACCGGCCGCCGGGGCGTCAAGGGGGCGAGGGGGGGCCGACCGACCGCGGAAGCCGGCCGCACGGCGGCGGGAGCCGCCCGCGCTCCGACGGGCGGCCAGACTGGCGGCCCTCCGGGCCCGGACCCCGCGATCGTGACGCGCGGCAGGGTCCGTGGCGGCCACGCGGGGAGGGGGACCGTGGTTTTCCGCCGCGCGACCGCCAGGACCGGCCGCACGGACGCGACGGACGCGACGACAGACCAGGCAGCCGCGCTCGCCCGGATGGGCGGTCGGACTGGCGGCCCTCTGGTCCGGGGCGCGATCGCGACACACGTCAGCGGTCACAGCCTCCACGGGACGAAGGGCACCGCAGCAGGCCGCCAGGTCGGCCCGACTGGAGGCCACACGACGACCGCGATCGGCGGCCGCGCACTCCCGACCGGCAGGAAGGGCGTCCGCCGACGGACCGCCCCGGGGCCAGGCCTGACTGGAAACGCGACGGTCCCCCGAGGCGCGACTCGACGAGACCGGATCGCCGACCGCCGGGTACGGACTCCAGGGATCGGCCGCGCGGAGGCGGTGCCCCCGAATGGCGCGGCCCATCCAGGTCCGATCAGCGCGGACGCCAGGGCGATCGACGGCCCGGGGCCGGGGGCGGACGCAAACCGGGGGGCGGAAGCCGTGGGGGTGGCGGAGGACGGTCCCGATGATCACTCATCTGGTGATGTTCAAGCCTGGAGCCTCCGTCTCCGGCGAGAGTCGCCGCGCGATCCTCGAGATGGTGCGCCAGGTGGTCAGCGGCTCTCCGACCATCCGGCGCTGTTCCGTCGGCCGACGGGTCAAGCACGGGGTAGCCGGCTACGAACAGACGATGCGCGAGGATTACGAGTACGCGCTGTTGCTGGAGTTCGACGATGTGGAGGGGCTGAAGGCGTATCTGACGGGCGCAGCGCACGATGCAGTCGGCAAGCTGTTTACGAGCGCGTCACTGGCGTACGACTATGAGGTGATGGACCTCGGCGAGGCCGACCGGCTCCTGTAGCGACCTACGCGCACGCCGGCGACGGCCGCTCGCGTGTAACGAAGAAGTCCCGGATCACGTCACGCAGCTGCGGGATGGATTCCGCCGTGTTGATGGCGACCCGGAGGTGCGACCCGTTGTCGAGTCCCTTCGTGTACCAGGAGTTCAGCGCGCGCAGCTTGTTGATGACCCATCGCTCCCGCCCCCGGGCCGGCGCCGGCGCGGTGGGGGCCTGGCCCGGCGCAACGTGGCGGAACCCGTCAGCCTCCTGGACCTGCTCCTGGAGGAGCAGGTCCACGTACTCCAGCAGGAACTGCCCGCGCTCCTCCAGTGACACCTCACCGGGCGCGCGCCCCTGCGCGAGCGCCGCCGCCTGCGAAAAAATCCAGGGATTCCGGAGGGCGCCGCGTCCGACGAGCACACCGCGAACCGGCGTGTCACGCAGGCGATCGATCATCTGCTGCGGCTCGACGCAGTCGCCGCTGCCGAACACGGGAATCCGAACGCCCGACGCGACCTCTCCGATCAGTTCCCAGTCCGAGAATCCGGAATACGACTGCGCCGCCGTCCGGCCGTGTACGGTCACGGCCGCCGCTCCGGCATCTTCGATCCGCTTCGCGAGGTCCGGCGCGTTGATGGCTGTCGCGTCCCACCCTGCACGCATCTTCACCGTCACGGGGATGCTGACCGCCTGAACCATCGCCCTGACGACCTCAGCCGCGTGCGCAGGTTCGCGCATGAGGCTGCACCCTGCGCTGTGCCTCGCGATCTTGTGCACCGGGCAGCCCATGTTCACATCGACGATGTCGGCTCCCATGCCTTCAACGATCCGCGCGGCGGCCGCCATCCTCGCCGGATCGCCGCCGAAGATCTGAATCGAGACCGGCCGCTCCTCTTCCGTGTACTCCGCGTACTCCAGGGTGCGGTCGCCGCCGCGGACCAGCCCCTCGGAACTCACCATCTCGGTCACGACGAGGCCGCAGCCCCCGCGGCGCTTTACCAGCCTCCGGAAGGCGGTGTCGGTCATCCCCGCCATCGGGGCCAGAGCAAAGGGAGGCGCGAGGTCGATCGAACCGATTTTCGTCATCAGAGAGCCCTCACGTCCGCGGCATCGACTTCGACGCTCACCCCCTGCCCGATCAGGTGCACGCTCAGGATGAGCCGCGCCTGCGACCCCTTTCGCACGAGTCGGCCGGTCACGCCCTTGAGCGGACCACTGACGACAGCCACCATCGACCCCTCGGAAATGAGCGGGCAGGGATCGTATTTGAGCTCGCTCTCGATCAGCGTCCGGATCCCGTCGATCTCCTCGTCCGGGATCGGGGCGATTTCCCCGTTGAAGGAGACAATCCTGACGACTCCGGAGCAGTTCAGGATGCGCAGCCGCTCACCGCCGTCGAAGCGCAGGAAGCAGTACCCGGGGAACAGCGGCCAGTCGACCTTCTTCTTGCGATCCTTCCACCGGCTCCAGCGCGTAATCGTCGGCAGGAACGCCTCGTAGCCTTTCTGCTGAAGCTGCTCGCGGACGCTCTGTTCGTGCCGTGACCGTGTCCATACGGCGTACCACGCATCCGCCATCGTCAGCCCAGAGGCGGGGTCGCCCCTTGGGCGATTAGCTCCTCGTACGCCTTCTGCAGCTCCGCGTTCTTCCACTCGATGAGAGCCTGGCCCCGCACGCGGGTGAGGAACTTGAGGACTTCCTGCCGCTGGCGATCGCCGTGGACGCGTTCGGCCACGAGGTCGCGCACGCTCTCGAACGGCTGCACGGAGGATTCCTTCAGGGTCTCGAGCTTGAGGATCTGGTAGCCACGTGCGGTGCGGATGGGAGGCGTCACTTCACCCGGCTTCATCTTCTGGACGACCTGCTGAAGGGCTTCCGAGAGCTCCCCTACCGTAATGGGCCCGATGAGACCACCGTTCGCCTTCGACGGCGCAGCTGACACCTCGGACGCCACTGCGGCGAAGTCTTCCCCGCCGAGCAGCCGCTGACGGACGGCGGTGGCCGCAGCGCGCGCCTGGTCCTCATCCCCCACGTTGATTCCTGCCTGCCCCTTCTGTGTGGTGGTATTCACCTCGACGAGGATTTCACGAAGGGTCACGTTGGCCGGCTCGGTGAACTCCTGGGGGTGGGCGCGATAGTACTGCCGTGCCTCTTCCTCGGTAATCGTCAGCTTCGAGCCGACCTCCTCGCGCTGGACCTGCTGGATCATGAAGGAACGCTCGACGTTACGCCGCAGCTCGTCGATCGTCATCCCTTCCTGCTTCAGCGCCGCCTCGAACCGCACGTCCTCTTCCAGGTTCTGCTCACGGCGAAGCGCACCGAGCCATTCCTTGAACTGCTCGTCGCGCAGGCGGTACCCGCGTTCCTTTGCGAGCTGAACCATCAGCAATTCGTCAATCGCTTCGACGAGAATGCGGGGGGTGACCTCCGCCAGCAGTTTGCGAAGCTGCTCGTCGTTCTTCAGCGCCTCCGGTTCGAGATCCTGATTCATCCTCTGCCGCAGCACGGCTATCTGCCGGCCTTCCAGCTCGGTCTTCGTGATGATGTCCCCATTGACCTTCACGAGCACCTGCTCGATGATCTCGGCCCGCATCGGGGCAGCGAGGGCAAACACCACGAACAGACATCCGGCGATACGCAATTTATTCCTCATACCTGTTCCTGTCCGGGATCGCCAGCAGACCGCCGACGGG
>Ga0183260_10002947_pt1 | contig 13884 bp, 12 predicted proteins | sample AntDrymUQ4972206_2_FD_129768 | JGI IMG/M metagenome (GOLD analysis project Ga0183260, IMG submission 129768) | Polar desert sand microbial communities from Dry Valleys, Antarctica - metaG UQ497 (22.06) (version 2) (version 2) | ecosystem: Environmental > Terrestrial > Soil > Desert | place... | reverse complement strand
GCGCACCACGCCTCGGGTACCATCCCGGCGATGTTCGAACGGACGGTGCTGCCCGAAGGGCCGCGGGTGATCACGGCGCGGCTCCCGGCGGCTCGCTCCGTGTCGATCGCCGCCTACGTGCGCGCCGGCTCCCGCCTGGAGGCGCCGGAGCAGGCCGGGATGGCCCACTTCCTGGAGCACCTCACGTTCAAGGGCACGGCGGCGTATCCGTCGACCCGGGCTCTGAGCGAGGCGATCGAAGGCGTGGGCGGCTCGTTCAACGCGGCCACGGACCGCGAGACGACCGTGTACTGGGTGCGCGTCCCGCGCCGAGAGACAGAGCGCGCGATGACGGTCCTCGGGGAGTTGATCTGCCGGCCGGCGCTGGACATGGCGGAGATCGACCGCGAGCGCGAGGTCATCGTCGAGGAGATCCGCGGCTACCTGGACGACCCCGCGGAGTACGCCCAGATCCTGTTCCAGCAGGCGATGTTCGGGCAAACGGCCATGGGGCGCGAGATCTGCGGAGAGGAATCCGACGTCCGATCCCTGCCCGCGGCCGGTATCCGCACCTTCTGGGCGGCGACCTACCAGCCCGCCAGCGCCGTGGTGGCCGTCGCTGGCGACCTGGCGCATGACGAGGCGGTCCAGCTTGCCGACGCGGCGTTCGGACGGGGGAACGGTGCCATCCACGGCTTCGATCCAGCCCCTTCAGTCCCGGCGGGCGAGCGGATCCTGACGGGCAAGCGTGACTCCACCCAGGCGCAACTGTGCCTGGGCGTGCCCGCGCTGCGTCGCGACCACCCTGATGGGTGGGCGCTCGCAGTCCTCAACGCGATCCTCGGCGATGGGATGAGCAGCCGGCTCTTCCTCGCCCTGGTCGATCGGGATGCGCTGGCGTACGACGTGGCCTCCGGTGTCGTGGAGTACGCCGACACGGGCTTCCTGCAGGTGACTGCCGGTGTCGATCCCGGCCGGGTTGGCCGGGCGCTCGCGGGGATCCTCCGTGAGCTCAAGGCCCTGCGCGATGAGCCGGTCGGCATGGACGAGCTGCACAAGGCGAAGGCGTACCTGTCCGGCGGCCTGGAGCTTCGGATGGAGGAGACGCGGCACCTGGCATCCTGGGTCGGTGGCCAGGAAGCCCTCCACGATCGCGTGCTGACGCTCGACGAAGCCCTCGCGGCGATCGAGCGGGTCACCGCCGCCGATGTTGGGCGGCTCGCCGGCTCCATCTTCCGGAACGACCTCCTCCGGCTCTCCGTGGTCGGGCCCGCACGGTCCCTTCGAGGGCTTGACCGACACCTCAGGCTGCCCGCATGACGATCGCACCGGCCCCCGGCGCCTCGGCGCGCGATGACATCCGCGTCGCGCGCGTCCACCTGCGCATGGGCCAGCTGACCCTCGCTCGCGCGGAGTTCGAGGACCTGTTCCGCGAAGACCGCCTCGACCTGTCCGGGATGGCGATGCTTGCCGAGGCGCGCTGGCGTACCGGCGCCGTCTCGGGCGCCGCCGATGCCGCGACGGCCCATCTCGAGGCCGGCGGCGAGGACGAAGTGGCGCTGTGCATCGCCGCGGAGTCGGCCGCCGCGGAAGGCCGGACCTCCGATGCCCGTGCGTTGATGGATCGCCTGTCCGTATCCGATGCGACGACCCTCGAAGCCCTGTTCGCGGGGATGCCTCGACGGGCGTTCTGGCCGGCCGGCCCGGTCGATCGGAGCGATCTCGATGACCTCCGTCGCCAGGGCGACGGTCGCATCGGAGGTGCCCGACGAGGCCTTCCCGGTGCAGGCTCGCGTTCCGCTCACATGGGCGAGCGACCTCCAGCCCCGGAGTCCGGCGCGCGCCATGGCGAACCCACGCCCCAGCGTGCCGTCCCCGGGCCGCGCGAGGTGATCGAGGCCGCGGGACTCGGCGGCTGGGATGCCGGGACGCGCCGCTCGATGGAAGACCCCAGGGGTGTCGCCGGGCGCTTCCCGGCCGTCGCCGGCCAGGCTATCCGGGGCCGCCGCGGGAGGGGCCAGCTCGACCCCGTGACGGAGCTGGATCGGGCGCGCCAGGAGCTCCAGACGAAGCCGGACAGCGCGTTGATGCGCCTCTCCCTCGTGCTGCGCCATGACTCAACCCTGGCGCCCGCGGTGCTACAGCTGCTGCACCTGCGTCGCGAACCAATCGCCGCGCTCGTCCGCGGCGACGCCCAGCGGCTCCTGGGCCGCCATCTCGAAGCCGAGGCCGCGTTCGACGTAGCCGCGGAGAGCCTGGAGGACTCGTGACCGAGCGAACGCTCGTCCTGATCAAGCCCGATGGCGTGCAGCGCCTGCTCGTCGGCAGGATCCTGGCCCGCTTCGAGGAGCGCGGCCTGAAGCTCGTGGCGCTGAAGCTGGTCCACGTTGGCCGGCCGTTCGCCGAGCGGCATTACTCGGTCCACCGCGGCAAGCCGTTCTTCGAAAGCCTGCTCGACTTCATCACCTCCGGCCCGCTGGTGGCGCTCGCACTCGACGGACCCAACGCGATCGCAGTCGTGCGCTCGATGGTCGGCGCGACGCGGCCACACGAGGCGGCGCCGGGATCGATCCGGGGCGACCTCGCGGTCGAGACGGCACAGAACCTGGTCCACGCCTCGGATGCGCCGGAAACCGCGGAGGCGGAGCTGGGCCTGTGGTTCACCGCCGATGAGCTGATCGACTACGACCGAGAGGGCGATCGCTGGGTCCTCGCGCCAGAGGAGTAAACCGGCCCGCCTCACCGGCGAGGTCTTGGACCACGCGCCCGGCGGCTGAGCCGCTCCAGCCCCTGGCCCTCAGCCTCCGGCGCCGCCGATGGCCGTCGCGAGCGCCATCAACGCGAGCGCAATCACGCCGAGCGCCGTGATGGGCGCCCGATTGGCGCGGAGCTCCGCCGGCATGGCCCGCACGACGCCGGTCCGCGAGGCCCGGGACCAGCCCACCGCGCGGCCGCCGCTCCAGGTCGGGCGCCCGGACGGGCCCGCCGCGACTGCCGACGAGACCGGCGCCAGCCCCGCGAGGCCGATCCGGCCCAGGTAGATCGCGGGCATGACCGCGAAGACGACCGCCAGGATCCCGCCGACCCCGGGAAGTGCGCCCCCCACCAGCGCCCCCCGCGCGTCATAGATCGCCATCCCGGGGAGCCCAATCGCCGCGACGAGGATGACCGCGAACGCGACGCCGAGGACCGGTGCGTGCCGCGCCCAGCCGCTGAGATCGGCGAGGCGGTGGCCGCCGTAGGTCGTGCGGACAACCGCCGCCCATGCCGCGAGCGCCGTCTTGACCGTCGCGCTCGCGACGAGCCAGTTGCGTGCCGCGGCCACCACCTCGGGCTCCAGGGACGCGAAGGCGAGCAGGGCAACGCCGGCGTCCTGGAGGATGGAGTAGCCGAGCACGTGCTCGATGTCGTCGTGGACCATGGCCGCGAGGCCCCCGAGCACGATGCTGACGAGGCTCGCGACCACGATGAGCAGCCGCTCTACGTCGCCCACCGCCATGGGCCCGAGCGCAACCTGGCTCCAGTCGAGCGCCACGAGCACGAACGCCGCGCTGCCCCAGGCGAAGGCCGCCGGGATGGCCAGCGGGCTGACGCCCTCCATGAAACGCGCCGCCCAGACATGCAGCGGAATCAGGCCACACCGGATGGCCACGGCGGCGACCATCCCGAGCAGCGCCATGCCCAGCCCGAGCCGGCCCGCCGGCTGGATGGCGCCAAGCGCGCCGCCCCCCAGCGGCCCCGCGGCCGAGGCGCCCCACGCGATCACGCCCAGGGCCAGCAGTCCCGAGCCGAAGATCGCCAGCGTGCCTCGGCTCGTGGTGTGCAGCCGCGCGGCGGTGTCGGATCTGTCGATCCAGCCGGAGAGGCCGGGCACGACCACGCCGGCCACGCCGCCGGCGGCGAGCGCGGCTACGGACGTCGCGGGATCGCGCGTGGCGAGCGCCATCCCTGCGACTGCCAGCCCGACCAGCGATGGCCCGACGACGGTCGGCCGCAGGCCGAGGGCGATCTCCAGGAGCCCCAGCACGGCGAGCCCCGCGGACCACGCGACGGCCATCGCGCGCACGACCGGCGTGCTGACGAGGCCGACACCGCCGATCGCGAGCGACTCCTCGGCGGGCATGACCAGGGCGAGAACCAGGACGGCGAGGCTGCCGGCAAGACCGATCACCAGGGCCGCGGGCCGCCGCTCGCTCGCGAGAAGGATCGTCGCAAGGCCCGCCGAGAGGGCCACCAGGGCGAGGGCGAGGAGCGTCACCGGGCCATCGCGGCGCGCGATCCGTCCGGCGCGGCCTGGTCCGCCGCATCGCTCGAGCCGGAGATGGAGCCGGACCCGGGGCCCGAGCTCGCGTTCCCGCCGGCCTGCGCCGCCGCCGCCGCCAGCGCAGCCCCGGTCGCACCGCTCACCACGAGCAGCGCCGCCCGCGCGATCTCCTCGAGCTCCACCGCGGGCCCCGCGATACCAATTCGGATGAGCAGCACGGCCTGGGTGACCAGCACGAGGCCGATCGCTCGACGCGCCCCCGGTCGGCCGTGGACGAGGGGCGCGATCCCGATTGCCAGCAGCGCGGCGCCCGCCGCGACCGTCAGGGCCATCGTCGTGATGGCTGCGGACTCGGGGAGTACCGATCCGCCCGGCGTGATCGGCCCCGGCCCGCCTGGCCCACCTGGGACCGCGGTCACGGCGATCGCGGCGAGCCCCACCGCGAGCCCCAGCCCGGCAACGCCCCCCGCCGTGGCGAGGAGCGCCTCCGCCGGCCAGCTCAACGGCGATGGCTGGCTCGGTCCACCGCGCAGCGCCGCCCGGATGATCGTCGCGACGAGGAGCGCCGCCATGATCCGCACGCCTAGGATGGCCGCGGAGGGCAAAGGCTCCACCAGGAGGGCAGCGGCCACGAGCGAGACGGCCAGGCCGACCGCGGCGGCGCCCGAGTCGCGCGTCGACACCGCCACCACGGCGCCGGCGCAGATCGCGAGGACGATCGCGACCAGCGCGAGGCTCATGAGCTGGGGTCGAACTCCGGGCCGGGACCACGGCCGGAATCGGGGCTGGCTCGCGGGCTGAGGCCCGGGCTGGACCCAGGGATGTAGCCGGGGCTGAGCTCGGGATGGGCCGGCGTCGGCAGCACCCCGAACGTGTCGAACGGCCAGTAGCGCAGCCACGCCCGCCCGATCACTTGCCCTACCTCCACGGGGCCGAAGCTCCGCGAATCCGCCGAGTCCTGGCGGTGGTCGCCCATGACCAGGAGCTGGCCGTCGGGGACCTGCCACAGGCTCGGCCCGCCGGATTGGGGATCGGTGGTCTGCGGGACACCGCCCTCCTTGAAGATGTAAGGCTCGTCGAGCTGGACGTCGTTCACGTAGACCTGCCCGCGGCGAAGCTCGATCGTGTCGCCGGGCAGGCCAATGACGCGCTTGATGAACGGGACGCCGCCGCCGGATGACCACGTCTCCGGGGGATCGAAGACGACGATGTCGCCGCGGGTGTAGGGCGACCAGCGCGGCGTCAGCTTGTCCACCAGGACGTACTGGTCGGGCAGGAGGGTTGTCTCCATGGAGCCCTGCTGGACCTTGTAGGGCTGGGCCACGAAGGTCTGGATGCCGAGGAAGATGACGATCGTCAGGACGAGGGTCTCGACAACCTCGAACAGGCAGCCGAGCGCCGGGCGTTGGCTCACGGGTGGGGTCGCTGGCTCACAGGGACGGGAGTATAGGGGCGGGGCCCCGTGCTAGACTCCGCGCGGCCCGGACGGGCTGACTGGCGCACGGGCTGCTGCCTCCGCCGGATCAGTCGGTCGTTGGGCCACCCGTGTCCCTGAGCCATGCGCACGCGAGCCGCCCTGCCCATGGGCGCCCGTGCACCGACCCGCGGAAATACCTGGAGGATCACCCAGCCCGATGGACGCGAGCACGCTCCAACTCATCATCCTGCCGTCCGGCATCATCGCCGTGCTGTTCGCCATGTACCTGGCCCGCGATGTGCTGGCTCGTGACACCGGAACGGCGGCCATGCAGGACGTCGCGGGCACGATCTTCGAGGGCGCGGTCGCCTTCATCCGGCGCCAGTACACGACGATCGGCATCCTCGCCGTCGTCGGCGCCGTCGTGATCGGCTTCGTGATCACCATCTTCGAGACGCAGGACGTCGCCGACACCGATGTGTTCGGGATCGATCTCGGCTGGCGAACCGGCGTGGCGTTCCTCGTCGGCGCGGCCTGCTCGATGGCTTCTGGGATCATCGGGATGTACATCAGCGTCAAGGCCAACGTTCGCACGGCCGCAGCCGCCCGCCGCAGCCTGGTAGAGGCGGTGCAGGTGGCGATGCGGGGCGGAGCGGTCTCGGGCTTCCTCGTCGTGGCCCTGTCGCTGCTCGGCGTGTACGGCATCTTCGTCGCCTTCGACGGGTTCGCGCGGCCCGACCAGGCCCCATTCCTGATCGTCGGCTTCGGCTTCGGCGCCTCCTTCGTCGCCCTCTTCGCCCAACTGGGCGGCGGCATCTACACGAAGGCCGCGGACGTCGGCTCGGACCTCGTCGGGAAGGTCGAGAAGGGCATCCCCGAGGACGATCCCAGAAACGCGGGCGTGATCGCGGACCTGGTTGGCGACAACGTCGGCGACTGCGCCGGCCGTGGTGCCGACCTGTTCGAGTCCACCGCGGCCGAGAACATCGGCGCGATGATCCTCGGCGTGGGCGTCTTCTTCATCGCCCGCGACCTGGGCTGGCCGAACCCCCAGGCATGGATCTTCTTCCCCCTCGTCGTCCGCGCCTTCGGGCTGCTGTCGACGATCGTGGCGATCTTCTTCGTCCGCGGTCGCGAGGACGAGAACCCGATGAACATGCTGAACCGCGGCTACTGGGTCACAACCATCCTCTCGGTGGCCGCGCTGCTGCTGACGACGAACGTCATGCTCCAGACGAATGGCAACGCCCCGTCGGGCATCCCGGTCTGGGTGTACTACTTCGGGGCCGGCATCGTGGGCCTCGCGACGAGCGTCGCGTTCGTCTACATCACCCAGTTCTACACGGCGGGCTCATACCGGCCGGTTCGGGAGATCGCCGAGGCGTCCAAGACCGGACCCGCGACGAACATCATCTCCGGCACGGCCGTCGGCTACGAGACGACCTTCGTCACGGCGATCACGATCGGCATCGCGCTGTTCACGAGCCACTGGCTCGGCTCGCAGGCAGGCATCACGAATGCTGCCGGGCACGACGTCGGCGGGATCTTCGGGACAGCGGTCGCGACGATGGCCATGCTCATGACGACCGCGTACATCCTCGCCATGGACACGTTCGGGCCGATCACAGACAACGCCGGCGGCATCGCGGAGTTCAGCCGGGCCGAGGCCGGCGCCCGCGAGATCACCGACCGCCTGGACGCCGTCGGCAACACCACCAAGGCCCTCACCAAGGGCTATGCGATCGCCTCGGCGTCGCTGGCCGCGTTCCTGCTCTTCAGCGCCTACATCGACAAGGTCAACCTGATCCACACGCGCCGCGGCGAGCCACTCCTCGAGGCCGTGAACCTCGCCAACGTGAGCGTCTTCATTGCCGCCCTCATCGGCGCGATGCTCGTCTACTTCTTCAGCTCGCTCGCGATCCGGGCGGTCGGCAAGACGGCCCAGTCGATCATCGTGGAAGTCCGGCGCCAGTTCCGGGAGATGCCCGGGATCATGGACTACACCCAGCGCCCGGACTACGCCCGCGTCGTCGACATCACCACCAAGGCGGCGCTCCGCGAGATGATCGCCCCGGGTGTCGTGGCGGTGGCCACGCCGATCGCCGTCGGCCTGCTGCTCGGTGCCGAAGCTGTCGCGGGGATGCTGATGGTCGGGACGATCTCCGGCGTCATGCTGGCGACGGTCCTCAACAACGGTGGCGGTGCGTGGGACAACGCCAAGAAGTACATCGAATCCGGCCACCTGAAGGACGACCAGGGCAACGTCCTGGGCAAGGGCTCAGAGGCGCATGCGGCGGCAGTCGTGGGCGACACGGTCGGCGATCCGTTCAAGGACACCGCTGGTCCGTCCCTCCACGTCCTGGTGAAGCTGCTGGCGACCATCACCCTCGTCCTCGCCCCATTGTTCATTCGGTAGCGGGCATCTAGGTAGGGCAGCGGGTGCCGGTGTCTGGACGGCTGCCCTCGGCACGCCGCAGCTAGGTGGACGAGCAGCTCGTCCAGGCCATCGTGCTGGGGTTGGTCCAGGGGCTGACCGAGTTCCTGCCGGTCTCGAGCTCCGGACACCTCATCGTCGTTCCGGCACTGCTGGGCTGGAACGACCCGTTCATCGAGAGCCTCGCGTTCAGCGTGATGCTCCACGTGGCGACGCTGCTGGCTCTGCTCCTGTACTTCCGCAGCGACTGGCTGCGGCTCATCCCGGCCGGCCTGGCCACGTTGCGAGACCGCTCCTTCCGGGACGATCCGGATCGAAAGCTGGCCTGGCTGCTCGCGGCCTCCACCGTGCCCGCGGTGATCGTTGGCCTCCTGCTCAACGACGTCATCGAGACGGCGCTCCGTGAGCCCCGGCTAGTCGCGCTGACCCTCGTCGCCGGGGGCTTGGTCCTGTGGGTCGCGGACCGGCACGGCTCGAGGACCCGGCCCATCTCCGGCCTCACGTTCCCGATGGCCCTCGGCATCGGTGCGGCGCAGGCGCTGGCCCTCGTGCCGGGCGTGAGCCGCTCCGGCATCTCCATCTCGGCGGGGCTGTTCGCCGGCCTGGACCGTGAGGCCGCGGCCAGGTTCGCCTTCCTCATGGCGACGCCGATCACCGCCGGCGCCGGCCTCTGGGAGCTCCGGACCATCCTCGCCGGCGAGGCCGGTGTCGAGCTGCCGCTGGTGCCCCTGCTCGCGGGCATGGTCGCGTCGCTGCTCGCCGGGCTCTTCGGGATCTCCGTGCTGATGCGCTACCTGCGCTCGCACGGAGTCGGGATCTTCGTCGCCTATCGAATCGCGCTTGCGGCGCTCATCGTCGTCGCCTGGCTCGGGCTGTGGGACCGTTGATCGCGATGCGCGCGGCACGCCAACCCGCCCGGTGACGCCATGGAGGTGACGCCATGGAGGTGATGAAGCGGCTCCGGCAGCGCGCGATCCGGGACCTGATCGAGCAGCGCCCGATCCATACGCAGCAGGAGCTGGCCGCCGCGCTCCGCGAGCGAGGCGTCCGCGCCACCCAGGCGACCATCAGCCGCGACGTCGCCGAGCTGGGGCTGGGGAAGGGGAGTCGAGAGGGACGCTCTGCGTACGTACTGCCGCCGCGCCTCCGCGATGCAGACGTCTCGGGCGAGGACCGACTGCGCCGCCTGCTCTCGGACGTGCCGGTGGAGTTCCGCATCGCCGATCTCCTGCTCGTCATCCGAACGCTCCCGGGCAGCGCGCACGCCGTTGCGGCGGCGCTTGATCGCACCCGCTGGCCGGAGATCGTCGGCTCGATCGCGGGCGACGACACCGTCTTCGTCGCGACATCCGACAAGGCCTCACTCCGGCGGCTGCGGGACCGACTCGCTGGCCTCTCCGGCCGTCACTGAGGAATCCGGGACCGACGACGGACAGGGCTGCTTTGACAGGCCCTCGGGGTCGCAGTAGGCTACCGGCCGACCCGGACTCCAGCCCGCACAAGTTGATCTCGCGGGGCTGGGGTTCTTTCCTTATCCGGGGGCAAGAGAGACCTGTGAACAACAAGCCCACCTACATCAGCAAGGACGGCCTCGAGAAGCTTCGCCATGAGCTCGAGGAGCTGGTGTCCATCCAGCGGCCGGAGATCGCGCAGCGAATCCACGACGCCAAGGAGCACGGCGATCTCACCGAGAACGCCGAGTACGAGGACGCCAAGAACGAGCAGGCGTTCGTAGAGGGCCGGATCCAGATGGTGGAGTCGCTGATCAAGAACGCCACCCTCATCGACGAGCACCACTCGAACGACCATGTGCAGATCGGCTCGACGGTCAAGGTGAGCGGGCCGGACGGGAACCAGACGTTCACGATCGTCGGCTCCACCGAGGCCAAGCCCACCGAGGGCCGCATCAGCAACGAGAGCCCGGTCGGGCGCGCTCTCCTGGGCAAGAAGAAGGGCGAGAACGTCTCCGTCCAGGTGCCCGCGGGCGATATCGCCTACAAGATCACCGGCATCTCCTAGGCGCGGGCAGCCTCAGTGGGCGCCGACGCTCGCTCCGGGGAGACCACCGCGTCCGCGGCGCAGGCCATCGCTTCGACGATCTGGGCCGACGAGCTGGCGGCGCGGGTCTCCGGACCACAGGTCGTCAACGACTCGAAGACGCCGTCCGGTACCGTCCACGTGGGCAGCCTGCGCGGGCCGGTCATCCTCGACGTCATCACAAGGGCGCTGCGCGCCGCCGGTCGCCAGACGACCCTGCTGTACGGCGTCGATGACCTCGACCCGATGGACGCCCAGGCGCTCCTGACCCCGGACGCGGTCGGGGAGGCGATGGGCCGCCCGCTCGCCCACGTCCCCGACCAGGAGGCAGACGGCCATGCCTCCTACGCGCGCCACCACGCCCAGCGCTTCATCGACATCTTTGCGGGCCTGGGCATCCACCCGGACCGCTACTACTGGATGAGCGACCACTACGCGGCCGGCGACATGGACCAGTACATCCGCATCGCGCTGGACCGAACCGCAACCGTGCGCGAGGTCTACCAGCGCGTCGCCAACGTCCGACATCCGGACACGTGGCACCCGATCAGCGTCATCTGCCCGACCTGCGGCCGCGTGGGCACCACGATCGTCACGAAGTGGGACGGGGAGCGCGTGTTCTACGAGTGCCGTGAGGCGCTGGTCACGTGGGCGAAGGGTTGCGGCGCCTCTGGCTGGGTCAGCCCGTTCGGGGGTGCGGCGAAGCTGCCCTGGAACCTGGAGTGGGCCGCCCAGTGGTCGCTGTTCGGGGTGACGATCGAACCGTGCGGGAAGGACCTCGCCACCGCGGGCGGCTCCCGGGATCGGTCGGACGCGATCGCGCGCGAGGTTTTCGAGCGCGAGCCGCCTATCAACGTGCCCTACGAGTTCCTGAACATCGGCGGCAAGAAGATGTCCACCTCCAAGGGCCGGGGCGCGCCCGCACACCTGATCGCCGAGGTGGTGCCACCGGAGCAGCTGCGGCTTCTGTTCCTCCGCCCCCGCCCGAACCAGGCCATCGAGTTCGACCCGGGCGGGACCGATGCGATCCCACGCCTGTTCGACGAGTTCGATCGGCTGGGCGCCGCCTTGGCCGGTCGCGACATCAAGGGCGAGCTGCCGCCGGGCTTCGAGGCGATGTTCCGCTACTCGCTGCTCGATCCGGCCGCCGACGTGGGGGCCGAGGCGGGCCGCTTCCGATTCCCGTTCGGGCACCTGGCGACGCTGATCCAGATTCCGGGGGTGGACATCGGGGCGGTCGCCCGGGAGGAGAAGGGCGCAGACCTGGACGAGGCGGAGCTGGCGGACCTCGAGCGGCGCACGGCCTCCGCACGCGCCTGGCTGGACACGTATGCACCCGATGACGCGAAGATCGTCGTGCAGCCGACCCTTCCCGACGCCGCCGAGGCGCTCGAGGCGGCCGAGCGGCTATTCCTCGTGGCGCTCGCCGATCGAGCGGCTGATCCCAAGCTGCGCGGCCTGGCCCACGATGGCGAGTCATGGCACGCCGCCATCTTCGAGACGGCGACCGAGGTCGGGGTGAAGCCCGGGCGCGCCTTCCGGGCGCTGTACCTCGCGTTCCTCGGCCGCCCGAATGGGCCGCGGGCCGGCTGGCTGCTCGCGAAGCTCGAGCCGGAGTTCGTCGAGGCACGCCTTCGGGAGGCGGCCGGCAGCCGCACACTGGAGCCATGAGCGTCGGGCTGCAGCGGCTGCGCGAGGATTCCGAGGCGATCCGGCGCGGCGCGATCGACAAGGGCGAGGACCCGGGGATCGTGGATGCCGCGCTGGAGGCCGACGCCCGCCGACGGGAGCTCCAGGGGGAGGCCGACGGCCTTCGAGGCGAGCGCAACATCGCCTCCAAGCAGATCGGCGAGACGATCAAGGGTGGCGCGAAGCCGGACGGCGCGGAAGTCGCGTCGCTCCGTGCCCGCTCCACGGAGATCGGCACCCGCCTGACCGACCTGGAGACCGAGCTCGCGGAGACCGAGGCCAGGGTCGAGGACCTCCTGCTCCGCATCCCGAACCCCGCCGAGCCGGACGTGCCGGTCGGTGGCGAGGAGGCCAACGTCACGGTTCGGACCTGGGGTGAGCAGCTCGCGCGAGTCCAGCCGCTCACCGGGGAAGTGGGCGCCGACGCGCGGCCGGATGGCGCGACCTGGGAGCGCAAGCCGCACTGGGAGATCGCGGAGGCGCTCGGGATCATAGACCTGCCGCGCGGCGCGAAGATCACGGGCTCTGGCTTCCCGGTCTACCGCGGCGCCGGCGCCGCGCTCCAGCGCGCCCTGATCAGCTGGTTCCTCGATGTCCACACGCGCGAGAACGGCTTCACGGAGATCTGGCCGCCGATCTTGATCAACCAGGCATCGGCGCGCGGCACCGGGCAGATCCCTGACAAGGAAGACCAGATGTACGTCGTCACCCGCGACGACCTGTACCTGGTCCCTACGGCGGAGGTGCCGGTCACGAACCTGCACCGGGACGAGATCCTGGAGCCCGCGACGCTCCCGATCCACTACGTCGCGTACACGCCCTGCTTCCGGCGCGAGGCGGGAGCCGCCGGCAAGGACACCCGGGGCATCCTTCGCGTCCACCAGTTCGACAAGGTGGAGATGGTGCTGTTCGAGCGCCCGGAGGTCTCTGCCGATGCGCTCGAATGGATGACCGGGCGCGCCGAGGACCTGCTCCAGCGCCTGGGCCTCGCCTATCGCGTGCTGCTGATGTCGACGGGGGAGATGGGCTTCGTCCAGTCGCGCAAGTACGACCTGGAGGTCTGGGCGCCTGGCGTCGAGCGCTGGCTGGAGGTCTCGTCGTGCTCCAACTTCCGCGACTACCAGGCTCGACGGATGGCGATCCGCTACCGGTCCGAGCGAGGCGCCAAGCCGGAGCTCGTGCACACGTTGAACGGCTCGGGGCTGGCTCTGGCCCGCACGGTCGCGGCGATCATCGAGACGTACCAGCGGCCGGACGGCTCCATCGACGTCCCGGAGGTCCTGGGACCGTACCTTGGCGTCGAGCGAATTGGCGCGCTCGACCCGAGTCCGTCGGCGCCCTGAGCCGCCGTACTCCTCGACCTCCCTCCGGTGCCCGGCCTCGATCTCGGCCTCCCGTGACGCTCCACGTCGACGATCGGATAGTGATCCTCCAGGCTGACATCACGACGCTGGCCGTCGACGCCATCGTCAATGCAGCCAACACCTCGCTCATGGGCGGTGGCGGCGTCGATGGGGCGATCCATCGCGCGGCGGGACCTGGGCTGCTCGCGGAGTGCCGAACGCTCGGCGGCGCCCGTCCCGGCGACGCGAAGCTCACCGCCGGCCACGGGCTCCCGGCGCGCCACGTGATCCATGCCGTGGGGCCGGTCTGGCGCGGCGGCGACAGCGGCGAGGATCGGACGCTGGCGAGCGCCTATCGACGCAGCCTGGAAGTCGCGGCCGAAGCCGGGCTGGGTACCGTCGCCTTCCCGGCCATCTCCACCGGGGTTTACGGGTTCCCGATCGAGCGAGCCACTCGGATCGCGCTTTCCACCATCCGCGACTGGCTCGTCCAGCACGAGCTGCCGGAGCACATCGTGCTCGTGACGCACGGAGCCCAGGACCTGGCCACTTACGAGCGGATAGCCGCGGAGGCCCTCGGTCCGGTCAGCTGATTGACCGTTGGTATCCTCACGGCGGAGAGGTGCCGGAGCGGTTGAACGGTCCTGTCTTGAAAACAGGTGGACGCAAGTCCCGTGGGTTCGAATCCCACCCTCTCCGCCAGCCCGGATGCAGCAGGGCG
>Ga0183260_10002946_pt1 | contig 13884 bp, 14 predicted proteins | sample AntDrymUQ4972206_2_FD_129768 | JGI IMG/M metagenome (GOLD analysis project Ga0183260, IMG submission 129768) | Polar desert sand microbial communities from Dry Valleys, Antarctica - metaG UQ497 (22.06) (version 2) (version 2) | ecosystem: Environmental > Terrestrial > Soil > Desert | place... | reverse complement strand
GCGGTGTACTCGGGCACGTCGAAGGAGACGCGCACGTGGGACTGAGCGCCCAGGTGGTAGACCTCGTCGGGCTGGATCTCGGCGACCAGGCGCACCAGACGCGAGGACTCCGACAGATCGCCATGGTGCAGGAACAGCTTGACCTGCTCCTCGTGGGGGTCGCGGTAGAGGTGGTCGATCCGGTCGGTGTTGAGCGAGGAGGAACGCCGCACCAGGCCGTGGACCTCGTAGCCCTTGTTCAGGAGCTGCTCGGCCAGGAAAGAGCCGTCCTGCCCGGTGATCCCGGTGATCAGAGCGCGTGGCACGGGCGGGTACCTTACCTCCGGAGGAATGCGAGCGCGTCCAGGGAAACGGCCCCCAGAGCCCCGCAATGAGATGAGCGGCTACGCTCTGTCGACGCGTCGGCGCCGCTTCATCTACGAGAATGCGCGCCGCGGACCTATCGACGCCGTAGGACGCTTCTAACGTCGACAGTGCAATCACGAAGCCCATACCTTGCGGTGGTTCCCGCCTACAACGAATCGGCGACCGTTGCCGAGGTCGTCGACGCCCTCCATCGGCAGGCGCCGCAGTTCGACGTGCTGGTGGTCGACGACGGATCCACCGACGACACTGGCCGGGTTGCCGAAAGAGCGGGAGCGCCCGTGCTTCGCCTCCCCTTCAACCTGGGGATCGGAGGGGCCGTCCAGGCGGGCTTCAGCTACGCCCTGGACAATGGATACGAGCGCATGATCCAGGTCGACGCCGATGGCCAGCACATGCCGGAGGAGATGATGGTGCTCACCGATGCCATGGATCAGGATCCCACCATCGACATGGTCTGCGGGTCGCGCTTCTTGACCGACAAGGGCTATCCAGCGCCGGTCAGCCGCCGCACGGGTATCCACATCTTCGCGTTCCTGCTGTCCCGCATCGTGGGGCAGCGAGTGAGCGACCCGACCTCGGGATTTCGGCTCTACAACCGGCGCGGGATCGCGCTGTTCGCGGGTGACTACCCGCACGACTACCCCGAGGTGGAGGCGGTCCTGATGGTGCATCACCACCGCCTCCGGATGATCGAGGTCCCGGTCAGGATGCGCGAGCGCGATGGCGGCGTCTCCTCCATCAGCTCGGGCAAGTCGGCCTACTACATGCTCAAGGTGTCGCTGGCGATCTTCGTCGGCCTGGCTCGGCGCCGCCCCGTCCCGGAGCCCGGCGGCGAAGCGCCGGTGGCGGCAGGGCACGGGATCTGATGAGCGACACCCGTCTCCGGCTCGTCGCGCTCGTCGCTATAGCAACGCTCTTGCTGGTTGTCCTCGATCTCGTACGTCGTCGTCGCCTGCAGGAGCGCTACGCGCTGCTATGGCTGGGCAGCGCCCTGGTCCTGCTTGCCCTCGCCATGTGGGGTGGTCTCCTGGACCGACTCGCCGAAACCGTCGGGGTGGCCACTCCATCCAATGCCCTGTTCCTCGCGGCGTTCGGCTTCGTATTGATCCTGCTGCTGCTGTTCTCGACCGCGGTCTCCCGACTGGCCGATCAGTCCAAGGTGCTGGCGCAACGGGTCGCCATGCTGGAAGAGCGTCAACGCCGCCTCGAGAGCGGCAACGCCGACGCGGAGCCAGAGGAGCTCGACGACCCCACGCGCACCCCCGTGCGGCCCTAGCCGGGCAGCTCTGATGGAGCTGGCGCGCACCCGCCTGGACGGTCCCCTCCTGATCGAGCCCGAGGTCCACGGCGACCACCGGGGCTTCTTCGTCGAGAGCTATCGCAAAGCCCTGCTGGCCGACCTAGGCATAGCCGAGGACTTCGTTCAGGACAACCACTCCCGCTCGGGGCGCGGTGTGGTGCGCGGCATGCACTTCGCGATTGGCGACGGTCAGGCCAAGCTCGTCCGCTGCGCGCGGGGATCGATACTCGACGTGGTGGTGGACATCCGCCGAGGGTCGGGCACGTTTGGCCAGTGGGAGGGCCACGAGCTCGACGACTCCTCGCTGCGCCTGCTCTACGTTCCAATCGGCTTCGCCCACGGCTTCTGCGTCACCAGCGAAGTGGCCGACGTGGCCTACAAGCTGTCGAGCTACTACGACCCGGCGGTCGAGCGCGGCTTCGCCTACGACGACCCCGAGGTGGGGATCGAGTGGCCCGACGTGGAGCTGTCGGTGTCCGAACGGGACGCGAGCGCGCCGAAGCTGTCCGAGATCGCCGCCGGGCTGCCGTTCTAAGCGCTACATGCACAGGAGCATGTAGTTATGCTTTAGAGCATGGCCATGCTCCAGATCAAGGATGTCCCGCAGGACGTGCATCGCACTCTCAAGGCCCGCGCAGCCCTTGCCGGCCTGTCGCTGACCGAGTATGCGCGCCAGACGCTCGTGGAATCCGCAGCGCGCAAGTCGCGTGAGGAGCTGATCGCCGAATTGCGGTCCATTCCAATCCGAGAGCGAGGGGAATCCGGCGCCGAGACGGTGAGGGCCGTGCGGGACGAGTACGAGTGACGGTCGTCGACGCCAGCGTGGTGGTTCAGCTGATAGCGCCCGAGAGCGAGGGCCGCCGCGAAGCCGCGCTGGCCGCGCTGCCGCTGGTCGAGCAGCCATGGGCGGCCCCGGAGCTGGTGCATTTCGAGGTCTTCTCCGCCATTCGCCGCCTGACCCAGCGCGGGAGCCTGGGATCCGCGTTGGCCGAGACAGCGCTGGAACGGCTTTACGAAATCCCCTTGGAGACCACTCCCACCGCAGCGCTCATCCCGGCCGCCTGGCTCCTCCGCGACCGCTGCGGCGCGGGCGACGCGTTCTATGCCGCGCTCGCCCAGCGCCGAGGCGAGCCGCTGCTGACGACCGATGCCGGGCTCGCTCGTGCCGCGGCGGCCGTGGATGTCGAGGTCCTCACCCTCGACGAGAGATGAGAGAGGCGGCCAGGGCGCGCTCCTCCGCGTCGAGCACGAACGCGGCGTAGGCCGCCCAGTAGGCCAGCGGCCCGCCCACCACCAGGGCCAGCACGGCGGGCAGGTGGTGGGGGTCGAGCGCCAGCCGAAGGCCGACCAGCGCCGCGGCGAGGGCCGCCCCGAGCGTGTAGGCCGGCACCCACGCGGCCCGGGCCAGCTCGCGCACCGACACTCCGCCCACCGACAGGCCGATGCGCAGCATCGCCGGGAAGAACACGACGTAGGAAATGGCGGTGCCCAGCGCGGGGCCCTCCGTGTCCAGCGACGGGGTCAGTGCCAGCGACAGCGCCAGGTTCAGCGCGGCGATCGCGGCCACCGTCCGGCCCACCTGGCGCGCGCGGCCCGCGCCGACCAGGAAGCTGGGCGTGACCGCCAGCATCCCGTAGAGCAGCCAGTAGGAGACGAGGATGGTCAGCGCGGGCGCGGCCTCGCGGAAGCGCGCGCCCAGCCACACCTCGAGCGCCGGGGCAGCCAGGGCCATGGCCGTGACGGCCAGCGGCACGAACAGCGCGAGCGTGTAGCGCGAGCCGCGCAGCACGAGCCGGCGCATGCGCTCGCGGTCCTCGTCCCCGGCGTAGCCGGCGGCCACGGGCAGCGTGGTCACCCCGACCGACTGGTTGAGGGCGTAGATCACGTTGTGGGCGCGCACCGGGCCCTCGTACAGGCCAATGGCCACCGGCGAGGCGAACAGGCCCAGCACCACCCGGTCGAGGCCGTAGATGACCAGCGACGAGGCCTCGGTGACCAGCAGCCATCCGGCCGTGGGCAGCAGCCGCCGGGCGCGGGCGGCCGAGTAGCCCCCGCGGCGGAACCGGTAGGCCAGGCGCAGCCGCCGGCGCGCGACCAGGTTGATCGTGCCGCTGAGCAGGGGGATCGAGCCGCTGCCGGCGATCAGCGCCCACAGCGGCGCGTCTGACAGCGCCAGCGTGAGCATCAGAGCGGCGAACAGCGCCAGCCCGGCGATCTCGTTGGTTGCCGAGCGGGTGAGCAGCAGCGCAGCGCGCAGCGCGTCGAGGTTCACGCTGGCGGCCAGCCCGACCGCGGTCACCGCCCCCAGGCCCACCACCCCGAGCTGGGCCTGGTGGCGCAGCTCGCCGTGGAGCACCACCGCGGCGATCGCCGCCCCCACGGCGGCGATCAGCACGCCGGTGGCCAGGCCGGTGACCGCGTACAGGACGGCTGCCGTGGAGAACGCGCCGGAGCGGTCCTGGTCGCCCTCGGCCGCCACCATCGCCCGCTGGGCCGCGCCGCCGATCGAGTTCTTCAGCAGCAGCAGGTAGGTGGCCAGCGTGGCCGTGAGCCCGTAGGTCCCCAGCTGCGCCAGCGACAACCGGCGGGCGAGCACGGTGACCACGGCCAGCAGCACCAGCAGCCCGGTGACCTGGGCCAGCTGCTGGGTCAGCGCTCCGGCGGCAACGCGCCGGGCCTGTCCCCCCTCGATCGGGTCCGGTTCGGTCCTCGGGGTCTGGTGCACAGCGCCTTGCGAGTCTCTCAGGTGGAGCGGCCGCTGCCGAAACGATCCTGCTCCCGCGGGGTTTATGCACCACCCCCCGATGGTTGGCCAGACCGCCCGCGGGGTAAAGTGCCATCGAGGTGCCACGGGCGGGGGTCCTGGTCAGGGACGGCCTTTCTCGATGTCGCGCTCCGTCCCGACCCACCCATGGAACCCGTTCGCACGTCCACATCCGACCTCTCGCCGACCGCCGCGCGCGGCCTGGCCGCCGGCCTGACCAAGCGCGAGATCCTCGGCATCCCGATGGCCATGACCGACTACGCCGGCGCCATCCGCGTGATGGACGACATGGTCGACCGCCGCGAGCCGGGCTGGGTCTGCGCCGCCGCGGTGCACTCCGTGATGGTGGCCCAGGACGACCCGCTGATGGGCGAGGCGCTGACCGACGCTACGATCACCGTGCCCGACGGCATGCCGGTCGTATGGGCGGCCAACCTGCTCGGCGAGAACCTGCCCAACCGCGTCTACGGCCCCGAGTTGATGCAGCGCTACTGCGCGCGCAGCGCCGAGCGCGGCCTGCGCGTGTGGCTCTACGGGGGCCGCGACCAGGGCGCCCTGCTGCAGCTGGCCCTGACCCTGCGCCGCACCCACCCCGGAATCAAGATCGTGGGCGGCTACTCGCCGCCGTTCCGCCCGCTCAGCGAGGCCGAGGACGAGGACATCGCCGAGCAGATCAACCGTGACCGCCCCGACGTGATCTGGGTAGGGATCGGCGTGCCCAAGCAGGAGAAGTGGATGGTCCGCATGCGACCGCGGCTGGAGGCGCCGGTGATGTGCGCGGTGGGCGCGGCCTTCGACTTCCACGCGGGTCGCGTGTCCCAGGCGCCGCGCTGGATGCAGGAGCGCGGTCTGGAGTGGACCTACCGCATCGCCCAGGAGCCCAGGCGGCTGCTGCCGCGCTACCTCTACACAAACCCGCGGTTCATGCTCGGGGTGGCCCGCCAGTACCTGAAGGAGTCGCGCCGCCGGTCATAGACTGGTGGCGTGGGAACCTGTCCCGCCTGCGGGGAGGCCCTCGCCCCCTGGATCGAGGTGCCCGGCGGCGAGCCCTCCGATTCCCGCGCCTACCGCCTGTGCCGCTGTCGCGTGTGTGCCAGCGCGGTGACCGGTGGGGAGGGCCCGGCGCCGACCGCCTATGAAGAGGGCGTGTACGCGCCGGACCGCCCGCGCGGCGCAAGGGCGGTGGGTCTGCTTCAGCGCGCCGCCGTAGGGCAACCGGGGCGCGCGCTGTCGCGGGCCGGGCTCGCGCCCGGGTCCCGGGTGCTCGACGCTGGGGCGGGGCGCGGGCGGCTCGTGGCCGAGCTGGCCCGCCGCGGGTTCACCGCCGAGGGGGTCGAGCCTTCCGCGCGCGGCGCGAAAGCCGCGGCGGCCGCCGGCCTCGCCGTGCGTCGGCGCGCCATCGAGGAGCACGATGACTCCGGCCTCGACGCCGTGGTGCTCTGGCACGTCGTCGAGCACCTCGACGATCCGGTCGCCGCGCTCGAACGGGTGCGCTCGTGGCTGCGCCCGGGAGGCCTGGTGCTGGTGGGCGTGCCCAACGTGGCCTCGCTGCAGGCCCGGATCGCCGGACCGGCCTGGATGCACTTCGACGTTCCCCGCCACCGGCTGCACCTGACGCCGAAGGGCCTCGGGGCGCTGTTTGCGAGCGTGGGGCTCGAGCCGGGCGCGACGGAGCACATGGTCTGGGAGCACAACCCGGCGGCCATGTGGATGGCGCTGCTGTCGCGCGCGGGCGTGAGCCCGGCCTATCCGTTTCACCTGCTGAAGCGAAACACGCCGGCGCGGGGCCGGGACCTGGCGCTGACCCTGGCCGGGGTACCGCTGCTGCCGGTCGCCGTGGCGCTCGAGGCCGCCGCGGCGGCCGCGCGCCACGGCGGCACGATCATCGGCTTGGCCTACAACCGGCCGTAGAGGCCGAGCAGATCAGCCAGGTACCGCTCTTCGGAGTGCCGCTCGCGCGCTCGGTCCAGCAGCTCGTCGCCCTCCACCTGCCTCAACCGCGGGTCGGTCCACAGCGCCGCCAGCCGCGCGGCCAAGGCCGACGGATCGCCCAGCTCCACGCAGCGCCCGCGGCCCAGGAGATCGGGCAGCCCCCCCATCGCAGTGGCCACCACCGGTACCCCCTGGGCCATGGCCTCCAGGGCGGCGTAGGGCGAGAACTCGTGGTAGCGGGAGGGCATGAGCACGGCCGCCGCGCCGGCCAGCTCCTCGTGGACGCGGGCCGGCTCCACCCGGCCCAGGAACTCGACGCCGGTGCGCGAGCGCGAGGCGATCTCGCGCAGGCGTCCGCTGTCGGGGCCGTCGCCGACGATCCGCAGCGGCGCTCCGACGGCGCCGGCCGCGGCGATGGCGTCGTCGATCCCCTTCTCCGGCGACAGCCGCGCGGCCACCAGGACGTACGTCCCCTCACCGGCGCCGGAGGCATCGGCGAAGGCCTCGTCCGGCAGATAGTGGCCGATCGCCTCCACGCGATCGCGGGGCAGGCCGCGCGCCACGACCTGGTCCACGGCGGCCGCGCTGGGGGTGACGAAGCGGTCCACGGCATCGAGCACCTTGGGCTGGTGCAGCGAGAGCCCGGCGGCGTACACGACCGCCTCGGGCACAGACCGGCGGCAGTTGAGCCGCAGTCCCGGCAGCGTGTTGCGCCCCCGGCAGCGTGTGCACGGTGCCCCGTCGCGCTCGCCGAAGCCGGTGGCGCAGAACAGCCGCACGTTGTGCAGGTGAAGCACCACCTTGGCCCCGGCCTCGCGCGCGGTCTGTAGCCCGCGCGGGCCGATCAGGGGCAGCATGTTGTGGGCGTGCACCACGTCGGCATCCAGGTCGCGCACGGAGCGGGCAACGTCGGCCGCGCCCTCGCCGCCGCGCAGCAGCGCGCCCGCGGCGCGCGCCCTGGCCGCCTGGTCGGAGCGGCGCTCGAGCAGCGCGTGGGCCACGCCGGCGCGCTCGAAGGCGCGGCGTTGCAGTTCCACCGAGCGCTCCTCGCCGCCCACCGTGCGATAGCGGTTGTGCAGCAGCAGGACGCGGGGGTGCGGAAGTTGAGCCACGGGTCTGGACACCAACCCCGTCTAATCTAGCGGCGTGCCCGAGGCCCCGGCCGTGTCCGTGGTGATCCCCACCCGTAACCGCGCCGACTACCTGGAGGTGGCGCTCGCGTCTGTGCTCGCACAGCAGACCGACGAGCCGTTCGAGATCTTGGTCGTGGACGACGGGTCTACCGATGCCACCGCCCGAGTGGTCGAGAAGGCCGGCGTGGCCCGCGTGCACCACCCCAGCCCGCGGGGCCTGAACGCCGCGCGCAACGCCGGCATCGCGGCAACCTCCGCGCCGCTGATCTCCTTCGTGGACGACGACGTGCGCGCGCCCGCCGGATGGCTGGACGCCGTGCTCGCGGGGGCCCGCAAGCTGGACTGGGCCGAGGCGCTGGGCGGCCCTATCTGGGCGAGCCTCGAGGGGCCCGCACCGCGCTCCTGTGGGCGCGAGTCGGCTCCGATAACCACGCTCGATCTCGGCCCCCGCGATCACGAGACCGACTTCGCGTGGGGTGCAAACTTGGCGGTTCGCCGTTCCGCGATCGATCGCGTGGGGGGCTTCGATGACTCGCTGCCCATCTACGGCGACGAGGAGGAGTGGCTTCTGCGCCTGCACGCGGACGGCGGCCGGGTGGCTTACGTGGCCGGCGCCGGGCTGGAGCACCGGCGAGTGGGCGACGACGCCCGACTGCGCGCGCTCGCCCGCGCCGAGTACGGCCGCGGCCGGGCCGCCCGCGTGAGCAATCGTCGCCGCGGAATCGAACCCTCCCTCCCGCGCGAGCTGCGCGACCTGGCCGGCGCGGGCTGGCACATGGCCCGCCGGCGCTGCCCTCAGGGCGCGATCATGGTGGCCCATTCCGCGGGCCGGCTGGTCGAGACGGCCCTGGGTCCGCGCCGGTGAGCGCCGCGGGGCCAGCATCCGGAGACTTCCTCTCCGGCGAGAACGGGCTGGTCGCCGGCCGGCGGCTCAAGGCTGAGCGGTGCGTCGCCGAGCTCGCCTGCACGGCCGCCCGGACGATCTCCCTCACCGGTCCCCGACTGGACCGACTCGCCGCGGCCCAGGCTCCCCTCCGAGTCCTGGTGGTCTCGGTCTACCGTCCCGGATCGCGGCTCCCCGCCGCGCTGGCACGGATGCGGTCCGACCGACACGACGTGGTGTTCGCCTTCGGGTCGACGGGCGAGGCCGACCCGTCGCTGGCGGAGGTGACCACGGCCTCGCAGATGAGGGGCGGCAAGTTCGAGAACGTGAACGCGCTGCTGGACGAGGCGCCCGAGCTGGCCCACTTCGATCGGCTGATCGTCGTCGACGACGACATCGAGCTGCCGGTCCGCTTCCTGGACCGGTTCGTGGCGGTGTGCGAGCGGCTGGAGCTGGACATCGCCCAGCCGGCCCAATCCCAGCGCAGTCACGCGGCGTGGCGGGTCACCCGCACCCGCCCCTTCTCCCTGGCCCGGCTGACCAACTTCGTGGAGATCGGCCCGCTCACGATGTTCTCCCGGCGTGCGGCGCGGGCGCTCGCTCCCTTTCCCCCGCTGCGCTTCGGCTGGGGCCTCGACAACCACTGGGCGGCCATCGCGCGGGACCGCGGCTGGCGGCTCGGCGTGGTCGATGCCCTGCCCGTGCGCCACGAGTGGCAGCGCATCGCCAGCTCCTACGCCCATGCGGACGCGATTACCGAGGCATCCGACTTTTTAGCGGGGCGAGACTTCGTCCCCGCCGACGACGCCCAACGGACGCTCGCGACCATCCGCCGCCTGGGGACCTGACCCTTGCGCGTGCTGATCGTGCCCAAATGGTACCCCTGGCCCGACCAGCCGGTGTGGGGACTGTTCTGTCGCGAGCAGGCCGAGGCCCTGTCCACCGCCCACGACGTGGTGGTCATGGCCCCGCTGGCCGTGCCCAATCCCGGCTTCGCGCTCTACAAGCTGACCGACGGCTTCGAAGATGGCCTGCGCACCGTGCGCGTGCGCTATCGCCGCCCGCGGCTTCGCCCATTGGCGCTGGTCTGCCAGACGCTCGGGATGGTTGCCGCTCTGGCGCGCCTGCGCCGCGAGGGCTGGCGGCCAGACGTGGTGCACGCCCACGTGTACTCCGCCGGGTTGCCCGCCCTGGTGTTGGGCGCACTGTCGCGAGCCCCGGTCGTGATCACCGAGCACTACACCGCCTTCGTACGCGGCTTGATCACCGGCTACGAGCGGCTGCTGGCCCGGATCGCCTTCGAGCGCGCGGCGCTGGTGGCCCCGGTGAGCGACGACCTGGCCGCCCACCTGTACGCGATCGCGCCCGGGGCGCGGATGGTCACGGTGCCCAACGTCGTCGACACCGAGACGTTCGCCGCTCCCGATCCGCCCCGCGGCCACGACCACCCCCCGCGCCTGGTCAACGTGGCCGCCCTGGCCGAGAAGAAGGGCCACGTCCACCTGCTGGAGGCGATGACCGAGCTGGACGAGGCGACGCTGGAGGTGATCGGCGACGGCGAGCTGCGCGAGTCGCTCGAGCGGCGCGCGCGGGAGCTGGGGCTGGGCGATCGGGTCGTCTTCGCCGGCGAGCGGCCCAAGGCGAAGGTGGCCGAGCGGATGCGGGCCGCCGACCTGTTCGTGCTGCCCAGCCTGGCCGAGACCTTCGGCGTGGTGCTGATCGAGGCGATGGCCACCGGCCTGCCCTCGGTGGCGACCCGCGTGGGCGGAGTGCCCGAGGTGCTCTCCGAGAGTACCGGCGTGCTGGTGGCGCCCGCCGATTCGGGCGCGCTCGCCGCGGGCATACGCGCGGCGCTCAAGCGGGACTTCGACCCCGAGGCGATGGCCGCCACCGCTGAGCGGAGCTTCGGCCGCGCCGCCTTCGTCGAACGCTGGACGGGTCTCTACGCGGAGCTGGCCAGCAGCCGGGGCAGCAGCTCGTCGGCCACGCGACGGCGCACCTCAGCCTCGGAGTAGGGCGCGAGCAGGGCCCGGGCGCGCTGCGCGTAGGCCGACCGTTCCCGCGGGCCCATCGCCAAGGCGGCGGCGAGGGCGGCCGCCAGAGCGGGCGGTGTCCGCTCGTCGGCTACGAGCTCGGGGTCGAGCGCGCGGGCCAGTGGCAGCGCCGCGTTGGCCCCCGGAGCCACGACGGTCACCAGCGGCGTGCCGGCCGCGAGCGCCTCCATCTGGGCCAGGCCCCAATCCTCGATTCGGGCGGCGTTCAAGAAGGCGCGCGACGAGGCCACCAGCGACAGCCAGCGCCCGCGCGGCACCGGACCCAGCCAGTCGACGCCAGGCGGCTCGGGCACGGCGCGCCGGGCCAGCCAGCGACGGCCCTCGCCGCGGTCGAGACCCCCGATCGCCATGCGCGCGCCGCCGGATCGCACCCGCGCCCAGGTGCGGCACAGCAGATCGAGGCCGCGCTTGTCCGGGTTGGCCGCGTAGGCCACCACGTCGGGACCATCGGGCAGCGGTTTGGCGTGTTCCACGGGCGGAGGCAGCACCAGCGAAGCGCGCGCGGACCCCCCGGCCGTGGCCACCGCGCGGCGCGCCGCCTCCCCGGCGGGCTCGCTCAGCGGCAACAGCAGGCTCGCGGCGGACAGCACCGATGGCTCGCGCCGGCGCTGCCAGGCGCCGCCGATGCCGGGACGGTTGACCGCGGCTATCCCGTCGAAGCGGATCGCCGAGGGCTGGCGGGAAGGCTGGAGCAGGGCGGCCGTGATCGTCGAGTAGATGGCGGCCCCGGCCACCAGGCCGCGAGCCGAGTTGCGGGCCGCGAGCGCCTCCACCAGATCGGTCGTTGCCATGGACCGCCGCAACGCCGCCGCCCGGCCCAGCCGGACGGGCACGACGCGACAGGTCGCTCCCGCGGCGCGGATGTGCCGGGCCAGCGCCTCGTCACCGCGGCGCCAGCCGAACGTCGTGCCCAGGGAGACCAACGCGATGTCCGGCGATCCGGCCATGGGTTGCTCCTATGTCAACGCCAGCGTGTTTGCTGGCGCGTTGGCGTTGGGGGTTTGGGTGGTCATGATCCTCCAGATGACGCGGGCGAGTTGGCGTTTGAGGCAGCGGAGCGCTTCGATTCTGCTCTTGCCTTCGGCTTGTTTGCGGGCGAGGTATTGACGTGCTGGTGGGTAGACGCGGCCTTGGGTGACGGCGATGCGGTGGATCGCGCAGTTGAGTTGGCGGTTGCCGCCGCGGTGCAGGCGCTGGCGCTGGTTTCTGCCGGAGCTGGCGGGGATTGGGGCGATGCCGGCGTGGCGGGCGAACTTGGCGTCGGTGGAGAAGCGCTGGGCGCCGGCGGTCTCGGCGACGAGCTTGGCGGCCGTCAGCGTCGCGCAGCCCGACAGCTCGAGCAGCTCCGGTGCGTGGGCGCTGACGAGCACGCCGATCTCGCGCTCGAGCTGTGCGCATTGCTTGGCAAGCGTCCGCAGGCGGGCGACCTGGTCGCGACAGACGCGCACCCGGACCGACTGTTCACTGCGGGCAAGCTTGCGGCCGAGGCGGTCGAGCCATTTCGCCCGGTCAAGCCCCCCGGCCGGGACGCCATCGGCGCCCCAGAGGTCGTGCAGGTGCCACCGCAGCCGGCCCTGGACCTGGGTCCGTTCACGCACCAGGTCCTCGCGGTGATCGAGCAACAGCTTGATCTCAAGCGCCCGCTCGTCGAGCTGCGCGGTAGGCAGCGAACCAACGCCCTCACGCAACGCCGCCCGCGCGACGGCGGTCGCGTCGATCGGGTCGGACTTGCCCGCCCGCCGCGAAGACCGGCGCGCACCGGCCATCAGCTTCGGTGCCACCCGCACGACTCGCTCGCCGCGGCCGACAAGGAACCGCTCCAGGCGCCCCGACACATGCCGGCAGTCCTCGATCGCCCACACCCGCTCCGCGTCGAGGCCGCGACCCCAGCCAAGCAACGCCTCATGCCCGGCGGTCGACGCCTTCACGGTCTCGCTGCTGCGCAGCTCACCCGTTCCGGCGTCAACCGCCGCGCAGGTGTGCTCTGCCTTGTGTGGGTCCGTTCCGATCACCATCATGTGCCACGTCCCTTCGTTGGATATCCACCGGCGAAACGGACCTCCGGCGGACACACCTCAGTCGGGGCGAAGCCACGCTCCTATCAAGTCAAGCCGGGGATCCTCGGACGGTGGCGGGCGACACAACCCATGCTGGTCATCACGACAGCGAGCGTACGAGTCAGCCCGCCACCGATCCGAGAACCAACCCAGCCGGTCGGACACCACCGCCCGGAAACCCAGACGCTGACACTGACGAGAGCGTAGGAGAACGTCGGTGCGGTGCTCGGCCGACCGACGGTCGCCCTGCGCTCCTCCCGCAGGGAACGTCGGTGCGGTGCTCGGCCGACCGACGGTCGTCCTGCGCTCCTCCCGCAGCAGGAGAGCCCCTAAGGTGCCGGGCCGTGTCCAGCGATCCGCGGCCGGCCTGCCTGATCACGGGAACGGTCTCCCCCTACCGGCGTGAGCCCTTTCGACAGCTGGGCCAGGCCGAGCACATCGAGGTGCTGGCCTTCGAGGACAGCGGGCCCCCTGTGGCCGGCCTGAGGGCGAGAAAGGTCACGCAGGCCCAGGCCGTGCGGCTCGTGCTGTCGGGGCGCTACCGGGCGGTGATCTGCGGAGTTGGCGGACGGATCGCGCTGCCCGGCTCCTACGTGGCCGCGCGGCTGCGCGGCATCCCGTTCGTGTTGTGGGCCACGATCTGGGAGCACCCGCGCACGGTCGCCCACCGGCTCTCCTGGCCCGCGACACGGCACCTCTACCGCCACGCGGATGCCGTGGCGACCTACGGCGAGCACGTGAGCCGCTACGTGTCGCACTACCGCGCCGACACCGGATCGGTGTTCATAGCCCCGCAGGCCGTCGACGTCGCCCACTTCGGCGCGGCCCAGGAGCCGCCCGCGGTTGCCCGCGCCCGGGCGCGGGCCGGCGTGCCGCCGGACGAGCTGCTCGTGCTGTTCGTGGGCCGTCTGGAGGAGGAGAAGGGGATCGAGAGCCTGATGGCGGCGTGGCGCCGGGCCGATCTCGGCCCCCGAGCGCATCTGGTGCTGGCCGGCTCGGGTCCGCTCGGAGTCAATGCCGCAGGTAGCGGCAGGGGCGTCCGGTCCCTTGGCTACGTTGACGAATCCGATCTGCCAGCCCTCTATGCGGCAGCCGACATCCTCGTGCTGCCCTCCATCGCCACCGCAACTTTCCGCGAGCCGTGGGGGTTGGTCGTGAACGAGGCCATGCTCCAGCGAACTCCCGTCATAGCCAGCGATGCAGTCGGCGCCGCCGCGGGCGGCCTGGTGGCCCATGGACAAACCGGCATGGTCTTCCCCGCGGCCGACTCCACCGCCCTGGCCGGATGTCTGACCGAGATCGCGGCGAGCGGGGAAACGCGACAGGCGATGGGCGATGCCGCTCTGCAGAGCGCCTCAGCGCTGGACCCCACCGCGTGGGCCTCCGGCATGCGGG
>Ga0183260_10002945_pt1 | contig 13892 bp, 7 predicted proteins | sample AntDrymUQ4972206_2_FD_129768 | JGI IMG/M metagenome (GOLD analysis project Ga0183260, IMG submission 129768) | Polar desert sand microbial communities from Dry Valleys, Antarctica - metaG UQ497 (22.06) (version 2) (version 2) | ecosystem: Environmental > Terrestrial > Soil > Desert | place... | reverse complement strand
CGCACCGGATGCCGTGGCGCCAGCGCGACTTCCTCTACGACCCCGACGAGCTCCGCTGGCTCTTTCCGGAGAGCGTTGTCGCGTGGATGGAGGCGCACCCTCCACCTACAGGGTCGGGTCGCGCAGGCGAGCGCCGCGCCCGCAGGCTCGCGGCGCTCGAGCCGCTCCGTCCGTTCCCCGATCCCGACGACCTGCCCGTGATCGTCGCCGTGCGGATGAGCCTCGGCTTCCCGTTCCTCTTCAGCGCCGTGCCGCTCCACGCGCTCGACATGACGCAGAGGGCGACACGACGAGCGGTGAGGGCGGTCGAGGCCGGTCAGGCGGGCGCTCCCCTCCGCGCAGACGTCTGCTGGTTCTCCGACGGCGGGATCACGAGCAACTTCCCCGTCCATTTCTTCGACACCCCGCTGCCCGTCCGGCCGACGTTCGCGATCGACGTCGACGGCTTCCACCCCGACCATCCGCGGCGTGGCGACGAGCGACGCAACGTTTACCTCCCCGGCACGAACGCCGCCGGCCTGCTCGAGACGTGGCATCGGCTTCCGGCTGGCTCGTCGCGCGCGGCGCTCGCCGGCTTCGCCGGCGGCATCGTGCGGACGATGCAGAACCACGTCGACTCGATGCTCTCCCGCCAGCCGGGCTACCGCGATCGGATCGTGCACGTCCACACGGCACCTGGCGAGGGTGGCCTCAACCTCGCGATGGAGTCCGAGGCGATCGACGCCCTCACGCGGCGCGGACAGGCCGGCGGTCGCCTGCTCGTGGAGCGCTTCGCCGAGACGCCGGGCACCGCACGGGGACTCTCGTGGGACAACCACCGCTGGGTTCGCTACCGCAGTGCCGTCGCCTCGCTCTCGGTGCTCGTCGAGAGCCTCAATGCTGCCTGGCGCGACGAGCCTGCCCACGAGCGGTCGTACCGCGAGCTGACGGAGAGACCTTCGGACGTCGGTCCGGCGGGCTACCGCTTCACGTCGGCGGCGCAACGGCGGCTCGCGATCGAGCTGACCGAGCTTCTCGCCGAGGCGGGGAGCGGTCGGCGGCCGAGCCGGGGCGACTCCGGCGGCGCGCACCGCGGCCCGAGCCGGTCGCTCGCATCGTCCCGGACGACTAGCCCGGTGTCCGACTTCAGTCGGACACCTGCTCTTCGCACCTACCGCCCGACGCAGGACGTATCGAGCGGAGCGCCGACATTCGCGAGCGCCCGGCGCACCTGGGCGTTCGGGACGGCGTACCCGTCCCGCGAGGCTCGCCGCCGTGCGAACACGGTCGCGACGACCTGTCCCCGCCGATCGACGATCGGGCCGCCCGAGTTGCCGCTCTGCACGTCGCCGCGGACGAGCACGATCGGGCGGTTGACCTGCAGGCGCCCGTAGGCGTCGCGGGCGCCGACGCGAAGCTCGCCGCCGACCCGGACAGGGGTCACGCGGTAAGGGCCGTTCAGCGGATAGCCAAGGAGGGCTGCCGCTACGCCTCGCTCGGCATCGCCGAGCCGGAGGGGACGGCCGGGCAGACCCGGGACGCGCAGCACCGCGATGTCGTTCCGCGCGTCGAACGCGACGATTCGCGCGTCCCGCACCTCACCGTCCCGCCGGTCGACGCGCGGCTCGTCGATCCCGGCGACGACGTGGGCGTTCGTGACGACGAGCTCGGGTCGAGCGATCCAGCCGGAGCCCTCGACGCCGAGCCCGCAGGCGACGCCGCGGATCCGGACGACCGCAGAGCTCGCCCGACGCACGTCGGGGTCGCGGCCGATCAACGGCTCGGGCGCCGCTACGTCGGGCTCGGGGCCGAAGATCGACGAGAAACGGTCGATCGGGCCGACCGCGTCCATCACACGCTCCGGCGGCAGCCGCTCGGTCAGCGCCGAGACGACGCGCGACTCCTGCACGAGACGCCGCAGCTCGCTCTCGCCGGGGGTATAGAGCGCGACCGCACCCGCGGCCCAGACGAGCGCTAGGCCGGTCGCCGCGCCGAGCGCGATCCCGCCGAGCGAGTCGAGTACCCGCAACGGAGGCACGACCGACACCGCGCGTCTCGCCGAGCGCCCTACGAGGAGCCCGAGCATCTGGCCGAGCATCGCGCCGATCCCCGCACCCACGAGCGCGACGACCGGCACGTAGGCGCTCCCGTCACCGACGACGTCCGGGGCGAGCCTCGCGCCGGCGACCGCCCCGCCCACCAGCCCCGCGAGCGAGGCGATCCCCGTCAGAAGACCGCGCTGCAGCCCCGAGAGTGCCGCGATCGCGACGATCACGACCGCGATCCAGTCGGCGGTGTTCACGCCGTCAGTGTGCCGACGGGCTCGGGCGTGGCTTTTGCTGCATCCGTGGATTCGAGCGAGCTCGACCGCCGTCCGAAGGTCGGCGACGACCAGGTCGTGCATCGGCTGCCGCTCGTCCTCGTCCGCGCGCAGCACTGCCGACGGGTGCAGCGTCGCGAGCGCGACGCGGGCTAGCGGACTCTCGACCGGCTCGCCTCGCTGGCGCGTGATGCGGAAGGTCTTGCCGAAGAGCGCCTGAGCAGCCCTCGCGCCGAGACAGACGAGCACGTCGGGCCGGACGAGCGCGAGCTCGCGCTCGACCCACGGCCGGCAGGCGTTGATGTGCGTCCAGCCGGGTTTCTCGTGGATTCGCCGCGTGCCACCGCCGCCCGGACGCCAGCGAAAGTGTTTCACGGCGTTCGTCACGTACACCGTGCGCCTGTCGATGCCGGCCTCCTCGAGCATGAACGTCGCGGGCGCCGGCCCCTCGCCGAAGACGGTCTGCGTGCCGAGCTCGTGGAGCTCGCACGCGGTGCAGGACCGCGCCGCCTCACGGACGTCCTCGATCGCCTCGTCCGCCGGCGCGTCGGCCGCATCCCCGCCGAAGAGGTCGAGCTGGCTCACCGTTTTCACATACCCAGCTCGAGGGTCGCGCTCACCCCGCCGCGGGGACGTGCGTGATTGCCGCCCTGCTCTCCCAGGTATGCCTCGTTCCGTGCACGTGTGCCTGCTCACCGACAGCCCCGAACCGTCTGGTGTCGGCGCGCACATGCTGACACTCGCGGCAGAGCTCCGAGCTCGAGCCCGCGTCTCGCTCGCCTTGCCGGCCGTGCCGACCAGTGCTCCACTCGAGGCCGGCGCTCGGGAGCTCGGGCTGGAGGTCCTCCCGCACGGCGGGGCGGCCGGTGCGCTGGAGCCGATCCTCACCAGCAGCTCGGTCACGATCCTGCACGTTCACGCCGGCGTCGCCTGGGAAGGTCACGAGCCGGTCTTGGCCGGACGCAGGGCCGGCATCCCTGTCGTCCTGCGCACCGAGCACCTTCCCCAGCTGATCACGACGAACGACCAGCGCGGCGGGCATCGTGCTCTCGTCAGGCAGCTCGACAAGCTCATCTGCGTCTCGGACGGCGTCGCACAGAGCTACGTCGCATCGGGCATCCCGGCGACCTCGATCGCCGTCGTCCCGAACGGGACACGCCCGCTCGCCGCGACGCCCGAGCGACTCGGTGTCCCGGACGACGTCCCGCTCGTGCTCGCTGTCGGCCGGCTCGCGATCCAGAAGCGGTTCGATCTCCTCGTGGAGGCCGCCGCGGGCCTGGCGCACGCGCAGGTTCGCATCGTGGGCGAGGGGCCGATCGAAGCTGACCTGCGTCGGCTCATCGAGGACCGCGGTCTCGGCGACCGGGTCGTTCTCTGCGGCCGCAGGGCCGACGTCCCCTCGCTGCTCGCCGGCGCGGATGTCCTCGCCATGCCCTCCGATTTCGAGGGGCTCCCCCTCGTGGCGCTCGAGGCGATGTCCGTAGGGACACCGGTCGTAGGCACCCGAGTCTGCGGCGTCGCGGACGCCGTCGTGGACGGCCTCACGGGTCGCCTCGTTCCCCCCGGCGACGCACGCGCCCTCGAGCACGCGCTGCGGGAGGCGCTCGGCTCGGGGTCGGTACGACGGGCGTGGGGAGACGCGGGTCGCCGCCGGCACGCAGAGCGTTTCACCGCCCGGCGGATGGGGGAGGACATCGGCTCGCTCTATGACGCGCTACTCTCCCGAACCTCACGGCGGCGGGATCGGCGGATGACGCAGGCTCGCGTCGGGCTGATCGGCGCCGGACTGATCGCCAACCGGCATCTCGGCAACCTGCTCGAGTTCCCGGACGTCGACGTCGTCGCCGTCGCGGATCCGACCCTCGAGCGCGCTGAGGCGCTTGCCGGGCGCTGCGGCGCGTCGGCCTACAGCACGCACGACGAGATGATCGCGGCAGAGCGGCTCGACGCGGTCTACATCTGCGTGCCACCGTTCGCGCACGGTGCTCCGGAGCTCGCCGCGATCGACGCGGGGCTGCCGTTCTTCGTCGAGAAGCCTCTCGCGTCGGATCTCGAGACCGCCGAGGCGATCGCGGAGCGACTCGAGAGCCGCGACCTCGCGACCGGCGTCGGGTACCACTGGCGGTACCTCGACGTGTACCACCGAGCGCGCGAGCTGCTTGTCGACAACCCTGCACGGCTCGCCCTCGGGTACTGGCTGGACGCGAGGCCGCCGACGAGCTGGTGGGCGCAGCGCGCTTTGTCGGGCGGGCAGACGATCGAGCAGACAACGCACGTGCTCGATCTGGCCCGGACCCTCGTGGGTGAGGTGAGCTCGGTCTACGCTGCCGCCGCGCGCGTCGACGACGTGGACGCCGACGGCGACATCGACGACGTGACGACCGCAACCCTCCGGTTCGAGACGGGCGCCGTGGGATCGGTCTCGTCGACGAGCCTCCTCAACTGGCCGCACCGGATCGGGCTCCACACGTTCAGCCCGTCGCTCGCGATCGAGCTGGCCGAGTTCGAGATCATGGTCGACGTCGGCCAAGGGAGGCCCGTGATCGCCTCGCAGGTCGATCCGTTCGTCCTGGAGGACCGCGACTTCGTCGACGCGGTGCGCGGTGGGCCGAACCGGATCAGGGTCTCCTACGCCGAGGCCCTCCGGACGCACCAACTTGCCTGCGCGCTCGAGCGCTCGGCGAGCGAGGGTCGACCGGTCGAGCTGACCCCGGCCGCAGGGCGTGCCTGACCGCCGGGAGATCCGCTGCCTCGGCTTCGAAGCGCCGGGGCGGCCCTACATCTGGAGCTACCTGGAGGAGCCTCTCGCCGAGGACTGGTTCCAGGTCGAGACGACCTACTCCGGATTCTCGGCCGGCACGGAACTCACCTTTCTCAAGGGGACGAACCCGATGCTCCACGCGGCGTGGGACGGACGGCTCGGCACCTTCGACCAGGCTGCCGAGGGGGTTGGCTACCCGGTGCCGTTCGTCGGCTACATGGAGGTCGGTGTCGTCGCGGAGTCGCGCACGGAGGCGGTCGAGACGGGCTCCACGGTCGCGATGACCTACGGACACAAGACCGGGCACGCCGCCCCCGCCGCGGAAGAATTCACCGTCCTCGACGACGCGCTCGACCCACTCCTCGGCATCTACGTCGCCCAGATGGGCCCGATCTGCGCCAACGCGCTGCTGCATGCGGCGGCCGAGTCGAACGGGAATGCCGAAACGAGCCTCGCGGGCGGAGTCGAGGGAAGGCGGGTGCTCGTCACGGGGGCGGGGGTGGTTGGTCTGCTCACGGGTCTCTGGGCGAAACGACTCGGTGCCGAGGCGGTCGCGGTCGCGGATGCGACACCCGCACGGCTCGCGGTCGCCGAGGCGCTGGGCCTCCTGCCGCTCGACGACGCGGCCGGCAACGCGTGGCTCACCTTGAAAGAAACATGGCAGGACGGAGACGAGCCCGGCGCGGACATCGCCTTCCAATGCCGCGGTCAGGCAGCTGCTCTCGGAAGCGCGCTTCGATCGCTGCGGCCGCAGGGCACCGTGATCGACCTCGCCTTCTACCAGGGTGGAGCGGAGGGTCTCAGGCTCGGAGAGGAGTTCCACCACAACGGGCTCTCGATTCGCTGCGCGCAGATCTCGCGCGTCCCCCGCGGCTTCGAGAGCCTTTGGGATCGCCGGCGGCTCGCCGCCGAGACGATGGACTTCCTCCTTTCGGACGGCGACCTCCTGCGGAAGCACCTCATTACGGACGTCGTCCCGCTCGACGACGCACCCGAGTTCGTCCGCGACCTCGGCGAGCGCCGGAGACACACCATCCAGGCTGTCTTCGACATGCGGTCGTGACGCGCATCCTCTTCGTCTTCGGCTGGCTCGTCGTCGGAGGCGAGGAGACCGAGCTGCGCCACCTGGCGCGGCATCTCGACCCGCGGCGCTTCAGGCTCGAGGTGGTCGCCTGTCAGCGCCGGCCGGGAATGCCCGAGCTTGGTGAGACTCAGCTCGAGAACGTCGGGGTAGCGATCGACCGGACCCCGTACGACCTCTCCTTCGACGACACCGTCGCCCACCTCGCTTTGCGGTTCGCAGACGTCGATCTGGTCGTCGCGTGCCAGGCGGTTCCGGATGTCGTGCCCGCGCTCGAGCTCTGCCGCCGTCCGCCGCCCCTGATCGAGCACGGGGGGCTCGTCTCCGACGCGACGGCTACGCCGAAGCACCTGACGACGCGCTATGTCGGGGTCTGCCGGTCGATCCGCGACGCCGCCGCCGCGGTGATGCCGGGCCGGGAGCATCACGCGGTCGAGATTCCCTCGATGGTCGACCTGGGCGAGTTCGACACGAAGGCACGGACCAGGATCCGCGCCGAGCTCGGGCTACCCGACGACTCCCGTCTCGTCGGGTGGGTCGGGCGGCTCGACCGCAAGAAGCGCGTGGAGGACGTCGTCGAGGCGGCGCACCTCGTTCTCGACAAGCGGCCTGAGACGCGATTCGTCGTGGTCGGCGGGCCTGACTCGTTCATGCCCGAGTACGAGGCCGAGCTCCACGCGCTCGCGGCGAGCCTCGGGCTCGGCGACAGAATGATCTTCCTCGGCGATCGCTCTGACGTCCCGTCGCTCCTCTCCGCGCTCGACGTCTTCGTCTGGCTCTCCCACGCAGAGGGAATGCCACACGTCATCGCCGAGGCGGGCGCCGCGTCGCTGCCCGTTGTCGCCACCAAAGACAACGGATCGACCCAGCAGCTCCGCGACGGGGTTTCCGGCGTGCACGTGCCACACCGATCGCCGGTCGCAGTCGCCGCGGCGATCGAGCGCCTCCTCGACGACGAGGCGCTCCGCCGCCGGCTCGGCGCCGCGCTGCGGCGGAAGGTCGAGCGTGAGTACAGCGTCGAGGCGGTCGTGCCCCGCTGGGAGGCGCTCTTCGACGAGGTGCTGCTCGAGGCCGCCGCATGACCAGGCTCTTCGGCTCGTTCTTCCTCGGAGGCTTCGAGTGCTCCACGCATCGAACAACGGAGGGCCACCGGCTGGACGTGATCGCAGCGACGCAGCACGACGTGCAGGCGCGGGACGACTACGAGCTGTGCCGCCGCGAGGGCATCCTCGCCGTCCGCGAGTCAGCTCGTTGGCCGATCCTCGACCGTGGGGGGCCGATCGAGCTGGATTACGTCCGCCGGCTCGCCAGGAACGCGCGCGAGGTCGGGGTCGTCCAGGTCTGGGACCTCATGCACTACGGCTATCCCGACGATCTCGACCTCTTTTCCGACGCCTTCGTCGCCCGCTTCGCCCGCTTCGCTCGCGCGGTCGCGGAGGTCGTCCGCGAGGAGACGGCCGGCCCGATCTTCTTCACCCCTGTCAACGAGATCTCCTACAACGCGTGGGCGGCCGGCGAGGTCGCCTACATGGCGCCGTTCGGCCGGGGTCAGGGGCCGCTCGTCAAGCGCGCCCTCGTACGCGCCGCGATCGCGGCAGCCGACGCGATCTGGGAGGTCGATCCCGACGCGCGGATGCTGACGGTGGAACCTCTCGTCCGCCTTCACGCCCCGGTCGGACGGCCCGACCTCCAGGGAGAGGCGGACGAGTTCAACGAGAGCGTCGTCACGGAGGCCTTCGACCTCCTCGCAGGACGGCGCGAGCCCGAGCTCGGGGGGTCTCGCGCGCACCTCGGGATCGTTGGGCTCAACTACTACTCGGGGAACCAGTGGACGTTCGCCGTACCCGGCGAGCCGCAGCGCTCGCTCGACTGGGACGATCCGCGGTGGATCCCACTCTCCGAGCTTCTCGCCGAGGTCGAGCGACGCTACGGAGGGCCGGTCGTCCTGGCCGAGACGGGCTCGTCCGGCGAATCCCGTGCCCCCTGGATCGAGTTCCTCGCACGTGAGGCGGAACGAGTCCTCGAGCTCGGCGTCGATCTGCAGGGCATCTGCCTCTACCCGATCGTGACCTCGCCGGACTGGGAGGATCCGACCGCGTTCTTCGACGGCGGACTTTTCGACCTCGAGCCGCAGGCGGACGGTCGTCTGCGTCGCGTGCTCGTTCACCCCGTCGCGACCGCGCTGCGGGCGGCGCAGGCGGCGCTCGACCCGGAGAACGTCCCCGAGCACCCCCTCGACGCACCGCTCGACCCCGAGCCGGAGCCTGGCCTCCAGCTCGTCCGGCCCGCCGAGCGGGAACGCTTCAAGGCGGACAACTTCACCTGTGAGACTCTCGTGGCCGGCGAGTCGCTCACCGTCGAGCTTCTCTGCCTCTCACCGGGAGGCGAGATCCCTGCGCACCGTCACGGTGAGACGGAGCACGTCCTCACCGTCATTACCGGACGCGCGCGGATCAGAGTCGGCGCGGAAAGCGTCGAGGTCGCAGAAGGCGAGAGCATCATCGCGCCCGCCGGGCTCTACCACGGTGTCACGAACGCGACCGGCGAGCGCTTGGTCGTGCAGCAGGTCAGCGCACCGAAGCCGTGGGACGCACGCTTCTCGGGCCCCCATCCGAGCTCGTACGCGCCGCGATAGCTCTTCGAAAGAGCGCGACCAGGCGGTCGACGTGCGCGTCGAAGGTGAAGTCCTCCCGCGCGGCCCACATCGCGTCGCGACGCCGCCGAAGCTCCTCCCGGTCGGTCAGTCGTGCCGCGAACGACTCGACGTCGTCGAGGAAGATCCCCACACCTAGCGAACGCGCCAGCGTCTGCGTCGCGACGACGGCGTCGCCGTGATCGGGTTGGAGGAGTGGCAGCCCCGCGGCGGCATAGGTGCCGAGCCGTGCGGGAAGGTTGAGGTCGTCCCACCGTGCCCGCCGCAGGTCGCCCTCGTTCTCGCTCCGGAAGACGTGCAACCAGGCTGCGTCGTATCTCGAGAAGACCGGAACCCAGTCGGGCTGGAGGACGGTCGGATGGATGTGCACATGGCCGGGCGCCACTCGGTCGGCCTCCGCGATCCAGTCTCGCCACCAGTCGCCCCAGGTCGGTCCGTGGAAATGGGTGTGGATGCCGTGGGCGGCGAGCTTTGCGAGGAGATCCGGGTAGATCCCGAATGGCCGGCCCGCGCAAACGGTGTGCACGTCACCGTCGACGTCCGACAGCCGCTCTCCGGGATCCGGCGTGAACCACTCAGCCTTCGGCAGATCGCCGTTCTGGACGATCGTCAGCCCGTCGTCGCGGTCAATGCCCGGAAGCGCGGTCTCGTACCACTCGAGCATCTCCTCGCTCGAGTAGATGCGGGCGTCGGCCCGGAGATCGAGCTCCGCGAGCATGGGCCAGAGACCGCGCTCGATCGCGGCGAAGGGGCTTTCCTTGAAGTGCCAGACGAACGGGATGCCGGGGTTGCGCGTCAGGACATGGTGCGCGAACGGGATCGCGTGCCAGTTGAGCAACCCGTAGACGACATCGGGCCGTATGCGCCGGAAGGACTCCTCCCAGTGCTCGCGCGGGATCTCCTCCACGTGGCCGAAGGGGGCAGGCCCCACGAAGTTGAAACCGGCGCCGTCGGGCGTCCACAGGCCGTAGAGGCGGTGTCCGCCCTCGACGAACGAGAGCACCCGTTCCGGGTTGTAGGCGAGCTCCCCCACGAGCACGATCTTCAGCGCGTCGTCTGCCGGGGCCGGGCTGGGACGGTCGCGGAAGCGCCCGTACAGCACCTCCTCGTCGAGCAGCTCGCCTTCGGTCGAGCGGAACCGCAGTGGACGGTCGATGGCGAAATGACGCCGATAGACATTGATGCCTCCCCCGAAGGACTCGCGGATCAGCTTGTGCCGTTGACGCGGATGGTCGACCCAGGCACACGTGACCTGTCCGGTCGCGACGGAGCCACCGCGGTCAGACAGCGCGCCCCAGAGCATGGCGTCGAGATCGTCCGTCACGAGCTCGTCACGCTCGAGCCAGCGATCGGGAGTGCGACGGTGCATGACCTGGACGAGCTGCAGCCCGTACCCCTCGACCGGACCGGTCGAGCGCGACTGGACGTGGTGCGCGACACCCGCGTAGGCGAGCACGGCATCGGGCGACTGCTCGAGGGCTGCGAGGAGCGACTCGAGGTGTGACGGGTACCAGATGTCGTCGGCCGGGAGGTACGCGACGAGCCCTGCGGTCGTGGCTTCGATCCCGGCGTTGAGCGCAGCGCCGAGACCGCGATTTGTCCCCAGCCGGAGCACGCTGCTCCGATCTGGGTCGAGCATCGCTGCGGCGATCGAGGCCGTCTCGTCGGTTGAGCCGTCGTCGACCACGACGAGCTCCCAGTCGCGAAAGGACTGGTCGATGAGGCTGCGCAGAGCCCGCCCGATGAACGGCGCCGCCTCGTACGCCGGCACGACGACCGCCACGCGCGCGGCGGGGAACGCGCGGCTAGCGGCGCTCCGCGGCAATCGCGTCGCCCTTCACCTCGACCAGCCGCGCGTCGCCCGTCGCCGGCGCGGGGACGTCCGAGCGGCGCTCCCGGTCGAGCAGCCTGCGGGCCAGGGCGAGCGCCTGGGCGACGACCTGATCCATGTTGTAGTACTTGTACGTCGCGAGCCGGCCCACGAAGGAGACGTCCGGGGTCGCCTCGGCCAGCGCCCGATATTCCTTGTAGATCGCGTCGTTCTCCGGTCGCGGCACGGGGTAGTACGGGTCCCCTCCGTCGCGCGGATACTCGTAGACGAGGGTCGTCATCGGGTGCCGCTGCCCCGTCAGGTGCTTGAACTCGGTCACGCGCGTGTAGTCATGCTCGTTGGGGTGGTTCACGACCGCCACCGGGAGCGCTTGCTCTACCGGTCGAGTGTCGAAGCGGAACTCGAGCGAACGGTAGGGAAGGTCGCCGAAACGGTGGCCGAAGTACTCGTCGACCGGGCCGGTGAAGACGAGCCGGTCGTACTCGACGAGGCTCTCCACCTCGCGGAAGTCCGTCTTGAGCAGCACCTTGATGCGCGGATGGGCGAGGAGGTTCTCGAAGAGCCTCGTGTATCCGTGGAGGGGCATGGCCTGGTAGGTGTCCGTGAAGTAGCGGTCGTCCCGGTCGAGCCGGGCCGGAACGCGCGCGGCGACCGAGGCGTCGAGCTGCGACGGGTCGAGGCCCCACATCTTGCGGGTGTAGTTCCGAAAGAACGTCTCGTAGAGCTCGCGGCCGATCTTCGAGACGACGACGTCCTCCGAGGTCCGCGGAGAGCTGCGCGGCTCCGCCACGGCGGCGAAGAAGTCCTTCAGCTCCGAGGGGGTGAGCTCGAGCCCGTAGAGACGGTTCACCGTGTCCAGATTGATCGGGAAGGGGAGGAGCTGCCCTCGGATGCTCGCCAGCACGCGGTGCTCGTACGGTCGCCACTCGGTGAACCGGGAGAGGTACTCGAAGACCTCCCGCGAGTTCGTGTGGAAGATGTGCGGCCCGTAGCGGTGGACGAGGATCCCCGCGTCGTCATAGTGGTCGTAGGCGTTGCCGCCGATGTGGGCGCGCCGGTCGACCACGAGCACGTTTGCGCCTTCGCTCGCGAGCCGCTCGGCGACGACGCTCCCGGCGAAGCCGGCCCCGACGACGAGGGAGTCGAACCGCTCGAGCCGCGCCGGTGGGCGTCGGGGTGCCCGTCGCCTGCGCACGATCGTGGCCCGACGGGCGACACGCTCGAGGTGCTCGTTCATGTCGGCCCACGTGTAGTCCCACGAGCTCTCAGTGAGATAGGCGTCGACTCGACGGAGGCGGGCTTCGCGGTCCTCGAGCATCGCCGCACGGCAGCACTCGACGAACTCCTCGGGGCTCTCCGCGATCCGGACGAGACCCGCTTCGCCGTACGGTCGAACGACGTCCGCGATCGGGGTCGAGACGACAGGCAGCCCGGCCGCGAGGTACTCGGGCGTCTTCGTCGGGCTGATGAAGCGCGTCGAGTCGTTGCGTGCGAACGGCATCAGCCCGACGTCCCAGCCGCCGAGGTAGGCGGGGAGGTCGTCGTAGGGGCGCTGGCCGAGGTAGTGGATGTTCGGCGACTGCGGCAGCTGCGCGGGGTCGATCTTCACGTGGGGGCCGAGCAGCACGAGCTGCCAGCCGGGCTCCGCGGCGGCGACCCGGGCGACCAGATCGAGATCCATGCGCTCGTCGATGACGCCCATGAAGCCGAGCCTCGGCCGGGGAAGAGCTCGCTGGTCGGGCGGCTCGGCAAGACTGCCGCGCGCGGCGGCGAAGTGCACGGTGTCGACGCTCGAGGGAAAGAGGTGGACGTCGGGGTGGCGGTCGCGCTTGGCGTCGTAGAGGCTCGCGCCGCCCGTGAACACGAGGTCGGCGATGCCGAAGAGCTCGTCCTCGCGCTCGGCGAGGCGATCCGGAGCGTGCGCAAACGCGGACAGCTCGTCCATGCAGTCGTACACGACCGCGATCGGGTCGAGCCCTCGGGTGTAAGCGACGGCCATCGGCGTGGAGAGCCAGAGCACGTAGGGCTCGAGCTCGACCTCCGCGACGAGCTCCTCCAGCAGCCGCGCCTGCTCGGCGCACGCGCGATCAGGCGGGAGATCGGCAGGCAGGCGGGGCGTGGCGACGACCACGCCCTCGTCGCGTCTCGCGAGCTCGAGCCGCGCGGGCCCCTCTCCGGGCAGCGGCTCCTCGACGAAGACGACCCGGCGCTGCCGTGCGAAGCGGCTCAGCAGCTGCTGGGGGCGCTGCCAGACGAAATCCCACCGCAGGTGCGAGACGCAGAGGAGATCGAACGGCTCGAGACGTGATCCGGTCTCAGCGCTCGCCATAGACCCTCTTTCCCACGCGGAGCATTCCTCGTGATCTCCGCAGAGCCGCGAGTGCAAACGTCGTGGGTCAACGGCGGCCGGACGCTGTCTTGCTGTCACCTTGGCGGCACCCGCGTCGCCGGCGCGCCTCCTCGCACGCTGGAGCTCATCCGGTCGAAGCCCACCCCGCTACAATCGTCGAGCGCTCGGGGGCGTAGTTCAGTTGGTTAGAACGCCGGCCTGTCACGCCGGAGGTCGCGGGTTCGAGTCCCGTCGCTCCCGTCCTTATTTGCAGCGGTTTCCGTGTGGTTGTCGCTTCGGCCCGGACTCCGACCACACGCCTACTACACGCGTGTGACGGCGCTCAACGACCCGCGGGACCGTTGTCGATTTCTTCCTGAGTGCTATCGGCGCTCATCGAGGCGCTCGAGCGAACGTACTCGTTGAGCGCCAGCGCGGCTTGTCGGCGCGTGCCTTTGAACAGGTGCCCGTAGCGGCGGAGGACGAGAACGCCGCCGTCCGTGTGCCCGAGTTGCTCGGCGATCGCTTCACGGTCACGGCCTGACCCGCACCGGCTCGGCTCGCCGCGGCGATCATCAACGAGGCGCACGTGTGCCGAAGGTCATGGAAGGTGAGCCCGTCGAACGGTGTCGGGTCCTGAGGGGTCAGCCCGTGATCGAGCCTGTTTTTCTCTACGGCCCTACTCCGAGAGCTCGATCCAATTCAAGCCCGGTCGGCGGGACAGGGCGATCTCGACCACCGCGCGGGCGGCGTCGAGGCGGACGCTCTCTCCCCGGGCCGACGCGGCCAGGTCGATGAGCGTCTCGACTGCGCCTCCGGCCGCCCGCGCGATCTTGCGGCGAGCCTGCTCCACGACCTCCTCGCGCTCCACGTCCACGAGGGCGCGGAACTGAGGATCCTGCATTCGCCTGGCGACGGTCGCGCGCGAGATGCCCAGG
>Ga0183260_10002944_pt1 | contig 13893 bp, 8 predicted proteins | sample AntDrymUQ4972206_2_FD_129768 | JGI IMG/M metagenome (GOLD analysis project Ga0183260, IMG submission 129768) | Polar desert sand microbial communities from Dry Valleys, Antarctica - metaG UQ497 (22.06) (version 2) (version 2) | ecosystem: Environmental > Terrestrial > Soil > Desert | place... | reverse complement strand
GACGGCGAGCGGCGCGACTAGCCTGCCAGCATCACCGGCGCCGTGCGCGCTCTGAGAGTCCGTTTCACAATGATCGGTGCGACCAGTGTGGTCGTGGATCGAGCCGGGCGCCGCACGAATCCGAAGGGAGTACGAACGTACTTTCGAGGGTTCGGGTGGTGATCCGGCGAAGGTTCCACGGCCGCAATGGGCGTGCCGGGATGGTGAAACGGGCTCTGAACCGCTTCGTCCCGCCGCTGCTGCTGATGGCGGTGATCTTCTTCCTCTCCGCCCAGCCGGACCTGAACTCGGGGCTGGGGGCGTGGGACACGGGTCTGCGCAAGCTCGCCCACATGGTCGAGTTCGGCCTCCTGTGGTGGCTGTGGTGGCGTGCGCTGGGCTTCGGGAGCCCGGTCGGTGGGGTGCTGATCGCGGTCGCCTACGCGGCGAGCGACGAGTTCCACCAGTCGTTCGTCGACGGCCGCATCGGCTCGCCGTTCGACGTGCTGATCGACGCGGCGGGCGTCGCGATCGCCTGCCTGGCGGCGCTCAGGCTCGGGAAGCGGCGGCGCGCGGCCGGGCGCGCGGCCTGAACTGGGCTCCTAGAGCCAGCCGCGCTCGGTGGCGTGCAGCACGGCCTGGGCGCGGTCGACCGCGCCGAGCTTGCCGTAGATGTTGTGCAGGTGCGTGCGCACCGTGCTCGTGGAGAGCGAGAGCTCGTGGGCGATCTGCTTGTAGACCATGCCCTGGGACAGGCGCTTGAGGACCTCGAGCTCGCGGCCCGAGAGCGGGCACGGCTCGACGGCGCGGGGGCGCTCCTGGGAGGGGTACGGGAGGTCGTAGAGGACGGCGCGCAGCTCCGACGGCCCGAAGCCGACGTTGCGGGCGGCCTTCAGCAGCTCGCTCGAGGAGACCGGCGAGCCCTGGGAGTAGTGGGCCAGCATGTCCGCCAGGCGCACGAAGGCGGCGTCGCCCTGCGCGTCGTCGGCGTGGTGGCGCTCGATCGCGGAGGCGACCGCCTTGGGCAGGTTCCAGCGGCGGGCGAGGACGCCGCCGACCAGCGCGTGGTCGACGCCCAGCTCGCGGCGCTCGTAGTGCAGGCGCTCCTCCGGCGTGCGGGCCGGCCCGTGCACCTGCTTGGGATAGCCCGGGTAGGCGTGCATGAGCACGAGCTTGCCGATGTCGTGCAGCAGCGCGGTGATCAGCAGCCGGTCGCGGTGCTGGTAGCCGGCGCTGGCCGCGAGCCGGTCGGCGGCGCGCTGGACGGCCACGGCGTGCAGGCGGAAGCGCTCGGGCGCCGCGTCCCACTTCTTGCCCCGCTCGAAGAACTCGAAGGTCTCGGCCTTGGCGGCCAGTGTGTGCATCGACTCGGGCGTGAGGAACTCGACGGCGGCGACCACGGAGTCGACCTGGCCGCGGCGCGGGCTGTCGAACCCGTTGGCCAGGCGCATGATCGCGATCACCAGCGCCACGTCGGACTCGATCGCCCGCACCATGTCGCCGACCGACGGGCGCTCGTCGGAGACCAGCGTGAGCAGGCGGTTGCGGGACTCCGCGAGAGCGGGGAAGACCTCGAGCGCCTCGAAGGCGGCGGTCAGGCGCTTGCCGTGGCCCTCGTTGCGCGAGCGGCCGACCGCGGTGTACGGCTGGGAGGACCTTGATGCCACTGTGGCGCGCGTGCCCACCAGGGGCGCGGGCAGGGCGGTCGCACGTGGCGGGGTCATGAGCCTGTCATCGGTTGGAGTCTGGGGATCTGGAGGGTTCTGGCCGGTCATGGTCGTGGTCCGGCCTCCAGCCCGTATCGGCATAGGTGGACGAACGGTTGAGCCGGACTCCCGCTCACAACCCTGCCCGCCTCGCCATCATGCCGCCTGCCGCCCGTCGAGCGCATCGTCGACCCTCGCCAGCGTCTCGTCGCGCCCCAGCAGCGCAACGCTCTCGAAGATACCGGGTGAGACGGTCGTTCCCGCCAGTGCGACCCGCAGCGGCTGGAAGACCTGCTTGGGCTTGACCCCCTCGCGCTCGGCCACCCCGCGCAGCGCGGCCTCCAGCTCCTCCAGGGTCCACGGCCCCGAGAGCCCGGCCAGCGCCTCGCGCGCGTGACCCAGCAGCTCCATCGCGCCGGGCGCGCCGAGCACCTTCTCGCGCGTCGCCGGCTCGCTGACCGGGCCGTCGAAGAAGAAGCCGGCGAGCGGCCAGAACTCGTCGAGCGTGGAGATCTTGTCCTGCGTGATGGCCACCGCCTCGCCGAGACCGCGCCGTCCCGTGAACGTCTCCAGGCGCCGCGTGAGTTCCTCGACGGGCAGCTCGCGCAGGTAGCGGCCGTTCATCCAGCGCAGCTTCTTCTCGTCGAACACCGCCGGGGAGCGCGAGACCCGCTCGAGCGAGAAGCGCTGCTGCAGCTCCTCGGTGGTGTGGAAGGTCGTCTCTTCGTCGTAGCCCCAGCCGAGCAGCGCGAGGTAGTTGCGGACCGCCTCGGGGAGGTAGCCGGCGTCGCGCAGCTCCTGGACCGATGCGGCGCCGTGGCGCTTGGAGAGCTTCTTGCCGTCGGGGCCGTGCAGCAGCGGCACGTGAGCGTAGACGGGCGGCTCGGCGCCCATCGCCTCGAGGATGCGCATCTGCTTGGGCGTGTTGGAGAAGTGGTCGGCGCCCCGCACGACGTGGGTGATGCCGGCGTCGAGGTCGTCGACGACCACGGCCAGGTGGTAGACCGGCGTCCCGTCGGCGCGGGCGATCACCAGGTCGTCCATCAGGTGGTGCTCGAACGGGCTCTCGCCGCGGATGACGTCGCGCACCACGGTGGCGCCGTCGTCGGGCATCCGCAGCCGGACCGCGCCCTCGCCCTCGTCGGCGCCGCGGAAGCCGCGGTCGCCGTTGGCCGCCTTGAAGGCGGCGACCTCCTCCGGCCCGGCCGTGGAGCGGTAGGCGTGCCCGCCGGCGATCAGCTGCTCGACCACCTCGGCGTGGCGCTCGCTGCGCGCGGACTGGAACACCGGGTCGCCGTCCCAGTCGAGCTCCAGCCAGCGCAGCGCCTCGAAGATCTGCTCGACGTTCTCCGGCGTCGAGCGCTCCCGGTCGGTGTCCTCGATGCGCAGGACGTATTCCCCGCCCTGACCCCGCGCCAGGAGCCAGTTGTACAGTGCCGTCCGCGCTCCACCGATGTGGAGCGCCCCCGTCGGAGAAGGAGCGAAGCGCACGCGCATGGACACAGCATGCCACTGATCGGAAGCGTCCAGGTTCGATGCTGATCGGCGCTCACGTCTCCCCCGCCGGCGGCCCGGCCCTGGCCGTCGAGCGCGGGCTCGAGCGCGCCTGCCGCTCGATCCAGATCTTCAACCAGAACCCGCGCGCGTGGAAGCCGCGGGAATACTCCGGCGAGGAGGTCGCCGCGTTCCGGGAGGCGATGGACGCCTCCGAGGTCGACGCGCTGCTGATCCACGCCGTCTACCTGCTCAACTGCGCCTCCGAGGACCGCGAGATCCGCGACAAGTCGCTCGCCTCGCTGGCCACCTCGCTGCGCGCCGGGGCCGCGCTGGGCGCGCACGCCGTCGTCCTGCACCCCGGCTCGGCGCTCACGGACGGCGGGTCGGTCGACGAGGCGGTCGAGCGCGCCGGCGCGGTGATCGCCGAGGCGCTGGCCGAGTCCGAGGCGTGCCCGCTGCACCTGGAGGACACGGCGGGGGCGGGCGGCACGCTCGGGCGCTCGTTCGAGGAGCTCGCCCGGCTGATCGAGCTGTCCGGCGGCGGCGAGCGGCTGGGCGTCTGCCTGGACTCCTGCCACCTGCTCGCCTCGGGCTACGACGTCCGCAGCGCCGAGAGCCTGGCGGGCGTGCTCGACGACTTCGACGCGGTCGTCGGCCTCGCGCGCCTCGGCTCGCTGCACGTCAACGACTCGATGACCGAGCTGGGCTCCAACCGCGACCGTCACGCCAACCTCGGCGACGGGGAGATCGGCGCCGAGGGCATCGCCGCCTTCCTGTCCGAGCCGCGCTTCGAGGGGATGCCGTGCGTGCTGGAGGGCCCGGGAGCGGAGGGCAAGGGCGTCGTGCGCGGGGACATCGAGGCCGCCGTCGCGCTGCGCGAGCGCGGCCTGGCCGCTCGCGGCAGCTAGCCGGACGCGCGGCGCCTCAGGCGACGGCGGGCTCCGGGACCGGCGCGGCGTCGGGCTGCGTCTCGGCCTCCGGCGGTTGCTCCGCGACCACGGGAGGCCGGACGATCGCCGCGCCCAGCAGGCGCCGGAGCTCCGCCCCGAGCGCGGCGTTGCGGCCGGCGACGCGGTACTCGGCGCCGAAGCGCAGCCGGCGCAGGCCCGCGCGCGTGTCCATCTCGAGCACGAACTCCGATTCACCGGGGTAGCGCGAGAAGAGGTCGCGCAGCTCGTCGATCACCGCTGCCTGCAGGCGCGCGGCGTCCACGCGCAGGTGGACCGACTGGGGCGGAGCGGCGGCGGCCTGCTCGGCGACCTGCGCCTTGGCCTTCTCGATCTCGCCCGTCGAGGGGTCGAACGGCTGGACGTCCTGGACGACGATGCAGACCTTGTTGGCGTCCTTGTGGTCAACGCGGCCGCGGATCAACACGATCTCGTCGGCCGCGAGCGCGCCCTCGACCGCGGCGAGCGTCTTCTCGAACACGACGATCTCGATGCTGCCCTCGAGGTCGTCGACGGTGGCGAACATCATCTGCGAGCCCGCGCGGGTGCGGATCTTCTTGGTCTCCGTGATCATGCCGCCCACCGTGATCCACTCGCCGTCCTTGCGCTCGGCGACCTCGGCGATCGTGCAGTCGGCCTTCATCCGCAGCGCCTCGCTGACCCGCTTGAGCGGATGCTCGGTGATGAAGACGCCGATCGACTCCTTCTCCATCGCCAGCAGCTCCGGCCGCTCGTACTCGTGCGTGGGGATGGGCGGGTGCGCGGGCGCTGCGAAGGCGCCCGCGGAACCGGCGCCGGCGTCGTCGCCGAAGCCGCCGAGGTCGAAGATCGAGCCCTGGCCGATTTCGGCGTCCTGCTGGGCCTTCTGGCCGGCCGCCTGCGCGGAGTCCAGCACTTCGAGCATCCCACGCCGCGTGGCCTGCGTGGAGCCGAACGCCCCGCACTTGATCAGCGCCTCGATCGAGCGCTTGTTGACCGTGCGGCAGTCCACTCGCTCGCAGAAGTCCCACAGCGACGTGAACGGCCCGCCCTCCTCGCGGGCGCGCTTGATCGCCTCCACCGCTGAGAAGCCGACGCCCTTGACGGCGTCCAGGCCGAAGCTGATGTTGCCCTCGACGACCATGAATTCGTGGTCGGACTGGTTGACGTCCGGCGGCAGGATCTCGATGCCCATGCTCTCCGTCTGGTTGACGAAGAACGGCACCTTGTCCTTGGTGTCCATCACCGACGAGATCAGCGCCGCCATGTACTCGGCGGGATAGTTGGCCTTCAGCCACGCGGTGCGGTAGGAGATCAGCGCGTAACAGGCGGCGTGCGAGTTGTGGGAGACGATCCCGTTGGCGAGGAAGTTCAGCGGGCCGTCCGCGGACATCTCGACGTCATAGGTCATGACCTCGCCCACGCGCTCGATCGAGACGACGAGATCGCCGTTCTCGGCGTGCGTGGTCGCCATGTGACGCTCGACCCGGAAGCGGAAGTCCTCCGGCGTGACGACGACGAACGGCAGCTCGCCGTACTTCTCCTGGAAGTACTCGGGAGAGCGGTCCATGCCGTCCATCTCCCAGTAGACCCCGTCGAAGTAGAAGTCGCACATGCGGCCGTTGGCGAGTGGCCTGTGGATCTCGAACTCGATGCTCTGGTCGATCAGCCACTCGCACATCTCGCGTTCGGGCCAACTCGCGCACCACATGCCGTTGGACGCGATCGAGCAGTGGCCGTAACCGGGGCCGGTGTCGTAGGCCGCCCGGACGCGGCGGAACGTCTGCTCGACCTGGCGCTCCCGCCAGACCGGATCGTTCGCCCACAGCCACTTGACTCGCTCGTGCATGGCAGCCACGCCGGCACGCGTCATCTCGGGGTGATCCGCATGGACCCGGCGCATGTGCGCCGCCTTCTCCTCGGCGGTGCGCCCGGCCTGCCACGCCTTCGTCCGCAGGGCCGCACGACGATCCTGCTCCCGACGCTCGGGGCGTCGCGCCAGCGCGGTCATGGTTGCCCGGCGCGCTTCGCGCTGGGCGTCGGAGACCTTCGGCATCGTGATGAGCTCGGTATCACCTGGGACGAAGTCGCGGATCTGCTGGTAGCCGGCGGTGGTCAGCAGCCGGTGATCGAGCGTGGCCTTGAGCTGGCGGCCGCTCTCGGTGCGAACCCGGAAGACCTCCTTGCGCCCCGTTCGCACGATTCGCTGGACCTTGTTCGGGCGGATCTCGCCGTCGGCCCACATCGACATGAGCTGGGCCGGCTGCAGCCTGTACGCCTCTGACAGCCGGACCCTCTTCCCGTCGGGGAGGATCACCCGCGTGTCGCCGGACGCGCACTTGTTGAAGGAGTAGTCAGCGCTGCGCTCGTTGGTCAGCCACAGCGTCTCGATCACGTCGGAGGCGGTGCCGGAGGCCTTGCAGCCCTCGAAGAACTCGGGCTTGAGCTGGGCCATCGCGACGCGGTTCTTCTTGCCGATCGCCTTGCGGAGGTCGTCGGCCTTCGGGCCGCTGAAGCCGGCGAGCTGCTTGGCGATCTGCATCGCCTGCTCCTGGTAGAGGATCACGCCCTTCGTGGCCTCGGTGATCGGGCGCAGGCGGTCGTCGATGAACGAGATCGAGTCGGGGTTGCGCTTGCCGCGCGCGTAAGTCGGGATCTGGTCCATCGCGCCCGGGCGATAGAGCGCGACCAGTGCCACGAGGTCCTCGAACTCCGTCGGGCCGACCTTCTTGAGCGCCTCGCGCATGCCCTCGGACTCGAACTGGAACACGCCGATCGCGTCGCCGCGGGCCATCATTTCGTAGGTCTTCGCGTCGTCGAGCGGGAGCGTCGTCATGTCCGGCCGCTCGCCGCTGGAGCGCTCGACGATGTCCAGCGCGTCCTCGATGACGTCGAGGTTGCGCAGGCCGAGGAAGTCCATCTTGAGCAGGCCGATCTCCTCGATCGGCTTCATCGAGTACTGCGTGACGGTGCGGTAGATCTTCGCCCCGTTCTCCCCCGCACCCGCGTCGGCGAGCTGGAGCGGCACGACGTCGGTCAGCGGCCGGTCGGCGATCACCACGGCGGCGGCGTGGATCGATGCGTTGCGGACGATGCCCTCCAGCCCCTGGGCGACGTCGACGATCTGCTTGGCGACAGGGTCGCGCGCGTACTCGGCGGCGAGCTCGGTGCCCGGCTGCATGCAGTCCGCGAAGCTGGGCGGACGGCCCTGCTGAGGGTCGGGGATCAGCTTCGCGAGCTTGTCGCCGACCGCGTACTCGTGGCCGAGGACGCGCGCGGCGTCGCGCGTGGCGGCGCGCGGGAACATCTTGCCGAAGGTGATGATCTGCGCCACCCGATCCGCGCCGTACTTCTCGGAAACGTAGCGGATCACGCGCTCGCGCACGCGGACCGAGAAGTCGATGTCGATGTCGGGCATCGACACGCGCTCGGCGTTGAGGAAGCGCTCGAAGAGCAGGCCGTAGCGCAGCGGGTCGACGTCGGTGATCTGCAGGCAGTAGGCGACGAGGCTGCCGGCGGCGCTGCCGCGGCCGGGGCCGACCGCGATCCCGTTGGACTTCGCGTAGTCGACGAAGTCCCAGACGATCAGGAAGTAGGCGTTGAAGCCCATGGAGTCGATGACCCCGAGCTCCATCTCCATCCGCTCGACCGCCTCGGCGGGCGGCGGGGTGCCGTAGCGGTGGCCCATGCCCTCCAGGACGAGCGCGCGCAGGAAGGCCTTCTCGTCCTGGCCGTCGGGGCAGCCGTAGCGGGGGATGAGCTGCTTGTCGAGCTCGAGGCCCACCTCGCAGCGCTCCGCGATCTCCAGCGTCGACGCGATCGCGCCGGGCATGTCGGCGAACGACTCCGCCATCTCATGCGAGCTCTTCAAATAGAACTCGTTGGAGTCGAAGGACATCTTCGGCGCGGCGAGCGTGGACTTGGTCTGCACGCACAGCAGCGCCGCGTGGTGCTTGAAGTCCTCCCGCCGCAGGTAGTGCACGTCGGCCGTGGCGACCAGCGGGCGGCCCATCTCCTGCGCGAAGCCGGCGATCGCCTGGTTGACCTGCTCCTGCTCGGCCAGGCCATTGTGCTGGACCTCGAAGTAGACGTCCTCGGGCCCGAACACCTGGACCAGCTCGTCGAGGTGGGCGCGCGCCTGGTCGAGCCGGCCCTCGACGATCCGGCGGCTGCTGCGGCTGGCGAGGCAGCCCGAGAGCGCGATCACGCCCTCGCCGTGGCGGGCGAGCAGCTCCATGTCGACGCCCGGCTTGCCGCGGTGCAGTCCCTCCAGGAACCCGGCGCTCGAGAGCTTGACCAGGTTGCGGAAGCCCGCGTCGGACTGGGCGATCAGCGTGAGGTGGTTGCGCTCGACCTTGCCGTCCTTGACGTGGCGATCGTCGACGAAGTACGCCTCGAGGCCGAGGATCGGCTTGATCTTCTGCTCGCGGCAGGCCTTGTAGAGCTCGACGGCGCCGTTCATCACGCCGTGGTCGGTCAGCCCCAGCGCCGGCTGGCCGAACTCGGCCGCGCGCGCCGCCAGCTTCTCGATCTTGCAGGCGCCGTCCAGCAGCGAATACTCGCTGTGGACGTGGAGATGGGCGCAGCCGGGCGTGCTCACGAGGGCGGAACAGTAGGCATCGCGTCGGACGCGTCGCTGCCCCCGAGCCGCAATCTCCGGCCTTCGCGCACGAACCTCCCGGGCCGCCATGGCTCCGCCGCTCCGCCGAGCGACCGGCCGCGCTCGCAGGTCAGGCGGAGGGCAGGCCCTGGGCCTGCTCGGTCCAGGCCTTCATGCGGGCGACGACGCGGCGGTCGCCGCGCACGGAGGGTCGTGCGCCGCGCGGGAGGGGCTCTCCGCGGAGGAGCAGCTCGAACGCCGCGCGGGTCATCGAGACCGTCGCGTCCGGGCCCTCCGGCGGGGCCTGGGATGAGATGGCGAGGCCGGCGCCGTCGCGCGCGGTCAGGAACCACGTCTCGGGCGTCTCGCCGGTGATCTCCTGCGCGATCGTGAAGCGCTCCCCCTTCGTCCAGGAGGGGTGCACCGCGTAGGCGAGCGCCCGGTAGACGAGGCCGGGCTCCAGCTGCGCGCCCGCGCGGGCCGCCTCGGCCACGCTCAGGCGGGTGGCCGAGAGCGCCTTGAGGACGTTCAGCCGCCGCTTGCTGCCGCGGAAGCGGGCGGGCCCGAACAGCCGGCCGACGTGCCTGGGAACCCCTGCGAGCAGCTCGGCGAGCGTCAGCGCGTCGGCGGTCAGGTGGAAGTCCGACTCGCCGCGCGGGCGCGGCGCGGCCAGCGGCTTCACGTGCGTCCACGTGCCGGCGACCGTCACCGAGTAGGTGCCGACCTCGCGGATCGTGAGGTCGTAGTCGAGCGCGTTGGCCAGCGCCGCCGCCTGGACGGGCAGCAGCGCGGCGATCAGCCGGCCGGCGGCGACGGGATCGTCGTGCGCGAGCTTCACGATCGCCCCCCGCAGCGGGGGGTACTGCCGGGCGGAGCGCCCGACGGCGTCCATCCGCGGCGGATGCCCGGCGGCCGACACGATCACCGGCCGCGTCCGCTCGCGCGGGGGCGGAGCGGCGGCCGGGACGGGCGGCCCGGCGGGCGGAGCGGGAGCGGCGGCCACCGGCTCGACGGGCGGCTCGGGAGCGGCGGTCACCGGCTCGGCCGGCGGCGGCTCGGGAGCCGCCTCGCGGAGGGCGGCGGCCGCCGCTTCGATGTCGGCGACCATACGGCCGCTCTCGGCGTCCGGGCGGCGGGCGGAGGCGGCGGCCGCGTCCGCCTGATCGCGGGCGGCCTGCTCGAGGCGGACCTCGGCGGCGAGGCCGGCGGTGCGGCGGTCGAGCTCGGCGATGCGGTCCTGGAGCGTGTGGCCCTCGTGCCGCGAGGCGGTGACGGCCTCCTCGGCGGTCAGCCGGGCCTGCCGCTCGGCTGCGAGCTCGGCTCGGACGCGGTCGAGCTCCTCGCGGTCGGCGTCGAGCGCGGCACGGGCGGCGGCCAGGTCGGCCTCGAAGCTGCGGCGCCCCTCCTCGAGGGCCGCCTCGGCCGCCGCCCGCCGCTCCCGCTCGGCCACGAGGTCGACCTCGGCGAGCGCCCGTGCCTCCCGCTCCGCCGCCAGCACGGCGGCGGCCGCCGCGCCCTGCTGGTCGCGCTCGACGACGGCCGCGTCCCGTTCGGCCGCGCGCGTCTGGCGCTCCGCGGCGAGGCCGGCCGCGAGCGCCTCGCGCTCCGCGCCCAGCTCGGTGGCGAGCGCGGCCCGGGCCTCGCGGTCGCGGTCGAGCTCGTTCTCGAGTGCGGCGCGGGCGACGGACTCGACCCGGAGGCGGGCTTCGGTCGCCGTGGCCGCGGCCTCGGCGGTGTGCAGCCTGGTCTCGGTCGCCGTGGCCGCGGCCACGACGGTGTGCAGCCTGGTCTCGGTCGCCGTGAGCGCGGCCTCGAGGTCGGTGACGCGGGCGCGGAGCTCGCCGGCCCGCGCCTCGGCCGCCTCGCGGGTGGTGGCGAGCTCCACCTGCGCCGCCTCGAGTGCGGCCGCCCGGCGGGTGGCGGCATCCAGGCGCTCGCCCAGCGCCTGGCGCACCTCCTCGTGGACGGCGCGCTCGCCCCGGCGCCGGCGGTCGAGGTTCGCGCGGGTCGCCTCGGCCGCGGCCAGCGCGGCGGCGAGCCGGCCCTCGGCGTGCTCGCGCGCCTCCTCGAGCTGCACCCGGCCGCGGTCGGCCTCGGCGCGGGCCGCCTCGAGCTCGCGCTCGTGCCGTGCCGCCCGGGAGGCGCCGCCGGAGGAGCGCTCGGCCTCGAGCACCGCGAGGCGCACCGCGTCACCCGCGTGCGCGATCTCGCCGGTCCGCAGCTTCAAGCGCCACTCGCGCGACTGGGCGCGCAGCCGGGCGAGGGAGTCCAGCGCGCCGGTGAGCGCGGCCTGGCGCCGCTCCGCGAGGCGCTCGAGCTCGGGCGCCCTGGCGTCGGCCTCGGCTGACGGCGGAGCGCCGGAGGGGATCGGCAGGACGCCGGACGCCATGGCGTCGCGCTCGACGGTCGCCTCCGCCAGCCGGCGTTCCAGCTCGGCGGACTGCAGCTCGAGCGCCTCGACGGCGCGGAGGGCCTCGGCGGCGACCCTCGCCTGGCCCTGCTCGGACGCCTCGGCGCGGCGGGCGCGGCGCTCGGCGAGGACCGCACGGTCGATGAGCTGGCCTCCCTCGGGCTCCTCGCCGCCGACGGGCGGCTCGGGCACCGGCGGCGTGGCCAGGCCGGGTGCCAGCGGCGGCAGGCCCGAGCGCACGCCTCCCGGCCATTCCACCCACAGGAGCTCCGGGGCCGCCGCCACCAGGGCGACCGGGACGAGGTAGCTGCCGCGCCACGAGGCGGGGTCGCGCGCGAAGCGGGCGTCGGGCAGCGACTCGAAGCGGTGATCGGCGCCGCCGGCCCGCACCACGAGCCCCGGCAGCCCCGGGCGGGCGGCCTCGGCGGCGCTCCAGCGGCCGCGGACGCGGACGAGGCCGCTGTCGGCTCCCGAGGGCAGCCACTCGACGGCCTCGATCGTGAGGCCTTGAAGGCGGGGCAGCGCGGAAGACGGCGACTCGGCCATGGACGCCGGATGGTCCCAGACCCGGCGGCGGCGCCCAAGGTCCGTGCGCGGACCTTGGGGGAAACCGCCGGCAGCGGAGGCTGGGCCTCGCTAGCTGCTGTCGCGCCGGGAGGCGAGGACCGCGACGACGCCGGCGACGATGGCGATGACGAGGCCCGCGAGGAGCGGCTTGGGGGCGTAGGTCGGCCCGTACTTGCGGCGCAGGAAGACCTTGCCGCCGTTCCAGACCAGCATGCCGAGGAGCTTGTAGAACATGGACGGAACGCTACCCGAGTCCGCGGGCGAGTGGGCGGAAGGGCCTACGCCTGGGATGGCTCGTCGCCCTTACTGCGGCTGGGTGAGGGGAGGAGAGTGCCCGCCAGATCGGTGACCGTCGAATTCGTCAGCCTCAGCCGGACGAACTCGACGCTCGACGGCCGCGCGCCCTCCCGCAGCCTCCGGGCCGCTCGGCCACCCTCCTACAAGCGCAGTTCGGGGCCCGCCGAACGCCGCGCAGCTATGACCCCTCGCGCAGCCGGTGCGCCATCCGCGACTGCAGCGTCCAGAGCTCGATGAAGCCCGGCGAAGCGGACTGGGAGAACAGGCCGCCGGAGTCCGCGAAGGTCGCCAGCTGGGCGTCGTAGACCGCGTTCGGGCTCTCGCGCGTGACCACGCGCACGCTGCCCTTGTACAGCCGCAGCCCGATCGTGCCCGTCACGCGCTGGTTGACGCGGTCGATGTAGGCCTCGAGGTCCGTCCGCAGGGGCTCCCACCACAGGCCCGCGTACACGAGGTACGCCCACTTCTGGTCGACTCCCGGCTTGAACTGGTTCTGGTGGATCGTCCCGGTCAGGCGCTCGAGCTCGCGATGGGCCTTCAGGAGGATCGCCGCGGCCGGCACCTCGTAGATGTCGCGCACCTTCAGCCCGACGATCCGGTCCTCGATGTGGTCGACGATCCCGATCCCGTGGCGCACCCCGATCTCGGCCGCCCGCTCGATCAGCTCCACCGGCCCGAGCCGCTCCCCGTCCAGGGCCACCGGCACGCCCGCCTCGAACGTGACGGCCACCGCCTGCGCCTCGTCCGGCGCCAGCTCCGGCCGCGTGACCAGCTGGAAGACGTCGTCGTCGGGGGCGTGCCCGAGGTCCTCGATCCACTTGCCCTCGGAGGAGCGCCCCCACAGGTTGTCGTCGATCGAGTACGGCGCGCTCTCCGTGCCGCCCTTGACCGGGATGCCGTGCTTGCGCGCGTACGCGATCTCCTCGTCGCGGCCCATCGCCCAGGAGCGCACGGGAGCGATCACCTTCAGCTCGGGCGCGAGCGTCGCCACCGTGCCCTCGATGCGCACCTGGTCGTTGCCCTTGCCCGTGCAGCCGTGGGCGATCGTGTCGCAGCCGGTCCTGCGCGCGTACTCGACCGCGAGCTTGGCGATCAGTGGGCGGCCGAGCGCCGTGAAGAGCGGGTAGCCGTCGCCGTAGTCGGCGTTGGCCTTGATCGCTGGGATCACGTACTCGCGCGCGAACTCCTCGCGCGCGTCGACCACGTGGCAGTCGAGCGCCCCCAGCTGCAGGGCCTTGCCCCGCACCACGTCGTAGTCCTCCCCCGGCTGCCCGAGGTTGACCGTCAGCGCGACGACCTCCGCCTCGTACTCGTCCTGGATCCACTTGAGCATCACGCTGGTGTCCAGGCCGCCGCTGTAGAGCAGCAGCACCCGCCCCACCTCGCCCGGCTGGGCGAGATAGCCGGCGACCCGGGTGGCGTCGGGGTCGGCGACGCGGTGGACTTCTGTGTGAGAGGAGGGATCGCGCGGCTCGTCGCTCATGGCCGCGACAGCCTACGACGCGGCGGCATCCGGGCTCACGACGAGCGTCTACGCGCCAACCATCGGTCATCCGTCCACCGGCAGCGGTGCCCTCTAGTGCGCGGCCTGCGCCCCTCGCGCGCCGCGCTGGCGCTCAACCTCGCGCTCGCGACGGTCGCGCTCCTGCTCGCCGTCGGCGTGCCCGGGAGCACGGCCGCCCCCGGGCTGCGGCTGGCGAGCGCCGATGGCTCGCTCACCATCGCGAACTCCCAGCAGGACACGGCATCTTCCGCGCCGAGGCGATGCGCCCCGGGGAGGAGGCGAGCGGCACGGTGCGGATCACGAACACCGGCTCGGTCCCGGGTGCGCTGCGGGTGGCGCTCACGGCGGCCCCGGCCGAGGTCCAGGGCACCGGCGGCGGCTGGCTGCTCCGCCCGGCTCGAGCTGCG
>Ga0183260_10002943_pt1 | contig 13896 bp, 12 predicted proteins | sample AntDrymUQ4972206_2_FD_129768 | JGI IMG/M metagenome (GOLD analysis project Ga0183260, IMG submission 129768) | Polar desert sand microbial communities from Dry Valleys, Antarctica - metaG UQ497 (22.06) (version 2) (version 2) | ecosystem: Environmental > Terrestrial > Soil > Desert | place... | reverse complement strand
GAGCGCCGAGGCGTAGTAGGCCGCTCTCTCCACCAGATCGGAGAATGATTCGGCTGACAGCAGAGTGTCGACCACGGCCGTGGGCCCGGCCTTGTAGGAAGCAACGGCCCTGTCCTCGTAGATCCCCCGCCTGAAGCTCAGGCGCTGGTCGACGATCTTGAGATCCGCCGCCAGCAGAGCGAGCTCCTTTTGCGCCCGGGTCAAATCCTCGACCTTGTCCTCGATGCGCAGGTCGAGGCGGGTGATGACCCTGTCTAGCCTGTCGACCTGGGCCTGAACTCGGGCACGCTCGGTGTCGAGAGCCGCGACCTGCCCGGCAAGCGTGGATTCCCGCGCGGCAAGCGCTCCCTGGCGGCGCTCGATGCGCTCCCGCCGCTCCTCGATGCTGTCGAGGCGATCGTTGGGGTCGGCTACTGCGGAGCTTGCGAAGACGAGCGCGCACAGGAGTGCCAGAACCGGCATCCAGACCCTCCGGCGGGGAGTCGCAAGTTTGTTCACAATAGCAATACTAGGCAACTCTCTTAACTTGAGCAACAGGACCACCAAGCTCGCCGTGAGTCCGGTCCACTCTGAATCGGCTTCCGGGGCAGACCCCTTTAGACCTCGAGGAAGCGCCGGAGCGCCAAAACCGAGCCGAACAGGCCGACGGCGACTCCTCCTCCAACCAGGATCAGCAGGACCTTGGTGATCTCCCAGGCGGAGAAGGAGAACACGGGCCCCAGAAAGGCCAGGAAGTCTCCCATCTTGGAGAAAAACAGCTCGTTGGCGCCCAGCACGACGATGCTGGACACGATGGCGCCGGTGAGGGCCGCGAACACCCCCTCAAACATGAACGGGATGCGGATGAACCAGTTGGTCGCCCCGACCAGCTTCATGATCGAGATCTCCTCACGGCGCGCATAGATCGCCAACCGGATGGTGTTGGCGATCAGGGCGGCTGCAGCCACCATCAGCACCGCCGACATTCCCAGCGTCACTGCGCGCAGAAGGGTGTTGACCTGAAGCAAGCGCCGGATGATGTCGCCTCCGAAGTTGACGTCGTCAATGCCGGGGCTTCCTTCGACACGGGCGGCGACCTCCTCCGCGTCGGCAGCATCCACGAGGCTGACCCTAAAAGAAGCCGGCAGGCTGTCTTTGGGAAGCACTTCGTAGAGTTCGGGCTTGTCCGCGTAGAGCTCTTTGAACTCCTCGTAAGCTTGGTTCTTCGAGACATAGGTGAAGGTCTCGATCTCCGGCATTCTCGCCAGATCTGATCTCAAGCCGTCGAGCTCACCCTCGGTGACGTCGCTGCGCAGGAAAACCGAGACCTCGACCTTGCCCTCCCAAGTCGAGGTGACGTTGGCGACGACGAGTTGGAGAATCTGCGCACCGCCGAGCAACAGCAGCGAAATCGCAACCGTGGAGATGGCCGCGATGGTCATTAGCAGATTGCGCTTGAGATTCACGGCCGTCTCGGACAGGAAGTAGTTGAGTCTCACCGCGCTCCCACTCCGTAGATGCCGCGTGATTGATCCCTCACGATCTGGCCGCTTTCGAGCTCGACCACCCTGCGTCGCATCGAATCGACTATGGCATGGTCATGGGTGGCCATGACCACCGTTGTGCCGGTGCGGTTGATGCGGTCGAGCAGCCTCATGATCCCAACCGACGTCGTGGGATCGAGGTTGCCGGTGGGCTCATCGGCGATAAGGATCAGCGGCCGGTTTACGAATGCGCGCGCGATCGAGACCCTCTGCTGCTCGCCGCCGGAGAGCTCATCGGGGAAACGGTCGAGCTTTTCACCGAGCCCGACCAGCTCAAGAATCTGTGGCACTTGGCGCTGCACGAGAGCTTTCGGGCGACCAATCACCTCCAGAGCAAAGGCGACGTTCTCGAACACGGTCTTGTTGGGCAGGAGCTTGAAGTCCTGAAACACGCAGCCGACATTGCGGCGGAGGTAGGGCACCCTCCATCGGGGAAGGCTCGAGAGATCCTTGCCGGCGACAAAGACCTCGCCTCCGGTGGGCTCTTCCTCCTTCGTCAGAAGCTTCATGAACGTCGACTTACCCGAACCCGACGGCCCGACCACAAAGACAAACTCGCCCTTCTCGATGTCGAGTGTGATTCCGTCGAGGGCTTTGACTCCGCCTTTGAACTCCTTGACGAGGTCCTTGGTCTTGATCATCTGGTCTTGATCATCTGGTGACGCGCCTCACAGTGGCTGCCCTCGGTCGAGACGGCCGTGGATAAGGGTAGGGCACCGGAGCGCCGTAATCAAAAGCCCCTCACATGGAAACTTCTACCATGCTCCATCAGGCCGAGGCTCCCTGCCGAGCCGCCCGTCGTAGCTCGGCCTCGATGAAGCAGTCGATGTCACCACCCAGCACCGCCTGAACGTTCCCGCTCTCGAGATCGGTGCGGTGGTCCTTTACCATCTGGTAGGGGTGCAGGACATAGGACCGAATCTGGGAGCCGAACCCGATGCCCCGCTTCTCACCTCTGAGGGCATCCATCTCTTGCTCCCGCTCGGCGCGCGCCCGCGCGAGCAGTCGGGACTTGAGAATTCGCATGGCGACGGCCTTGTTCTGCATCTGGGACCGCTCGTTCTGGCACGAGACAACAGTCCCTGTAGGGAAGTGGGTTATCCGCACCGCCGAGTCCGTCACGTTGACGTGCTGGCCTCCGGCCCCCGAGGACCTGTAGGTATCGATGCGCAAGTCGTCCGGATTGATGTCTATCTCAATGTCGTCAGTCACCTCGGGCGTGACGTCGACCGAGGCAAACGATGTGTGCCTGCGCTTCTGTGAGTCGAAGGGAGAGATTCGCACGAGCCGGTGTACGCCCCGCTCGGTCGCGGCCAAACCATAGGCATGAGGGCCTTCCACGGTCACTGTGGCGCTCTTGATGCCCGCCTCCTCACCTGGCGTGGCCTCGACCAGCTCGGCCTTGAAGCCCCGCAGCTCGGCCCAACGCAGGTACATACGGAGCAGCATCTCCCCCCAGTCCTGGGAGTCGGTGCCACCCTCGCCGGCGTGAATCTCGAGAATCGCGGGGTGATCGTCGAACTCGCCTCCGAGCAGAGACACGACCTCCAGCGAATCGAACTCTTTGGTGAGAGCTCTCATCTCGGCGGCGGCCTCCGCAGCCGCTGCTTCGTCGTGTTCGGAGCGGGCAAGCCCCCATAGCACCTCGGCGTCCGAAAGTCGGGCCTCGATGGAGTCAAAATCAGACAGATCACGAGCCAGACGGGAGGCTTCGGCCATGGTCTTGCGAGCTGAGCTCTGATCATCCCAGAAGTTGGGGGCCAGAGAGGCGGGCTCAAGCTCCTCTAAGCGAGCGCGTTTGGCAGAAACCTCAAAGATAGCCCCTGATTTGCTGGAGCCTCTCCCTGATCGCGCTCAATCCATCGGTCAGATCTTCCATGGTCGCCACACAGAGTAACGGAGCGGGGGCCGCGGCAGGCACGTTTCAAGAAGCTGTGTGCGGGGGGCTGGTGTGCGATGGTCGCACCGGAACCACCGGGAGCGGAGCAATAATAGCGACCTTAACGAGGGGCCGACGCGGTCACGGCAGGCCGACCGCGCCGGGGCGGCCGTGGCATTGCTTGAACTTCTTGCCGCTGCCGCAGGGACAGGGGGCGTTGCGAGGCACCTTGGAGGAGACCGCCTGCCCAATCTCTCCCTCCGCCTCTGGGGGCGAGCCTGCAGCCTCCGCGGGGGCCTGCATGCCCGCCAGGGGAATCTGCCGTCTCTCCTGGCGCAACTGCTTCGGCTCGGCGCGCCGCTGCTCCTGCTCTTGTACCGCCTCGACGTGGAACATGTAACGAGCGAAGTCCTCCTTGATGACATCCTGCATGCGCAGGAACATATCGAAGCCCTCACGCTGGTACTCGACCAACGGGTCACGCTGACCCATTGCCCGCAGCCCAATTCCCTCCTGCAGGTAGTCCATCTCATAAAGGTGCTCTCGCCAGCGGTTATCGATGACCGCAAGCAGCACCGCCCGCTCGATAGCGCGCGTTTGTTCAACCCCCAGAGCTTGCTCACGTGCTTCGTAGACCTCGAGCCCGTCCTTGACGAATGCGTCGACGACCTCTTCATAGGTCACTGAGGACATGTCGAAGTCCTCGCGCTTCAAGGTCGTCGGAAAGAACTCGCGCATGTGTACGAAGAGCTGATCCCAGTCCCACTCTTCCGGGAAGGCCTCGGCACTGACGGACTGTCCCACTGCGGAGTCGAGCACATCGGTTACGATTTCGATCGCCTGATCGCGAAAGTCCTGTCCTTCAAGGATCTGGCGGCGCTCCCCATAGATGATCTGGCGCTGCTTGTCCATTACCTCGTCGTACTTGAGGACGTTCTTGCGGATTTCGAAGTTCATGGACTCGACCTGCGTTTGCGCTCTTTCGATCGCCTTGGAGACGAGCTTGGCCTCGATCGGGACGTCGTCGGGGATCTTCATGCGGCTCATCAGGCCGGCGATGCGGTCCGAAGCGAACAGGCGCATGAGGTCGTCTTCCAGCGACAAGTAGAAGCGGCTCTCTCCGGGGTCGCCCTGCCTTCCCGAGCGGCCGCGTAGCTGATTGTCGATCCGGCGCGACTCATGACGTTCGGTCCCCAAGACATAGAGCCCGCCCGCCTCTACGACCTCGTCACGCTCGGCGGCGGTCTGCTTGGTGAAGCGCTCGAGCATCGGGGCGAATTCGTCTTCATAGGCACGCCGCTCCTCTTCGGAGTACTGCTCGAGAAGGTAAGCGTCGTTGTTCCATCCCGCCGCCGTCATCTCGGAACGAGCCATCCCCTCGGCATTGCCGCCGAGAATGATGTCGACGCCGCGACCGGCCATGTTCGTTGCTACCGTGACCGCTCCCGTACGACCTGCTTGGGCCACGATCCCAGCTTCCTTCTCGTGCTGCTTGGCATTGAGGACTGTGTGTGGGACACCACGCTTGCGGAGCACGCTCGAGAGATGCTCCGACTTTTCGATCGACACGGTGCCCACGAGCACCGGCTGTCCCTTGTCTACGCGGCCCGCAATATCGTCGGCCACCGCGTTCCACTTGGCATCTGCAATCTTATAGATCAGATCCTGCTCGTCTGCTCGGACCATCGGCTTGTTGGTCAGCACCTCAGCGACGTCGAGCTTGTAGATGTGCCCAAACTCGGAAGCTTCTGTGCGAGCCGTTCCCGTCATGCCGGCGAGCTTTTGGTACATCCTGAAGTAGTTCTGCAGCGTGATCGTGGCGAGCGTCTGATTCTCGTCCTTGACGCGCACGTTCTCCTTGGCCTCGATCGCCTGATGAAGACCTTCCGAGTAACGTCGACCGGCCAGTATGCGGCCGGTGAACTCGTCGACGATCTTCACCTCGCCCTCTTGAACGACGTACTCGACGTCCTTCTTGTAGAGCTCCTTCGCCTTAAGCGAGACTTCGAGCTGATGGACCATGTCGACGTTGACGTGATCGTAGAGGTTGTCCACGCCGAGAAGCTCCTCGACGCGGGATACCCCCTCCTCGCTGATGGCTATGGTTCGCTTCTTTTCATCCACTTCGTAATGAGTGTCTCGCTGCAGCCGGGGTGCGATGCGTGCAAAGTGTTGGTACAGACGAGTGGACTCTTGAGCGGCGCCCGAAATGATCAGCGGGGTGCGCGCCTCGTCTATCAGAATCGAGTCGACCTCGTCGACGATCCCGTAGTGGTATCCGCGCTGAACCAAGCTCTCGAGCTCGGAGACCATGTTGTCGCGCAGGTAGTCGAACCCGAACTCATTGTTGGTCCCGTAAGTGACGTCGGCCGCATATGCAGGGAGGCGGTGCTCGGGTGCCATATTGCTCTGTATCAGCCCCACTTCGAGTCCGAGGAATCGGTAGATGCGGCCCATCCACTCCGAGTCTCGCTTGGCCAGATAATCGTTGACGGTTACGACATGCACGCCCTTGCCGAGCAGCGCATTGAGGTAAACGGCGAGAGTGGCCGTCAGGGTCTTGCCTTCGCCCGTTTTCATCTCGGCGATCCACCCATAGTGAAGGGCGGCACCCCCCATTAGCTGGACGTCGAAGTGACGCTGACCTATGCCCCGGCGCGCCGCCTCTCGGACCATAGCGAATGCCTCCGGCATGAGCTCGTCGAGCACTGTCGGGCGAGAATCATCATCCGCCGCGTCGAGCTGACTTCTGAACTCTGCCGTCCTGGCGCGAAGGGAGTCGTCGTCGAGCGCGCGCGTTTCGTCCTCCAGCGAGTTGACGACGGGAACCACCGCTTCCAGCATTTTGAGCTTCTTGCCCTCACCGGCAGTGAGGATCCTCTTGAAAATAGCCATGTCCCTCTGATTTGCTTGTGAGTCGGCTTCTCCAGCCGCTTGATTCCAACCTATCGCAGACCCCGGCTAAGAAGCCGTGACGAAACCGGGTACCGCCGGGGCTATCTGATGTCGAGCAGCTTCTCCCGAACGGCGTAGACGACCGCCTCCATTCGGGAGTGAAGGTGCAGCTTGTCGAGGATGTTGCGAACGTGGTTCTTTACTGTGTTCTCGGAGATGAACAGGTCGGCTCCGATGTCACGGTTGTTCTTCCCACGCGCCACCAGCTTGAGCACCTCCAGCTCCCTCTGGGTGAGCCGGGGCGCCGGAACGGACATACGTTCTTGCCGTCCCCGGACCATCGCGGCGAACTCGGCGATCAGCTTGGACGCCATTGTCGGCGAGATCATCGACTGGCCCTGATGCACGTTGCGAACCGCTCCTGCAACTTCTTCGATCGATATCTCCTTGAGGAGGTATCCCGAGGCTCCCGCCTTGATCGCTTCGTACAAATCGCCTTCCTCGTCGGAGATCGTCAACATGATGATGCGCGTCGAAGGCATCGTGTCTTTGAGGACGCCGGTGGCCTCGATCCCCGAGAGTCGCGGCATCCGCACGTCCATCAGGACGACGTCGGGCGTGGTTCGCTCGGCTTGCTCCAAGGCTTCGTGGCCATCCGAGGCCTCGCCCACGACTTCGATGTCCGGCTCGCTCTCCAGGACCATCTGAATGCCTCGACGGAAGAGGGCGTGGTCGTCGACGATGAGGACCCGGATGGGCTCGGAGTCGGTGCGAAGGTCGGTGATCAAGGGTGATTTAAGCCTTTCTGGGGGTATTTGCTGGTGAATTGTAGCCAGTTCAGGCTACTTCGTCGTTAAGCAATCCTGCCTAGACAGGGCGGTTCGACGACCAGAACGGGCTAGTTGCATACCAAATTCCGTCCCCGGTCGAGGGGAGGTGCGCCCTCGGGCGTCGTTTCAGGCGCAGCAGACGGCGGCCACCTCGACCTTCTTTGCCCCCGCCCGCCGCAGCGCCATGGTGCAGGCAGAGGCGGTCGCCCCCGTTGTGACCAGGTCGTCGACCAGCAGGATCGCGCCGCCGCTGAGCCGGGCACCGAACGCTCCCTCGATGTTGCGGCGGCGCTCGGCCCCACTGAGACCTGCCTGATCCGGACGGTGGCCGCGGCGCCTCAACAGCGCCCGTGCGTCCAGGCCGAGGGCTTCGGCCACGGCCCTTCCCAGCAGCTCGGCGTGGTTGTAGCCACGCGCGCTCGTGTCCCGCCGCCGGCCGGGGACCCAGGTCACGACCTCTGCGGACGTGCCCACTCTCAAAATGGATCGAGCCAGGGCCGCGGCCATCGGCGCCGCCGCGGCCCGGCGCCCGGACAGCTTGAGATCCAGAACCAAGGTCCGGGCCGCTCCCGCGTACTGCCACACGGCCACCGCCGACGATGAGCCCTCCACGGAGGGCAGGGGCGGAGCAGGGAGCAGGGTGGCCTGGCAGCGGGGGCAAAGCATGGCTCCACCGGCTCCGCAACCGGCGCAGACCGATTTCGCCACCAGGCTCACCGCCACCGACACGAGCTCCATCCTGCCCACGCTACAAGGAGGCTGCGACGACCTTACGGCCAGACCTGCGGTACAAGGCTGGACTTGGGAGGCCCCAGGAAACCGGTTACCTGGGTCGCGGCACCTTAGGTTGGCCAAAAACGACCGTATAGGCCGTTTTTGGGACAAAGTTGGTCAAGCTCGGTCCGGCAGGGCACCTTCCTAGCGGGAGGCGAGCTCGTTCTTGAGCGCCGTGATCACCTCGACCGGGCCCGGGTCCTCACCGTAGGAGAGCGCCAGATAGATGGAGGCGAGCTGCGTAAGGAGAATCAGTGACAGCAGGCGGGCGAGAGGGCCCTCCCCCTCGGCGGTAACTTCGCAGAAGGAGGGAAGCGCCGTAGAGATGAGCTTCCTAGTGATCTCGAACCGCAGAGCGACCCTGGGATGCTCCCGGGGATCGATCAGCAGCACGTTGATGAAGTTCTCGGAGGTCAGCTCCGAAAGGCACTTCCAGCCGACTATCTCGTTGTGGTCGAGCTCGGGCAGCGCGCCCGCGAACGCGGGAGTCTTTGCGTACTCGTTGAGGTCGCACTTGAAGCGATAGGCGGCCACCGCCCCCAGCCCATAACCGCCGTAGACGACCGGAACCCTTCCCTTCAGCTTCTCGGCCAGCGCCTTGGCGGGATTGTCCGAGGTGCCGTGCCTGCGGTGACAGCGAGACGCTATGTCGCTCAGCACGGCCACGGCTTCGTCGACGTCCTCCTGCATGTCGGGAACGAGCCCCACCTTGGCAAGAACCGCCAGCAGCGGCATCGTGAGGTAACCCAGCGAGGCCCGGGGCTGATGGCCGGGGGGGATCCGAACGTGCGCAAACCCCTCCAGCGGGGCCCGCTCGGCCAGCGGCCCCCCCGAGGACACGGCCACGATCCTGCAACCACGGGCGCGCGCCTCATCGAGGCCCGCCACGGTCTCCTCGGTGCTTCCCGAGTAGGACACGGCGAACACCAGCGAGTTGCGTCCCACCCAGTCGGGAAGGGGGCCGTAACTCTTGATCGTCCGCAACGGCACCAGCAGGCGGGGCTCGACGACGGCCTGGAGAACATCGCCCGAGACGCCCGAGCCCCCCATCCCCAGCACGACCACCGACTCGAGGCCCGAGGCATCGGGGAGGCCCTCTGCCGCAAGCCCGATCTCCCAACCCTCGCGACACTGGTCTGCGAAGCGCTCGACGGCTCCCAGCACATCTTCGGAGTCGAGCTGCTGAATGGCGTTGAGATCGTCCAGGGTCGCCGGTGTGGTCACGGCTTCTCCGCTTCGTCGATCAGCATGACCGGAATGTCGTCCCTCACGGGATAGCGATAGCGGCACTCGCCCCGGCATTCGATGATGCTCTGCTGCTCGTGGTAGACGACCTCGCCGTGACAGTTGGGGCAGATGAGGATCTCCAGCAGTCGCTCGCTAACGGCCATTGCTACCCCTCTCCGTTCTCTCTGATGAGGCTCAACACCTCATTGCGCTTGGTCTTCATTAGCTCCTCCGTACGGGCTTCGAGGTTCAAGCGAAGCAACGGCTCGGTGTTGGAGGGACGGCAGTTGAACCACCAGTCCTCGAGCTCGACCGTGAGGCCATCCGTACGATCCTGCTTGCCTTCCTGATAGCCGTCGGCGAGAACCTCGAGACGTTCCTGCTGGTCCTTTACCTCGGAGTTGATCTCCCCGGAAGCGAAGTAGCGGTTGTAGGGCTCGAGTAGCTCGGACAACGGCTTATCTGCCAACGACAATGCCTCGAGCACCAGCAGGGCGGCGATCATCCCGGAGTCGGCCCGGAAGTTGTCCCGGAAATAGTAGTGACCGGAGTGCTCGCCCCCAAATGCCGCCCCCGTCTTGGCCATGACGTCCTTGATGAAGGAATGGCCCACGCGGGTTCTGATGGGCTCGCCCCCGTTCTCCCTGATGATCTCGGGCACGGTCCAGGAGCAGATGAGGTTGTAGATGATGCGCTCCCCCGGCTGCTTCTTGAGAACCCTTTCTGCGACCAGCGCGGTGGTGGTGGAGCCGGACACGGGGTTGGAGCGCTCGTCGACAAGGAACATGCGGTCCGCGTCGCCGTCGAAAGCGATGCCGAGGTCCGAGCCCGTCTCCTGGACGGCGCGCTGAAGGTCGACGAGGTTCTCGGGCTCGATGGGGCTCGCCGGGTGGTTCGGGAACGTGCCGTCGAGCTCGAAATAGAGAGGAACGAGCTGGAAGGGAAGGTCCTCGAAAACCACCGGCACCGTGAGGCCGGCCATCCCATTGCCGGCGTCGATCACCACCTTTAGTGGTCTAAGGGCCTCGACTTTGACGAACGAGCGACAGTGAGCCGAATAGTCACCAATGATGTCGAGCTGCGCCACCTCTGAATCCTGGTGGTCCGAGACTTCTGCGGCCCCCTCATCCTCCTCGGCCAGCGCCTGGATGTCCTTCAACCCCGACTCGGAGCCGATCGGTGCAGCTCCCGCCCGGCACGGCTTGAATCCGTTGTAACGAGCCGGATTGTGGGAGGCGGTAACCATGCAGGCGGGCACGTCGAGCTTCCCGGAGGCGAAGTAGAGCCCGTCGGTAGACACCAGGCCCAGGTCGAGGACCTCTGCCCCCACGGAGGAGGCCCCCCGGGCGAAAGCCCGAGCCAACGCCTCGGAGGAGGTGCGCATGTCCCGGCCCACCGCCAGCCGGGACGCGTCACAGAAGCGAGCCAGGGCGGCGCCGATCCGTCTGGCGGCGTCCTCGTCGATCTCGCCCGGGTAGGTGCCACGGATATCGTAGGCCTTGAATATGGCGCTCAGATCCCTGTGCACCGGGGCATCCTATTGCGATGCCTGTACGCTTCCCAAACAATTTCCCGCCCGCCCATTGACTGAGGCCGCGATGCCTGGAAGCATCGAATCATGCGCGAGACGGTCCTTCACGATGTCACGTCGGAAACCGAGTGGCGAGAGCAGGCGGGATGCCGCGCCTATCCGCCCATCCTCTTCTTCGGTGCCGACGACAGCGAGCCCCAGTCGGAGCGGCGCATAAGAGAGGACGAGGCCAAGCAGGTCTGTGCCGGTTGCCTCGTTCGCCAAGAGTGTCTCGCCTATGCGCTGTCGACCCGCGAGGCGTACGGGATCTGGGGCGGCCTGACCGAGGTCGAACGCCGCGTCTATCTCCGTAAGCGCATCTAACAGCCCCGTGCGCCCCGACGGGCCTCCCTCGGCCGCCGAGGCCACGATCAAGCTTGCCTCCCGCCTTCGCCATCGCGGCCTCCCCGAAGTAGGACAGCTGGCCTGGGGGCGACTTCGAGAGCTGGTCTCGTCCTCAGAGAACCTGGTATTTCTCTCTCAGAGCCCCGATCCCGACAAGCCTGCGGGGCGCGCAAACGGCGGCCTGCGGGTGCGCCGTGCGGACCCCTCGGATGCCCCTCGCTACGCGCGCGACATCGGCACCGATACCGCCTCGACCTTTCGGGGCCGCCTCACCCGGACGACCGCCTGCTTCGTTGCCGAGCTCGACGGCCGCATAGTCCACGCAAGTTGGGTCACGACGTCGGGGGCTTGGACGCGGGAGCTGCAGCTCTACGTGGTCCCTGCTCGAGGCGAGAGTCACGATAACCAAGGGGGAGAGGCCTACGTCTACGAGTCCTTCACCCGCCCCGAAGCGCGCGGCAGAGGCGCCTATCCCCAGGTACTGCTACACATCTCGACCTGGGCGGCCGTGGCCGGCCGGACCCGCGTGTGGGTTGCGGTGGAGGGCGCCAACGCGGCCTCTCTCAAGGCGGTAACCAAGGCCGGCTTCAGCCCCGGCTTCGAGCTCTCCTTCGGGCGCCGCCTCGGCCGCCTGAGGAGATCCGAGCCGGTGGGACCTGCGGCAGCGGTCGGACGGAGGATGCTCGCAGCCCACCTTCACTAGATTTTTCTGAGTGTGCGATGATAATGAACCAACCAAGCAATAGGAGGTTTGCGGGCGCTCGAACAATCTCGGATCACGTCACCGCACCTGCGCGCGAGATAGCTCTCGTGTCCCGGGAGCGCACCGGCGCGACCCCCTCAACTGGCACCTATCGGCCGGAACGACGGAACCAGAGGTTTCGAGCGCCCGCAATTACTCTGCCACCTGTCTGGCGTGCTCCCCTCTCCGCGACCCAAGCCGACCTTTGGCCAACTTTGTTACAAAACGCGCCTCTTGCCTCCGTTTCGTACCAACCTGCACAACGAGTGGTGTCGGGGTTGGCCGGATCTAGCGCAAGTTGCCGTCGCCGGCGAGGGTGAGGACCTCGTCGAGAGCGATCGCGTCACCCTGGTGCTCCCACCACTTCGTCTCGCACAACCGGCAGGAATAGAATTGGACCGAGTCGTCCCCGCTGAGGCGGATCTCGATGTGAATGCAGTCTTCTCCGTCACAATGCGAGCACCGCATGTGGCGTCTCCCTTCGCGCTATGCCCGCCGAAGGGAGGAAAATGGGCATAGAAAAGGCCCGTCCCTTCGGGACGGGCCCTGTCCCTTGTGTACCGCTTTTACCGCCGGCAGCATACCAACTTTTCGCGCTCTGCGCACAGGTTGTTTTTGCCAGCCCGGGAGTCCTATCCTTTGGCTTGTCCCCTCGCCCGGGCGCTCGAGTCCTTCACGTCGACACGGCCGGGCGCTCAGTGGTGGCGGGCTGCCCTCCCTCGACCTCGTCCCAGATGCGGATGTGGTGGGTCTCTTTGAGGGTGAAGAACCCGACGACCACGGTCATAAGGGCGATGACGATTGGATAGGAGAGGCCCTGGAGGTCGACCACATCCGGCCCCCCGCCCAGCCTACCCACCAGGAGGGTTGCGATGAGCGGCACGCCGCCCCCGAACCAACCGTTGCCGAGGTGGTAAGGGATCGACAGCGACGTGTAGCGCACGTTCCCGGGGAACAGCTCGACAAGGTAGGCGGCGATGGGCCCGTAGACCATCGTGACGTAGATCATCTGGATGAACACGAGAACCACCAGGGCGACGTAATTGTCCCTAAACGTCGCCATGGCGCGGTAGATCGGGATGTAGGTCAAGGCCGCCAGCAGGCAGCCACCAAGGATGATGGGCTTGCGGCCGATCCGGTCGGACAGCTTGCCGAAGACCCAGAAGAACGGCGTGCCGAGAATCAGACCGGTCCCGACGATGATGGCGGAGGTCGTCACTGGGATGAGGAGCTCGGTCTGCAGGAACACGTAGGCGTAGAACTGGCCCGTGTACCACACCACCGCCTGGCCCGCGGTCATGCCTATGAGAACGAGGAGTATCCGCTGCCAGCCTCCCTCGTGGAGGGCGTCCGTGATCGGGGACTTGGACAGCTGCTTGGCTTCCTTTATCTTCGTGTAGAGGGGCGTCTCTTTCAAGCTGAGCCTGATGTAGATGGCGAGGATAACGAGCAGTCCCGACAGCAGGAACGGGATCCTCCAGCCCTGGTCGTTGAACGCGGCCTCTCCGATTACCGCCTGGACTCCCACCACCATGATCAGGGCGAGCACCAGGCCGAGCGTGGCGGTCATCTGGATCCAAGAGGTGTGCTGGCCGCGGGCGTCGTCGGGGGCGTGCTCGGCGACGTAGATCGCCGCCCCCCCATATTCCCCACCGAGCGCCAGGCCCTGGAGGACGCGGAGGATGACCAGCAGGATTGCGGCCAGCCACCCGGTCGTTTCGTAGGTCGGCAGAAGGCCGATCGCAAACGTCGAGGCTCCCATCAGCGTGATCGTGACCAGGAAGGTCACCTTGCGGCCGACGAGGTCCCCGATGCGGCCGAAAAAGAAGGCGCCGAAGGGCCGCACCAGGAAGCCGACGTAGACCAGGGCGAAGATGCCGAGGGCACCCAGGAGCGGATCCTCGGAGGCGGGGAAGAACTTGGTGCCGAGAAGCGTGAAGAGGCTGGCGAAGATGTAGAAGTCGTACCACTCGATCGTGGTGCCGGCCGAAGCGGCGGCAATGACCTTACTGAGCTTGTAGTCGTACTCCTTCTCCCGCAAAGCGGCTGCCTGCGCCATGCTTTCCCCCTTGTCCCTGAGCCGGCAAGCGCCGGCACCTCTCGCGAGCCCG
>Ga0183260_10002942_pt1 | contig 13898 bp, 17 predicted proteins | sample AntDrymUQ4972206_2_FD_129768 | JGI IMG/M metagenome (GOLD analysis project Ga0183260, IMG submission 129768) | Polar desert sand microbial communities from Dry Valleys, Antarctica - metaG UQ497 (22.06) (version 2) (version 2) | ecosystem: Environmental > Terrestrial > Soil > Desert | place... | reverse complement strand
GCTGGGCGCCCGGTGCCGGTCGACTACCGCGCGTCGTTCGTCGACGGCGCCGGCGGTAAGGCGCTCCTCCCCGCGATGTGGGAGTACGCCAGCGAGCTCGTCACCGAGGCGGTTGCCGTATCCCTCGGGGACGTCGCCGAAACGGTGCGGCTGCTCGCGACGCGCGCCCGCGTCGTGGCCGAGGGCGCTGGAGCGCTCGCCGTCGCCGCCGCGCTCGCCGACAGTGACGGCGGGGATCGCGTCGTCGCTATTGTCTCTGGTGGCAACATCGACGCGTCGCGACTCGCGAGGATTCTCGCGGGCGACGTGCCCTACGACGGCTCGTGAGGCGTTTCCTCGTCGCCGCGGTCGTCAATCTCGTCGATCGTCACGTGCTCGTCCCAGCGGTCGTACGGCGCGTGGAGCGGCACGGCGAGCCACAGGAGGAGGAAGAACGCGCCGAGCCCGACGGTGACGACGAGGGCGTACATCGTGTTCACGACGGAGTCGATCACGAGGTACGCGGCGGCCGTCATCCCGACGGCGAAGAGGACCATTCCGCCGAGCGTCGTCAGGTTCGCGACGTGCAGCATGCGCTCCTTGTTGCGCTCACGCCAGCGAAGGCGGTGATAGACGGTCGGCGTCATCAACGTGATCACCGCGAGCAGCGTCGCCATGAACGCGATCACGTAGGCGGTTCGCATGGGCCGCGTCGTCTCGGACCACCCCGTGTTGAACGGCACGACGAGGAGGAACGCGAAGAGCACGGCCGCGCCGGAGAGCGCGACCCGGATCTCGTTCAGGAGCTCGATGAGCTCCTTGTCCTTCTTCTCACGGAGTTCTTCCTCCGTCATGTGCTGCGCGTCGCGATCGGTCATGCGGTACTCAGCAGCGACGACGCACAGTTTCCGCGACCGCGAATTTCATCCACTCGAGCGGGATGCCGATCGCCTCGCGCCACCACGACTCGTCCACGCCGACCTCAGCAACACGATAGTTCCCGCAGCGCCGGAACGTCCGCTCAGCGAGGAGGCGCTCGTGACGCGAGGTGACGAGGACGAGCGTGTCCCAGTTCTCCCGTTCCGCGAGCTCCGTGATCGCGAGTGCCTCGCCCGCCGTCGAGAACGAGCCCGGGTAGAGGCAAACGACGTTCTCGGGCTCCGAGCGGCAATAGCGCGCGCGTCGGTCGCCTCGCCCGCCGCGTGAGGTCGAGACCACGAGCCTCGGCGCGATCCCGCCGCCGACGAGGGTCTGCCCCATGCGGAGGAGATCGATCGGCCCGGCGAGGACGACGACGGCGTCGGTGCCCTCGGGAAGCGGATCATCCTCGGGGAGCAGGAAGAGCGGGATCCCGACGGCATAGGCGGCCGCAAGGGCGACGAGGCACACCAGGGCGAGCCGGCGCATCGTGCGAACACTGACACGAGGACCGGTCGGCGTCGATCCCTCAAAACGGCACTACCATGCGGTCGTGGACTTCGAGACCCGGGCGATCCACGTCGGCCAGGAGCCCGATCCCGCGACGGGCGCCGTGACGACGCCGATCTACCAGACGTCCACGTTCGCGCAGGAGGCGGTCGGCGTGCACAAGGGCTACGACTACGCGCGGGTTGCGAACCCGACGCGGACGGCGCTCGAGGAGTGTCTCGCCTCGCTCGAGAACGCCGAGCACGGGCATGCGTTCTCCTCGGGGCTCGGCGCGGCCACGTCGATCATGCATCTGCTCGACCCTGGTGACCGCGTGGTCTGCGTCAACGACGTCTACGGCGGGATCTACCGGATGTTCTCGCAGGTGTACGAGCCGAAGGGCTACCGGTTCGACTACGTCACGCCGCGCGAGCTCAACGAGGACGCCTCCTCGCGCGTCGAGGGCGCACGCCTCGTCTGGATCGAGACGCCGACCAACCCGCTGCTCAACCTCGTCGACATCGCAGCGGTCGCTGCGGGGGCGAAAGCCGCTGGTGCGCTGCTCGTCGTCGACTCGACCTTCGCCACCCCGTACCTCCAGAACCCGCTCGACCTGGGCGCCGACATCGTCGTCCACTCGACGACGAAGTACCTGGGGGGTCACTCGGACGTGATCGGCGGGTTCGCGGCGACGAACGACCCGACGATCGCCGACCGGCTCCGCTTCCTGCAGAAGTCGCTCGGGGCGGTGCCGGGACCGTTCGACGCGTGGCTCGTCCTGCGCGGTGTGAAGACGCTCGCCGTCCGCATGGAGCGCCACTGCGAGAACGCCCGTCGCGTCGTCGAGCTCCTCTCGTCGCACCCCGCGGTCATGCAGGTCTTCTGGCCCGGACTCCCCGACCACCCGGGCCACGACCTCGCAGCTCGACAGATGCGCAACTTCGGTGGAATGGTGTCGTTCCTGCTCGAGAGCGAGAAGGAGGCCGTGGAGCTCGTCGCACGCACCGGCGTCTGGACGCTCGCCGAGAGCCTCGGCGGTGTCGAAAGCCTGATCGAGCACCCGGCCCGCATGACTCACGCATCGACCGCTACGGGGCCGTTCGCGGCCCCGGCGAACTTGATTCGCCTCTCGGTCGGCATCGAGTCGGCCGACGACCTCGTCGCCGATCTCGACCAGGCGCTGGCACCTCTCGGCGCGCGCGTCTGACCGCGGACGGTGTCCGACATCAGTCGGACACCTGCTCTCGGACGCTGCCGTGCGGTCAAAGAGCAAATGTCCGACTGAAGTTGGACATCGGGTCTAGCCGAGCAGGTTGAAGCGCGTGCCGGTCGGGTCGGTGGCCGACGCCAGACGCCCGTAGGGCGTGTCCTCGGCCGGCATCACGACCGAGCCGCCGTTCGCCGTGATCGCCTCGAGGGTCGCGTCGACGTCGTCGACCTTGAAGTACACGAGCCAGTACGCGGGCGAGCCCGCTTCGAGGTGACCGCTCGCGTCCATGATCCCGGCGAGCTGGCCTTCGCCCTCACCGAGGGTTGTGTAGCGGAACTCCTCCGTGTCGCTCGCCGTGTGTGTGTCCCACCCGAACACGTCGCGGTAGAACACGACCGAGGCGTCGTAGTCACGCGTATGGAGCTCGAACCAGCCGGGCGTCCCGTCCTCGCCGGTCACCTCGAAGCCCTTCATCTGGCCCGGTTCCCAGGCGCCCACGGACGCTCCGCCCGGATCGGTGACGACGGTGGAGCGGCCGTTCTCGGCGACCTGCATCGGCTCGAACTGCACCTGCCCGCCGTTGGCGGGAGTCCGGGCCGCGACGGCGTCGACGTCGTCGGTCATCAGGTGCACGGCCCACGCGTCCGGCAGGCCCTGCTCGCCGTCGTTCGCCATGCAGCCGGCGATGTGCTTGCCGTCCTTCGTGAACGTGAAGTAGCCGCCGAAGCCATCGACCGGGGGCTGGGCGACCCACCCGAAGAGGTCGCCGTAGAATGCGGTCGCCTTCGCTGTATCCGAGCTGTAGAGGTCGACCCAGCACGGGGCGCCGACGATCAGGGTTGGTGCAGGCATGACGTCCTCCTCTACCTTGGGGGTGCGATCTTGCACACTAGGACGGGACGGTCGCCCGGAACTCATCGGTAGCGTCCGGACGTGGCTCCGCAGCCGCTCGATCTCCTCCACGGCGGCGCGTCCCGCCGCATCGGGGCATACCTCATCGAGACGAAGGACGGCCGCGCGCTCCATGACTGCGGCCCGGCGAGCTGCCTGCCGACGCTGAAGCGGGAGCTACGCTCGCGCGGCGTCGAGCTCGGCGACGTCCGGCACCTCCTGCTTTCTCACATCCATCTCGACCACGCGGGCGCAGCGGGCGTGCTCGTCCGCGAGCACCCCGAGCTCCTCGTCCACGTCTCGGCGATCGGCGCGCCTCACCTCCTCGACCCGTCGAGACTCGAGGCGAGCGCCCGCCGGCTCTACGGCGACGCGTTCGACGCACTCTGGGGAGAGCTCGCGCCGGTGCCCGAGGACAACGTCCGGGTCGTAGGCGAGACCGTCGTCGGTCTCGCGTGCTTCCCGTCACCCGGCCATGCGTCCCATCACGTGGCCTACCTCCACGGTGATGGGACGCTGTACGCGGGAGATGCGGCGGGTGTTCGGCTCGACCCCGGCCGCTTCGTCTTCGCGCCGACGCCACCGCCGGAGGTCGACCTCGAGGCGTGGTCGCAGACGCTCGACGAGCTCGAACGGCGCGCGCCGAGCCGTCTCGCGCTGACGCACTTCGGCGTCTTCGACGACGTCGAGCGGCATCTCGCTGCGCTGCGCTCGACGATGGAGGAGTGGGCAGAGCGGGTGGCGCACGGTATGGACGAGCCGACGTTCGTCGCGGCCGCGCGAGCGGACGTCCGGGCCTCGGATCCCGACGAGGTCGACGCCTACGACGGGGCAGCGCCCTACTGGCATTGCTATCGGGGGCTCGAGCGGTACTGGCGCAAGCGCGCCGAGCGCTAGTCCTGCGCTGCGTTTCCCTCGAGCTCCGCGAGCGTCGAGAACTCGAGTGCGAGCGCGTGTGTCGCCTCGAGGACGACGGGCGGTGCGACGCCCGCCTCGAGCGCCTCCTGCCAGCGACCCGCGCATACACACCAGCGGTCGCCGGGCCGGAGCCCCGCGAAGCCGTACTCGGGTCGCGGTGTCGAGAGGTCGTTGCCGACCGACGCGCTGAATACCAGGAACTCCTCGGTCATGACCGCGCACACCGCATGCACGCCGATGTCCTGACCGCCCGTCCGACAGCTGCCGTCGCGCCAGAACCCCGTGACGGGATCGAATCCGCAGGGCTCGAGCGGCCCGCCGAGGACGTTGAGTCCCTCAGTCATCCAGCCCATCCTGTCACGAGCCAGCGCCGCCGGACGAAGCGCGCCGTCATCGTCACGAGGCGCGCTGCGATCAGGACGGCGAGCGCCCCCCAGACGCCCCGCACACCCCAGTCGGCCGCCAGCGCGACCACGAGCGCGAGCCCGCAAAGCGTGAACGCGACGACCATCGAGGCGGCGATGTACGGACCGTCGCTCGCGCCGATCAGAATCCCGTCGAGCGCGAACACCGCCCCGCTCGCCGGCTGCATCAGTGCGAAGATCGGCCAGAGCAGCGCGCACTGCGCGAGCACCTCCGCGTCGCTCGTGAAGATCCGCGGGAGCACCTCGGAGAGCGCGAGCAGGGCGATGGAGAACAGACTGCCCGCGACGACCGAGAGGGCGATCATCCGCACGCTCGCGTCGAACGCCCGCGCCGGCCGGCCGGCGCCGAGCTCACGGCCGACGATGATCTGCCCGGCGATCGCGATCGCGTCGAGCACGAGCGCGAGAAAGATGAAGAGCTGGAACGAGATCTGGTACGCGCCGAGCTCGGCGTCGCCTTGGCGTGCGACGACCGCTCCGGCGAGGAGGAAGGCGCCGGTCAGCGCGATCGTCCGGAGGAAGAGGAACTTGCCGACCGAGAGCAGCCGCCGGGCAAGCGCAAGGACGGGCGCGACGTGGGCGCGACCCACTCGACGGAGGATGAGCCAGAGGAAGCCGATCCCCATGCAGGACTGCGCGATCGCCGTCCCCCACGCCGATCCCTCGATTCCCCAGTCGAAGCCGTAGACGAAGAGCACCTCGAGGATCACGTTGAGGACGTTGCCGAGCGCGATCAGGACGAGCGGCGCGGTGAGCTCCGACACGCCGCGCAGGTATCCCTGGCCGCCGAGGGCGAGAAAGAACGACGGCACACCGATCGCGACGATCCGGAGGTAGGTCGCGGCGTAGTCGGCCGTCTCGCCCTCGACCCCGACGAGCGCGACGATCGGCTCCGACCACAGGGCGATCGCGCCCGCGAGGACGATCCCGACCCCGAGCGAGAGCCAGAGCGCCTGCGCACCGAGCCTGCGAGCCGTCTCGTCCGCCCCGGCTCCGCTCGCGCGGGCGACCTGTGCGGTCGTCCCGTACTGCAGGAAGTTGAACGTGGCGAGCACCGAGAGGACGGTCGCCGCTGCACCGAGCGCGGCGAGCTGCGAGCGTCCGAGGTGCCCGACGATCGCGGTGTCGACCAGGATGTAGAGCGGCTCGGCGGCGAGGGCGCCGAGCGCCGGCAGCGCGAGGCTGAGGATCTCCCGGTCGTACGCGGAGCGCAGACGCACGCGACGTTCAGGCGCGGACGACGCGGGCGCCGCTCGACTGGGCGAGCGCCTTGACAACGATCTCGTCGATGTTCACGTGCGCCGGACGCGTCAGCGCGAAAAGCACGCAGTCTGCGACCTCGTCGGCCGTCACCGGCTCGACTCCTTCGTAGACCGCGTCCGCCTTCTTGCGGTCGCCACCGAAGCGGACAACCGAGAACTCCGTCTCGACGAGGCCCGCGTCAACCGTCGTGATCCGGATCGGGCGGCCGAGCAAGTCTTCGCGGAGCGCGTACGTAAAGCCGCGCACCGCGAACTTCGAGGCGATGTACGAGGCGCCGTTTGGGTACGCCTGGCGGCCGGCGATCGACCCCATGAAGACGAGGTGCCCGCCGTCCCGGACGTGCGGGAGCGCGAGGCGCGTGATGCGCAGGACGCCGTCCACGTTCGTGTGCAAGACCGTCGCCTCGTCCGTCTCGGTCGACTCGGTGAAGGGCACGCGCCCGAGTGCGAGGCCGGCGTTGTTGAAGAGGATGTCGATCCCGCCGAGCTCGGCGACCGCAGCCTCGACGAAGGAGGCGCTCGACCCTTCGTCGGTCACGTCGAGCGGGAGCGCGACGTCCGCGTCGACACGCTCGACGCGACGAGCCCCACCGACGACACGGACGCCTGCGGCGCGTAGCTGACGAACGGTCGCCGCCCCGATCCCCGACGAGGCTCCGGTGACGACCGCCGTCTTGTCCGCGAGCTTGATGTCCGACTTCAGTCGGACACCTGCTCTTGACTGCCCAGCTCTACGCGGTCGATCGTGACCTCGCTCTTCGGGCGGTCCCGACTGTCGCGGTCTGCGTGGGAGATCCGGTCGACGATGTCCTGACCGGAGGTGACCCGGCCGAAGACCGTGTGCTTGCCGTCGAGCCACGGGGTCGCCTCGGCCGTCACGATGAAGAACTGCGACCCGTTCGTCCCTGGCCCCGCGTTTGCCATCGCGAGCGCGCCGCGGGACACCTTGTGCTCGTTGAACTCGTCCTCGAACGTGTAGCCGGGCCCGCCGGTGCCGTCGCCTTTCGGGCAGCCGCCCTGGATCATGAAGTCGGGAATCACGCGGTGGAAAGAGAGCCCGTCGTAGAAGCCCTCGCCTGCGAGCTTCGAAAAGTTCTCGACGGTCTTCGGGGCCTCGTCCGGATAGAGCTCGACCTCGATCGGTCCCTCGCTGGTGTGGAGCGTCGCCTGTGTCATGCCGGCGACGCTACCAGCGAGGATCCACGGTCGGCGCCGCGGGTGAGAGCACCGCCCCAACGACCCCCAGGGGCACCCCAGGTGCCCTGGAGCCAGGCTATCGACGGTCTCCTCACGGGTGTGCGCCGGCTTCGTGCCGGATGTGTGTCGGAGGTGCTCGGCTCGCATCGAGCGGCACTGCGCCGGTCTCGCGCGTACCGAGGCACTGTTACACTCATGACGTGGTTGGATCTCAACTTCTCTGGATCCTGCTTCTCGTCGTGGTCCTCCTCGTCCTCGTAGTGTTCCCAGTGGCCGGACTGGCGCGCCTCGGGTGGCGCATCGTTCGGAACGACGAGCAGATGGAGCCGGGTGGCTCGTTGGGCCGACAGATGTTCGGCCGCCGCACGAGACCCCGGTCGTAGCGCGCAGGACTCCCGATCTGAGCCATCCCGGACCGTAGGTCACTTAACTTCGCGCCAACAACTGATCGGCGCAGGCCCTGCGTACACTTGGCAGATGGCAACCGCGGACGCTCCACTCACAGGATTCGTGCAGGGGGAACAGGCGCAGAATCTCGCGCTCGGCTGGAGGCGACTGACGCGCGCAGCGACCATCGTCGCGCTCGTGACGGCGGTGCCGGTGTTCGTGTGGCTCACGCAGCAGCGCGGCTGGTCGTGGTGGACGGCGCTCCTCGGCACGCTCGCGCTCGTGATCGCCGCGCGCGGCATCGTCGATCTCGCGTTCCACCGCGCGATCCCCTGGCCGAGCCTCTTCGGCGTCGAGAGCGCGGAGCTCCGCGAGGAAGACGTCGTCGCCCGGCGCCGCGCCTGGTTCTGGCGTTTCTGGCTCAAGGCAGGGACCTTCGGCGGGATCATCGCCTTCCTCTGCTGGCGGTTCCTCGACGCCGCGATCCTGGTGCAAGTCCTGCCGCTGATGATCATGTTGCCGATCTTCCTGCTCTTCAACTTCGTGATCCTCTTCGGCCCGCTCCTGATGATGAACCTCTCGCAGATCCAGGCATTCGAGCCGGGCGACGCGCAGTGGGGCGTCAAGCTCGACGACGTCCGCGGGCAGATCGAGGCGAAGGAAGAAGTCCGCCGCGTCGTCTCGATCTGGCAGTCGGGCGAGCAGTTCGAGAAGCATGGCGGCAAGCGAGAGCGCGGCGTGCTCTTCCTCGGTGCTCCCGGCACCGGCAAGACGATGCTCGCGAAGGCGCTTGCAACCGGCTTCAACTCGCCCTTCATCTCGATCCCCGGCTCGGGATTCGCTGCGACCTTCATCGGGATCGACGCGATCGTCGTCCGGATCCTGGCACGGCGCGCGAAGAAGCTCGCCCGCAAGTGGGGCGGTCAGTGCATCGTCTTCATCGACGAGATCGACGCCGTCGGCATGCGCCGGCAGTCGCTCGGCCAGGGGGGCGGCATGCCGACCGGCTCGACTCCGCTCGGCCTGGACGACCCTCAGGATCTGTTGCACTTCGGGCCCTGGGGTGCCCGCAACCCATCGGGAGACCTCGTCCTGGAGACGCGCATGTGGCGCGAGAAGCTCTTCGACGCCCGCCACACCCCCCGGATCGGGATCAACGGGTTCCAGGCGAACGTGATGCGGATCATGAACTTCATGTTCCCCGGTGGGATGGGCGGGATGGGCGGCGGCGGACTCGCCCTGAACCAGCTTCTCGTCGTGATGGACGGGATCGACAACCCGCCGTTCTTCAAGAAGTTCTTCACGAACAAGACGAACACGTTCCTGGACGGCATCTACGTCGTCCCCCGCAGGATCAAGGGACGGTCGCTGCGGCTGCCCGCGGCGAAGCCGCGCAAGGAGCAGGTGTACTTCATTGGCGCGACCAACGTTCCAATCGATCGGCTCGACCCGGCCCTCGTCCGCCCCGGCCGGATGGGGCGCCACGTCTGGTTCCGCACCCCGACGAAGCACGATCGGCTCGACATCCTCGACCTCTATATCGGCAAGGTCTCGCATAACGACGACCTCGACTCGCCGAAGCGTCGCGACGAGATCGCACGGATCACGAACGGGTACTCGCCGGCGATGATCGAGCAGGTCACCTCGATGGCACTGACGATCGCCCACCACTCGGGGCGCAACGAGTTCGTCTGGGAAGACCTCGTCGAGTCGATCACGACGCTCGAGTCCGGCACTGCGGTCGGCATCGAGTACGTGCCCGAGGAGAGCCGCGCGACGGCGATCCACGAGGCCGGCCACGCGATCGCCGGGCACGCGTACATGACCGACACGGAGTCGACGCGGCTTTCGATCCGCATGCGCGGCGGCTCGCTCGGCCACCATCAGGCCCGCGAGAAGGAGGAACGGTTCAGCCGCTTCCAGAGCGAGTTGTTCGCCCGGCTCGTGTGGGGTCTTGGCGCGATGGCCGCGGAGCGCGTGTTCTATGCCGAGAACTCGAGCGGCGTCGGTGGCGACGTGATGTCGGTCACGAGCCAGGCCGCCTGGATGGTCGGCTCGTCGGCGATGGGAACGCAGCCGTTCGCGATCACCTCGAAGGAGGGCGAGACCGAAGCCGAGGCCCGTGACCATGTGCTCGAGCGATTCGAGGGCATCGGACTCCAGATCATGAACCGCACCGGCGGCGGGATGATGAGCAGCGACCCGATCTCCGGCATCCTCTCCGATCCCTCCAAGCGCAAGGAGACTGCCCAGATGCTCGGGCAGGCATACGTCGTGGCGCACAACCTCGTCGTCCAGAACCGCGACGGGGTCGAGAAGATCGCCGAGGCAGTGCTGGAGCGGAAGGAGCTCTTCGGCGATGAGCTCGTCGACCTGCTCGACTCCGTTGGACTGCGGATTCCCGAGATCGATTACGCAGACGAGGACTCCTGGCCGCCGCCCTTCTTCTCGATCTCGACCGGTCGGCGCCGGCCGCCGACGGCATCTCTGGAGAGTCCCGTCACATGAGCGAGAACGCTCGCGAGGCGGCCATCGACGCCGACCTGGCGCGGCGGCTCGGAGAGACGGAGACGGAGACGGAGACCCGGGTCGAGGGCACCGGTTCCCAGAGCGGCTATCGCAGACGGTTCGCGGTGATCTATCTCAGCCTCGCCCTCGTCGCCGGGATCGGCCTCGGTGCGTTGGTCGTGCTCCTCGCCAAGCCCGACGCGGGCCCCTCGCAGATCTGGTCACGCTGGCAACCGGAGGGCAGCGAGACGGCTCGCGTCCGCCAGATCGCGGACCACGTCTCGACTCGGTACCGGTTCCCGAGCGGCGACCAGCTCGTGGTCGCGCTTGCGGGTCCGCCGACGGTGACCGCAGGCGGTGGCGCGGCCGAGACGAACCCGATCCCCGTGCGGACAATCGCCGTTCGGCCCGACACCTCGACCGGCAAGGCCGAGGAGGACGACATCGCGATCGTCGACGCGTCGACGAGCCTCCAGTTCCAGCTTTGCGGACTTGGCCTGAACTGCTCTATCTCGCAGGGCGAAGCGTCCGAGGCGCGGCACTCGCTCCTCCGGCGGGAGGCTCTCGAGCTCTCCCTCTACACGTTCAAGTACGTCGACGGCGTCGACTCCGTGACGATCTTCCTTCCCCCGCCGCCCGGCGGCGAGACGCCGGGGAGCGCAGTGTTCCTCCGCAGGAGCGACGTCCGTGACGAGCTGTCGCGGCCCCTCTCGCGCACGATCGCGCCGGGCGCGCCGTCGATCGGGGGAATCAACCGCGCAGAGCTCCAGACGCTCAACCGGATCACGAGCGACCGGCTCTACCAGTACGAATACACGCAGGCACAGGACCTCTCGGCCGTCCTGATCCTGAACCCCATAGTGCTCTAGCCCCGGTGTCCGACTCCAGTCGGACACCCGCTCTTCGGCGCTCGCCCGACCCCCGTCTCGCTTGGGCGAAAGCGCGCCTCGACCGGCTCGACTGGTGGCCTCGCCCCGTCCGGATCGACCGCGTCCGGATCGTCGTCACGCCCTGGCTCTTTCGCCTCCCGCCGTGGCGGCGCTACGACGGCTTCGCGACCCACCGGCTGATCTGCCTGCGCTGCGCCGACGTCTCTGCCGACCTCGTCACGCACGAGCTCTGCCACGTCTGGCAGATGCAGCACCGCCCGCTCCGCATGCCCCTCCGCTACCTCTGGACAGGCTACGACCGGAGCCCGTACGAGCGCCAGGCGCGTGAGGCCGCGCGCCGAACGAGGGATGTGTGAGCGAGGAGCAGACGCACCCGCCGGTCTACCGAGTGCTCCACGCCGCGATCGCGGTCGCGGCGATCCGGGTCGGCGGGGGTGCGCTCGGCGTCGTTGCGGCGCTCGTCGCCGGGGCCGAGCCGCGCGCCGCGGGCATTGCTCTCGCGTTCGGGCTCGGCGCGAGCATCGTCGCGCTCGTCTCCAACAATCGGTGGTCGTTGTACGAGCACCCTTCGGTCGAGGAGCTGCCTCGCCCGGCGACGCGGCGCGACGTGCTCCTCGAGGGAATCCGGCGCGCGCTCCTGCCGAGCACGGTCGGGGTCACAGTCTTCCTCGTCGCCTCGCTCCCGTTCGAGCCGATCCTCTCCGCGGCGCTCGCGGGCGTCCTTGGCGGGCTGGGCGCCGTCGGCCTCGCCTCGCTCGCGACGATCCTCGTCTGGGAGCACCGTCGCGATCGTGCGCTCTACGCCGACGTCTCACGCTCTCCTCGTCGCTTCAGTGCTCCCCGGTGAGCGCCTGCATGCCCCCAGCGGGATTCGAACCCGCGCTACCACCTTGAAAGGGTGGCGACCTGGGCCGCTAGTCGATGGGGGCGGCCGCGGCCGAGGATACCCGCGGCCGGAGCTACCATCGGTGGCCGCGCCGGGCGGTTAGCTCAGCTGGTAGAGCGCCTGCCTTACACGCAGGTGGCCGCAGGTTCGAGTCCTGCACCGCCCATACTGACCCCAGCGTCCAAGCCGATTCCGCATGGATGCTGGGGTCATGTGTGTCAGGGGTGTCGGAAATGCGCACCCCGTGGCGCTACCGGTGGCACTACCGTTTTTCGCCGAACCTGGCAACGGCCGCTCGAGCCACGACCGCCACTTACTCCCGCGCCTGCGCCGTCACCCACTCGTCGATCAGCCGTCGGTCAGGTGGGCTGCTCCCCGGTGGCCAGATGAGGTAGGAGAGGTACAGCTCGGCCTCCTCGGGGGTCGCGTCCGCGAGCAGGCGGTGGACGGCGTGCTCAAGCTCGAAGCGGTGGTAGCCGTGCTCTTCCCGAAACGGAAACACGGGCTCAGGCAACCGCGCCGACCGGAAGCAGCTCGTTCGGCACAAACGGGTTGCCCTGCCACTCCCGGTCGAGCCAAGCGAGGACGAGGGGGAGCAGCCGCTCGTCGACGGGGTAGAGCGGCTCGCGCACCATCCGCGGGACGAGCGCCACCGTGCGCGAGCCGTGGCTGTGCAGGCTGCCGATCCGTTCCGCGGGGGCCGCCTGTTGGCAGCGGGGGCACCAGGCCTTGCGGCGGAAGGACGGGTACTTGTACGTAGCGACGACGGCGTGGTAGGCCGCGGTCGAGCGGGCCGCGAGCAGGGGGAGCAGCCGCTCAAGCTCTTGGTAGCTCGGGTGATTCCAGGACGAGCACATGAGGCGGACGCTCTGGCCGTCGCTGCGATCGTCGTAGAGACCGGCGAGCACGTCGGCGTAGTGCTCGAGGAGGAACGCGATCCGCTCACGCCGGGTCACTTCCTGCGAGCCTATCCCTCTTAGCTGCGCTTTGCCCAACATGATATGATGCTTTGCACGATGCAGAGGGAGTTTGCAGATGGGACAGCTTGAACAGGGGCAACGGATCTTCGTCGGCGCCCACGTCGCCGAGCAGACCCGCGCGCGGCTGCTCAAGCTCGCCCGCGACGAAGACCGCTCGCTCGCCTCGGTGATCCGACGCGCTCTCGAGCGCGAGCTTGAGCGGACGCCCACGACGGCCGTGACTGGGCGGCCGTCGTGAGCGATCAGTGGTGGGGAGACCTGCCGACCGGAAGGCAGCTCGACGCACCGAGCAGCCCGGCGGGCCATTGGGGCTCGTTCGACGTCCTCCACCCTGCTATGGGCGAGCGCCTCGCGCTCTCACGGAAGCACTTTCTCGAGGCGAGCGCGTCCGACTTCACGCGACGGGGCAAGCGTCTCTGGGTCGATCGCGCCACCGGAGCGGAGTACCGGCGCGTCTCTAGTGACCCACTCGCCGGGAACCGCATCGCCCGCAACGGGATCATCTTCGTGATCGCGGGCGGGAAGCTCCTCTACCTCTCCCCCCGCGGCCACGCGGACGTCGAGAGTCTCGAACTCGGCAGCGTCGGCGCGAGGGAGGAGAGCGGTTCACGAGGGGTCAGCACGAGCCCGCATGGGCCTGAGGTCTACTGAGGTGGTGCGCCCTTGGTGGGAGACGCACCCGCAGAAGTACTGGGCGAGCGAAGACTGGGACACCTGGGAGAAGCTCGGACGCCCCCCCGTCCCGCGGGAAATGCGACTGCGGCCGCCTGATCCTCCACCACTGGACGCGATGCCGCCGACAGGCCCCCCGATGCTCTCGCTCCCCGGCTTCTCGCTTCACGAGAGACCACGCGGCCCGCGTGCGGCCGATGCCGTCCTCAAGAAGTTCGGCCTCCGGTGAGTAGCCCCGAACCGGTTCTTTTAAGCGGGGCGCGGGGCGAACACGGCCGCTCTTTTT
>Ga0183260_10002941_pt1 | contig 13900 bp, 12 predicted proteins | sample AntDrymUQ4972206_2_FD_129768 | JGI IMG/M metagenome (GOLD analysis project Ga0183260, IMG submission 129768) | Polar desert sand microbial communities from Dry Valleys, Antarctica - metaG UQ497 (22.06) (version 2) (version 2) | ecosystem: Environmental > Terrestrial > Soil > Desert | place... | reverse complement strand
CCGCGATGAACTTCAGGAACGCGCCGACGCGCATTTCGCCGTAGCTAGGCGCGCCTTCCGGCAGGTAACCGAGCTTGCTTCGGGCAGCGAGCGACGCGCTTGCGACATCGACACCGCAAATGCGCGCGACTCCGGAGCTGGGTGTCAGAAATCCCGTCAGCATGCGCATCGTCGTGGTCTTGCCGGCGCCGTTGGGTCCCAGGAAACCCAGCACCTCGCCGGGCTCGACACGAAACGTCACGTCGTCGACAGCCACGTGCGCGCCGTAACGCCTGGTCAATTGCAGCGCTTCGATCATCGGGGCGCAGCCACGAAAGTGCGCGCGGCGTCGGCCGCGGCACGCACTTTCTTCAGGTCGACATGATGCCCTTCAGCGGGCGGCCCGGAACGCGATCTCACTCGACGGGCATGTACAACACGGTCGTGGGGTTCGGCTGGAACTGCGCGCCCTCGGGCACGATGGTTTCAGGCCACTCCTCCCACGTGCCCTGGTAGTCAGGGTCGTACGCATAACCGTGCGTGAGTGCAAAGGCACGCTGCATGTCGCGCGGTCGGTTGAGGCCGACGCGATGTCCCAGGTAACTCACACGGATAGCCTCGGTCGCCGGCAACTGACCGATCCGGACATTGCCGGTGGGAGCGATGGCGTCGAGAGACGCAACCGGAATGCCCATCTGGAATATGTTTTTCTCTTCTCCGAGCTCGACGACCACGCGCGTGCGCGGACCGGTGACGACGAGGTTCTTGGCGGCGACGAAGGCCTCCACTTCCTTCCATGCCGACTCCTGCACCACCTCCGCACCTTCCCACTCGATGGGAATCGCGGTGACTTCGGTCTCGACGTAGAGGAATGGCTTGATTTCGGTGTTCACCAGGCTGACATCAACCTGGCTGTAGTCGACATTGGGATAAGACGCCATCGTGGTGGCCAGCCGGTTGAGGCTGGTACGCATGAATTCGCCCATGCGGCCGTTCAAGTACAGGCCCTGATAGCGGCACAGTAGATCCCATTGGCAGTCGAGGCCGACTTTCCAGAGCAATCGGGTGGCGCCCGTTTTGGGCTGCGTGCGCAGGAAGAACGTGGATTTCTTGTTCTGGCCGCGCCAGAAATTGGTCAGTTTCGAAACGACCTTTTCATTTGGAACCGACTGGATGATCTCGAGGCTACCCTTGCCGACGCCCTTCTCGAAGCTGTCCCAGGAGAACGTGGCGCCCTCGCCTGCCGGCGGCCCGCTGACTTTGAGCTTGGCGCGGGGGTCGGCCACGGTAAACGCCGAGATGTTCGCGAACTTGCGGTATCCATTGACCGTATCGAACACCTGCACGATGGGATTGGTCAGCTCGACCGACCGCTCGACCGTCGCCTTGCTCGGCAGGAAGACCCCGATCACCACGAACAGGACTGCGACGATGACGAACGCGATCAGAAGTTCCAGAAGGCGGATCATGAGCGGGGGCAATCCTGAGGGGGCGGTCGCGAGGCCGCCAATCCTACCCAAGACGCGAGTCCGCAGCTAGTTATCGAGCACTCGAGCCGGGAATCGTCGCGCCACGTTCACACCATGCCCAGTTCGAACGCCTTGAGTACGGCGCGTGTGCGGTCGCGCACGCCCAGCTTGGAGAGGATGTTGGACACGTGGTTCTTGACCGTACCCTCGGCCACGTTGAGCGAGTTGGCGATTTCCTTGTTGGAGTATCCGCCAGCCATCAGGCGCAGGATCTCCGTCTCACGTTCGGTCAGCGGGTCCGGCTGGTCGAGGCTCGCGAACTCGTTGTGCATGCGCTCGAGACCGGACAGGAGTCTCTGGGTCACCATGGGCTGCACCAGCGACCCGCCGTCCGCCACAGTCTTGATCGCGTCGACCAGCTGGTCGAGCGACACGTCTTTCAGCAGGTAGCCGCGGGCTCCCGCCTTGAGTCCGGCCAGCACCAGCTGATCGTCGTCGAATGTGGTCAGGATGATCGTGGGCGGCAAGGTGCCGCGCTCGCGCAGTGTGTTGAGCACGTCGAGGCCCGACAACCCCGGCATGCGCATGTCGAGCAGCACTACGTCAGGATCGACCGCGGGGATGACCTCCAGCGCCTGCTTGCCGTCGATCGCTTCCCCCACCACCCGCACCGAGTCCGACAATTCGAGCAGGCTGCGCACGCCTTGGCGCACGAGCGTCTGGTCGTCGACCAGGCAGACGGTGATGAAGGGCTTCGCAGTCATTCCACATTCTCCAATGGCAGCATGGCTTCCAGCACGAATCCGCGACCCGCTCCGCTGGCGATGTCGAGGCGTCCTCCGAAGCAGGCAAGCCGCTCGCGCATGCCGATCAGGCCGTTACCCTGCACCAGCTTGTCGCTCCCGACACCATCGTCGTGCGCGTGCATGTGCAGTACGTTGCTGCTATCGCGCACAAAGCGCAACCAGAGATTGACCGCCCCTGCGTGGCGCACCGCATTGGTGATGGTTTCCTGTGCGCAGCGCAGCAATACCTGCGCGCGTTGCGGATCGTCCACCGCGAATTGCTCGGGCATTTCGAGGTGGATGCGCAAGCCGGGAACACCCTCCGTCAGGGTGGCGAGCGCCTTGCGCAGATCGATCGCTTCGGCGTGGCGCAACTGGCTGACGGCTTCGCGCACATCCGCCAGCAGCAGCTTCGCCAGGGTCTGTGCCTGGCGCACGCGCTCTCGCGCGCCGCCTTCGACGATATGGCTGGCGACCTCGAGGTTGAGGCTGAGCGCGGTCAGGTGATGCCCGAGCAGATCATGGAGTTCGCGCGAGATGCGAACGCGCTCGCCCATCCGGCTCGACTCGGCCAGCAGTTCCCGCGTCGCACGCAATTCGGCGTTGAGTCGCCGCTGTTCCTCGCGCGCCTCGGCCTGGCCCTTGGCCACCAGTGCGGTCACGAAAGTGAAGCTCGAAAAGCCGAGGTACAGCGCGCTTTGCAGACCGGCCTGCAGCAAGGTCCAGCCGGGCAGGTTGGCAAGGGTTGGAATGATGCTGACGCTGCTGAGCACCGCCCACGCGATCGCGAAGCGCAGCGGCATCATCCAGGGCAGGACCCCCGAAATCACCACCAGCAGGATGCCGGCGAGCCCGCTCTCGCTGAAATAATTGATACCGAGCGATGCGAGGTTCATCACCAGCAGCAGGGGCAGTCGCCAGCGCGACGGCCGACGCGTGCCGAGGTCGCGCGTCACCAGCCAGTAAGACGCACCAAACGCGAGATAGCTCGCCCACCAACCGCGCAACTCGAAGCTGTCGGTCTCGATGTCGGGCTGCCAGAACTGCTGCAGCATCGGCAGGCCGACACACAGATACGTGAAGAGACCTGCATAGCGCAGCAGGTCGATGTGGTTCCAGCGAGGCCAGCGCATCGCGCCATCTTGGACCCCGCGCTCACGAGGGACAATCCGCCACAGGTCACGCGCCGGTCTCGGGCGCCGACGGAAAGTACCCGCGTGGTTGCGCCATCCGACCAAGTACGGCCGCTTTGTAACGGGTGGTCACTTTTGTGCGTGGCATAATCCGAGTTGTTGGATTCATGCCCAGCGGATGCCCATGACCCTCTCGTTGCGTGATGCCCGCGAAGCCGACCTCGATCAGTTGCTGGGAATGAACAACGCCGCGGGTGCAGCGATCCTGCCGATCGATGGATCGCGCATGCGCCACCTGTTCCGTGAGGCCGCGTACTTTCGCGTGGCGCAGATCGACGATCACCTCGCGGGTTTCCTGATCGGCCTCGACGCCGACGCCGACTACGACAGCAGCAACTACCGTTTCTTCTCGCAGCGCTATCCGGCATTCACGTATATCGACCGGATCGTGATCGCTGCGGCGTATCGCGGCGTGGGGCTCGGGCGTGTTTTTTACGCGGACGTGCAGAGTTATGCGGAAGTGCGCTCGCCGTGGCTCACCTGCGAAGTCATGCTCGAGCCCCGCAACGACGCGGTGGTGCTTTTCCATGGCACCTACGGATTCCATGAAATTGGCCAGCACAGCATGCCCGGGGGACAACATGTGAGCCTGCTCGCCAAGGAACTGTCCAGTTATCCCTATGTCGCGCGGACGTACGCAGTGCTGCCCGACGAACCGTGGCTCCGCGGGCGTCGCGATGCGATGGCGTCGCTGCCCATGGCCGCAAGCGCCGTCTGATCCCGGGATCGTGGCGTGCTGGTCTGCAACGATCTTCGCTCCGGCGAACTGCGTGCCCTGCTCGCCCGGTTTGGACTCGAACTGGTTGAAGTGGCGGAAGGCGAGCCGCTTCCCGGCAGCTACTGGGGCGAACCCGAAGCTGGCGTCGTGGGCCACCGGGTTTTCGTGCGCGTGGACACGCCCGTGCACTCGGCATTGCACGAAACATGCCACCTGCTCGTCAAGCCGGAGCACGAACGTGGACTCGTCCACACCGATGCCAGCGATTCGATCGAGGAGGAAGACGCGACCTGCTATCTGCAGATCGCGCTCGCGGACCAGTTGCCCGGGGTAGGTCGCGGCAGGCTCATGGCCGACATGGACGCATGGGGCTACAGCTTCCGCTTGGGCTCTGCACGCGCGTGGTTCGAGGGGGACGCGGACGACGCGCGCCAATGGCTCGGCGCCCGCGGTTTGCTCGATGCGCAGGGCAAGGCGGTGTTTCCCGGGTCCCACAGGGATGCCGGGCCAGCGTAAACCCTCCAAACTCGTTTGGAACCAATCGGTTGGATATCCCCTCACGCGATCCTTGCCGCGTTCTTGAAAGGTACTTATATTTGTACCTGTGCGCGACTCCCCTACCGATCGACAGCGGCAAATCCTCGCGTACCTGCGCGCGCGGCTGGAACAGGGTGAAGGCGCGCCGACACTGGCCGAGATCGCGCAGTCCTTCGGGTTTCGCCAACCGCGCGCCGCGCGCAAGCACCTTGAGGCCCTGGCCGCGCACGGACTCATCGATCTCCTGCCGGGGCTCGCACGCGGGATCCGGCTGCCGCGTCGTATGCCCGGGCCGGCCGGGCGGAAGCGCGGACACGCGGATGAAACCTGGCGCGTACCGCAACTGGGCCGGGTCGCGGCAGGTGCGCCGATCGGTGCGGATGTCGGAGTCGAACGCGAATTGACGCTCGATGCCGGGTTGTTCCGGTCACGGCCCGACTACCTCCTGCGTGTGATCGGCAACTCCATGCGGGACGACGGCATCCTCGATGGGGACCTCATCGCGGTGCGGCGCGTGGTCGAAGCGCAGCACGGAGACACGGTGGTGGCACGACTCGATGGCGAACTGACGGTCAAGCGTCTCGAACGGCGCGACGATCGCGTGCGATTACTGCCGCGCAATGCGGCGTTCGCGCCGATCGATCCCTCGCTGCACGACGACTTCGCCATCGAGGGTTTGTTCGTGGGCCTGGTGCGCAGCACCTGAGAGGAATGACTTGATGGGCGCGGTCCTCGAACTCGATGCGGTATTGCGCGACGCCCGCGTATGGCGCGGCCGTGCCGGGCCCGCATCCACGCCGGGAACCTCGCAACCGACCGGTCATGCGCCGCTCGATGCGGTGCTGCCGGGCGGGGGCTGGCCACCTGCAGCCTTGTCCGAACTGCTGCTCGCAAGCGATGGCATCGGTGAACTCGCACTGCTCTGGCCCACGCTCGCGCGCCTGACCGGCAACCACGAAACCGTGGCGCTGATCGCGCCGCCGTACCTGCCCTTCCCCGGCGCATGGCAAGCCGCCGGCGTTGTACTGAGCCGCTTGCCGATCATTGCCGTGCGCGAACCGCGCGAGGCGTTATGGGCTGCGGAGCAGATGCTGCGCGCGGGGTGCTGCGCGGCCGTCGTTTGCTGGCTGCACGCCGTCAACGACCGGGCCCTGCGGCGTCTGGCGGTGGCCGCCGCGAGCGGGCGCACCCTCGGCTTTGTGTTGCGTCCCGCGACCGCCGCGACCAATCCTTCGCCCGCCGCGCTTCGCCTTGCGCTGGATGCGCGACCCGCGCGATTGCGTGTCCTCAAATGCCGTGGCGGGTTGCCGCCCTCCGCGCCCATTCCCCTGCCCGTCTCCACGCGGCATTGAGTTCTACACATGACCTGGGCGTGCGTATGGCTGCCACACCTGGCGCTGGATGGTGTCCTCCGCGATCGGGCTGAGCCGTCGCGCCCGCTGGTCCTGGTCGCGGGCCCCGTGCAACGACGCCGGCTCGTCGCCGTCAACCAGGCTGCCGGAGCATCGGGCTTGCATGCGGGGCAATCGCTCGCGGCAGCGCAGGCACTACTCGGCCATTTCGACTGCATCGAGCACGACCTGGCGGCGCATGCGCGATGGCAACGCCTGCTTGCGGGTGTGCTGTATCGCTACAGCTCGCAGGTCAGTCTCGATTTTCCCGACGCAGTGGTGCTCGAGGTCGCCGGCAGTCTCAAACTGTTTGGACCGTGGCCGCGTTTCGCGGCGCTGCTGCACGCCGATCTCGATGCAATGGGCTTTCGCCATCACCTGGTGCTCGCGCCCAATCCGTGCGCGGCGTGGGTGCTGGCGCAAAATCACGCGGAACTCGCGCTCGATACACCGCACGCATTGACCCACGCATTGGCGCAGGTCCCCATCGATCGCTCCGCATTGCCCGTCAACGTGACGGATGCCCTGCGTGCCATGGGATTGCGCACGCTCAGGCAGGTCTTCACCTTGCCGCGTGCGGCCCTGGTGCGTCGCTTCGGACCGGACGTGCTGGCGCATCTGGACCGCGTGCGCGGCACGGCCCCCAACCCGCTGACGTGGTACCAGCCGCCCGATCGTTTCGACGAACGCATCGAATTCAACTTCGATGTCGAATCGAACGAAGCGCTGTGGTTCCCGTTGCGGCGCCTGGTGCAGGATCTTGCCGCTTTCCTGACGGGACGCGACGGAGGCGTGCAGCGTTTCGAGGTACTCCTCGAACACGAGGGACGTGCTGCGACGCCAGTGTCGATCGGGCTGCTCGCGGCCGAGCGCGAGCCGCGCCTGCTGTTCGAGATCGCGCAAAGCCGCCTCGCGCAAGCGAGCGTGCCGGCGCCGGTTCGGGCGATGCGCCTGCGTGCGGATGAATTGCCGCCGTTCGTGCCGGCCGGCGGCGATTTGTTCGCACCAAACGCCGCACAGACGCTGGCGTGGCCGCAACTGCGCGAACGCCTGCGCGCGCGCCTCGGCGCCGAGCAGGTGTATACGCTCCGTGTCGAGGCCGACCATCGACCCGAACGCGCGTGGCAACGTGTAGAGCGGGGCTGTGCTCCGCTGCCGTTGCCTCGGGTTTCCAGCCGAGCGCAGCTCGGCTCTACAAACACCATGATGGGAATCGCGGAGACTGAAGCGCGGTACGCCTTCGCCGCGCGCACGATTCCGCCGATGCGGCCCGGATGGCTGCTCGCTCGTCCGATTCCCCTGCGCAGTCGCGAGCTGCGCATCCTGAGTGGCCCCGAACGCATCGAGTCGGGCTGGTGGGACGGCAGCGACGTGCGACGGGATTACTACGTGGTGGAAACCGCCGAAGGCCAGCGCGTGTGGGCCTACCGCCCGAGCGGCGAGGAAGGCCCCTTCATGCTGCACGGCTGGTTTGCCTGATCGTGGGCCGTCCAAACCACCCGCCCCGTTCGTGGTGAGCCTGTCGAACCATGAACGGCCCGACTCCGCGCGCCCCGCTTCACCGTTCCTCCCCTACGCGGAGCTTCACTGCCTCAGCAACTTTTCGTTCCTGCGCGGCGCATCGAGCGCGCGCGAGCTTTTCGAACGTGCGCGTGCAATGGGCTACAGCGCACTGGCGATGACCGATGAATGCACCCTGGCCGGCATCGTGCGCGCGTTCGAGGCCGCGCGCGACACCGGCATGCAGCTCATCGTCGGCAACGAGATGCAACTCGCCGATGGGCCGAAGCTGGTGTTGCTGGTCGAGAGCCTCCAGGGTTACGTGCGCCTGTGCGAACTCATCACGCGCGCGCGAAGGCGCAGCGTCAAGGGGCGTTATCGCGTCGTGCTCGAGGACTTCCGACAGTCCGGTGCCGCAAACCCGAATGAGGGACTGCTCGCAGTGTGGCTACCGCCACACGACCCCGACGCGTGCTGGGCGGAGTGGTTACACGAATGTTTCCCCAGCCGCGCGTGGCTCGCGCTCGAGCTTCATCGCGGCGGCGACGATGCGCAGCGACGCGCCACGGTCGAGATGCTGGCTGCGCGACATGCTTTACCGATTGTCGCCGCCGGCGACGTGCACATGCACGTGCGGCGTCGCCGCGCCTTGCAGGACACGGTCACCGCCATACGGCATCGCACCACGGTTGCGCAGGCAGGCGTGCACCTGTTCGCCAACGGCGAACGGCATCTGCGCACGCGTGCCGCGCTCGCGGCGCTGTATCCCGCTGAGGCCTTGCAGGCGACGACGCGGATCGCGGCGCGCTGCAGCTTCGTGCTCACCGAGATCCGTTACGAATATCCGCGCGAACTCGTGCCCGCGGGGCATACGCCGGCCTCGTGGCTGCGGTGCCTGACCGAAGAAGGCGCGCGATGGCGCTGGCCCGGAGGCACGCCCGACAAGGCGCAAAGCCTCATCGAGCACGAACTCGCGCTGATCGCGGAGCTTGGTTACGAGAGTTATTTCCTGACCGTGCACGACATCGTGCGCTTTGCGCGCGGCGAGGGCATCCTCTGCCAGGGTCGCGGCTCCGCCGCGAACTCGGCCGTGTGTTTCGCGCTCGGCATCACCGAGATCGATCCGGCGCGCATGAGCATGCTGTTCGAGCGCTTCATCTCGAAGGAACGCAACGAGCCGCCGGACATCGACGTCGATTTCGAGCACGAGCGGCGCGAGGAGGTCATCCAGTACATCTATCGTCGCTATGGCCGCGAACGCGCGGCGCTCGCCGCAACGGTGATCTGCTATCGAGGCAAGAGTGTGGTGCGCGATGTCGCCCGTGCGCTCGGCTACAGCATGGACCAGGTCGATCAGTTGAGCCGCGTGGTCGGGCACTGGGACGGCCTGGAGGATATCGACGCGCGATTGCGCGAGCATGATTTCGACGCGGACAGCGCGCAGGTTCGAAGGCTCATCGGCCTGTCCCGTGAGCTGATCGACGCACCCCGCCATCTCTCGCAGCACGTCGGCGGTTTCGTCATTGCCGAGCAACCCCTGCACACGCTGGTGCCGGTCGAGAACGCGGCCATGCCCGACCGCACCATCATCCAGTGGGACAAGGACGATCTCGACACGCTGGGTCTGCTCAAGGTCGACTGCCTCGCGCTCGGCATGTTGACCTGCGTGCGCAAATGCCTCGATCTCCTGCGCGCGCACCATGGCATCGACCTCACGCAGGCCACCATCCCTGCGGAGGATCCCGACACCTACGCGATGATCCAGAAGGCCGACACGATCGGGGTGTTCCAGATCGAATCGCGCGCGCAGATGGCGATGCTGCCGCGTCTCAAGCCCGCCTGTTTCTACGATCTCGTGATCGAGGTCGCGATCGTGCGACCCGGGCCCATCCAGGGCAACATGGTGCATCCCTACCTGCGGCGACGGCAGGGACTCGAGCCCGTCGAGTATCCCTCCGAAGCACTGCGCGAAGTGTTCGAGCGTACGCTCGGCGTGCCGCTGTTCCAGGAACAGGTGATGCAGCTCGCCATCGTTGCCGCGGGCTATACCGCTGGCGAAGCCGACCAGCTGCGTCGCTCGATGGCCGCGTGGCGGCGTCGCGGTGGACTGGAACACCATCGTCAACGGCTGCTCGAAGGCATGACCGCGCGCGGCTACCCGGCGTCCTTCGCCGAGCGGGTGTTCGAGCAGATCAAGGGCTTCGCCTCGTACGGCTTCCCCGAATCGCACGCCGCCAGTTTCGCGCTCATCACCTACGTCAGTTGCTGGCTCAAGTGCCATCATCCCGCCGCGTTCGCCTGCGCGCTGCTCAATTCGTTGCCGATGGGTTTCTACGCACCGGCGCAGATCATCGCCGACCTGCGCCGGCACGGCGTCGCGGTGTGCCCGGTCGACGTTCTTTGCAGCGAGTGGAACTCCACCCTCGAACCATTAAACCCCTCCCGTTCAAAGCTCGGACTTGGGCCGTTGAGCCCCTCCCCCTCCGGGGGAGGGGTTGGGGAGAGGGCCCAATCCTGGCGCGACGATCACAAGCTTGCTCGCAAATTCCCTATGGAGGATCCGCCGAACCCTCATCCGCCCTTCGGGCACCTTCTCCCAGAGGGAGAAGGAGAAGATCTGGCGTTGCGCATGGGGTTGCGCGAAATTCGGGGCCTCTCCGAAGAAGTGGCGGAACGCATGGTGGCCGCACGCACCACGCGCGCTTTCGTCGACGTCGACGATCTATGCCGGCGCGCGGATCTGGACGCACGTGCGCGAAGCCTGCTCGCACGTGCCGATGCGTTGCGCGGTCTCGCCGGCCACCGTCATCGCGCGCATTGGGAAATCGCAGGTGTGGAAGCACAACGTCCGCTGCTGGAGTCCATCGCCCCCATCGCTGAATCGCGCGTGGTCATTCCGCCACCTACCGCACGCGAACGCGTGCTCGAGGACTACGCGCTGTTTGGCCTGACGCTCGGCAGCCACCCCCTCGCGCTGCTCCGCGACTCGCTCAAGGCCCGTCGTTGCCGCGGCAGTCGCGAGGTGCGCGCGCTCCCGCATGGCCGCAGCGTGCGTTACGCGGGGCTCGTCACCATGCGCCAGCGTCCCGCGACCGCGAGCGGCGTCACCTTCGTGACCCTGGAGGACGAACACGGCATGGTCAACGTGGTGGTGTGGCACGACCTCGCCGAGCGACAGCGCCGCGTATTGCGCGAGGCGCAACTGCTCGAGGTCGAAGGCCGCGTCGAAACCGACGGCAACGTGCAGCACCTCATCGCGCAGGAGCTCGGCGATCTGTCGAGCCTGCTCGGCGGCCTCGACACCCGTTCGCGCGATTTCCGCTAGACGCTTTGCCCTGCGCCGCTCAGCGTTTCCTGGATGACGTGGTTCCAGTGGACGCGTGCACCATGAAAGTGACCTTCATCACCACGCGGTACTCGGTGACTTTGCCATTGGCCACGATCACCCGATGATCCTTTATCCATGCACCCGTCACGTCGCTCACCGAATCGGTAGCGCGTGCCAGGCCCTGATCGATGGCATCCTCGAAGCTCTTCTTGCTGCCGGAAATAATCTCGATGACTTTCGCGACGGACATCGCTGACTCCTGTGCTGACAAAGTGGAACGGCATGATGCGCCCGTCACACTGAATGCCCCGCTCTGACCGGCAAACCCGCGCGCGTCGCACCACGAAAGCCCCGGGCGCTTGAATCGACCGCCCTCCGACCCATATCAGGAGCAGATTCTCACAGCCTAGTTCCGTCAACCGCAACATCGAGACGCGTAGCAGCGCCCTCTCCGCGCCATCGTTGCACGACCATCGCGACTGTATTGCCAGGAAATGCAGATGAAGCCTCGCACTCCGATGGAACCGCCGCGGGAACTGGAACTCCACCAGGAAATACGCGACTGGTCCGACCGCGTCGCCTTTGGCATCACTCGCGCGCTGCGCTTTCTCGCAGATACGTTCTTCGCCAAACGCTACGGAAATCGCGCGATCGTGCTCGAGACAGTCGCCGCGGTGCCCGGAATGGTGGGCGCCGCCTTGATCCACCTGCACTGCCTGCGCTGGATGCGCGATGACGAGGGCTGGATCCGCACGCTGATGGACGAGGCCGAGAACGAGCGCATGCACCTCATGACTTTCATCGAGATCGCACGGCCGAGCTGGCTGGAGCGCATGCTGGTGCTCATGGCGCAGGCTGCGTTCTTCACGTTCTTCCTGGTGCTGTACGTCCTGTCTTCTCGTACCGCGCACCGCCTGGTCGGATACTTCGAGGAACAGGCGGTTATCAGCTACACCCAGTACCTCGGCGAGATCGACGCTGGTCGAGTCGACAACGTGCCGGCACCGCAGTTGGCGCTCGACTATTGGCAGTTGCCGGCGCATGCGCGACTGCGCGATGTGGTGCTGGCAGTGCGCGCCGACGAGGCCGAGCACCGCGACGTCAACCACGGTTTCGCGGACCGGTTGCGGCAACCACAAGTCGCGCACAGCGAGAACTAGCGTCCGGCCCTCCGACCGAGCGCGAGCGGCAATCCCCCCCCCGGAGGGGGATTCACTTGTAAACGAAACTCAATTTGGCCTGTGCACTTGGATCATGCAGGCGCAACAAAAAAGGTCGATGAGTCCCACCAAGTTCGTAGCTTGCTTACTCTGCATTCCATGGAAGTGCGTCGCGTGTCAGCCAGGGGAATGGCTTACTTTCGTCGCAGCACACTATTGCTCAAAGTTGCGTAGCAAGCCAAGCTGGCGCTATCAAACTGATAGCGAATTGTCCCAAGTTGCACTTTTTACATCCGGACGAACAGCATGTTTTCGTAAAACAGTGTGCTGCCGATGGCAATTGTTGCCAGGCCAACCGTTGCCTGCAAACCGTTATGCAACCAGGTGAAACGCTGCACGCTACGCAATGGCACGCTGATGACCAGAGATAAGAAGGCCATGCCGCCGATGGAGCCTAGTCCGAACAGGCCCACGTAAATCAGCCCCATGCCTGGCGAGGTCACCGTGCCCAATGCGAGCAGGATAAGCGCCGCCGATCCGGCAAGGCCATGCATCATCCCGACACACAAGGCGCGGAGTGGGAATCGTCGGGGATGACCGTGGTCGTGATGGCTCGGGTGCGGGAGGGTTTCCCCGACATGTGAGTGGGCGTGGAAATGCACGGCGCCCTCATCGTGGTGATGGACATGGAAATGCACACGATCGCGTCGCATGCGCCGTAACAGGTCCAAGCCCAACACGATCAGCATCAGGCCCACCACTGCTTCGAGGCTTTGCGCCACGCGTTCGGGGATCAGGGTATCCACGAATAACACAACAGAGCACGCAACGAACAAGGTGATGGTGTGTCCAAGCCCCCAGATCGCGCCTTGCACAACCGCATCGCTCCTGTTGCGGCTGCGGCTTGCGAGGGTGGCAACTGCCGCGACATGGTCGGCCTCCACCGCATGGCGCATGCCGAGCAGGAAGCCCAGGACCAGAAGGGTCGTCACCGTCTTTCCCCGACGCCATGGATGGCGTCAAGCTCGCCCTCGACTCCGAACCGCAGTCTCGGGAGAAGTTTCGCGCGAAGCCACGCGTACCATTCGTCCAGTCCCTTGCCAGACGTTGCTGAAACCTGCAGCACCTCGATACCGGAGTTGACGCTGCGCGCGTAGTCGACGCACCTGTCAACGTCGAAATCCACGTACGGCAGCAAGTCGATCTTGTTCAGGATCATCAGGCTGGAGGCCCGGAACATGTGTGGGTACTTCAGCGGCTTGTCCACGCCTTCAGTGACCGAGAGGACCACCACCTTGGCGTGTTCGCCCAGATCGAACAGCGCCGGGCAGACCAGGTTGCCGACGTTTTCCACCATCACCACCGAATCCATCGGCGGATCGAGTTGCTTGAGCGCACGCGCCAGCATTTCGGCCTCCAGGTGGCAGCCGGTGCCGGTGTTGACCTGCACCGACTTGCAACCGGTCGCGCGGATGCGCTCGGCGTCGAGTGTCGTTTCCTGATCGCCCTCGACCACGCTGATCGCAATCGCGCCGTTCAGATCGCGAATCGTGCGCTCCAGCAGGGTGGTCTTGCCGGCACCCGGCGAGCTCACCAGGTTCAAGGCCAGGATATTGCGGCTTTCCAGCCAGCCGCGGTTGCGCTCGGCCAGCCGGTTGTTTTTCGCGAGGACTTCCTGCTCGAGGGTAACTTTATGAGTTCGCGCATGCAGATGCGCCCGGGCATGGTCGTGCTCGTGATCGTGCGAATGAGCATGGTCGTGGTCGTGGTCGTGGTCGTGGTCGTGGTCGTGGTCGTGGTCGTGGTCGTGGTCGTGGTCGTGGTCGTGGTCGTGGTCGTG
>Ga0183260_10002940_pt1 | contig 13902 bp, 18 predicted proteins | sample AntDrymUQ4972206_2_FD_129768 | JGI IMG/M metagenome (GOLD analysis project Ga0183260, IMG submission 129768) | Polar desert sand microbial communities from Dry Valleys, Antarctica - metaG UQ497 (22.06) (version 2) (version 2) | ecosystem: Environmental > Terrestrial > Soil > Desert | place... | reverse complement strand
TGAACCCACCGGCCGCGTGTTCCTCGAAGCGGACACCGGCCTCCTGGCGGTCGGTTCCGTAGCAGGCGAGCAGCTCGTTCAGGAACGTCTGAGCTTCGGCCCGCTCCGAGCCAGCGTAGCCGCCCCAGCGCGCCGCGAACTCGACCAGGCGCCGGCGAATCTCCTCACCGGTCGGCGCCACGACGACAGACTAGAGCGTCAGCTGCGCCTTCGGAACCGCGAAGAACGTGCCCTGTGTGAGCTTCCGGCTCGCCTCGGCGAGGTCTTCCTGCACCGACTCCAGGGCCTCGAGGAGAAAGTCCTCCGCGCCACCGGCACGCAACTCGGCGGCCGCCCGCTCGGCGCGGCGGCGAGCGTCCTCGATGCACAGGAGGACGACGTCCACCTGTCCGTAATGGTGCTCGTCTTGCGCTGCGGCGTTCACTGAAGGCGGGACACTAGGGGATCCGTCGGACGGCGTGTCCATGTCCGTCAGCGTAGCGAGGCAATCGTCACGGCTTTGCGCCAGGTACGTGCCGGCTTACGCCACCTCCCTCCCGAGCCGATCCCCCAGCTGCTCGAGATCGGCGACCGCCCGGCCCGGGTCGCCGCTCAGGGCAACGGTCTCGACGCCCGCGAGCGGCACCTCCACCCGCCCGCCGAAGACGACGCAGCGGACGCCCGGCTCGGCGCAGGCGCGGACGACCGCCGCCGGCGCCTTGCCCTCCGCGGTCGTCGCATCGACGGTGCCCTCGCCCGTCACGACGAGGGCCGCGCCCGCGATACGCTCCCGGAAGGAGAGCGTCTCGAGCACGAGCTCGGCGCCTGGGACGAGGGCTCCGCCCAGCGAGGCGAGTGCCGCGCCGAGTCCGCCCGCCGCTCCCGCCCCCGGAAGCTCTGCGTAGGCGGCGAGCTCGGTCATCGCGGCCAGCCGCCGCTCGAGCTCCTCCACCTCCCGGGGTCCCGCGCCCTTCTGCGGTCCGAACGCCCGCGCCGCGCCGCGCGCGCCGAGCAGCGGGTTGCGGACGTCGCACGCCCCCCGCAACGGAACTCCGGAGAGCCGCCCGCGCGTCGCCTCGAGCAGGCCCGCCCCCCCGTCCACGGTCGCGACACCGCCGAGGCACACGAGCACCCCCTGCGCGCCCGCGGCCAGCGCCGCCAGCACGAGCTCCCCGAGCCCCCGGCTCGACGCGCGCAGAGGATCGCGCTCCTCGGGCTGCAAGAGCGGAAGCCCGAGCGCCGCCGCCGCCTCGACGACCGCGGTTCCGTCCGGCAGCAGGAGGAACCGGGCCTCCACGCGGCGCCCGAGCGGATCCGCCACGCTCGCCGCTCGCCACGAGCCCCCGAGTGCGGAGTGCAGCACCGCCGCCGTCCCCTCGCCGCCGTCAGCGACCGGCAAGAGATCGACCTCCACACCGTCCACCCGGGCGAGCCCGCGCGCGAGCGCGGCCGCCGCCTCCCCGGCGCCGAGGACGCCCTTCAGGCTCGTCGGAGCCGCAACCGCCCGGGCGCTCAGGTGCCGAGACGCAGCGACTCGGCGGATCCCTGGCCGTTCTCCCCCGGCCGGAACTCGACCTGCAGGCGCTCGATGCGGGAGCCCTCGATCTCGATCACCTCGAAGCGCAGGCCGTTGTGCACGACCTCGTCGGTCTCCTGCGGCGCCCGGCCCAGGCGGCCGAAGACGAAGCCCGCGAGCGTGTGGTAGTCGTCCACTGGCAGCTCGGTACCGAACTGCTCGTTGAAATCGTCGATCGGGAAGGTGCCGCCGACGCGAATTGTCGTCTCGTCGATGCGCTCGACCGACTCGTCGGGCAGGTCGTACTCGTCCTCGATCTCGCCGACGATCTCCTCGATCACGTCCTCGAGGGTGACGATCCCCTGGGTGGCACCGTACTCGTCGACGACGACCGCCATGTGCTGCTTCTCGCGCCGGAACTCGGCGAGGAGTGCGCCCAGGACCTTCGTCTGGGGCACGATCTGGGCCGGCCGCAGCAGCTCCTCGACGCGCACGTTGCCGATACCGCGGTCGTTCAGCGCCGAGAAGAGATCGCGCACGTGCAGGATGCCGACGATCCGGTCGAGCGAGCCCCGGTAGGCCGGGTAGCGCGTGTAGGGCGAGTCGATCACGGCTGCGAGGCACTCCTCCGCGGGCAGGTCGACGGAGATGGCGACGACCTCGGGCCGCGGAACCATTACGTCGTGCACCTCCTTGTCCGCGAAGTCGAAAACGTTGTAGAGCATCTCCTCCTCGGCCTCCTCGATCAGACCGGTGTCCTCGGCCGCGGCAACGATCATCCGGATCTCGTCCTCGTTGTGGACGACGACTCCCGCAGGCGCGGGGTCGATCCCGAACGGGCGCGTCATCGCGTTCGAGGACGCCTGCAGGAACCAGACAACCGGATAGGTTGCGAGATACGCGACCTCGATCGGGAGGGCTACCCAAAGCGCCGTTTGCTCGTTCTTCGTCAGCGCGATGGCCTTCGGCACAAGCTCGCCGAGCGTCACATGCAAGTACGTGACGATGCCGAAGGCGAGCGCGAACGCCACACCGGTCGCGAACACCGGGTCGAGAAAATGCTCGATGAGCGGCTCGCCGATCGCGCCGAGCGCGATTGAGAAGGCCGTGATCCCGAGCTGCACTGTCCCGATGAAGCGCACAGGGCTGTCCATGATCCGGAGCGCCATCCGCGCGCGGCGGTTTCCAACGGCGGCAAGCTCGTTCAGCCGCGAGCGGCGGGCCGTCACGAGCGCGTACTCAGCTGCGACGAAGAACGCGTTCCCGAGCACGAGGAAAAGCACCAAAACGATGCGAAGGAGGTCGCTCACGCCCCGCTCTCCGGGACGCGCGTACTGTGCGGGAGCTCGTCGTCCAAGAGCTGTCTCCGCCGGAGTATAGGAGAAGCTGCGGCGCTCATAGACGAACACATGTTCTATGATGGGGTGCGTGAAGGCCGAGTACCGCGAGGAGACGTGCCGCGGCGCGCTCAACCACGTCAGGGGGATGCCCTTCTCGTGGTCGCTCAATCCCTACGGAGGCTGCGTCCACCGCTGCACGTTCTGCTACGTGCGAGCCTTCGAGCGCCGGGCCGACCGTCCCGCCGACGACCGCTACGGCACGACGATCCGCGTCAAGGTCAACGTCGCCGAAGTGCTTGCCCGCGAGCTCGCGCGGCCGTCGTGGCGACGCGAGGGGGTCGCGATCGGCGCGGCGACCGACCCGTACCAACCGGCCGAGGGCCGCTACCGCCTCACCCGAGCCTGTATCGAGGCCCTAGCCGCCGCGCGCAACCCCTTCAGCATCATCACGCGCGGGCCGCTCGTCGTGCGCGACCTCGACATCCTCCAGGAGGCTGCTCAGCGCGCCGAGGTCTCGGTCAACGTCTCGGTGCCGACGCTCGACGAACGGGTCTGGCGGACGACCGAGCCGGGCACCGCGCCCCCGCGTCAGCGCCTGCGTGCGCTCAAGACGCTCGTCGACGGTGGCATCCGGACAGCCGTCGGGATGGCCCCGATCCTACCGGGCCTCTCCGACCGTCCCGAGCAGCTCGCCGAGGTGGTGCGAGCCGCGCGCGAGGCCGGCGCAACGCAGATCTGGGCCAATCTTCTCTACCTCAAGCCCGGCACGCGCGAGCACTTCCTCGAGCACCTGGCCGCGGACTGGCCCGAGGAGCTCGAGCGCTACCGGCGCCTGTACGCGGGCCGCGCGTACCTCGGCCGGGAAGAGGGCGAGCCGGTACGGGAACGCGTGCGCGTGCTGCGGCAGCAGCTCGGCATCGCCGACCGGCGGGTGATGCGCCTGGAGCCGGAGCCCGAGCCGGAGCAGCTGACGCTCGTGTGATGGCCCGCCGGGGGCAGGCCGCACCCAACCGTACAATCGGCGGCGGTGCCCCCGCCCGACGAGATCACCTGCCTGATCGTCGACGACCACGAGGTGGTGCGTGAGGGGCTGCGCCTGTCGCTTTCTCGAGCGCACCACATTCGCGTGGTCGGCGAAGCGTCGGACGGCGCCTCGGCAGTCTCCCTGGCGGAGCGGCGGCGGCCGGACGTCGTCGTGATGGACGTCCGCATGCCCGGCATGGACGGGCTCGAGGCGACGAAGCTCCTGCGGGAGAAAGTGCCCGACACGGCCGTGCTCATCTTCACCGCCTACAGCGAACGCTCGCTCCTGGCACGCGGCCTCGAGTCGGGTGCGAAGGGCTACATCCTCAAGGAGGCAGGTCACGGGACGCTGCTCCGGGCGATCGAGAAGGTGGCCGCCGGCGAGCCCTTCGTCGACCCCGCGCTCATGCCGGCCTTCCTCGAGGGCAAGGATCGCGACGACATGCTGACCGCGCGCGAGCGCGAGATCCTGGCGCTCCTCGCCGACGGCATGTCGAACGGCGATGTTGCGGGACGGCTCTTCATCAGCCAGGAGACCGTGAAGAGCCACGTCCGCCACATCCTGGCGAAGCTCGAGGCCGACACGCGCACGCAGGCCGTCGCGATCGCGCTGCGCGAGGCCATCATCGATTAGGGCAGGTCTCTTCGTCTGCGGAGTCGTGGTCGCTGCGCTCGCGGCGGTGGCAGCGCTCGGAGTCGGCCGGCCCGGCCTCGCGCTGATCGCGCTCGCGGGCGCAACCCTCGCTGCAGGAGCGCTCGCCTTCGATCTCGTGGTCGGCGAGCGGCGGCGGCACGCCCGCGCCGAGGACGAGAACGCGCACCTGCTCGCCGAGGCCCAGGTGCGCGAGGCGGAGCGAGCGCGGCTCTCGGATCAGCTCGTCACCGCCGAGCAGGACGAGCGCCGCCGCCTGGCCGACTACCTCCACGACACCTCGGTGCAGTCGCTCTCCGGTATCGCGCTCATGCTCGACGCCGGCCTGAGCTCGATCGAGGGAGGCCAGCTCGAGGAGGCGCGGACGGTGATCGGCTCGGCGCTCGAGCGCCAGCGCAGCACCATACGCTCGCTGCGCGACCTCTCCTTCAACCTCGAGCCGGTCGTCCTGCGCGACCGAGGCTTCGGCGTCGCCGTGCTGGCGCTCGCCGATCAGCTCGCCGCCGAGCACGGCGTGAAGGTCGAAGTCGACGGCGAGGCGGCCGAAGGCCTCACCCAGCAGGCGCAGGTGGCGCTGTACCAGATCATCCGCGAGGCGCTGCACACGGCGATCCGTCGCGGCCCGCCGACGCGGGTCACCGTCCGCGTGGAGCCGCTCGAGGACGGCGGTGTCGAGGCAATCGTCGCCGACGACGCGCGAGGCGAGCGCCGGCGCGCCACCTTCGAGCCGATCGCCGAGCGCGCGCGCATCCTGAGCGGGCGCGTGTCGGTGCAGGCCGGTAGCGGCGACGCGGGCACGACCGTCAGGGTGCGGCTGCCTCCCTACACCGCCCGGCAGTAACATCCCGCGCGATGGCGGACGGGACGCACCTGCTGTTCGTGTGGAAGACGACCGGCTACGAGCTGCACGAGCGGGACGGCGATCCCCCGGAGGTCGGCTCGCAGGTCGAGATCGGCGACGGCGGTCAGCAGGTCATGAAGATCGGTCCCTCCCCGCTGCCGGGCGACTCGCGGCTCTGCGCGTACCTCCAGCTGTAGCAACCGTCTCGGCGGCGACGCGCCCGAGTACGAGCGCCGCTGCAAGCCCGCTCGCGTAGCCGCCCGTCGAGATGCCGCCGACGTCCGCACCGGCCGCGTAGAGGCCGGGAACGGGCGAGCCGTCCGCCCGCAGCACTCGCGCCTTCGCGTCGATCGCGACGCCGCCGATCGTGTGGGTGACCGCCGGGACGACCCGGACCGCCGTGAACGGTGGCCGGCGCAGGAGCGGATGCGGTAGGAGCTCGGACAGTCCGAGCTCCTCCAGCCGCGGCGCCCGGCGCACCTCCCCACCGAGCTCGGCGGCGACGGCAACCATGTCCGCCACGCTGCGCTCGCGCACCGGCCGCTCGAGCGCGTCGGCAGCGACGACGAGCCAGCCGCGCCCACCCGCCCGCACGAGTGCGGGCGGGAGCTCGACCTCCGACCACGACGGCCGCTGTGCGAGCGCCTGACCCCGCTCGTCGGTGAGGACGCCGAAGCGCCCGTAGAGCTGCGCCGCGCGGACGAAGTCCCGCGCGCCGACCTCCGCGTCGGGGAGCAGGCGACCGTAGAACTCCTCCGGGTGGCCGCGGAAGGCGGCGTCGCGCGCCTCGGCGAAGCGGCGGCCGTCGCCCTCGCTCCACGGGTTGGCACGCAGGGGGATCCCTAGCCGACGGGCAAGCTCACCGCCGAAGCCGCCGGTGGCGAGCACCACCGGCCCGCCGACCTCGGCGGGCAGCGGGGTACCGAGCTGCACGCGGCCGGCGGCACGGACGAGTGCGTCCGTGAGGCTGCGCGGATCGAAGCGCACGCCGACGGTGCGCGGGTTCCCCGTCCTTCGCGTGACGACCTCGGCTCCGAGCGACTCGAGCCAGGCGAGCGCGGGATCGAGCCGCTCCACGATGAGCGCCTGCAGCGCTGGATCGCCACCGGGACATTCGCGGCGGAAGCTCTCGAGCGAGCGATACCGCCAGATCACGCAGCTCGAGAGGAGCATCGAGCCTCCGGCCCGGTCTCCCTTCTCGAGCACCTCCGGCTCGGCTCCGAGCTCGCGGGCGCGGGCGGCGGCGCACAGACCGGCCAGGCCGGCTCCCGCGATGATCAGGTCAGCGAGAAGGTCGGCTTGTGCTCGACATACTCGATCTTCACTCGCTCGGGACCCCACAGGAAGACGGCGATCGTGTTGGCGGCGTCGACGAAGTCGGCCACCTCGACCCCCGCGCGCTCGGCGTCGCCCCGGCTGCGCTCCGCCGAGCCGACGAGCACGGCCAGGTGGTTGAGGAGCGGGCGCTCCGGCTCTCCCGGGTCGCCGCGGTGGAGCTCCACGAACGCGCCGCCGACCTCCACGCGCGGCGCGCCGCTCGGGCCGGGCGGTGCAGCTCGAAAGCCCAGCCGCGTGTACGCCTCCGCGGTGCGCTCGGGATCCTGCGAGCGCAGCCCAACGTGATCGAGGTCGTACTCGACCTCGGTCGGCGCCTCGACGAGCCCGAGCCGCAGCCCCTCCGAGACGTCGAAGAGGAGCTGGCCGGGCCGCGTGGCCTCGACGGCCAGGTCTCCGAGTCCCGCAGCGGCCTTCTCGAGGCTCGACACGCGCAGGGCAATGTGCCCGAGCGGCCCCTGCTCGCGCGGCCCCTCTGCCGCAAAGAGCGTCAGCTTCCCGCGACGTGCGTCCGAGCCCACGAGCGTGAAGCGCTCGGTGCGCTCGACCACGTGCATGCCGAGGCGCGCGGTGGCGAACTCTGCGACGGCGTCGCGGTCGGCGAGCCAGAGCGCCACATGGTCGAGAGTCCGGGCCTCCATGAACGTCACGCTACCGGCGCGGACTCGTTGCGCGCCACCAGGCGCCCCGCGTCCTCGTGCCAGCGCCACGCGGCGTCGTCTCCCTGCAGCCGCACCCCGCCGAGCCACCGATCGACGCCGCCGGAGAGCGCGATCCAGTCAGTCCGGCCCTCGAGCACCGCGCGTCCCTCGTTCGTGAGCCGCAGCGCGTCGCCACCGCGCCCGACCAGCGGGCTCAAACCTTCGAGGTAGCTCCAGAAAATCGTATCGCCCATGAAGATCGCCTCTTCGAGGGCGCTCGCGGCCGTGAATACGGCCACGCGACTCGTCGCGCCCGCGGCCACCGTCTCCAGGATCAGGCGCTCGGTGCGCGCAAGACCGGAGCGAACGGAGGGGTACTGCTCGAGGTGCCTGCGTAGCGCCGTCGCAAGGAAGGGAAGCGCCGAGCAGTCGCCGGCGAGCACGGTCTCGAGCGCTGTCGGGTCGGGCGAGCGGAAGGCGCTCCAGGCTCGAGCTGCAAGCGCCAGCTGCTCGTCTGTCACCGGGCGGCGCTCGGCAAAGAGCCGCGCGAGCTCCTCCGGGCCAAGATTGGCCAGGAAGCTGTCGCTCTGCACGAGCTCGAGCTCGCCGCCGTGCGCACGCAGCGCGTCGAGCGCCTGGAGGAGCTGGAGCTGGTCGTAGAGGTCGTGCTCGAACCAGAGGACGACCGCGGCGGCCGCGGCGAGCTCGGCGTCGCGCTCCTCCAGGGCGCGCAGGACATCGGGCTCGTCCGAGAGGCCATACCCTGCGAGGTAGCGCGCTCGCACCTCGCGCAGCTCCTCATGATCGAGCCCCGTTGGTACCGGCCCCTCGTGCAGCACGTCGCGCCAGGCGATCACCCGGCCGGGCACGTCCGCCGTCTGGATCCGCTCGACTGCAGAGTCGCCGTTCGTGACGTGGAGCAACCGCGACGCCTGTGGAGCTACTGCTCGAGCGGAGGGTTCTGGACGTTGTGCGCGGTCGCGTACGCGTCGACGAGCGGGTCGACGACGTCGAAGCCCTCACCGTAGGCGTAGTTGATCTTCACGAAGGGCTCCCACTTGTCGGGCAGGGCGTCCTCGGGAAAGATCGCCTCCACGGGGCACTCGGGCTCGCAGGCCCCGCAGTCGATGCACTCCTCCGGGTCGATCACCAGGATGCGGCCGGCTTCGTGGATGCAGTCGACCGGACAGACATCGATGCACGAGCGGTCCTTGATGTCGATGCAGGGCTCGGCAATGATGTAGGTCACGAGGGCCTACTTTACAGGGGCAGTCAGTTCCTCCACGAGTTCTCCGGCCCGCTCGACGAGCGCCGCCTTGACGATCACCTGGTCGAAGCCGGCGGCATGGGCGCGCCGCAACCCGGAGGTGTCGGTGTGGTTCGCGTAGCCGAGAATGGGCACCTCGGGATACGCGTCCGCGACCTCCTCCGGCTCGACGCGAGCGATGTCTGCGATCACCAACTCGGGGGCATACGCGCTGTCCGTTGTTACGAGGTGGTGTCCCGGCAGGAGCGCCTCAAGCTTGCCCCGGAAGAAGAGGTCGACCCCCACGAGCAGGACCGTCGACACGGCGTGAGCCTACCACGCCCCGGATGAGGGACAAAGTGGGCGAGACAGAGCTGGCGAGACACCTGGCGGCCGGCCGGGCGCTCGTGACCGAGGGACGCTACTTCGACGCCCACGAGGAGCTCGAGCTGGCGTGGCGGGCAGCCGCCGCGGAGGAGCGCGACTTCCTGCAGGCCCTCGTGCACGTTGCCGTCGCCTGGTACCAGGCCGGCCGCGGCAGGCGCATCGGGTGCGAGCGGCAACTCGAGAAGGCGGCGAGGCGGCTCCGCCCGTACGCGCCGGCACACCGCGGGATCGACGTCCGTGTTCTCCTTGGCCGGGTCGAGGAGGCGAGAGCGACGGTGGCGGGCGGCTCGCTCGTACTCGAGCCCGTGCGGTTCTGAGCATGGGGAACCCAGTGGTTCCCCTCCTTCACTCGAGGCAGCGGGCTGCGTGGCGACCAGCGACCGTGTCGCGGAAGAGCTGCTCCGCCATCACCGAGTGGCCGTCGTTCGCGACGCAGACGAGCAGCACGTTGCTCGTGCCGTTGCGCCTGTCACATCGACGGGACGATCCCGAGCTGACGCATCCGCGAGAGGTTGTCCTCGACACCGATCGCGCTCGACAGCTTCCCGTTCCTGACGGTGAAGATGTAGATCTCGTCGACGTCCTCGAAGCGACGTCCCGTGGCCGCTCGCCCGAGCCACTCGCCGCTGTGCGTGCCCGAGCACTTGAAGTGCGCGACGACGGTGTCGTGCTCGGCGATCACAGCGACGATTCTCATCGTGAAGTCAGGGAAGGCACCCTGGAACGGGCTGATCCACTGCCGCGCGGTCTCGGCGAAGTCGCCCTCGGCGACCTCGTTCAAGACGTCGAGGTCCCGCCTCTCCATCATCTCCTCTACAAGGCGTCGCACCAGCTGCTTGTTCGCTTCCGTGGACATCCACCCCCCTCTCGGTCAGCAGCACCCGGCGCTCGTCGCCGGCTGGATCACCGGCAACCCCTTCTGCACGGGCTGCGAGGCCTTCACGGCTTTGACGATCGCGCCGTGCATGCCGTCGGCCACCTCGTGCTTGAACTCGACGCTGATCTGCTCGAATCCGGCAGCCTCGAGGCCTGCCTCGTACTCGCCCTTCGAGAGGGCACCCGCGATGCAGCCGACATAGCTGCCGCGCTCGGCGCGCTCCTCCGGCGAGAGGCGGTCCTCGGCGACGACATCGCTGATCCCGATCCGGCCGCCCGGCTTCAGTACACGCGCGATCTCGGTCAGCACGGCCGGCTTGTCGGTAGAGAGGTTGATGACGCAGTTCGAGATCACCACGTCGATCGAGCCTGCGGGCAGCGGCACCTCCTCGATCACACCCTTGAGGAAGATCGCGTTCCGGATGCCCGCTGCCTGCGCGTTCTTGCGTGCTAGCCCGAGCATCTCGTCGGTCATGTCGAGCCCGTACGTGAGCCCGGTCTCGCCGACACGCCTGGCCGAGAGGATCACGTCGATCCCTCCGCCGCTGCCGAGGTCGAGCACCGTCTCGCCCTCGTTCAGGTCGGCCACCATGATCGGGTTGCCGCAGCCGAGCGACGCGAGGGCCGCTGCCTCCGGCAGCTCTCCGCGCTGCTCGGCGTCGTAGAGCGCCTCGCCGAACTGGGTGGCGTCGGTCTCGCCGTCGCAGCAGGAGCCGCTACCGCAGCCACGGCTCGATCCTTCGCTCACCGCGCTCGCGGCCTCCGCGTAGCGCCGGCGCACCTCCTCGCGCAGCGTCTCGACACCGGCAGTGCTCATCAGCAGCACACTCCTTTCAGGTCGGCGACGGCCGCGAGCTTCTCGACGGCGTCGCGTCTCAACGAAAAGAACGCCCACTTGCCGCGCTGCTCGCGTTCGACCAGTCCGGCGTCCACGAGCTTCTTCATGTGATGCGAGACCGTTGGCTGAGCCAGGCCGACCGATCCGATGAGGTCGCACATGCAGACGGATCCGCCGTTGGTTGCGAGCATGTTCACCAGCCGGACCCGTGCGGGATCTCCGAGCGCCTTGAACAGCTCCGCCGTCGCCCCCGCCTCCTCGTCGGAGAGAGTGGAGGCCGCAAGCGCCGCGCAGCAGACGACCGGCTCGAGGGAGATCGCATCCACAGACTTGAATATATCGACCAACGTCGATGCATGTCAAGGTCTTCGCTCGGCGAGCGCCGGTTTGGCTCGCTGCCTACAGAATCTCGAGCGTGCGCCGGAAGTACACGAGCAACCACCCGTAGTAGCCGAAGAAGAGGAGCAGGCCGAGTGCCACGAGCACCACGCCGCTCCCCGCCTGGATGACGTTGTAGCGGTCGCGCAGCCAGCGGAACGCGCCGAGCGCATGGGCGAAGGCGATGCCGGCGAGCAGGAACGCCGAGGCGATGCCGAGCGAGTAGACCGCGAGCAGCACGGAGCCGCGCACCACCGAGCCCGTGTCGCCCGCGAGGACGAGGATTCCCGCGAGGACGCCGCCGATGCACGGTGCCGCGCAGACCGCGAAGGCCGCGCCCAGGAGCACGCCCGAGCCGCGCGTGTGCGCGCGCGAGACGAGCTCGGGCGCCACGAGGCGCTTCGGCAACGGCAGGAGGCCCATGAAGGCGAAGCCGAAGACGACGAGGATGAAGCCCGCGACCTTCGCCTGCCCCCGACCGCCGAGGAGCTCGGCGAGGGTTGCCGCCGCGGCGCCGAGCACGACGAAGACGACGGTGAAACCGAGAAAGAACGGGATGCTCGCCACCGCCACGCGCCGGGCAGAGCCGCGCTCGCGCAGGCGGCCGGCCTCGACTGCGGAGACGGCCGAGAGGTAGCCGGGAACCAGTGGCAGCACGCAGGGCGACACGACCGAGAGGAGACCGGCGAGGTAGGCGATCGGGATCCGCGTGAGCACGGCCTGCTCAGTCGTCGTAGCGGGCGAGCGCCTCGTCGAGACGCCGGTCGAGCTCCGGGTCGAGGCGCGAGCGGCCGTTCAGCGCGGGATCGGCGGCACCCTCCGGCGGGGCGTCATCCTCCCGCCCCCGGCTCCAGCGCCACGCGGCGAAACCGACGGCGCCCCCGCCGACGAGGAGCCCAGCGAAGGGGAGCACCCAGGCGAGCAGGTTGAAGCCGCGCCGTGGCGGCGCTGCCAGCACGCGCTCGCCGAACTGCGCCACCATCTCCTCCTTGATCTCGCCTTTCGTGCGCCCCTCGGCGATGAGGTCGCTGACGTAGGCCTTCATGCGCTGGGCGATCGGCGCGTCCGATTGGTCGAGCGGCGAGGCGCACGTCGGGCAGTAGAGCTCCGTCTCGAGCTCGGCGAGCGTCGGCCGCTCCTCGCTTGCCCCCGCCGGCGCGGCCAGCGCGAGCGCCCCGAGCAGGAGGGCGGCGGCGAGCCTCACGAGCGCAGCGCGAGCCTGAGGTAGCGGTCGAAGCGCTTGCGGAACTCCCCGTCGTCCACGGGGCCCCTGATGCGGTCGCCGACGAGCTTGCCCTTGCGGTCGACGAAGAACGTCTCGGGTACGCCCGTGCCGCCGTAGTCGTTCACGAGCACCGTGCCGCGCCGGTCGCGCACGAGCGGGTAGGTCATCCCGTACCTGCGCGCGAAGCCGCGCGCGTCCCGGTCGACATCGTTGTAGTCGACGCCGAGCACGACGAGGCCCTGCGAGCGGTAGCGCTGCCACGTCCGCTCGAGGAACGGAGCCTCCTCCTTGCACGGCTTGCACCAGGAGGCCCAGAAGTTGACGACGACGACCTTGCCCCGCAGGGAGACGAGCGAAAGCGTCCCCGGACGGTCGATGCGCGCGAGCTCGAAGTCCGGCGCGGCGAGCGTCCTGCCCTCCAGCCGCTGGGGCACCTTGCTCCGGCCCTCGGTGGCGACGCTCCAGACGAGCAGACCAAGCAGGGCCGAGACCACGCCGACAGCGCTCACCTGCGCCGCCAGCCTCAGCCGCGCAGGCATATCAGGCGGAGACGATGAATACGGGGGTACCGACACGCACCTGGGTGAACAGCCACTCGGCGTCGGGGATGTGCATGCGGATGCACCCGTGTGAGACCGAGTAGCCGATCGAGCCCGCGTCGGGGGTGCCGTGGATGCCGACTGCCGGCGAGGAGATGCCCATCCAGCGCGTGCCGAGCGGGTTTCCTGGCCCCGGCGGCACCGGCTTCTGCCCCTTGGCCCAGTCGGAGCTCGGCGGGTACCACCACGGGTTCCTCCACATGACGACGATCGAAAAGTGCCCGAGCGGCGTTGGGTAGGTCGACTGCCCGGTCGCCACGCCGAAGGTGCGGCGAAGCCGCATGCCGTCGTAGAGCTCCAAGCGGTTCGACCCGCGCCGGATGACGACAGCCGGCCCGATCGACGAGCGGGTGACCGTCGCCCTGAGGACCTCGACGCGCAGTCGAATGGCCTCCCGTTTGCTCGTCAGGAGGGCCGTGACGATCGCGGCTGTCGTCCCCGGACGGTCGAGCACCTGCCCGTCGCGCGACGCGGTCACGTACGGGCTGAGGCCGCGCAGGTACATGCGGGAGTCGGCCGTGGGGCGCTCGAAGCGCTCGGCGAGCGCTGCTACATAGGTGCGTACGCGGTCGCCGCGCACGCGCACCTTCAGGGGAACACGCGTGCCCGGCACGGCGCGGCGCGCGCGCGCGACGGCGCCCTCGACGTAGGCGAGCGCGCCGAGCTCGGCCGGAGAGCGCTGCATCGTGCGCCCTCGGTAGCTGAGGACGACGGGGGCGGCGAAGGACAGGCGCACGAGCTCGCGCGCAACGGCCGGCGTCGTCCCGCCGACTCGGACGCCGGCGATCGAGACGCCACGCGCGATCGTGATCTTCTTCGGCTGGGGCTTCGGCTTCGCCGTGCGCGGCCTCGTCGTCGTGCGCGGCGCAGTCGTCGTGCGCGGCGCAGTCGTCGTGCGCGGCGCAGTCGTCGTGCGCGGCGCAGTCGTCGTGCGCGGCGCAGTCGTCGTGCGCGGCGCAGTCGTCGTGCGCGGCGCCGTGGTGGTGAGGGGCGCGGTCGTCGTCCGCGGCGCCGTCGTCACGATTG
>Ga0183260_10002939_pt1 | contig 13903 bp, 10 predicted proteins | sample AntDrymUQ4972206_2_FD_129768 | JGI IMG/M metagenome (GOLD analysis project Ga0183260, IMG submission 129768) | Polar desert sand microbial communities from Dry Valleys, Antarctica - metaG UQ497 (22.06) (version 2) (version 2) | ecosystem: Environmental > Terrestrial > Soil > Desert | place... | reverse complement strand
CGCATCAGGTCGAACCCGCGGCCGTTGTCCTCGATCACGAGGGTATCTCCGTCGAGACGGATGGCGACCGTGCTGGCCGCCGCGTGCTTGCGCACGTTCTGCAACGCTTCCTGCACGATGCGCAGGACCGATGCGCGCTGTGGTGGCGTCAGCCGCGCGTCAATGCCGTCGATCGATACGTCGACGGCGATGCCGTGGCGCTTCTCAAGCTGCTGCGCGCGGTCGGCGAGGGCGGTGGCCATTGCGACGTCAACGACCGGCGGTCGAAGATCGGTGATGAAGCCGCGCACGTCGTCCAGCCCGCTGCGCAGCATGTCGCGCAGGAATGCGATCTCCGCAGCCGCAGCCCGGTCGGTGTCACCGAGGATGCGATCCAGGTACTCGACCTGGAAGATGGCGTTGGTCAGGACCTGGGCCGGTCCGTCGTGGATGTCCTCGGCCATGCGCTGGCGCTCGCCTTCCTGGGCCTGCACGATGCGCAAGCTGACGGTGGCGCTGGAGTCATCGGCCACGGGGTCCGGTTCGTTGCCAGCCGCATCGGTTGACTCGAGGTAGGTGAACAGCACCTCGAGCTGTCGGGCGACGAGGTCCAGTCGCTTGAGGCGGCCCTGGAGCGCTGCGAGATCGCGGCCGCGGGCCGCGTACTCGGCGCGGAGTGCATCGGTTCCGATTGGACGCAGCGAGGTGCCGCGGCGGTCAAGTCGCGAGCGAAGCTGCATCCACTCCTCGAGGTCCGCGCGATACTGCGCGCGGAATTCCCCGGCCAGGTCGTGGACGCGTCGTGCGTCGCCGCGCAGGCTCTCCGTTGCCTGGGCGCCGATGCGGTCGAAGCGTTCCTGGGCGGTTCCGTTCGGCATGAGCTCCCTTGAGTACGGGGACCGGCGTAGTACCGGACCGTGCGCCCATGCTGTCGGTGTGCTGTGCATCGGAGCAACAGTACTTTGTGTGCCGGAAGTACTAGTCCCCCCTTGCGCGCGCCCTCCCGGACGGCGATCGTTGCGCCCTCCTCGTCGTAGATGATCTCGTAACCGGCGTCGGCCAATGTCTCGCGCAGTGCGGGGCAGCAGTCGTCGCGGGAGAAGGGCCCAGCGATCGGGCCCCGCGGGATGAAGAGGACCGCGTCGGGAGCCAGGGACAGGTAGCACGCCGCCGTCGAGCCGGCGCAGTCGAGGATCGACCCGTGAATGGCGAGCTGTGCCTCAAACCAGTCGGACTCGAGCCACTCGGATCCCTGGACCGTTCCGATGCTGCGACGCTCTGCGATCGCCGGCAGCCACTCGCTGACCTCGTCGAATCCCCAGACCTCGTTCGTCGGGACGAGCACAGGCATGTCGGGACCTTCCTCCCCGAGCCAGCGCATGGCGCTGATGGTCGCGTTTCCGAGCGGGTGAAGCTTCGACGAAGAGTCGACGAATGAGCCCAGCGCGCCGATGAGTGCTAAGAGGAGCGCCGCGGCCGCCATGCCGACGAACACTCGCCGGCCAATCCGCATCTCCCCTGGATTCCCCGACCGCGACCCCGACTGCGCCAGCTCCAGCACGGCGGCCACGCCGGCTCCGGCCAGGAGGGCCCACGGGGCGGCCGCGAGGAACTCTCCTCCTCCCGCACCGACGACGGATACGAGGAGGAGGAGGAGCGGCAGGCGCCACTGCCGCCGCATCACTTGAACAACGAGACCGACGACGCCTGCCGCCCCCACGAGATCCATGAATACCGCGCCAGAGAACCGCAGGTTCAGCATTCGGATCAGTCCCGTGATCGGCTCGAGACGCTGGCCGGCATTCAATAGAGCCTCGATCCCGTTCGTCGCGCTCACCCACGCGAGCCACGGCAGCAGGACGATGGTGGCGGTGGCGGCCGCGATCGCGGTGTGTCGACCCCACGCAGAGAACGGCGGTCTGATCGAGAGCACGCCGCAGGCCAGCGCACCGAACACGAGGCTCTGCGGATGCGCCAGCCCGGCGAGTCCCAGGCAGGCACCGGCGACGACCGCTCGTCGCGCCGAAGGGTCAGAAGCCCTTGGACCGACGACGATGGCGGCGGCCAACAGGGCAAAGAGGAGCCCCGATCCTCTTGTGAGGCCACCACCGGCGATGAGCCAGCCGTAGGCGCTCGGCATGAGCGCGAACGCGAACGTCGCGCCGACGGCGGCCGCTGGCGGGAGGAGGCGCACGCTCAGCCAGGACAACGCCGCGAGTACGAGCACGGCGATGACCATGGGCATCCACGTCAGGACATCGAGCGTGTTAACGCCGGTCACCATGCCAAAGGCCGCTGCCAGCCAGAGGGCGAGAGGTGGGTACACGAACGGGATGCCGAGGTCGTTATAGCTCGCCGTCGTCGGAAGCACGAGTCCCGCGGCTCGTATGTCGTCGACAAGGGCCAGGATGAGCCCGCCATCTCCCACGACGCTTCCGGCACCGACGATGGGCGCCACGCGGACCAATGCGCCGATGAGAATTGCGACGGCGATGCCGAAGCGTTCAGCCATCGACCACCCGGAAAATGCGGACGTCGTCGCCTTCGAACGCCGGCGCCGGAGGGAGGAATGACGGATGTGCGCCCTCGCTGTCGGTCCCGGACGCCCCGTTCCAGAGCCCGAGCGGATCGATCGCACCCGGCGCGTTGGGCCGCAGGACCACAACCCACGTAACGTCGTACGCGTCGACGACCCGCGCTGTGATCCGGTACGGGTCGAACGGGGCCGCGACGCCGGGGATTCCCGTGAGCGGATAGAGGCTCGCTGGGTCGCTGGCCATGATCACGTCAGTCGGATCGGCATTGGCACGAAGAAACGTGGCGGCCTGCTCGTCGCGCTGCCGGGATCGGTCCCACTGCCGATGGAGGATCGACGATCCCACGATGGACAGGACGACCGACCCGACGAGGCCGGCGGCGATGACGAAGCGGTGCGTGGCGGGCCGCCGCAGGAATCGCCACCACCGGCCGGCGCCCGTCAGCACTGGAGCAACGGCGGCGATGGACAGCGGAATCGCCCAGGGAAGCCACGCCGGCGCCGAGTGGTAGAAAGCGCCCTTCGGTGCGTGGAACGTGAAGAGCCCGCCCATGGCGACGAACATCACCACGAAGTAGACGAGGAACGGTGCGAGCTGCGCGCGGCGTCGGAACAACCACAGACCCACGACGAAGAAGATCACGAAAGTGCCGCCCAGCAGCACGGCCGTCCGTCCGACCAGCTCGCCCCACGACTCGAGCTTCGAACCGATGATGTTGGCGGCTCCCCAGTCGAGGTATGACGCGAGGCCGACCTCGTGGCCAATGGAAAACTGCTCGTTGTAACTGCGAATCCAGATGGTGTGCCCTCCGGTCGAGGGGAGAGGGACGCCGAATGTCGCGAGGTTCCGAGCGAACCATGGGGCCATGACGAGGAGGTACGCTCCCGCCGATGCCAACCCCCATCCAATAGTCGCGCCTCCAATCAGTTCGCCGCTCCAGGGTGTCCAGCCGCGCCGGACGAGCCAGGCGGTCGCCACGGCGAACGTCAGAAGGACGCCGTCGATGCGCGCCAACGTGGCGAGACCGGCGAACGCCCCGGCGGCCGCGAGCCATGGGCCGGGTCTTTCAGCGCTCACGGCTCGCATCGCGCAGAACAGGGACGCGGCGCCGACGGCGCCGAAGACGGCGAAGTTGTCGGTCGTCGGGTACAGGATGAGGAGCGGGCCGGCGAAGATTGCCATGATTCCGGCCGCCCACGCTCCGGCCTGCGAACCCCAGAGCCGCATCGAAACGAGGTATGTGAGCGGCGGGAGCAGGGCCGAGAGGACCACCAGCGGCACCGTGCCGGCGATGTACGTCGGGCCCAGGATCGCCATCGAGGCAGCGGCAACGACCGACGTCAGCGGCATCCAGTGCGCATTGCTCGGCACCGGAAGCGTCGGCACCTCCGGGAGCCGACTGCCGACCTCGAGGAAGCTGTAGATGACGGGGATCGTGAAACCGTGCCCCTCGGTCAGCCGCTGGGCCACGAGTGAGTAGTAGGCCGGGTCGGTGAATGGCGGCCACGGCAGGACGACCACGGCGAGGATACGTGCAACGAGCGCGGCGAGTCCGAGCAGGAGAAGATTGCGGGCGGTGGCCGACATGGCGGTCGAGTCTACCGTCCGGCTTCCGGCCGATCGGGCACGGCGCCACGCCGGGCGCTGTCATCCACGGCGGGAGGCGACCCACGGATGACCGCGGCCAGGGCGATGAGCCAGATCGGCATGAGCGGCGTGATGACGAGGAGGGACGGGAATGGCGCGAGCCGACGGGGACGAGTACGGAGGACAGGCTCCGCGGCCACCATCGAACCGGTCAGGTAGTGAATGAACGTGTATGGCCCCGCGACGATCCCCGCGAGGATGCTGAGGGCGTAGCCCCGGGAGCCGCCCGCCAGTACGCCCACCACAAAGATGGCGGCGCCCACCACGACGCCGACGACGACGCCGATGGGACCGAGGAACCCGGAGAAGCCGATGTTAGCGGTGAATGTCCGCTCGAGCGGCTCGCGGAGCGTCCCAACGAACTGAAGCCAGGGCTCGATGCCGAACAGCGCCACGCCAGTGAGGACGCAGACGCCGATCGTGCCGACCGACGCGGCGAAGGCTCGCGGCCGACGAATGGCGACGTATACGAGTACCGGGACTAGGTGCGGCTTTGGCATGAGGGCCAGGAGAAGGCCGAGGGCCACGCCTCCGCGGGCGTCTGGCCAGCGTGCCACCGCAAGCAAGACGAGCAAGGTGATCGTGCTGACGTTGCCAATGACGAGGTCGTGCACGATCGGTGGGAAGGTGATCACGGCGAGAACCACCAGCCAGCGATCTACGCCATCCCATGGGCGGGAGTACCACCGTGCGGCTACGACGAGGACCACCAGCTTGGCTCCGATCCACGCCCACGCCGCCGCCGCTGCGCTCAAGGGCACGAGTGGGACGAACAGGACAGCACCCAACGGAGTGTATCGAAACGTGTACGTGTCCGACCAGGCGTAGAGCCTTGCGGGGTCGGAGACCACGCGTTCGCCGGCCTGTTGATAGCAACACCAGAAGTCGAACGCGAAGTCGATTGGGCCGATGACGAGTATGAGGACGAGATCCGCAACGAGGAACGACGCCGCCGCAAGTGTCACTAGGGTGCGTGGCCGTGACAGCAGCCGAGCCATGCGCCGCATCACCGGTCTCCGCGTGCCCTCTCAAACACGCGCTCGCTCACCGTGCGTGGCGAGACGTGGCACAGCGGCAAGGAGGCCCCAGTTGAACGCCCATAGGCCGGGTACGGCGAGGAACATCGCGATCGGCACGAGCCACGCCCGTCCCGTCCTTGCGCCGATGGCCGTGACGACGGCCGCCGCCGCGACCCGAAGTGGCAGTGGGCCGAGCGGATGCCCGATCTCGTACGTCGTGTCGGCGGCCGCCACGCTTCCGAGCCAAGCCGACCAGACGTCGCGCTGGAGCAGGAAGCCGACGGCGATGATCGCTCCGGTGACGACGGCGGTGAGCGCAAGCTGCTGCCACTCACGCCGCACGGCGTGCCAAAGAAGGCCAACGGCCGGTGTGATCTTCGTGAGCAGGATGGGCGTCCACCAAGCTGTGGACCGCTGAATGGCCAGCACGGCGGCGAGCGCGATGAAGGTGCTGATGTTTCCGCGGAGCACGTCGTCGTTCAGGCCGGGCACGATTAGGAACCAGCCCGCACGCAGCCAGGCCAGGGCGGCCACGTGTGCGGCAGTCCAGATTCCGAGGAAAAGCTCGAATGGCAGCACCTTGATCGGCGCGATCGCCCACAGAAACGCCGGCGAGTAGCGGTACTCGAGGTTCGTCTCCCAAGTGTACGGCGTCGTATCGACGGCCCAGTAGCTGTACGCGTCGCATGGAACCGTACCCGTATTCGCGCACGAGCCGTATCCGACGATCTCGTAGACGATGAGAAAGCACCATACAGCCCCGATGGCGGTGATGGTCCAGTAGACGGCAGGCCCCAATGCTCGGTAGCGTTCGAGCACAGGTTGGAGCGGTATCGCCGGATGCATCGACGTACCTTATCGCGCGGCGAACGGCCGGCAACGGGACCATAGGTGCTGACACCCGGTTCGGTACCTTCGTGGGGTCGCGGTGCGGACGCGCACCGCTAAACTCGCCCTCGATGTCTGGACCCGCTGTGCGTCGACCCTTCCCGCTGCCTGGCCCAGTTGCCATCCACGTCGTCGTCCTCGGTGTGCTCCTGTACGCCGCGTTCCTGTCGAAGGGGCCGTGGGACTCGGACTACTACTGGCACGTGACCACGGGCGAGCTCATCGCGAACGGCCAGTTCCCGCGCACCGATCCGTTTTCCTTCACCTGGGGTGGGATGCCCTGGACACTCCACGAGTGGCTGAGCGAGCTCTTGATCTTCCGACTCGTCGACGGCATCGGGTACATGGGCGCCGTCTTCGTGTTCGCCTTCGTGCCGGGCATCGCCATGGCGATTCTCGCGTTCGCGCTGCATCGGCTGGGTCTTCGCGCGGCGGCCGTCGTGGGCGCGACATCGCTTTCCGCGCTACTGGTGATCCCGTACGCCACGCTCCGCCCGCAGGCGCTGTCCTGGATCATGTTCGCCATCCTCGTGGGCGGCCTCATCCACCTGCGGCCGGATCGCGCCCGCTGGCTCCTCGCGCTTCCACCACTGTTCGTAGTGTGGGCGAACCTTCACGGGTTGTGGGTTGTAGGGCTCGTCGTCCTGACGGTCTACACCGCCCTTTCGGTCATCGGCCTCACTCCGATGGCCCGTGCTCGCGGTTGGGCGCTCCCGATGGTGCCCCTCGCGATGGTCGGGACCTCATTCACGCCGGAGGGTCCGTCACTCCTTCTCTATCCGCTGCGATACATCGATGCCGGTGATTGGGGCATGGCGAATATCAGTGAGTGGCAGTCGCCCGACTTCCACGACCCGGCCCACTGGCCGCTGCTCATCTTCATGGCTGCCACGGCCGTCTTCGGCCGCTGGCGTGTCCCCTGGTGGATGAGCATCCTTTCGTTCCTCGGGATCGCCATGACGCTGCTCGCGCTTCGGAACGGGGCCGTTGCGGCGATTATGGGCGCGCCCGCGCTGGCAGTCGGGATCGACGCCGCCCTGCGTGACTGGCGACCGACCGAGCGGACACGCTCATTGCGACTCGCGCGCCAGCGCCGTGTCGTCGAGCTCGTCATGGCCACCGTCGTGGCGATCGGGGGGGTTGTGATCTTCGTCCCGCGCGACCCCGCGGATGCGGTGCGCGAGTCGATCGACCGCGAGTTGCCCGTTCAGGGGGTCGAACTCCTGCTGCGCGAGGTTCCCGATGGCCGCATCCTCTCGTGGTACGGCTGGGGCGGCTACGTCATCGGGACGATGTACGAGCACGGTGCCCGCGTGTTCGTCGACGGACGAAATGACATGTATGACGACGCGATCCTCACGGAATACAACGTCGTCCGTGGAGCCGAGCCCGGCTGGGCCGAGATCCCGGACCGGTACGATGTCGACGCGATGGTGTTCCCGCCGTTCGAGGCGATCAGCAAGGGCCCCGCACTGGACGCTGGCTGGTGCGAGGCATATCGCGATGACAACGAGGTCGTCTTTCTACGGACCTGCGGCTGACGGGCTAATCGTCGAGGGCGGACGCGTCCACGGGCGGAATCTGGCCACCTGGGTCGGGCGGCACCGCGCGTCCGTAGTCGGTCGCAAAGTACGCGTCGAACAGGAGACGGAAAAGGTCGACGGGCGATGCGTCGTCGGGATAGATGTCCTCGCGCCCCGGGGTCAGCGTGGCGACGAGGATGCCCGTGCGTTCGAGGAGGAGGGCAGGGTCCGCTTCCCGTGGTTCCACGTCGACCCAGTCGATGCGGGATGCAGAACCGTGATCCGCAAACAGCAGGATCACGGGTGGTTCGGATGACTGACGGACGATGCTGTCGACCGTCTCGAGGATCCGATCGTTGAGGTATGCGAGCTGCGTTCGATAGCGCTGGCGAAACTCGGCAGGATCCTCTCCCCGCTCCATCGGCGAGTCCCCGAAGAACGTGTCGGTCAGCGGCACCTCGAGGACTGCTCCGGCCGGCCCAAACACCGTCGGCTGATGGGGCGCGGGAATGTGCGCCCAGACGAACACCGGCTGGCCGCCCGCGGAGGCAATCATCGGAAGGGTGTCGAGGCCGTGCTCGATCCGTGACGCCTGCTGGGATGCCGCAAGCTTCGGGGCCAGGAGATCGACGATATCGCCGAGGAAGGTGGATGCCAGTAGTCTGATCTCGAACTCGTTCATGTCGCCGCTGTCCACGAAGACGTCCGCCTTGCGCGCGGTGACCTGTTCGAAACCGGAGGCCACCGAGATGGCCGTGTAGCCGCGTTCTCTCGCGAAGGCAAACACCGGGTTCCGGTCGATCACCGACCGGATCGTCGGTTGTTGCGACGCCCGGCCAGCAACAACCTGTTCGAGCTTCGGGATGCGCTCGACGTAGTCCATGTGCAGCACGGACGGCACGGTGGTGTGAGTCCAGATGTAATCCGAGTGGCTCGCGCCGGCGACCGCGAACCCGCGCTCTTCCAGCCCTGCGACGAACAGCCCATTGTCGATGTCGAAGGCGTGGGCGAGAACGTCTGCTCGTGGATAGCCGTCGAGGAGGACGGCGTAGACATCCGGCCCTTCCCGCCCAACATCGGTGGCGGAGGACGCGAGGAACGTTTTGAGGTCGTGGCCCTGCTCGAGATCCCCGAGCGCCAGCCCCGCCCTGCCCGTCACGCCAGCCATGACGAGGGTGACGAAGGCCAGCAGCAGTGATCCCCGGTTCAAAGTGGACGTCGTGTCGTCAACCGTCCATCGGTGGAAGCGCCGTCGAAGGATGCGCGCGATGAGGATGAGCACGAGGACGAGCGCCGCCGTCCAGGCAATTCCAGCCACGCCGAGGCGATTGATCGCTGTTTCACCGAGGTCGAGCAGATGTCGGCTCCATAGCACCCAGATGCTGAGCGTGGCGACCAATCCGCCGACCCGTGCGGAGCGAAAGACGAGTCCCGCGACGATGGTCAGGGCGGCCGCGCCGAGCACGGCGACGACCAGGGGTCGGACCAGCGGGTAGGGGCTGATCGCGGCATCGGACCAGGCGGTCAACACAATGACCGCCGCGAATAGCACCGGGTGCCAGGGCAGTGCGCTCGGCTTGGTGCCTTCGGGCGCGGCGGGCACAGTTACGGCCGCGCCCGGGTCAGGACTCGGATGAGGACTCGTGGTGGCCCCGGCCGCGAAGCTCGCGCAGGCGCTGGAGCGCGCGGGTGACATGGGCTCGGAAGAAGAACGGAATGGCGATGAGCGCGGCTAGGGCCGCCTGGATCACCATGGTGCCGGCGCCAGGATCGATATAGAGAAGGGGCATCACTCAGGCTCGGTGCGGATGAAGACCGGCATAGCATGACACGCCATCGCGACGACGCGACGGGACGATGGTGCCCCGCTTGGTACTGGTCCGCCCGTTCATCGTCATGGTCAGTCGCCGAACGGATCGTACGGCGAAATTGTCAAGGGGCAGCACCACTCCGAGAGCCATGCCTCAAATGGAAGCGCCTCCGTATCGATGTCGAACAGCTGCGCCGCCAGCCGTCGAAGAACATTCACCGGAGACTCATCGTCGGGAAACAGGGTTCCGCTCCCCGGCACACGGGCAGCGAAGAAGGACCGGAAGTGCTCCGCATCGTCGTCAAGGGTGTACCGCGAACCATGATCGGACATGACGATGACCACGGCATTCGAATCCGCCGCAATGACCCGATCTGCTGTATCGAGGACCAACGCGTTCACGGCGACGACCTCGTCCAGGAATCCGTCGCGATACTGGTCGAACTCGTAGCCCAGCTCGTCCATGGTGGCAGACCAGACCGAGCACGAGCTCGGGAAGCACGCGGGTAAGGTTGGCGTGCTCTCTTGCTCGTGGACTACGAACGGCGTATGCGGACTGAGCACGTGCGCGAACACGAGCATTGGCTCGGTCGTTCGAGATTCGGCGATCTCAGCCGTCAGGCGGAAGGTGGCCCTGACGGCATCCGCATGGGCGCGCGCCAGCATCGTGGCGACCGGATCGCGAAGCACAAGGCTCCATGGTGAGCGGTTAAGGATGTTGGCTTCAAGCTCGCTGATAGCGCCGCTGTCGTACGTGTCGTCCGCTGTCGTGAGGGCGGCGGAGGTGAAGGACGATGGAATCGTCGCGATCCGATATCCCCTCGTCCTGAATGGATCGAGCATGGCGGATCGTCCGATTATCTCGCCGAGCCAGCGAATCTGGCCGCTGCCGCCGGGCGGAGGGTTCTGGCCCGCAAGCAGATCGTCCACATACGTGCCGTTGAACATGGTCCCGAGTGTGACCCAGGTCTTGCCGTAATTGGAGCGGGCTGCCTCGGCGACATCGAAGCCTCGAGACTCCAGTTCAGAGAGAAATGCACCATTGTCAAACTCGAATGTGGTGGCGAGCGTATCGGTTCGCGGGTAGCCGTCGAGCATCAGGATGTACACATTCGGTCCCCCCGTGCCGCTCACGGGGAAAGATGGAGCAAGCACATGAGGGCCGGACGCGAACTGCACAGCGACCGTAGCTGTCGTTACGAGGACGGTCGCTGCGCTCATGATGGCAGTCACACGAGCGATACCCTGGACCCTGCTCGAGCTTGTCGGTCGCGCGATCCGGTTGCCAATCAGACGCATGAGGCCTGCCCAGATCAACGCTGCCAGGAGCGCGACCGCCGGAAGGGTCTCCCGAAACGAAAACAACAAAAGTACGCTCGTCACCAGCGCCGCGAGGAACCGGTCGCGGGTCAGGACGCGAGCTGTCAGGAGCAGGATTGCTGTCGCGGCGAGCGTAACCAGCAGAGGCCGCCAGATGGCCGACGGCGCCGAGGGGACGGCGTTGAAGCGCGAGATTACGACGGCTGCTGCGACCAGGAAGGGATGCCCGTCGACGATCAGGCGACCAGCCAGCGTCCGACACCTGATGCCAGCTAGCTCTCGCGGTGGGCGTCGTGTTTTCTCCGCCCATGGCGTAGGCGGGTCAACGATGATCTTCATTGCCCCTCTCTCACGAACACGCCCGGTCGGATGGGGCTCAGTCGAGAAGCGATCTCGCTACAACAGCCCGGACGAAGCACGTAATAGTCGGCCTCGGGCAGGCACTCTAATGTACGGCACTGCGCCGCTGCCGTAGCCTCACTTCGGCGGTCGCCAGCGCCTGGCACCCACTCGCTGCCCTGCCAGGTCGTTACGTTCTCTCGGCCGCTGAGTGCGGGGAACCATTCGACCACCCCACGGTCGGCCGGATAGCCGATGACGGCGAAGGTGGCGTCCGGCGGCGCCTGCGAGGCGGCCCAGGCCATGATCGCGCGCTCCTCGGATGGCAGCGTTTCAGGGGGATCAGCCAAGACGACCCCGGCGATCGCGGTTGCTGCGGCGACCGACAGCAGTGCGACCGATCGCAGGCGTGATGGGTGAGCCAGCGCGGTCTCGACGGCAAGGCCGGTAAGAACGGCAAGTGGGATTGCGATCCAGCGATCGACCACCGCGGCACCGAACGCGGAAACCACAAGCCAGGCGATGAGATCCCATCGCCCGCGTCGCACGGCGACCGCGATGCCGATGGCACCAATGGTGAACGCGAGGTTTGGAGGGTTGATGGTCTGGGCGAGGAGCAGGACGACGTTGTCCGCCAGGTCGACATCTCGTGAGCCCACGCCGGCAAGCAGCGGGTCGACCCCATGCCGCAGGATGGTCGGCAAAATCCATGTGGCGCCGATGCAAAGCGCGACCAGTGGTGCCACGAGCATCCGCGGATTGGCACCGCGCGTCGCCCAGAGCGCCGCTGAGCCGAGCACGGCGTACAAGGCAGCCACGGGATGGGTGAGGAGGGTGAGGCCGCCGAGCGCGCCAGCACCAGTGGCATGCCCCTTCACAACCGCCCACATCGTGAGGACCGCGAAGAGCAGCCCAGGGGCTCGGGTGACTCCACCGCCGGCAATCAGGCCCACGTACGCCGATGCCGACAGGCCGTACGCGATCACGGCTACCAGCGCTCCCCGGTCACCAATCAGGGCACGTGCCAGGAGCCAGAACGCGGGCAGCGTGGCGACCGCGAACGCGGCCGGCAGGATCCGGAACCATTCGAGGCCGCCGCCAAGCAGCGCGACCAAGTAGAGACCCAGTGGCGGATACGCCCATGGGATGTCCCCGGTGTTGAAGCTCGTGACCCCCGGCGGGACGAAGGCATTTCCGCGCAGGTCGCCTGCCATCACCCAGAACAGGCCCCCGTCCCCGGACGCGAAGTCAGCGAAGGCGGGCGCCACCCGAAGCCAGACGGCGAGGGCAAGGATCACTGCCACCAGCAGGCGCAGTAGCGTCGAACGGTCGGCGGGACGTGAGACCAGGGCGCCGCGCATCATCCCTCCGGTCAGCGGCCGAACAGGTCTGACTCGGTTGTGACCACGAAGGGCTCGCCGCTGAGCACCGTACCCAGCAGAAGCCGCCCATCTGGAAGCTCCTCGATGGCGGTCGTACATCCCGGCCGCCTGACCTGCTGCTCGGACGCATCGCCCCCCCTTCGGTCAGCCGGACGCGCGTCACGCGCCCGCACGCCCCGCTGATGACCACGTCGTTGCGGACGTGGATGCCACTCGAACCGGCGCCGGTGGGCATGATCCAGGTGGCGAAGCCTGTGCGCCTGGTGTACGGGCCCACGGTTCCATCGTCGGGGAAGCCGTAGTCGAGGCCGCCCTGAAGGTGGAGCAGCTCTTCGAAACGCCAGTTGCCGCGGCCCGGCCCGTCGTTGTCGACACCCCACAGTCTCCCTTCGCCGTCGAAGGTGATGCCGAAGACGTTGCGGAGGCCGGTCGCGAACACCTCCACGTCGCCCGAGCCCGGGTCGACCCGCAGGATGGTTCCGAGAAGCTCTGTCTCAGGACCCGATGGGGGGCTGCCATTGTCGTCCCATGCCAGTTGGTCCAGGTTGCCGACCGCGAGGTAGAGCATCCCATCGGGCCCAAGCTCCAGGTCATTCAGGCCATGATCGGTGTTGGTGTAATGGAGTCCGTCGACCAGCACCGTTGGGTCGCCAAGCCCGTTGTCCGAGATGGGATACGCCAGGATGCGGCCCGAGTTGTTTGCCAGCAGTTGTCGCTCGCCATCCGATACGGTGGGGCCGACGTGCTCGCCCTTGCATCGCGGGACGGGGTTCTCGCACGGCAGGTCACCGAGCTCGGCGACGTAGAGCGTACTCCCGCTCACTGCGAGGCCCCGCGGAAACTGGAGCCCGGTCGCCAGCACCTCTGATTGGACGCTGTCGCCGCCGACCGTAAGCCGCAGAATGTGACCCTCCCCGACCGAGGCGTACGCGAAGCCATCCGCCCACTCGACGTCCATCGGCGTCATTTTCGGCTCTTCAACTGGTCGCGTCAGCGCGTATCCGATGAGCGCGAGACCAATCGCGATGAAGAGGACGAGGAGCCGAATCCGCCGCGATCTCAGCATCGACTCGTTTCGGAAGCGGGCACGGGTGCAACCCGACTACTCGCAAGCATATGCGTGATCCGTACCATCGGCCACCGAAGTTGTGCAGAACAAGACCCATCACCCGTAGCATGCCTTACTGCCCGCCGGCCAGGACCTCAGGCCAGTGGATTACGCCAGGAGACCTCGGCGAAGCGGGCGAAGTCCGTATCGGCCGAGCAGATCTCGAGCCCGTGCTGGAGGGCGATGGCCGCAAGGTGTGCGTCCGAGAAGAGGGTTCCGGTCACCCGATAGCGCTCGACCAGGCCGCCGAGGACTTCGGCATGTCGCTCCGTTGGCGCGGGGATCCAGCTGACCGGCGCGCGCAACCAGTCCTGGACGATCTGCCACGCCTCGGGTCCGCGCATCGGCCGT
>Ga0183260_10002938_pt1 | contig 13903 bp, 11 predicted proteins | sample AntDrymUQ4972206_2_FD_129768 | JGI IMG/M metagenome (GOLD analysis project Ga0183260, IMG submission 129768) | Polar desert sand microbial communities from Dry Valleys, Antarctica - metaG UQ497 (22.06) (version 2) (version 2) | ecosystem: Environmental > Terrestrial > Soil > Desert | place... | reverse complement strand
CGTAAGAGCCTAAGCACAACCTAAGCGCCAGGACTCGCCAGGCAACTCATGGCGAGTCGACGAGGAGGGGGATCTCGAAACATTCGGCGGGTGACCCCCGGCCGGCCACGGCCGATTACGACGTTCACAAATCCCGGAGGTGACTCCGGAACAAACGAACGTCGATGTGGCTTACGGACTATCGCGCCGAAACGGGGAGGCGCGACTCCTACCGCGGTAGGAGCTCGGAGGACGGTGTCGCGCCCCGAGCACTCAAACGCGCTGGGCAAAGACGGGTTCCGTTTATTGGGCCTAAAGAAGGAGATCTTTATGTGCGGCATTGTTGGTTACACGGGAGACAAACCGGCCCTTCCGATACTTCTCGAAGGGCTGCAATCACTCGAGTACCGTGGTTACGACTCGGCCGGAGTCGCGCTTGTTGGCTCGTCCGGAATTGAAGTGGTGCGCCGCGCAGGCAAGGTGGCCGAACTTGTCGAAGCCGCTTCGCGGGTTGAGAAGCGAAGTGACGGGCTAGGCATTGGGCATACGCGTTGGGCAACGTGCGGAGCTCCAACGGAGCCTAATGCTCACCCTCATCTTGATTGCAGCGGGCGGATCGCGCTTGTTCACAACGGCATCATCGAAAATCACATCAATCTGCGCAGCCAACTAGAAGCCGCGGGTCATACCTTTCGTTCAGAAACCGACACCGAGTGTCTGGTCCATCTGATCGAGACGAAACTGGAATCGAGTACTTCGTTGCTCGAGGCCACGCGGCTCGCACTCGCAGATGTCGAAGGTTCATACGCAGTCGCGGTGGTGGACGCGAATTCTCCCGGTGTAATCGTCGCTGCTTGCCGCGACGTGCCGTTGGTCCTCGGGCCCGGAAAGGGCGAGAATTTCGTGGCGTCGGATGTTGTGGCGATCATGGAGCACACTCGCAGTTTCATTCCCCTCTCTAGCGGTCAAATTGCGGAGGTGACGCCATCGAGTCTGCGTGTCTTTGATTCCTCGGGGGCCGAGCAGACCCTTACGCCCACACAAATCTCGTGGGACCACGAAGCTGCCCAGAAGGACGGCTACGCGTACTTCATGCTGAAGGAGATTCACGAGCAACCTTCTGCCGTGCGCGAGACGCTTCGGGGGCGCTCAGACTCCTCCGGCCGTCTGATGCTCGACGAATTGCGTATCAGCGACGAGGAAGTTCGCGGGATTGACAAAGTGTTTGTCGTGGCGTGCGGATCGTCATTCCATGCGGGACTTGTAGCCAAGTACGCAATCGAGCACTGGACGCGGCTCCCCGTTGAGATCGATATGGCGAGCGAGTTTCGATACCGAGATCCTGTCCTGGATGCGAACACGCTGGTGGTGGGCATCTCTCAGTCGGGTGAGACTGCCGACACGCTGGCAGCGGTTAAATATGCGCGGCTTCAGAACGCCAAAGTTGTGGCGATAACCAACGTCGTTGGATCCTCGATTACACGCGAGGCCGACGCCGTGCTCTATACGCATGCGGGGCCTGAAATCGCAGTTCCATCGACTAAGGCGCTGACGAGCCAAATGACGGCGCTTTGGCTTCTGGCGCTTTGGATGGCGCAGGTGCTCGGGACGCGGAACCTCGACGAGAGCCTTGAACTTCTCGCACATCTGCACGGGCTTCCCGCCCACATCGAAAGCGTCTTGTCGGACACAACTGCTGTGCAACGCATCGCCAATCTGTACCGCGATGCGCCGACATTCTTGTTCATCGGGCGAGGCGTAGGATTCCCGGTCGCCCTGGAAGGGGCACTAAAACTGAAAGAGATTTCGTATCTCCACGCTGAGGGATTTGCTGCCGGTGAGATGAAACACGGACCGATCGCCCTCATCGACAAGGGGGTGCCGGTAGTCGCCATCGCCACCGCCGCGCGCGTGCAACCCAAGTTGCTCTCAAACATCGAGGAAGCCAAGGTGCGCGGGGCCAGCATCATTGCCGTGGCCAACCCTGGCGACGCAGGCGTCGAGGCTCTGGCAGACGAAGTGCTCTGGGTCCCCGCGACTTCGGAGCTACTCTCGCCGGTAGTCGATCTCATCCCATTGCAGTTGCTGGCGTACCACGTCGCCACCGAGCGAGGACTGGATCCGGACAAGCCCCGTAACTTGGCCAAGTCTGTAACGGTCGAGTAGGACGAGCGCGACTCCTACAATGGACTACCAATGAAGAAAGTACTGACTCCGTCGCAGATGCGCGAGGCGGACTCCGCCGCCTTTGTGGCGGTCGGGCCGTCGTTTGAGTTGATGAGACGGGCGGGCGCCGCCGTCGGATGGGCGGCGCTTCGCTTGCTCGGGGGCGGGTATGGCCGGCGCGTGACCGTCGTTTGCGGCAAGGGTAATAACGCGGGCGACGGAATGATCGCAGCGGCCTGGCTGGCCCGGCGAGGCGCCCAATGCACGATCGCGCTTGAGGACCCTCGGGTTTTCACCGGAGACGCCCTGACCGCCTTTGAGCAACTCCCTCACCTTCGGGTTGTGGGGTTCAGTTCACTCGCGCGTGAACTCGATCGGTCCGATCTTGCTATCGACGCAATTGTCGGCACTGGCTTCCGGGGCACATTGGAAGGCGAAACTGCTGCCGCTGTGGAACTTCTCAATCATGCAAGAGGGCCGATTGTCTCCATAGACGTTCCTTCGGGAGTAAACGCAGAAACAGGAGCGGTCGAGACAGCAGCGGTCCGAGCCGCAGTCACAGTCACTCTTGCCGCCCTGAAGCCCGGCCTTCTTCTTCACCCCGGAGCATCGTTCGCCGGAGATATCGAAGTCGCGGATATTGGGATTGCAGATGAATTAATGCCCACAGACCTTTACGTCGCCGAGGCCTCCGATGTGAGGGCCATGCTTTTAGCGCGGCCCGCGGTCTCCAACAAGAGGAGCGTCGGTAAGGTGCTGGTGGTCGCGGGTTCTCCGGGGATGTCGGGGGCGGCTGTACTGGCGGCGCGCGGGGCTTTGCGGGCCGGAGCTGGGTTTGTGAAACTTGCCGTGCCGAATGGGCTTGCCGCGCATGTCGACCGCAACGTTCCTGAAGTTCTCATTGCAGGTTTGGCCGAAACGGGAACCGGAGCTATCGAATCCTCGGCTGCCGGACAAGTGGCCGAACTGGCAGCCGGTTTCGATTCCGTCGCGCTGGGGCCGGGTCTTGGTCGAGATGACGAGACGGCGGAATTTGTGCGCAAAGTGCTGCTTGTGATCGACAAGCCGTTAGTGCTCGACGCCGATGGGCTTGCACCTTTTGGCGGCGCCATTTCTGAGATCGCACATCGCAGACAGCCCACGATCCTTACCCCACACTCCGGCGAATTAGCGCGGCTCGTCGCGGCAACAGCAGAGGAGATCGACGCGGGCCGAATCCATGCAGCGCGCGAAGCTTCGAGAACATCGCGGGCGGTGGTCCTGTTGAAGGGATCGCCCACCGTCGTCGCTGATCCTGATGGGCGAACCGTGTTGACAGACACCGGAGGACCGCTGCTTTCAACCGCTGGGACCGGAGATGTTCTTACCGGGATTATCGCTGCCCTCGCCGCGCATTTGACTGCCTTCGATGCGGCGTGGGTTGGGGCGTGGATTCACGGTCGGGCTGCAGATCTGCTCGCGCCGTCGTACGGAGATCGAGGCATGATGGCAGGGGATATTGTCGACGCCATCCCGCTCGCCATTGCCGAGGCCCGCTTGTGACGACTCATGTCGATCCGGCGAAGTCAGACCTGCGTCAAGAACTCGATGTGTGGGCCGAGATCGATCTCGGCGCAATCAAACGAAACGTGGAAAGGATCGTGGCCTTCGTCGCGCCCTCGCGCGTCCTCGCCGTGGTTAAGGCAAATGGATATGGCCATGGTGGACCCCAGGCTGCGCGTGCCGCCCTCAAGGGAGGTGCGGAGTGGCTCGGCGTTGCGAGGGTAGGCGAAGGGGAGGCTCTGCGCGATGACGGCATCACCGCACCGGTGCTTCTCTTGGCCGAACCGCCCCCCGCGCAGCGTCGCCGAGCTTTGGAGGCCGGACTCACTCCCAGCGTTTACACCTCAGAAGCAGCGCAAGATTACTCGGCGGCCGTGATCTCGGGTTCGGTCGCCGTCCACGTCAAGATCGATACAGGTATGCATCGATACGGTCTTGACCCGTCCCAAAGTAAGGAGTTCTTCGATCGTTTGGATCAACTGGAGAGGATCGAGGTTCAGGGGTTATGGACGCATCTTGCTGTCGCCGACGACCCCGGCAACCCGATGAACGCGGATCAGTATCAAACGTTTCTCGAGGTCCTGGAACAACTCGGCTCCCGGGCCCATGGTCTGATCCGTCATGTCTGCAACTCCGCCGCCGCCTTTGATTTCCCGGAGGCCCGCATGGACATGGTGCGTGCGGGCATCTCCATTTATGGAATCAGTCCGTTCGACGATGGCCGAAGTCCTTGTCCGCTCGAACCGGCGCTCTGTCTGAAGTCTCGGGTGGGTATGGTCAAGCGTCTTTCGGCAGGGGAGGCTCTGTCGTACGGTGCTCGTCACCGATTGGCTAGAGACTCATTCGTCGTCACGGTGCCTTGCGGTTACGCCGACGGGCTCCCGCGGGCTCTGGGGGGCCGGGGGGACGTCCTGATACGAGGCAAGCGCCACAAGATTTCCGGAACGATCACCATGGACCACTTTCTCGTGGACATGGGCGACGACGACGCGGAGTGCGGTGACGAGGTAGTCATCATCGGCGGGCAGGGCGACGAATACATCTCCGCCCACGAGGTTGCCTCTAACCTGGGTACGATTCCTTACGAAATCGTTTGCGGTATCAGCGCCCGCGTGCCGCGGATCTACGGAGGCATGCGCTGAAACGGGGAGGCGCGACTCCGTTGCGCGATAAGGCCCGGAGGACGGAGTCGCGCTCCGAGCACTCGACGCGCGATGGGAAAAGGAGTCGCCGCCCGTCGCCCGCGACGATTGCTGTCGTTGGCGGCTCCGCGGTCCTCGGCGCGGGCCTTGCGATTGCTACGAAAGTTCTGGCGTCGAGGGCGCGTTCGCGTCCAGATCCGTTTGCGCGTGAGCCCTACGGCCGGATCAAACCCGATCGGCGCTATCAAGTGAAGACCGATGGTGTCCAACTAAACGTGGATGAGATGGGCCCCCGATCCTCAAAGTCTGGCGTCGTGTTTCTCCACGGTTTTTGTCTTGACCGCACGATTTGGCACCACCAGATGACGACGCTGGACGCAGGTCACCGGCACCTTTACTACGACGCCCGGCATCACGGGATTTCCGAGGGCGGGGAGGTGCCGACCGACGTGGCCGTTCTGGCGGCCGACTTGAAGTCAGTCGTCGACGAGAGTGGCCTGGAAAGGGTCGTGCTGGTGGGTCATTCGATGGGCGGCATGACTCTGTTGGAGTTCTGCCGCCAGTATCCCGCTTACCTTGGGGAGCAAGTCAAGGGATTGGTCCTCGTCAACACGACCTACACGGATGCCTTAAAGACGGTGTTCGGTGCGGAGGTGATTGGGCCGTTGGAGCGCGGGAGCGGCCAAACCTTCAGAGTAAGCCGGTCATCCCGTGCAAATGAACTGCTGTTTCATGGAGGCGACCTCTCATACTTATTGGTCAAGATGTTCGGCTTTGGCCCCGGCCCTTCCCCGTCGCAAGTGCAATACGTGCAGCGCCTTCTCGCATGCTTTCCCTCTCCACCTCTCATTGAAATGATGACTATGTTCCGAAACTTTGATGCAGAAGAAGCATTGGCCAAGATCGATGTTCCCGTATTGATCGTCGCCGGCGGCGACGATCGAATTACAACGGTCCGGGCATCAAGACGAATCGCCGCAGACATCGAAGGTTCTCGTCTTGTTGTATTCGACGACACGGGCCATTTGTCGATGATGGAGCGGTCAGTTGAATTCAATGCGTTGCTGCGCGATTTCTTCGAGACTCACTTGAGGACTGACTGATCTCGCTGCGTCCTTGCCCACACTCGATATGATTTCGTAGACGATTAGGAGGCTTGGAAGTGGTCTGGCATTCGCTCGATGAAGTTCGCGCTGAGGCGCTCGAATGTGAAAAGTGCCGTCTCCACGAGGGGCGAACGCAGGTCGTTTGGATGGATGGGAATCCCGAATCCGATCTTATGTTCATCGGTGAGGCCCCGGGATTTCATGAGGACCGAGAGGGTCGGCCGTTTGTGGGCGCCGCCGGTAAGTTGCTCGACGAGATGCTCTCATCCATCGGTCTCGACCGCACAAAATGTACGATCTGCAACGTCATTAAGTGCCGGCCGCCCAACAATCGGAATCCACTTGCGGACGAGATCGATTCATGCAGACCCTACCTTCAAGCTCAGATTGATTTCATCAAACCTACCGTGATCGTGACTCTCGGCAATTTTGCCACTCGCTTCGTTCTGGCTAGTCAAGTGTCGATCTCCCGGGTTCGCGGCCAGCGGTTCGATCGATTCGGCGCCGTAGTCATCCCCACGTTTCATCCTGCCGCTGTACTCCACTCGGGGGGGTCCAATTCACCAACGGCGACGGCACTGCGCGCCGACTTTCAGCTCATCCAGAGCGTCCTTGAAGAGCGGAAGGTCGCGCCGGCCGCTGTCAAAGTTCAAGCTCAACAGCCGACTCTCTTCTAGAGTGGGACACTTGCTGACGTGAGTCCACTTCCCTATCCCGAGACTGAGCAGTTTGAATTACAGACGCGCTCGGCCGAGGAAACCCGGCGGCTTGCAGTAGCTATCACCCCCGTGCTGGTGCCTGGCGACATGATTGTGCTGGCCGGAGACCTGGGCGCGGGCAAGACGGTTTTCGTCCAAGGCCTCGCAGCGGGCTTAGGTGTTCCTGAGCCGGTCACCAGCCCTACCTTTGTGCTCGTTAGAGAGTATTGCGGCGGCCGGTATCCGCTTATGCATATCGACATCTACAGGTTACAAATGGTTCAGGAGATCATCGACCTTGGTTACGATGAGTTCCTTGATCCCTCCGGTATCGTTGCGATCGAGTGGGGAGACGTCGTTGAGCCGCTGTTGCCGAGAGAGCATCTGCATGTCGAGCTTCATCATTCCAACGGCGACGAGCGCGTGATCACCTTGAGACCCCGGGGGCCGCATTGGGCCGAGCGTCTGGAGACGATCAAAGTGCTCACGGCCAATCTCTTTTATTCAACTCGGGACTCAGAAATGTTTGCACATGAATACCGGCCCGAACGTGATGGCGGTCCTGGAGCCCGCAACTGATGCTGGTCCTTGGCATCGAAACGTCCACCCCCCAAACTTCGGTCACGATCGGGTCCGAGCAGGGGATCATCGGATCGTGTGAAATCTCGAGAGGAGCCACGCACGGCGAGTTTCTGATGCCCGCGATCGAGTTTTTGCTGCATCAGTCGGACATCGGGTACCGCAATTTGTCCGCGGTGGCCGTAGGTCTCGGGCCGGGCCTATTTACAGGGATGAGAATCGGTGTTGCGACTGCAAAGACACTCGCTCAAGCTCTTTCGATTCCTATCGTCGGGATCGCTTCGCTGGATCTTCTCGCCTACGAGATTCGCAACTCCCCAAGGCTGCTGTGCCCGGTCGTCGACGCCAAGCGGAGTGAAGTCGCCTTTGCTTTTTATCGTCAGGTCCCAGGTGGAATTGCTCGCGTCGGCAAATATACGATCGGAACGCCTCGGAATCTCGTGGCGGAGATTCAAGGCTCGGGAGAGGACGTGCTAGCCGTGGGGAGTGGCGCGCTGCTCTATCGCAGAGATTTATCGGAGGCGGGCAAGGTGGAGTTCGGTTCGATCAGCAACGCCTTTCCTCGTGCAACTCCCCTTGTTGAGCTTGCGATGAATCGCCTGCTGCAGGAAGACTACGACCGGCTGTTCGAACTGAACCCCCTTTACATGAGACGATCTGACGCCGAGATCAATTGGGAGAAGAGGAGTGCAGGGTGAGCGCAGTAGCTCGTCAACCGGAATTCGGCGTCAGCGAAGTAGAACTCGTTTCCATGAAACGACGTCATCTGCGCCAGGTGCTACGCATAGAGGGTCAGGTTTATCCGCGTCCGTGGAGTTCTGCTCTGTTTCTCCAGGAGATTGCACATCGCAACGACCGCGTTTATTTTGTGGCGCGCCTTCAGGGACAGGTCGTGGGGTATGGGGGACTCATGACCTCTGGGCTGGAGGGCCACATCACAAACATTGCGGTTGATCCGGTCCATCAAGGCCGTCACATTGGACTCAAGATAATGCTCGGCCTCATGGAGGCCGCAGTCGAGCGCGGAGGCAAGACTGTTTCACTCGAGGTGCGAAAGTCGAATGACGTCGCGCAAAGGCTGTACGAGAAGTTCGGTTTTCAGCCGGTAGGGGTCAGGCGCGGCTATTACGTCGAGACCGGAGAGGACGCCATCGTCATGTGGGTGGATGCGGTGGACACCGACGAGTACGAGGCGAAAATGGATCTCATTCGCGAGGAAGTTCTGAGCGATGGTTAGGAGGGGAGCCGGCGCCGTTTTGGAGATCGACGAGCTGACCGAAGCCGAAATCAAACCCCAAGAGTTGATGCGGCCGCTGGTCGAGCAGGAGCATGAACAGATCTTGACGCTGGGCATCGAGACTTCCTGCGATGAAACTGCCGTTGCTATCCTGCAGGGCGAGCGAAACGTTCTGGCCAGCATTGTCTCGTCGCAAGTGGATCTTCATTCAACGTACGGCGGTGTTGTTCCCGAGCTGGCTTCCCGGGCGCATGTCGCGGCGATCAACCCTGCGATCGCCGAGGCCCTGAAGAGGGCCGATGTGACTCTTTGGGATCTGTCGTGCGTCGCCGTGACGATTGGTCCGGGGTTGATTGGATCATTGATCGTCGGTGTTGCAGCGGCCAAGTCGCTGGCATCGGTCTTAGAGAAACCGCTTGTGACGGTCAATCATCTGGAAGCGCATCTCTACGCGAACTTTCTAGAACACCTAGATTTCGCTCCCCCCGCCGTCGGTTTGATTGTGTCGGGCGGGCACACGCTGCTTGTCCATATACGCGCCCACGGCATATATGAGGTTTTGGGCCGGACGCTGGATGATGCCGCCGGAGAGGCGTTCGACAAAGTTGCTCGTTTTCTAGGTCTTGATTTTCCCGGCGGGCCGGCCGTCGACCGAGCGGCGGCCTCGGGAGCGCGCGATGCTGTGACGTTCCCGCGAGCCATGAGTGGTGACACCTACGATTTTTCGTTCTCCGGACTGAAGACTTCAGTGATCACGCACGTAAAGCGCGAGATCGCTGCAGGAGAAAAGCCGAAGACCGAGGACATCTGCGCTTCGTTCCAAGAGGCTGCGGTCGATGTTCTCGTGACGAAGACCTTGCGCGCGGCCGCGAACTTAAGGGTTCATAACGTCTTCGTTTCCGGTGGAGTCGCTGCCAACTCTCGTCTTCGGGCACGTTTCGAGGAGGAGATCGAGGGACGAAGCCTGTTTATTCCATCTCCCGATTACTGCACCGACAACGCTGCGATGATCGCATGCTGCGGTTTTCACCGGTTCTCAAGGGGCATTCACGCCGGCATCGACGTGGCCCCCGACCCCAATCTGCCCCTCGCGTAGGGAGTTAGGCCCCCGATTAGCACTCTCGGCCTCGGAGTGCTAATCTTGCACTTGACGCCGGGCCCCCCCGGCGTCAAACGAAACCTTCAGAAGGAGGAACATCGCATGGGTCTAAAGCCGTTAGGCGACAGGGTTCTGGTACGAGCCGAGGAGAACGAGGACACACTTCCATCGGGACTGGTTATTCCCGACACCGCTAAGGAAAAGCCGCAGGAGGGCTTCGTGCTCGCCGTCGGGCCGGGCGCCTACGTAGAAGGCAAGCGAATTCCGCTCGATGTCAAAGAGGGCGACCGCATTGTTTATTCCAAGTACGGAGGCACGGAGATCAAGGTCGACGGCGAAGAATTGCTGATTCTCTCCGAGCGCGACATCCTTGCAATAGTTGAGGGCAAGTCTAAGAAGAAGTAAGTACCGGAGAGTTTGAAAGGAGACCCCGCTGATATGGCGGGGTCTTTTTTTCGCCGATTACGGCAGGAAGTTCATGGGGTTCTGAGGGTCTCCATTCACTCTTACCTCGAAGTGAAGGTGTGAACCCGTGCACGATCCAGTGCAGCCGACGTATCCAATGACCTGGCCTTGGCTAACCGATCCAGATGAGACGGCCTTGCGGCTTTGATGAGAATATAAAGTGGCGACGCCTCCGCCGTGGTCGATGACCGTGCAAATCCCGTAACCGGATCCGCACGTCACCCCCGCGATACTTCCGGCTTTTGATGCGCGAATTGGATCGCCGGTATTGCCGTCGATGTCGATGCCGCTGTGAAATCCCCCCCATCGTCTCCCGTAGCCGGACGTGACGCGTCCGTTGATCGGCCATATGAACCCGCTCCGGGAAACCGCCCCAGATGATCTCGAAAGGGATCCTCGCAGAACGGCCGTCAGGCGCTTAGATTCTGCCTCCAGCTCGCGCACGTGACTTTCGTGGTCGGCAATTTGAGCCTGGACACCGGTCAGCGCGGCGTTTCGAGTGGCCCGAGCCGACGCCACTAGGCTCCGCCGTTCCTGCATCCAGCGCCTTTGCAGATTGAGGTCGGACTTGATACGGCTCAAATCCTCTTTGCGTTCAACGAGGTCTGCCCGGATCCGAGTGGCGTCGAGCATCGTCTTGCCGTCGATCTCGGAGGACACCTCCCAGAAAACTTGAAGCCGCAACAATTCGGTGATCGACTTGGCAGAAAACATCGTTGAGAGGAAAGTTTCCGCGGGTCCGGCTATGTATATTTGGCGGGCCCTCTGCCTTGAGGCTTCCGCCGCTTTGGCGAAGCGAGCTTCGAGCTCGACGATCTTGGCTTCGGCCGTCCGAATGCCCGATTCAAGGGTCGAGATGTCGTGCTCTTGAGTCCGAATTTGGCGGTTCAGTTCGGCGATCTGTTTGTCCAGACGGCCGACTTCGCTTTGGATGACAGCAGCCTGACCGCGGGCCTGATCGAGGCGACGGCGGGTCTCCGCCAGCTCCCGCCGGGTGGCGTCTAGGCTCGCGGACTCATTTGCCGCTCCCGAGACTCCGGGCGTCACGACAATGGCCGCCAGCACTAGGGCGGCGGCTAGAAAGGACCTTATGAAGTGGGGTTTTCGGATATACATCCACCCCCAGGCTATGGGCATAAGGGCGGGGTGTCAAACTAGGGCCCGAGGGCGAATTCCACCGCCTCATCCGGGGTCATCGCACGGCCATCGAGCCATGCCTGGTGAAACGTTGCTTCGTCCAAACCCTCCCGCACCAAGGCCAAATCGCTTTCGTAACCCGGCCGGCGGACTGGGGGGATTGGAGTGTGGAAGGCCTCCCGAAGCGACTCGGCGGCCCCAAACAGGCGCGCGGCGCGGTCATGCTCGTCCCGTGCAGCGGCGAGCCCCGCGAATCGCTCCAGGCTCGGGGCGAATTCAAGCCGAAGTCCGGCTTGGCGTCTCAAAGTCAACGCCTCATGGTGCAAAGACTCTGCCTGAGCAGTGTCCCCCTCCGCTCGGGCCACTTCTCCCAGGCTTTCGAGGGCCGCGGCGACGAACTGCAGCAACCCAGACTCCCGGGAAATTGCAAGGCCCTCATCAAGGAGCGACCGCGCATAACCCAGTTCGCCCTGCGCCCACGCAGTGTCTCCCAGCCGGAGGAGGGATCCAGCTGCGAGCCACTTGTTGTCCGTTGCTCGGGAGATCGATACACATTCCTCCAGAAGCGTGCGGGCCGCGTGCAAGTCTCCCTCGAGGTACGCTGCCCATCCGGCCCAATTGAGTGAGTCCGCAGTTCCGGCGTCATCACCGATTTCTCGGTATATGACGAGGCATTCCTCGGCGATGGCCCGCGCCTCAGCGTAATCATTGCGGCTCAAAGCCGCGTCGGACAGTGGCACCAGCCAGGACACCTCGCCCGACCCCCGCGCGATAGAAAGGGCCTCTTCCCACAGGGACCCCGCGGAAGCATGATCTCCCCGGATGTCCGCCAGGGTCGCGAGCGAGGCGAGCAGCAACAATAACCCCCACTTGTCGCCCACTTCCCGGGCGATCGGCAGCGCCTTCTCTCTAAGCGAACGCTCCCTTTCGAAGTCCCCGTCCTCGTGGCCCAAATCGGCGAGGCGGGCCATGATCCTACTGAGGCCCACCTGGATTCCCTTCTTACGAGCTAGGCTCAACGCTTCTTCTAACAAAATACGCCCGCCCTGGGGGTTTCCAATGAGCCAGGCCACAACGCCCAGCCTGCTGAGCGAAAACATCTGCCAGTAGGCGTTGTCAATTTCGCGAGCCACTGCCAAACTCTCCTCTAACAACGGCTGCGCCTGTACCAATTTGCCTTCCCCTAAGGCCGTGTTGCCGAGGTAGGCTAGAGCGGATGCAATGCCCCATTTGAACCCGCAGGCGCTGGAGATATCCAGGGCTTCTTGAGCCAGTAGTAGCGCCTTCGGGTAGTTTTCAGCATGCATGGCCACCCAGGCGGCCGTCGCTAGCGCCGTGGCCCGGACCTCTGACGGAGAATTCCCAGCTTTGGAGAGCGCCAGGTCGAGCCATCGGCCGCCTTCCTGCGAATAGCCCCTGTATGCCCAAAAGCGACCGAGATCCCCCGCGAGGCGAAGCGCCGGGGTTGGATCGGGCTCCTCGAGACTCCACTCCAAGGCGGTCCGCAGGTTGTCGTGTTCGGACTCGAAGACCCTTACCGTATCGCCCCACCCGGACCCGTCCATGTCGGCAGCCTGGTCTGCGACGTCAAGATAAAAATCGCGGTGCGCAGTGCGCAGCACTTTGACGTCCTCGGACTCATTCGCCTTCTCGCGGGCGTATTGACGGATCGTTTCCAACAACTTGAAACGCGTGGCGACCCCCGCAGCGTCTTTCTGCACGAGCGACTTGGCGACGAGGTTTGTCAGCAGGTCAAGGACCTCCTGCGACGCGATATCGTTACCCGCGCACACTGCTTCTGCCGCCTCGAGAGTGAAACCGCCCGCGAATACGAAGAGCCTCGATAGCAGTAGCTGCTCGTGGTCGCTTAGGAGCCTGTAGCTCCAGTCCACCGCGGCGCGCAGCGTCTGCTGGCGCTCGAGTGCGGTCCGGCTTCCTCCGACGAGAAGGCGAAACGTGTCATCGAGGCGGGCGGCGATCTGTTCGGGCATAAGCGTCGTGACTCGAGCGGCGGCCAGCTCAATCGCCAGCGGGATCCCTTCCAGTCTGCGGCAGATCTGGGCGATCGCATGAGCGTTATCCGCGGTAATGGCGAAGTCGCTTTGGACCTTGGCGGCCCGATCTTCGAACAGGGCGACGGCTTCGTATCCGCCGATCTCCTCCATGGTGGGCAGGTGATCCGGATCGGGTGTCGACAGGGAAGGAACCCGGAAACTTGCCTCTCCGGCAACCCCCAGCGGTTCGCGGGAAGTCGCGACGATCCGAAGATTCGTACATGAACGCAAGAGCCCATCCGACAGTTGCGCGCAGGCGGAAATGAGGTGCTCGCAGTTATCCAGAACCAAGACCGTGGACTTCGATCGGATGTGCTCGGCGAGTCTTTTCGCTGAATCTTGCTCGCCGGCGAGGCCCGCACCGGTTGCGGGCGACCCCCCATGCATCAGGCCCAAGGCGTTGGCCGCACTCTGCGGAACAAGGCTGGGGTCGGTCACAGGCGCAAGGTCCACGAACCAAACGCCGTCCGGATACGAGTCCAAAAGATCTGCAGCCGCTTGAACCGCAAGGCGGGTCTTGCCGCATCCCGCCGCGCCGGTGAGCGTCACGAGGCGGTTGTCTGCAAGGAGCTTGCGGACTGCGTTCATCTCCTGATCCCGACCGACGAACGAATCAAGCTGCACCGGCAGGTTGTTGGGAAGCGCATCAAGAGACTTGAGCGAGGGAAACTCCTCTGGCAGATCGGGATGGACCAACTG
>Ga0183260_10002936_pt1 | contig 13906 bp, 19 predicted proteins | sample AntDrymUQ4972206_2_FD_129768 | JGI IMG/M metagenome (GOLD analysis project Ga0183260, IMG submission 129768) | Polar desert sand microbial communities from Dry Valleys, Antarctica - metaG UQ497 (22.06) (version 2) (version 2) | ecosystem: Environmental > Terrestrial > Soil > Desert | place... | reverse complement strand
TCGCAGCCGGCTTCCTTGATGAAGCGCTGCGCGTTTCGCACCGCGTGCTCGTTCGATTGCTCGCAGGAGCCGAACGGCATATCTCCCACCAGTAGCGGGGTCCGCAGGCCGCGCCTGACGGCAGCCGTCAGCATCAACATCTCCTCCATGCCGACCGGCACCGTCGAGTCATGGCCGAGGACGGTCATCGCGGCCGAATCGCCGACCAGAACCATGTCCACCCCAGCGGCCTCGACGACCTGCGCGGAGGGGTGGTCGTAAGCCGTAACCATCACGATCGGCTCGCCGTCCGCCTTCATCTGAACAAGATCCGGGAGCGAGACCGGCTTGCGTTCGGTGCTTATCTGGGGTCGCACGCTCATAGTGAAGCCTCCGAAGCGAGCGGAGAGCCCAGCAGGACCTCGGGGTGGGAGTCGATCTCGACGATCTCGTTGCCGTCGTCGACGTGGACGACCATCGGGCTGTATGTCCGCAGATCCTCCTCGTCATAGCCGCCGAACGCCCCGACGATGATCTTGTGGCCCTCCCGGGTGAGCCTGGCGGCCGCTCCGTTCACCCGCATCGTCCGTGAGCCGGGCTCACCCTCGATCACGTAGGTGACGAACCTGGCCCCGTTGTCGATATCCCATACGTGGACCTGTTCGTTCGGGATCAGGTCGGCGGCATGCATCAATTCCGGGTCGATGGTGATCGACCCGACGTAGTCGACGTCGCAACCGGTGACGGTCGCCCTGTGGATCTTGGACTTCAGCATTTGTCGTTGCATCGTTCGCGTTCCTCTCTTGTTAGTCAGCGGATGGCTGGTCGGCCCCGGCGACCAGCAGATTGTCGATCAGGCGGGCCCTGCCGACCTGAGCGGCGACGGCCACAAGAACCGGCCGTCCGTTGAACTCGTCAGCAGGGGAAAGGTCGTCGGCGTGGCGGGCCTCCAGATACTCCGGTGCGACACCCGCTTCGGCGAGTACAGCCTGCGCGTTCGCAAGCGCCTGATCAAGAGGGATGCCCACCTTGGCGGCGTGGGCCACGGCTGCCAGGGCTCGGCTCAGGGCTGGAGCCCGCTCGCGCTCCTCGTCAGTCAGGTAGGCGTTGCGCGAGCTCATCGCCAGACCGTCGTGCTCGCGCACGGTCGGCATTACCACGACCTTGACTGGAAAGTCGAGGTCGCGCACCATGCGGCGGACCACGACCGCCTGCTGCGCATCCTTCTGCCCGAAGTACGCGAAGTCGGGCCCGACCGTCAGCAAGAGTTTCGCGACCACCGTTGTTACGCCTCGGAAGTGGCCGGCGCCGCGGCGGGAGGGGTCTCCGCACAGCACGTCGGTAAGGCCTTCGACCTCGACAAAGGTGCTGAAGCCGAGTGGGTAGACATCAGCCTGTGTCGGGGCATAGACGATGTCAGCGCCCGCTTCGCCGGCCAGCCGCAGATCACGATCCTCGTCGCTGGGGTAAGCCTCCAGATCCTCACTCTCGCCGAACTGCGTCGGGTTGACGAACAGGCTCATGACGACAATGTCGGCGCCTTTACGAGCTGCCTCGATCAGGCTCAGGTGCCCTTCGTGAAGGAATCCCATGGTGGGCACCAGCGCGACCGTCTGCCCCTCATGCCGGGGGCCGGCAAGCGCCGCACGGAGATCGCGCTTTAAGCGAAAGACGACGGGGGGGCTCATCGTTTCACCTGTGCGAGGGCTCGGGTACGCTCCGCCAGCGCGTCATACAGGGGCTGTAGCTCCGGGGCGCATTCCGCCAGCGCAGCCCGATGTCTTGCCACCGTCGCCTCGTCGCCGCGGGCGATCGGCCCCGTCATGGCGCCGGCGCCGGCTTCGGCCCAGTTGGCGGCGGTGCGCATCACCAGGGGCGCAAGCGTGGCTTGCGGATTTGCAACTCCGGCGACCCCCATCAGCGAGGCAGCGGACTCCTCCAGCGTGATCATGAAGTTGGAAGCGATCGCGGCTGCTGCGTGGTATGCCGCCCGCCCATCCTCCGGCACGTCGAATGGCAGCATTCCGAGCCGGGCCGCCAGCGCGCGCGCGAGCCCCAGAGAGTCGGCATCGGAGCCGGCGACAGCGCAGGGCGCGCCCGTAAGGTCTGTGTCCGGCGTGGGGATGGTCTGCAGCGGGTGCAGCGAGAAGGTCTTATGGCCGATGCGAGCGGCGGGAGCCAGCGCCTCCAGAGTCAGGGCGCCGCTGACATGGCCGACGAACGCCTCGCCCGTCAGGCCGTCGGCAAATGACTCGCAGACTTCCGCGATCGCGGCGTCCGGGACGCAGAGCAGGACGACGCGTGAGCCTGGTAGGAGCCCACGGTCGCGACCGAGCAACTCAACGTCGATCCCGGCGAGTCCTGCGGCCCGCGCGATGGCGCCGCCGGCGCGACCGGCGCCGACGATCGTCAAGCCACCGGTCAGGCCCGGAGCATGCGGGGAGGGGGTGGCGGGAAGATCCCGTTCCAGTTCTCTCATGGGAGATACCAGACGGCGTGGTGTCGTTGAAATGGGTGCTGAACCTTGTTCACGCCCGCCTAGCGGGTCGCGACAGGACAAATTATGCCCGACGGGCCGCGCGGTAACACCGTCTGGCCAGAATTCCCTGCATTCGGGGCTAGGATCGTCGAGGCCGATGCCGATCTACGAGTTCAAATGCGAGGCGTGCGGCGCCCGCTTCGAAGCTTTAGTGCCTATGGGCACAAAGTCCAGCGCTTGCCCGGATTGCACGTCGGAGCGCACGATCCGCCTGTTGTCCCTGCCTGGAGCGCCGATGAAGCTGGTCAAGAGCCCGGGTGCAGCTCGGCAGCAAGAAGCCCGTAACGCCAAGCTCCACGCGCATACCAAGAAGCGTTTCAAGAAGGCCGTCGGCAAGATTCACGATGCGAAGCGCCGCGGCAGCGGGCCGGGACCGGCTTGACGGGGGCAGCGGCACGGCGCGATCGGCTTGTCGATCTCTACCGCGAGGTCCTGGCGTGTGAGCGCTGCCCGCTCGCAGCCACAAGGACGAAGGCCGTGTTCGGCGCGGGAAACGCTGATGCGGACCTGCTGTTCGTCGGCGAAGCGCCAGGCGCCGAGGAGGATCGACGCGGCCTGCCGTTCGTCGGCCGGGCCGGCCAGCTCTTGGATCAGCTGCTCGCGGAGGTCGGCCTCAGCCGTGGCGATGTGTTCATTGCCAACGTCCTGAAGAGCCGCCCGCCCAACAATCGCGATCCGATGCCCGCCGAGATCGACGCTTGCCGTCCCTACCTGCACAAGCAGATCGAACTCATCGAGCCTCGAGTGATCGCCACCCTGGGGAACTTTGCGACGAAGCTCCTGAGCGGTAGCCAGATCGGCATCACCCGCGTTCGCGGTGTGCCCCAGGAGCACGAGCTTGGTGGCAGACGGATCACGTTGTTCCCGCTTCTGCACCCGGCAGCAGCCCTGCGCACACCGGCGATGAAGGATCTGCTTCGCGAAGATTTCGCGAAGCTCCCGGCTCTCTTGACCATGCCGTGAAGTCAGTCGCAAGCGACGGACCTGCGGAGACGGAGCGGCTGGCGGCGGAGCTTGCGAAACGGCTCGTCCCCGGCGATGTCGTTTTGATCGAAGGCGAGCTTGGCGCCGGCAAGACAACCTTCGTCCGCGGTGCGCTGCGCGCCCTCGGCGTTACCGAACCAGTTGTTTCACCAACCTTTACGATCGGCCGGCGGTACGCCGGCAGCGTGCCGATTTCGCACCTTGACCTGTACCGGCTGGGAGATCTCGAAGGCGAGGATCCCGGCCTGCTTGACGACTACGTCGACGCGGACCGGGTGACGTTCGTCGAGTGGCCGGCTGTAGCCGAGGGAAGCATCGGCTCGGTCGTGGCGCGCGTGCGGATCGATCATGCGGGTGGCGACGATCGCTTGATCGCGATTCGCGTGGGCCCATCCAGTTGACGAGAGTTGCCTGTTGGAACGCCGATCTGGAGTGATAGGTTCGCGCCTCCGGCAACTCGCCGGTCGCTGATTAAAACCCATTGGGGGAGGATTCATTGACTAGGAAGTTCTGGCTTGCCGCAATCATGCTGCTGGCCACCGGCCTGATCGCCGTCGCTTGTAGCGACGACGAGGACGAGGAGTCCAGCACGGACGCACCGGCCACGGAGGAGACCTCAGAGGCGCCTGAGGTCGACACTGGCAGCGCGGAAGGCGACGAGGCCGTCCAGGCGGCAGTCGAGGCCTGCAAGTCCAGCATCACGACGGTGCCGAACCTGTCCGAGGACACGATCTCGAAGCTCGAGGGCATCTGCGACGACGCCGCCAGCGGTGACGCCGAAGCGGTTACGGACGCATCCAAGGACGTCTGCATCGCGATCATCGAGGACACCGTTCCCGAAGGCCCCACGCGCGAGTCCGCGCTGGATGCCTGCGAGTCGGCCCCCGGCGCTCCCTAGCAAGCGACCCTTACCGAAGGGCCCGACGCCTCCTCTGGGGTGTCGGGCTCTTCGTCGTTCTAGGCTCACCGACAGTGATCTTGGGCTTGGACACATCAACCAGCGAGCTGACGGTGGCTGTCGCACGTGCCGGCGAGGTGGCCGGGGAACGCAGCGTCGCAGCCGATGAGACCGGGCGGCCACGGCATGCCCGCGAGCTGATGCCGGCGATCGAAGCGGTAGTGGATGCCGCGGATGGCTGGAGCGCGATCAGCCGGATCGCGGTCGGAGTTGGGCCGGGCACGTTCACCGGCCTGCGGATCGGGGTCGCGACTGGCCGCGCGCTCGCCCAGGCGCAAGGGCTTCCGATCGTCGGGGTCTCGTCGCTTGCCGCGCTAGCGGCCGGGGTCCGGTCCGGCCTGTCGCCGGTGCTGCCACGCCTCGCGTTGATCGACGCCAAACGTAATGAGGTGTTCGCGGCGCTCTTCGGGCCCGATGGGACGAGGCTCTGGCCGGACGCCGTCTTTTCGGGGGAAGCGCTCGTCGGACGACTAGCCGAGCTTGGATCACCACCGTTGGCGGTTGGGGCGGGCGTTCTACGATTCCGAGACCAGATCACGGCCGCGGGCGGCCTCGTCATGGCCGTGGAAGATCCGGCCAACCGCCTGCAAGCACGCGAGGTCTGCAAGCTGGGCGAAGGCGCGAATCCTTCCACCGTGGCGGAGCTCGAGCCGAACTACCTGAGACGACCGGATGCGGAGCTATGGCGTGAGCGTTTATCCCAAAGCTGAGCCCAGTACACGCAGGCTTGCCTATGCCGATCTTCCGCATGTGCTTTCGATCGAGCGGCAGGCCTTCGCTACTCCATGGTCGCTGGCGATGTTCGTGCTCGAGCTCTCGAAGCCGTCGGGGATCTGCCTGGCGGCCGAAGACGAGCACGGTCGCTTGGTCGGCTACCTGGTCTGCTCCCGCTACGCGGACGTTTGGCACCTGATGAACGTGGCCGTCCACCCGCAGCGGCGCCGGGCGGGGCTCGCCACTGCTTTGATCCGCTCTCTCCTCGCCGAGCTTGGCCCGGAACCCCGTCTGACGCTGGAGGTGCGGACCACGAACCAGGGTGCGATCGCGCTGTATGAGGGCTTTGGCTTCACATCCAGCGGAGTCCGGCGCCGTTACTACCATGACACCGGCGAGGACGCGCTGATCATGTGGCTGGGAGAACCACTCACGTGATCCTGGCGATTGAGACATCGTGCGATGACACCTGCGCGGCCGTGGTCGAGGATGGACGGATCCAGGCCAATGTCGTCTCTTCCCAAGCGGCCAGTCACGCCCGCTTTGGCGGGATCGTTCCGGAGGTCGCGTCGCGCCACCACCTGGAGCTGATCAATCCGGTGGTGGATGCGGCCTTGGCGGAAAGCGGGGTCACGTGGAGCGACCTCGACGCCATTGCCGTCACAAGGGGTCCAGGCTTGGTGGGCGCGCTGCTGGTCGGCGTCAGTTCCGCCAAGGCGCTGGCGGCGGCCAAGCGCCTGCCGATGGTCGGAGTCGATCACCTGCACGGCCATGTAGCTGCCAGCTTTCTGGATCCCGACCCGCTGGAGCCGCCGTTCCTGTGCCTGATCGCCAGCGGCGGCCACACATTGCTCGCCGGCGTCAACGATCATCAGGGATTCGAGCGTTTGGGGCAGACGCTGGATGATGCGGCCGGGGAGGCGCTGGACAAGGGGGCACGGCTTCTCGGCCTGGGTTATCCCGGCGGTCCGGCGATCGAGGAGCTGGCGAAGTCAGGTGATCCCGGCTCATTCGAGCTCCCGGTGGCGATGGCTCGCGAGCCGGGGCTGGACTTCAGCTTCAGCGGACTCAAGACGGCGTTGTTGTACGCGGTTCGGGAGCTTTCCGATGGTGCGGTGAAAGCAAGGCGAGCCGACCTGGCGGCGAGCTTTCAAGCGGCGGTTGTCGGCCAGCTTCTCGCCAAGCTGAGGCGTGCCCTTGACTCCGGCGCCTGGCCGGCCGTGGCGCTGGGCGGCGGCGTGGCCGCCAACGGGCCGTTTCGCGATGGCGCCAGCCGGCTTTGCGCCGAATATCGCATACCGCTCAAACTCGTCCCCCGGGAGCTTTGCACCGACAACGCGGCGATGATCGCGGCGGCAGCCGCGCATCTTGATCCGGTTCCGTATCCGTCGTACCTGGATTGGGACGTTCAAGCGTGAGGACCTTGATTCTTTACGGGCGGCCCGATTGCCACCTGTGCGACGAAGCGCGGGAGATGATTCAGCCGTTGCTGGTCGCGGCGGGCGACGTTGAGTTCCGGGATGTGGACATCGAAAGCAACGACGCGCTGTTTCGGAAGTACCTGGAACGAATCCCGGTTGTCGAGCTCGATGGCTCCGTGATCAGCGAGTTGGTGCCTGATCAGCGCTCCATTAGTGCCGCCCTGCTACATACTTCAACGCGATGAACCCGGATGAGAGCGTGATCGTGGATGCCGCTCCCGAAGCCGAGCGCCTGTCGCTGGGTGTCGCGGCCCGGCTGTCCCGCTATCTGCAGGTCCTGACTCAGGCCCGCAAGATGGGCAAGGAGACGATTTCCTCGCAGGAGCTTGCCGCGTACACGCACATCAACTCAACTCAGATCCGGCGCGATTTGTCCGGCTTCGGCAAGTTCGGCAAGCGGGGGGTGGGCTACAAGGTCGAGTCGCTGGTGGCCGAGATCCGCAAGATCCTGCGTACGTCCGGGCAGCACAACATCGCGCTTTTCGGGGCCGGAAACCTGGGCAACGCAATCGCCACCTCGGACATTTTCGCCGACCACGGGTTCCAGATCGTGGCCGTGTTCGACGTCGACTCGGATCGGGTCGGCACTGAAGTCGGCGGCGCGCCGGTTCTGAACTTCGGCGACCTCGAGACCGTCGTTGCCGAACAGGACGTCGTCGTGGGCGTGCTCGCGGTCCCCAACGATGCGGCCCAGGAGGTCACCGACCGCCTGGTCGAGGCCGGTGTCAAGATCATTTTCAATTACTCCGAACAGCTTCTGGAGGTACCGCCGGAGGTCACGGTTCACACGTCCAGTCCGGCGGTCGATCTGCTCTACGCGCTCTACTTCTACCTCGCCTGAGGACTGATCTCGTGGCAGTGGCGGCAGGGCTCGATCTGGAAGCGGCCCGCCGCCTGTTCGCCGAGTCGCAGGATTTCACCATCGGGCTCGAGGAAGAGTTCGCGATCGTGGAGCCGGAGAGCCTGGAGCTCGCCCACGCCTTCGAGGAGGTGTACGCGATGTGCGCCGAGGACGAACTGCTTGCCCAGGCGGCCGCCGGTGAGCTGATCGACACGGAGATCGAGATTCGCTCCGGTCGCGGCGAGGACTTCGCGCACGCCATGTCGATGCAGCTCGAGCGACGCCGGCGCCTGTTCGCGGTCACGGATCGGCTCGGATACGAGCTCGCGGCGATGGGCACCCACCCCTGGGCCTCCTACCTGGATCAGCGGATCATCGACACCGACCACTACAACCTGCTCTCCGACCAGCTGCGATGGGTCGCTCAGCGCAACAACACCTGGTCGAACCATGTCCATGTGGGGATTCGCGACGCCGACCGGGCGATCGCTGTTTGCGACTACCTGCGCGAGCTGCTACCCCCGCTCCTTGCCCTCTCGGCCAACTCGCCGTTCCTCGACGGCCACGACACGGGGCTCGCCTCGATCCGCACCCAGATTTTTACTCGGTCGTTTCCTCGGTGCGGGGTGCACGAGCCTTTCGGCGATTGGGATACATACGCGAAGTTCATCGAAAACCTCAAACGCAGCGGCACGGTCACGGAGCCGACGCAGCTTTGGTGGAGCGTGCGACCGCACCATCGGTTCGGAACCGTTGAGCTGCGCATCTGCGACGCCCAGACGGATGGCGACGAGTCGTTCGGCCTCGCTGGCTTGATCGGGGCCTCGATCGTGCAGTCCGCCCTGGATCACGATGCGGGGCTGCTGCCGGCACCCCTTCCCGGCCGGGAGGTCGAAGAGAACCTGTGGCGCGCGATCCGGCACGGGATGGATGGTCAGATGATCGACTGGCGCGGTGACTGCGGCTTGCGAGACACTCGGGATGTGGTTGCCGGATTGGTCGAGTGGAGCACGCCCGCGCGCGAGCGAATCCAAGCGCCCGCGCCCAGCCTCGCCCCTAACGGGGCCCAGCGGGCCCGGGCGGCGATGGAGGCGGGAGCGGATCCGGCCGCTGTTTATCGCGAGGCGATTGCCCAGACCAGGCGTACCTACCTCGCCCGGGACGCATCGCCGCGGGCGGGCGGGTAGCGTGATGGCGATGGAAGGCCAGATGCCGCCGGATGAGCAGCCGACCGAAGAGGAGCTTCGCGCCCGCATCGAAGAGCAGCTCCGCCAGGTCCGGGTGCAGGACCTGCTGGTCGACAGTACCGCGTCGATCGTCAACCTGACCGCTCGCCGGATCGCCAAGCCGGATGAGCAGGACCTCGAGCAGGCCAAGGTGGGCATCGAGGCCGTTCGCGCACTCGCCGAGTTGATCGATGGCGAGGTCAAGGGCCAGATTCAAGGCGCGCTGTCCGAACTGCAGCTTCTCTATGCACGGGCGGCCAAGGGTGAGCCGCTCGACGGGAGCGGCGATCAGGGTCCGGAAGCGAACGCTGCCCGAAGGCCGCCGCCGGTGCCTGACGAGCCGTTGCAGGGCGACGCGGGAGCGAAGCCCCCCCCGCCCCGCCTGTGGACGCCCGGCCGCGACTGATTCTGGGCCCCCTTGGCCCTTTCGCGGCGCCGTCCGGCTAAACTGGCGCCGCTCTTGGCCGTCCGCACGCGGGCGGCCTTTTGGCGGAATCCCTCTACAAAACCAAACCGGAGGACCCTCAGGTGACAGACTTCTTGACCGAATACGGCGTGGTGATCGCCCTGCTTTGTGCGGGCGCAGCCGTTCTCTACGGCGCCCTGATCACTCAGCGCTTGCTCGCCAAGTCTCCTGGCAATGACCGGATGCAGGAAATCTCCGGCGCCATCCAGGAGGGCGCCAAGGCCTATCTGAACCGCCAGTACACGATCATCGCCGCGGTGGCGGTGCCGCTCGCCGTGATCCTCGCCGTCGTTCAGGACCTGACGGTGGCGATCGGCTTCGTGATCGGCGGCGCGCTCTCCGGTGCCGCCGGGTTCATCGGCATGAACTTGTCGGTCAGGGCGAACGCCCGTGTCGCCGAGGCGGCCCGCGGTGGGGTGCCGCCCGCGCTCGATGTCGCCTTCAAGGGCGGTTCGGTCACCGGCATGCTGGTCGTCGGCCTGGCCCTGCTCGGCGTTGCCGGCTACTACGGCATTCTCGTGCTCAGCGGTGAGTCCGACAAGGAAGCCGTTGATGCCCTAATCGGGCTTGGCTTCGGCGGTTCGCTTATTTCGGTCTTCGCCCGACTCGGGGGCGGCATCTTCACCAAGGCCGCCGACGTCGGCGCCGACCTGGTCGGCAAGGTCGAAGCCGGAATCCCTGAGGATGATCCCCGCAACCCCGCGGTGATCGCCGACAACGTCGGTGACAACGTCGGTGACTGCGCCGGCATGGCCGCCGACCTGTTCGAGACCTACGCGGTCACATCGGTCGCGGTGATGCTCCTCGGCGTCCTGACCTTCAATCCGGACTTCGCGCGTGAAGTCGCGATCTACCCCTTGGTGCTCGGCGGGGTCGCGATCCTCGCCTCGATCGTCGGCGCCTTGGCAGTCCGCACTTCGACCGACAAGGTGGAAGGCGCGCTGTATCGCGGCGTGGCCATCTCCGGCTTCATCTCGGCCGCCGCGTTCTTGCCGATTACTGAATGGCTGATGGACAAGCCGCTTGCGCTCGGGATTTCCGATGCCGCCGGCTCCGTTCTGGCAACCGTGCCCGATGGGACCACTCCGTTCGACCTATGGCTTTGCGCCCTGATCGGGATCGCGGTAACCGGTCTCCTGTTCGTGATCACCGATTACTACACCTCCACGCGGTTCCGCCCGGTGCGGGCGATCGCCAAGGCGTCGGAGACCGGTCACGCGACCAACATCATCCAGGGTCTTGCGCAGGGCTTCCAGGGCACCGCAGCGCCGGCCTTGGTCCTTGCGATCGCGATCCTCGGGGCGAACGAGCTCGCGGGGATCTTCGGCATCGCGATCGCCGTAGTCGCGCAGCTCTCCCTCACCGGTCTGATCGTCGCCTTGGATGCGTTCGGACCGATCACGGACAACGCGGGTGGCATCGCCGAGATGGCAGAGCTGCCCGAGGATGTCCGCAATGTGACCGACCCGCTCGACGCCGTTGGCAACACCACCAAGGCCGTCACCAAGGGCTACGCGATCGGTTCGGCCGTGCTCGCCGCCCTGGTCCTGTTCAAGGCATTCGAGATCGAGCTCGCTGAAGAGAACAACGGCCTCCCGGTCGTGTTCTCGATCTCCGACCCGGCCGTCCTGATCGGCCTCCTGATCGGTGGCCTCATGGTGTACCTGTTCTCCGCTTTCTCGATCGAAGCTGTCGGCCGTGCCGGCGGCGAGGTTGTCGAGCAGGTGCGAAAGCAATTCCGGGAGAAGCCCGGGATCATGGCGGGCACGGAGAAGCCCGACTACGCCGACACGGTGTCAATCGTGACGGCGGCCGCGCAGCGGGAGATGATCCTGCCGTCGCTGATTCCGATCGTGGTCCCCGTGGTCGTTGGCGTGATCAGCGTCAAGGCCCTTGGCGGCCTGCTGATCGGCGTGATCGTCGTCGGCCTGTTCATGGCCCTGGCGATGACCGTCGGCGGCGGCGCCTGGGACAATGCCAAGAAGCTGATCGAGGACGGCGCTTTCGGCGGCAAGGGCTCGGAAGCCCACGCGGCTTCGGTGACCGGCGACACGGTGGGCGACCCGTACAAGGACACCGCCGGCCCTGCGATCAACCCGATGATCAAGGTGGCGAACATCGTCGCGATCCTCATCATCCCGATCGTTTCGTTCTAGCCAGCCATGGTTTCTTTGGGGGTCGTGGCCGTGGGTCCCGTCGCAGTCGCCCAACGGCGCAGCACCCGCGGGTGGCGCGGGTGGTGGCCCCGAAATCTGTCCGCACCGCTGTACGGCAGATGTTTCGGGGCCATCCCCGCGACAGGACCCGCGGCGACTAGGCCGGGCTCTCACTCGACCGGGTTCGCTACGTCCCAGCGGATGTTGCCCTCGTCGTCCAGGACCTCGACGTCGATGTCGCCGACGCTGCCGTCGGCCAGCGTCATCACGCAGACCGCGGTCGAGCCCTGCTCATTACCGATCTCGTCCGGGCAATCCACGCCTTCGACCTCGGATCCGGGGACTTGCTCTTCGTAGCCCGCCGCGATCTCTGCCTCGGCTTTGCCCTCGTCGATCTCGGTTTCGCCGCAGGCCCCAATCACCAGGGTCGCGCTGGCGATTACAGTCAGGATTGAAGCGCTCTTGATCGCGATTTTCATGGCGCGACGGTACCGCGCGCGGCGCGCAAATGCTTGGCCCGCATAGATTGCGCGCGTGAGCTCAGACGACGCGATCAACGTCGCCGACTTCGAAGCGCTGGCTGCGGAGATGTTGGATGCCGGGCCGCTTGGCTACTTTGCTGGGGGTGCCGGAAACGAGCGCACGCTTCGGCGAAACGTTGACGCTTATGCCGAGTGGGAGCTGATTCCGCGGGTCCTGGTCGACGTTTCGGCGGTTGACTGCCGTGTGGAATTGTTGGGCTCGCGGCTCACGATGCCCCTGGCTGTCGCGCCGGTCGCGTTCCAGCGGTTGGTCGATCCGGGTGGGGAGGAGGCGATGACCCGGGCTGCGGGAGCTGCGGGCACGGCCTTCAGCCTGTCGACCCTTGCAAGCACCACGCCGTCCCAGGTCGCGGCGGCAGCCCCGGGCACGAGCCGCTGGTTTCAGCTCTACTGCTTTCGCGACCACGCGGTGACGGAGGCGTTGCTGTCAGAAGCCGTTGCATCCGGCTTCTCTGCCGTCCTCCTGACCGTTGACGCGCCCTACGCGGGCCGGCGCGAGCGGGACCTGCGCACCGGATTCCAGATCGACGTGGATGTGCCGAGCGTCCAGGCCGCGATTGGCTCGGATCGCCCGGTGAGCGTCAAGGAAGCCTTCGACCTGGTTGACCCGGCGCTCGACTGGGACGCCTTCGCATCGCTGACCGCGGGTTGCGAGCTGCCGGTCGTCCTGAAAGGGGTGATGAGCCCGGCCGACGCCGAGCTGGCGATCGAGGCGGGGGCGGCTGGAATCGTCGTTTCCAATCACGGCGGCCGCCAGCTCGACGGCGTGCCGGCGACGATCGACGCTCTCCCCGCCGTCGCCGAGGCCGTCGCCGGCCGGGTCCCGGTGCTTGTCGACGGTGGCATCCGCCGCGGGACGGATGTCCTAATCGCGCTGGCACTCGGCGCGAGCGCCGCTCTGATCGGCCGACCGGCGCTGTGGGGGCTGGCATCGGGCGGGGAGCAGGGCGCGCGCCGAGTGCTGGAACTGTTCCACGACGAGATCCGCCTCGGCCTTGGCCTGCTGGGCTGCCCGACGCCCGCCGACGTGGCCCGGGCGCATGTATCGCGCCGGCCTTAGATTTCGATTGGGACAACACGAAAGGAGCCATTCCATGACCGACGCACCGCTTGTCAGCGGCACCGACTTCATCACGGTGGGGACGAAGGACTACGACGCCGCAGCCGAGTTCTACGGCAACGTGCTCGGACTCGAGTTCTCGAAGCGCTGGGGCGAGATGCCCGCAGGCGAGTTCGAGACCGGCAATTTGACCATCGCGATCATGCAGACTGACGCGTTCGGATTGGAGTTCAAGCCCAACAACCTTCCGATCGAGTTCCGCGTCGACGACGTCGCGGCCGCGCAAGCCGAGCTCGAGTCGCGGGGCGTGACCTTCAAGGGCGACGTCCTCGACTCAGGGGTCTGCCATCAGGCCTTCTTTGCGGACCCGGACGGCAACGCGCTGGCGATCCATCACCGCTACGCGCCGTCGGCCCCAAGATGAAGATCGGAAACGACGGCGCCGGCTTGTACAGCCGGCGCCGTTTCCGGTTCACGGCTGATGCGGAGACGAGCCGTGCACCTGGACGACGGTCCAGCGATCGTCAGTGCGTTCTGCGACCAAGGTCATCCGATACGGAGTCGACTTCGGCCCGCCTTCGCCGCTCCCGCTCTCGGTGCCGATGGCCAGAAGACATCCCCATGTGTCGAAGGTCGCGGCGTCCCGCCGGTCCCAGGTCCAGGAGTACGTGATCGGACCGGCTACGTAGCGCCCGAGGAACCGTCGCACCTCGTCACTCCCACGGAGCAGCGGCTCTTCGGACGTGACGACTACCAACTCGGGCGTATCCGCCAACGTCTCGAGCACGGCCTCCGGACTGCGTTGAGCGAAACCCTCGCAGAACCGATCGTGGAGGTCGAGCAGCTCAGCCTTGGCGCTACTTATGCTCAATTAGTTCGATTCTGTACCCATCCGGGTCGCGCACGAAGCACAGCCGTGATCCGCCCTCGCGAACGGTGTAAGGCGGCTTCTCGGGCTCG